>Ga0187844_10002095_pt1 | contig 14521 bp, 15 predicted proteins | sample SpaLakP09_SKY_50_FD_134517 | JGI IMG/M metagenome (GOLD analysis project Ga0187844, IMG submission 134517) | Oligotrophic lake water microbial communities from Sparkling Lake, Wisconsin, USA - SP09_SKY_50 | ecosystem: Environmental > Aquatic > Freshwater > Lake | place: USA: Sparkling Lake...
AGCGCCCGGCACAGCCGCATCCTTGAGGACTGACCGCCCTGCTTCCACCCTTCGCCGAATCTTCGCTCCGGCCTAAGCTGACGCCATGCCGATCCTCGACATCATCGCCCTCGCCCTCTTTGCTTTCAGCTGGCTGTTCTATGAACCGCTGCTCAAGCGCCTGGGCCATGGCAGCAACCTGATCAATACCGACATGACGGTCATCCGGCGGCGCTGGATGCAGGAGATGGCCGTACGGGAGATCGCCCTGCTGGACGGACAGCTTCTGGGCCACGCGATCAACTCGGCCAGCTTCTTCGCCTCGTCGAACCTGATCCTGATCGCGGCGGCGGCGGGCGTGCTGTTCGGCGGCGATTCCGCCCTGAGGAGCATCGAAGGCATAGCCGTCCTGGCTCCGGCCTCGCAGCTGATGGTCCAGATCAAGCTCGGCCTCGTGCTGGTGGCCCTGGCCCGCGGCCTGCTCGACTTCATCTGGGCCATCCGGCAGATGAACTATTGCCTGGCCGCCATCGGCGCGACGCCGATGTGGGCTTCTCCGTCCGTGCTGGCGGAATATGCCGAAGCCACCGGCGGGATCCTCAATCCGGCCCTGTCGGCCTTCAATGCCGGGGTGCGGGGCTACTATTTCGCCCTGGCTGGTGCCGCCTGGCTACTGGGTCCGCAGGCCTTCATCATCGCCACCCTCGGCGCGCTGCTGCTGCTGGTCTGGCGCCAGCGCCGCAGCAGTGCCTCTTCGGCCGTGCGCCAGGTTCGCCAGATCCTCGAGCGCCAGCCTGTTGTCCATGGCCCCCATGTGCGCGCGACGCCGTCAGAGCCGCCGGTCGACTCGATCTGACGTCCCGAAGGGTTCAGTCGCGCCCGGCGGACAACAATACGACATCTGTCAGACCCAGATCCCGCCGGACGGCCCGGGTCAGGCGCGCCACGACAAGACGGTGGGCGTTCTGCAGCCAGTCCTGGGCCTCGGCCTGGTCGAGCTCTGCAATATCCGCGAAACGGACCCAACGGGCCCGAGCCAGATAAGGGGCCGGAACGGCGCGGCCGGTTTCGATCAGGACCTCATAGGCCAGATCACTGACCTTGAATGAAACCCCGTCCTGGGCGACGGCCCCGCCCATCAGGGCAAACATCCGGCCGCCGACCTTGAACACCTGGGTGCCGCCCCACTGAACGGTCAGTGAGGCAGCGGGAAGGCCCAGGCAGGCGTCCCGAAAGGCGTCTGGGCTCAAGCCTCGACGCCGATCCCGATCGGACAGGTCACGCCCGTACCGCCGATGCCGCAATAGCCGCCGGGGTTCTTGGCCAGGTACTGCTGGTGATAGTCCTCGGCGAAATAGAACGGGCCGGCCGGGGCGATCTCGGTCGTGATCGGGCCCAGCCCGCGCGCGGCCAGGGCCTCGCCATAGGCCGCCTTGGACGCCGCCGCCACGGCGGCCTGGGCCTCGCTGGTGACATAGATGCCCGAGCGGTACTGGGTGCCGATGTCATTGCCCTGGCGCATGCCCTGGGTGGGATCGTGATTTTCCCAGAAGGTCCTCAGCAGGGCCTCGTAAGACACGATGCGCGGGTCAAACACGGCCAGTACAACCTCGGTGTGCCCGGTCTGACCCGAGCAGACCTCCTGATAGGTGGGGTTGGGCGTGACACCCGCCGCATAGCCGGCGGCGGTGACATGGACGCCGGGCACCTGCCAGAACACCCGCTCCACACCCCAGAAGCAGCCCATGGCCAGGACCGCCGTCTCCATGCCATCGGGATAGGGGCCCTTCAAGGCGTGTCCGTTGATGAAATGGGTCTGGGCCGTGGGGATCGCTTCAGCCCGCCCCGGCAGGGCGTTGGCGGCGGTCGGGAGGTCGAGGGACTTCTTGGCGAACAGCATGACGGGATCTCGGCGATGATGTGGCTCCACATATAGTTCGCCTTGTCGAACGTTTCACCCCGTATGGCCGCTTGCTACCGCAACGCGGCTGAGTATATTGCGCGCCTTCCTGCGTCGGGGGCCTCAACCGCCTTTCGAGTCGAGTGCGCATGGTGAGGTGGCCGAGTGGTTGATGGCGCACGCTTGGAAAGCGTGTTTAGGTGAAAGCCTAACGAGGGTTCGAATCCCTCTCTCACCGCCACGCCTCTTTCCAGCATATTGAAAAAGCTGTTCTTTTCGAGCAAGGCGCGAGCCTCTCGAATCTTGACACCATGCCTGGTCCGCGCACGGTGGCCCCAGAAACCCGGTTGCGCGCCTTCAGGGCGGCGCTTCATGCGCCGGTGCACTTGAGGTCTGCGCGACATCCCGCGCCTCAAGCGCTTTGCGGATCGTATCGTGCTTGGCCTTGTCCATGGTGTGACCGGAGATCAGGGCGGCGCCGACCAGGGCCAAAAGGGCGGGCACAACGGCGAAGCTGACCGAGAGAACGCGTAAAGCCTGTGGCGCATTCCCGGCCCCCAGGTCAGCCCTGAACCCAAAAAGCTCCAGCGCGCTGACGGAGGCAAACACCGCGACGGCGGAGCCGATCTTTACGACCCCGCTCAGCAAACCAAACATGAGACCGCTGCGATCCACGCCGCTCTTCAGGCGCTCTTCGTCCCCCAGGTCGGCCATCATGGCACGCAGCAGGATCGGCCCGGCGCTATAGGGCAGGCCGGCCAGGGTCATGGTCACGATCCCCCAGACCAGCCCTTCCGGAGCGATCAGCACCGACAGTTGTGCGACGGCATAGGCGACGGCGGCGACGGCCAGGGCCCGATGCTTGCCGATCGCCTGTCCGAGCCGCCCCCAGAGGGGCGCGCCCAGCAGCGCGCCGACAAAATAGAGCAGCAGCAACAGGCCGGCTTCGGAACGGTCCCAGCCGCGGATGGCCTCAAAATAGAAGAAGAACAGGGTTCCGGCGATCACCGGGCCCGTCCCCAGAAGAATGTCCGATCCGAGGATTCGTAGGATCGATGGCCGGCGGATCAGATCCAGATAGTGGCGCCAGTTGGCAGGCTGGGTGTTCGGCGGCGACTTCGGCTCGTGAATGGCGAGCAGTGCCAGAAGGATGGCCACGGGCAGGCTCAGCACGACGAACCAGCCCATGGCCCGCACGCCCTGGCCGTAATCGAGCCCGAAGCCGAGTTTCATCAGCGGCGGCATGGCGAGCACGATGAGCATGCCCAGGACAGTGAAGCCCTGCCACCAACTGAAGACGCGCGCGCGCTGCCCATACTCGGGTGCCAGTCGGGCCGCCCAGGTGACGTGCGCCATCGTCGCCATGGATTGACCCAGAAACCCAAGGACCAGCCACAACAGGATGTAGTTTCCATCGATACCCGGCCGCGCCATGAACAGCATCCAGACCGCGAGGATGGCGATGGGCAGGCCGGCGACCAGCCAGGGCTTGAACCTGCCGAAGCGCGTATTGGTCCTGTCGATCAGGAACCCCAGGGTCGGATCCAGCCAAAGGTCGAAAAGCCGGACCATGCCGAAGGCCAGTCCGATGGCTGTCAGACTTACGCCCAGATCCGTGGCGTAGTAGTTGGGAAGATAGACGACGACGGGCATGAGCATCGCCGCCACCGGGACGCAAGGCAGGGCAAACGCGGCCAGGCGCCAGGTTCCCAGGGCCCCTTGCCCGCCGTTTGTGTCATCAGCGCTTATAGCTGCAACCTCACTTCAGTCGGGTCACCTTAGCAACTTGACCGGAAAGAGCCATGCCAAAGCCAGGTCCAAGAAAGCCGGCTAAGATATTGAACCGACGACACTTGCTGGACAAGGGTCCGCTGGGCGCGCGCCGAAACACGGTGACGGGTCCAGGGGCCTACCTTCGCCAGGCCTTGACAAAAGTTTGACATCAAACCAATATGGTATGGCATCAAACCAAAGGAGGCATTCATGACATCGCGGCGCAATGTTCTGAAATTGATCGGGGGTGGGGTCGTCCTGGCGGCAGCGGCCGGTGGCGGCCTCATCGCCATGAGCGGTCCTTCCGAGGCCGCGCGCGAACCCTGGCGCAAGGCCGGCCAGTACACCGAGTTCCGTCGCCGCGCGCTGTCCTATGCCTTGCTGGCCCCCAACCCGCACAACCGCCAGCCCTGGCGTGTAAAGCTCGAAGGGCAGTACGCCCTGACCCTCTACTGCGACCTCAAGCGCCGCCTGCCGGCCACCGACCCGTTCGACCGTCAGATCACCATCGGTTGCGGGGCCTTCCTCGAACTGCTGGTCCTGGCCGCCGCCCAGGACGGCTACCAGGCGACGATCACGCCCTTCCCGGAGGGCGAGGACATGCAGACACTCGACCAGCGGCCCGTGGCGCGCGTGTCCTTCACCAAGGGCGGGGTCAGCCCCGACCCGCTGTTTGCGCAGATCCTCGCCCGGCGCTCGAACAAGGAGGTCTATGAACCCCGGGACGTTCCGGCATCTGCGCTTCAACAGATCTCAGAGGCTGGGCACCTGTTCGGCGCGTCTTCCGAGACCATCGGCAATACCCGCCTGGCCGGGCACCTGCGTGACCTGACGTGGCGCGCGCACCAGAAGGAGGTGACAACGCCGGCGACCAACCAGGAATCGGTTGATCTCATGCGGATCGGTGCCGCCGAGGTCACGGCCAATCCGGACGGCATCGAGCTGGAAGGGCCGATCTTCGAGGCCGGGCGATTGGTGGGCTTCATGACGCGGCAGACCCTCGCGGATCCGAAGTCCACGGCCTTCCAGCAGGGTCTGGAGCTTTATCGATCGATGGCCCTGTCCGCGCGCGCTTTTGGCTGGATCACCAACGAGAACCGGTCACGGATTGACCAGATCAATGCCGGTCGCGCCTATGTCCGGATCAATCTCAAGGCTACCAGCCTCGGTCTCGGCGTCCATCCGTGGAGCCAGGCTCTGCAGGAGTACGCCGAGATGGAGGACCTGTACCGCGAAGTCCACGGTCTGATCGCCGACGGCAAGCGCATCCAGATGCTCTATCGTATCGGCTATGGCCCCCAGGTTGGGCCGACACCCCGACGCGGACTGGACGCCCACCTTGCCTGAACCTGCGGACCCTGAGGCCGAAAAGCTCTCGCACGAGCAGTTGCTGTTTCGCCTGCTCACCGAAATCGGCATCATCAACCAGCTGGCTGAAACGGCTTTCGAGCGCGTGCTGCCGCATGGCCTGACCCGTGCGCAATTCACGGTCCTGAACCACAGCGTGCGCATGGGGGACAACAGGACGCCGGCCCAGCTGGCCGCCGTCCTTCAGGTCACCCGCGGGACCATGACCAGCACGCTGGCAAGGCTTGAGGAGAAGGGCTTCATCCGGCTTGAGCCGGATGCCGTCGATGGCCGCTCGAAGCGGGTCCTGCTCACGCCCCAGGGCCGGGACGCCCGCGAGGAGTCGATGCGCGCCGCATTTCCCTTCCTCGAGCTGGCCACGGGTGCCCTTCCCAGAGAGATGGTGGAACTCTTGCTGCCGCAGATCGAGCAGGTCCGGGCCTGGCTTGACCAGAACCGGCTGGAATGACGCGCTTGCCATGAGGCGCTGGAGCGCCAGGCGGCCGAATGGGTCGCCCTCAGGGTTTGGAGGCATTTGGTTCGGCGGGCGTGGACGCTCCCAAGCGGCGCGTCAGAACGAATGACCGAGTGCGGCGATGGACCTTCACCGCCGCGCGCCACGAACCGTAACAAAACTGTCACTCGTCTTGCGTGCAACGCTCCGCATACTTCCTACCGGGTTTGGGAGGCTGGAATGAGCGAGATCGAAAAGACGTCGCAGGTGACGACGCAGGCCTTGACGTTGGCCGACAGCGGCAAGGTTGCGACGATCCAGGCGGCCATCGACATCGCCGACACCGCCCAGATCACGGCCTTCGGCGAGCGGGCCCAGCAGCAGGTCGCGGGCTTCGCCGACCGGATCCTGGAACAGACCCGCAATCGCGAGCTGGGTGACACGGGCGAGTTGCTCAGCGACATCATCGCCAAGGCCAAGGGCCTGGACCCTGCCGACCTGCAGAACGCCGACTTTGTCACAAGACTGTTCGGCGGCCTGCGCCGGCGCCTGCACCGCTTCACCTCGAAGTTCGAGACCGTGGCCGCCCAGATCGACCGCATCACCGTCGAGCTGGAGAAGCGGATCGATCGCCTGCGCCGCGATGTCACCATGCTGGACGGCCTGCACGACCAGACCCGCGATTCGATCGGCGACCTCGATGCCTACATCGCGGCCGGCAAGGCCTTCGCCCTGGACTTCCAGAAGGGCCCGCTGGCCGAGCTGGAAGCCCGGGCAAAGGCCACGGGTTCAGCGGGCGACAGCCAGGATCTGATGGCCGCCCAGGCCTATCAGGACGCCGTCCAGTCGCTGGACCGTCTCGAGAAGCGGGTGCTCTACCTGCAGCAGGCCCGCCAGATCGCCATCCAGCAGTTGCCGCAGATCCGCATCGTCCAGAACGGCGACACGACCCTGATCGAAAGCCTGGCCGCCTCGATCAATCTCACTGTCCCGGCCTGGAAGCAGAAGATGGTGCTGCTGCTGGGCCTGACCCGGCAGCGTGAGGCCCTGGCCCTGCAGAAGACGGTCACCGACACCACCAGCGAGATGCTGCGCCAGGCCTCGGACATGATGAAGACCCAGGCCATCGAGATCGAAACCCAGTCCCAGCGCGGCATCGTCGACATCGAGACCCTGCAGAAGACCAACCAGGACCTGATCGAGACCATTTCCGGCGTGCTGCAGGTCCAGGCCGAGGGCCGCAAGAAGCGCGAACTGGTCGAAATCGAAATGGATCGTCAGACCGACGCCCTTAAGAAGGCCCTGTCTCAAGGCCCTGCCCGGTGAGGCGGCTCGCCGTTCTGGCGGTCGCGGTCCTGGCCGGGCTGCTGGCCGGCTGCGGGTCGCGGGACCCTGATTTTCGTATCGTCGCCGGCTCGGGGCAGAAGGCTCTGGAGCCGCTCGTCCAGGCGTTCTGCAAACGCCAGAACGTCGAATGCCAGATCGACTACAAGGGCTCGCTCGATATCGGCCTGATGCTGGCCAATGAAACGCCGCCCGAGGTCGATGCCGTCTGGCCGGCCTCCAGCCTGTGGATCGAGCTTTACGACACACGGCGCCGGGTCAAGGACCTGAAGTCCATCGACACCACGCCCGTGATCCTCGGGGTGCGGACCAGCAAGGCCCGCGAACTCGGCTGGGTGGGCAAGCCCGTGCGGATGGACGACATCCTCAAGGCGGTGCAGGCCGGCAAGCTGTCGTTCCTGATGACCTCGGCCACCCAGTCAAACTCCGGCGCGGCGGCCTATCTGGCCATGCTGGCGGCCGCCTTCGGCGACGGCTCGCGACTGGATCCGGCGGCGCTCGACGACAACGCGGCGCGCGCCAAGGTCAAGGCCCTGCTGAAGGGCGTGGCGAGGTCGTCGGGCTCGTCGGGCTGGCTGAAGGATCTTTATCTGGAGACCGCCCAGGCCGGTAAGCCCTACGACGCCATGTGGAACTATGAGGCGGTGCTGAAGGAGACCAACGACGCCCTGCGCCAGACCGGCGGAGAGCTGCTTTACGCCGTCTACCCGTCCGAGGGTGCCGCCTATGCCGACGCGCCACTGGGCTATGTCGAGCGTGGCCAGGACAAGAAGACCCGGGCCTTCTTTGACAGCCTGCAAACCTACCTGCTGAGCGCCGAGGCCCAGGCCCGCATCGCGGCGGACGGACGTCGGACCGCCCCGGGCATGGCCGCGCCGGCCCGCGCCGAACCGGACTGGAACTTCGACCCCTCGCGGGTCGTGCCATCCGTCGCCCTGCCGGAACCGGCGGTGATCTCGCGGGCCCTGACCCTCTATCAGGAAGTGCTGCGCCGCCCCTCCCTTACGGCGCTGTGCCTGGATTTTTCCGGATCAATGGGAGGTGACGGCGAGCGGCAGCTGAAGTCTGCCATGCGCACCCTGCTCACCCCCGCCGAGGCGTCCAAGGCGCTGATCCAATGGTCCCCGGCCGATCGTATCATCGTCATCCCCTTCGATGACGGCCCGCGAGCGACCCTGCAGGGCGACGGAAGTCCCGCCTCGCAGGCCAGACTGCTTGCCGCTGTCGAGGCCGAAAGCTCCGACGGAGGCACCGACATGTACGCCTGCGCCGACGCCGCCTTCGTCGCCATGCAACCCTATCTGGACAAAGGGTATCTGCCGGCCGTGGTGCTGATGACCGACGGCGAGTCAGACAATGCCGGCGGATTCAATGATGCCTGGCGGCGGGACGGTCACGAACTGCCGGTGTTTGGCGTGACCTTCGGCAAGGCTGACAAGGACCAGTTGGACCAGGTGGCAAAACTGACACGGGCACGGGTGTTCGACGGCGGCAAGAATCTGACGGAAGCCTTCCGGTCCGCCAGGGGCTACAACTGAGCCCGGTTCGATGAGGGACGAGGCGATCTTGCGGGCGAATGCGCGATGGGTTGAGCGGCATGGCCTTCCGGGAGATGCACGTTGATGGGACGCGGGGCCTCGACCCTGCTGGCGGCCGTAGCCGCAGCCCTGACCCTGCCCCTGCTGGCGCTGGTCCTGAACCTGCCGTGGTGGCTGTCCCTGACCGTCGCCCTGGCCGTATTTGGCGGTGTCTGGCTGGTGGCAAAGCCAGGCAGCAGGCTTGGCCACGGGCTGACCGACGAGGCCGTCCTGGACGCGCGGAGCGCCACGGCCCAGGGCCTGTTGCTCGAAGCCTCCAGCGCCCTGGATCGCCTGCGCAAGGTCCGTCGCGAGATCCAGGACGCGCCGATGCGCGCCGAGATCGATCACCTGCTGGAAGTCGGGAACAAGGTGATACGGGAGGTGCGCGAGGATCCGGGCCGGGCGATGGCTGTGCGCCGCCTGTTGACCTTTTACCTGCCCAACGCCGCCAGCGTCGCCGATGGATGGCGCACACTGGAAGCCAGGGCGGTCCCCTCCAGCACCCGCATGACCCAGGCCCGTGAGGTGATGGGCGGACTGTCCCAGGCCTTTGCCAAATATGCCGACGACGTCGCCGAACCTGAACTGCAGACGCTCGACCTGGACCTGAAGGTGTTGAAGGACGCCCTCAAGGCCGATTTGAGCAACACCCCCTGATGGAGACCTGAGGCATGGCCATGAGCAGGCGGGCGCTGGCGGGACTGGGCGTCCTGGGAGTCAGCGCGGCGGTCACCGGCGGAGCCGTGCTGTTCCGCGACCGGCCCGAAGTTCGCGGTGCCCTCGGCAACGTTGATCTGATCAGGGGCTATGCCGGCGGCGAGAAGATCGGTTTCATTCAGAACCTCCACACCATCGCCGCCCTGAAGCGGCAAGGCCTTGCCCTGGCAGCGGAACGGGCGGGATCGGTGGAACAGGTCCGCGACCCGACCCTGCTGACCACCAAGCCCCAGTTTCTGTGGCCCAGTTCCAGCCCCCTGGTCGACCTGGCCCGGCGGGAGGTCAAGATCCTCAAGGACGAGGTGATCTTCAACTCGCCCATCGTCATCTATTCCTGGGCCCCGATCGCTGACGGCCTGGTCCGCGCGGGCCTGGCGACCAAGGAGGGCTCCCACTACTATGTCGACGCCCGGGGGCTGATTGACGCGGTCCTGGCTCGCAAGTCGTGGAGCGAACTGGGCCAGCCCGACCTCTACGGTCGGGTGCGGCTGATCGCATCGGACCCCAACAAGTCCAATTCCGGCTTAATGTTCGCGGGCCTCGCCGCCAACCTGCTGGCCGGCGACGTGGCCACAGCCGACACCCTGCCGGCGGTGCTGCCGAAGCTGGTCGACCTGTTCCGGGGCATGGGCTTCAAGTCCAGTTCCTCCGGCAAGGTGTTTGACGACTATGTCGCCGGCGGTCCGGGGGCCCAGCCGATGGTGGTCGGCTACGAGAACCAGTTGGTCGAATGGATCCTGGCCGACAAGGAACGCTGGAAGCGCATCGCCGGGGCTCCCGGACCGGCCAAGCCGGTGGCCCTCTACCCCAAGCCGACGGTCTATTCCGCCCACCCCCTGATCGCCCTGGACCCGCACGCCCTGCCGTTGATCGACACCCTGATGTCCCGGCCACTGCAGGAGATCGGCTGGCGCGACCACGGCTTCCGCGGGCCGCTCGGCGCAGTCGGCGTCGAGACCGATCCGATGATCGCCGGGCGCATGCCGGCCCAGATCGCTGCCGTGGCCCCCATGCCCGACATCGAAGTCATGCTGAGCATTCTCAAGGCCCTGATCTGAACGCTCTCATGTCGTGACCAGGCGCCGCCAGATCGAACCGGCTGGCGGGGGAATGGCTTCGTGCACCGAAGGGGCGGATCGACAGCCGGGGCGTGAAACCCTCCAAGTGCCCTCCGCCCCCCGCCTCACAAGGTGCCCTTACCCGGCGCAGAAGTTGGCGATATCGCTGGCGGTGTCCCGACTGATGTCCGGGCAGCAGATCGGAAAGATCTCCGTGCCGTGGATGGTGCCCATCACCTGGCGGCAGCGGGCACTGACCCCGGCCGCCATCAGGCGGCGGTAAAAGGCGATGCCTTCGTCGCGCAGCGGATCACATTCGTTGACGCTGATGACGACCGGCGGAAGCCCCTTCAGGTCATCCAGGGTGGCAAAGCCTGGCCAGGCCAGAGGATTTCGGGCCTCGAAGGCCTCGATGCCATAGGCCATGGCACCCCGGTTGTTATGGAGCTGCAGCAGGATGCCGTTGTTCTCGGTCGAGGAAGGGTGCTCCTTCAGCGGCCACTGGCCGGCGATGTAGGGACACAGGGCGTAAAGGCCGGTGATCAGGCCAAGATCGCCGTCGGCCTTCAGCTTCAGGCCCGTCGCCAGGGTCAGGTTTCCACCGCCGCTCTCGCCCGCGATAATGATCCGCGAGGGGTCGATGTTCAGGGCCGCGCTGTTGGCGTGAACCCATTTCAGGCCGGAGACGCAATCGTTCAGACCAGCAGGAAAGGGTGCCACCTCGCTGACCGAGGATGGAAGGGTGGCATTGCGGAAATCAACCATCGCCACAGCCACGCCCCGGGCCGCAATGATCCGCCCCCAGGCCCGATAGTTGCCGTCGAAGCAGGACAGGCGCTCCATGCCGCCGCCATGGATGTAATAGACGCAGGGCAGGCATTCATCCGTATCAGGACGGATGAACTGGATATTGATCAGATTGCCGTCAGGCGCTGAAACAACCTGCTCGGTTCGGCAGACAAGGCCCGCCGACGGTGCCACATGATCGTTGTCGCACATGTCCAGAAAGGCCTTCAGACCCGCGGCTGCGGCCAGGGCCTCGGGGCTGCATTCCTGCGCGAGCAGTTCCTCGCGGCTGGAGACGTCGCCCGCGCCGATGCCGAACTCGGCGGCGCCGAAGATCGCCTTGATGCGAGGGTCAATCCGGGGGTCTTCGGCGATCTTGGAGGCCATGAGCGATCCTGGTCTTGAGGTTGAGAATGGAACTACTGCGGGACGGGGGAAACGGCCTGGCCCAGCAGGCCAGCCTGCCCGCCGTCCCAGGGAATGGCGAGCCGCGCCCGACGTTCGTCGATCGCGCGGTGAAGCTCAAGACTGCCCGGCAGAAGATTGACGGCCGGACGAGCCGTTCCATCAAACGCCATGTAGTGGCGGTCGGTAGACAGGTAAGGCGACCAGACAGGACGCCCCCCGCCATTGGGGTCTCCGGCTTGGGCGGCGACATGTGCTGTTCGCCGCACAGGAAGGCCTCGCGGCCGGGACGCTTGAACACCGTGCCGTTTTTCCTCCGTACTCTCGGAAATCGCGTGCTGAGCCGTTTCAGCCGCGAACGCTCGCAAGGAGATTTCTTGGGCGACGTCATCGACGTCATGGGCGCGTGGCAGGAAGCGGCTGAGAAAGCGCTGCAACCCCCGCCCAATCCGCGCACCGTGGAACGGCGTCAGGGCCAGACTGACCGCACCCGCGCTGTCATCACTGAAAACTTGTTGGCTTCAGCCTGTAACCAAAGGCCAGGCTGGGGCGAATGGGGTGGTGTCGGGCCGATCAGCGGTCTGGCCTCATCAACCAGGAAACGCTCCCATGACCAGCTTCAAGTCCACCACGATCGCCTCGGCCGCCGCCCTGTTCGCCATGACCAGCATGGTCGCCGCCACCCAGGTCTCCGCCGCCCCCAAGGCCTCCGCCGAAAAGGTCCACTGCTATGGCGTCAACACCTGCAAGGGCACCTCGGACTGCAAGACCGCCAAGAACGACTGCAAGGGTCTGAACGACTGCAAGGGCCAGGGCTTCAAGGCCATGACCACCAAGGCGTGCGCCAAGGCCGGTGGTTCGCTGACCGCAGCGCAGTAATGGGCTCAGGCCCGGCAGCCGTTCGCAGCCGGGCCCGTTCCCCCCGCTCCTGTCCAGGATGACAATATGTCCGACCGCGTGATCGCGCCTTTCGAGGGTTTCGGCCTGGGACTGCGTCCGCCCCACTATGCGGACTTTCTCGAGCACGAGATTCCCGTCGATTTCGTCGAGGTGATCTCCGAGAACTTCATGGTTCGCGGCGGTCGGCCGCTCTACATCCTGGACGCCGTGCGCGAGCGACATCCGGTGGCGATGCATGGCGTATCGATGTCGATCGGCTCGGCCGACGGCGTCAAGCCGGACTATCTGCGCCGCCTGAAAACCCTGGTCGATCGCGTCGATCCGCTCTGGGTGTCCGACCATCTTTGCTGGACGGGCCTGGAGGGCTTCAATTCCCACGACCTGCTGCCCCTGCCCTATACCGAAGAGGCGCTGGCGGTGGTCTGCGCCAACATCAACCGCGTTCAGGACGTCCTCGAGCGACCGATCCTGCTGGAGAACCCGTCCAGCTATCTGACCTTCGCCGACGACGAAATGACCGAGCACGGCTTCATGGCCCGAATGTGCGAAGCGACCGGCTGCTTCCTGCTGCTCGACATCAACAACATCTATGTCAGCGGCACCAATCACGGCTTCGATCCCGCCACCTATATCGCCGGTGTCCCGGTCGACCGGGTGCGCCAGATGCATCTGGCCGGCCACAGCCAGGGCCGGGATCTGCTAATCGACACCCATGATCAGCCGGTCCCCGACCCCGTCTGGGCCCTCTACGACCTCGCCTGCCAGCGCTTTTGGCCGGTGGCGACGATGATCGAGCGTGACGACGACATTCCGCCTCTAGGGGAATTGCTGACCGAACTGGACATCGCGCGCGCCCGCGCCGGCAGGCTGGAGTGCGCCGCATGAGCCTGCTGGCGATCCAGCGCGGCCTGCGCGACCACATCCTGGCAAACCAGAGCGGACAGTCTGAGGGCGTCAGTGCCCGCGGCGCGGCCGGTCTTGCCGTCTATCGGCATGCCTATCGCGCCCAGTTGGTGGCCTGCTTGCGAGACACCTTCGAGCAGACCTGGTCATGGCTGGGTGATGACGGTTTCGACGCCGCTGCGCTCAGCCACATAGTGGCCCATCCGCCCTCTGGCTGGACCCTTGACGCCTATGGCGAAGACTTCCCCCAGACCCTGACCGGGCTCTATCCGGACGATCCGGAGGTCGCTGAACTGGCCTGGCTGGACTGGAGCCTGCGCCGCGCCTTCGACGGCCCGGACGCCGATCCGATCACCCCCGAGGCCCTGGCAGAGGTAGACTGGGAGAGCGCCGTCCTGACTCTGTCACCGACCCTGACGATCGGCGAGGTCATCACCAACAGCGCCGCGATCTGGGGCGCTCTGACCGGGGGTGAGGCCCCTCCGGCGGTCGAGCGGCTGCCCGCGCCAGCCGCGATCCGTGTCTGGCGACAGGGCCTCTCCCCACAGTACCGCTCGATCGACGCCTTCGAACGCCAGGCCCTAGCCATGGCGCTGGACGGCTACACCTTTGCCCGGCTGTGCGAGCAGCTCGGCGGCCCTGATGATGCCGAGCGAACCGTCGCGCGGGTTGGCGGCCTTCTGGGGACCTGGCTGCAGGACGGGCTGGTCTGCAGTGCCGGCTGAACGGACCCGCTAAAGGCCCAGGGCTGTAAGCCCCGGATGACCGACCGGCCGGGGTGCCGCGCGATCCCAGTGGAACAGGCGATCGTCCGGCGCGATCGAGACGTCATTGATGCTGGCATGGCGTTCGCGCATCAGGCCCATTTCGTCAAAGGCCCAGTTCTCATTGCCGTAGGCGCGCCACCAGCCGCCAGCGCGGTCTCGCCACTCATAGGCAAAGCGGACGGCGATGCGGTCATCCGAGAAGGCCCACAGTTCCTTGATCAGCCGGTACTCATCCTCCTGGCTCCATTTGCGGGTCAGGAAGTCGATGATGGCCGGGCGTCCCTGCAGGAAGGTGCTGCGGTTCCGCCAGAGACTGTCGGGCGTATAGGCCATGGAGACACGCTCTGGATCGCGACCGTTCCAGGCGTCCTCGGCCTTGCGAACCTTCTCGGTCGCCGTCGCGCGAGTGAAGGGCGGCAAGGGCGGGCGGGATTGCGGCGTGGGGTTGGACATCAGGCGCTCCATGGGGCCTAGGGGGTCGCCAGGCGCTGGCGAAGGGTCAGGTTCTCGGCTTCAAGAGCCGCCAGCCGCTCACGGAGCGGCAAGGTTCCAGCCTCGACCTCAGCGGCCGTGAACCTCGGCGTGATGTGCTGCGGGCAGTTCCAGTC
>Ga0187844_10002096_pt1 | contig 14517 bp, 15 predicted proteins | sample SpaLakP09_SKY_50_FD_134517 | JGI IMG/M metagenome (GOLD analysis project Ga0187844, IMG submission 134517) | Oligotrophic lake water microbial communities from Sparkling Lake, Wisconsin, USA - SP09_SKY_50 | ecosystem: Environmental > Aquatic > Freshwater > Lake | place: USA: Sparkling Lake...
GCCGCGCCACAGCAGGGCCAGGCCCAGCAGCAGGGCCGCCACATGCACCAGGACCCACAGCGGCCGCAGCAGCGACGAGGCGGCACCGAGCTGGCCCAGCAGTTGCACGCTGGCCGCGGCCAGGGCGCCGGCCAGGGCATAACCGGCCAGTCGGCCGAGTTGGAACAGCCCAGGCGAGCGCCCACCGGCCGCCGCGCAAGGCGCGCCGCACATGGCCAGGCAATGCGGCGTGCCCGCCAGACCCATCAGCGCGGCCGAGGCCGCTAGGCCGGCATCGAGCATGGCTACCTCGGCCAGCCGCGCGGGTGCTGGGGCGCGGGCGGATCGGGCAGGGTCACCAGCAGCAGCGTCAGGCTCGCGGCCAGCGCGATCACGCCCCAGAACAGCATGAAGCTGAGGGTGTAGATCGCCTGGCGCGATAGCTCGATGTGCTCACCGCCGAACCAGCTCATGTCACCCGGATCGAAGACCGCAAACACCAGCGCCTCCAGCACACCCGCCATCAGGAAGGACGGCCAGGCAACGGCCATGGCAAAGCGCAGCACGCGCGACCCACCCAAATTGGCAGACTCGCTCATTTCCCACCCGTCGCGGCGTGGTTGCGGGCTTTCTGGGCGGGCTGCTGCGCGGCGGTCGTGCTGACCGGGCTCTTGTCCTCCAGCACCGGGTCGGGGTAGATCAGCGCCAGCGCCAGGGTCGCCATACAGGCGAACACCACCACGGTCGGGCCACCGACTACCAGCCACATGGTCGGCTCATGCCACCAAGGTGCGGGTGGTGGTGTAGCAGCGTCTTGCGGTTTTCCTGATGGGCTCATGGCCTTGCTCCTGGCGCCTCAGCGCGGCACGACAAAGGTTGATTTCTCGGAACGACCGGCGGCGGCAGCGGTCGCGCCAAGCGGCTCCAGGCGGAAGTGGATCACATGGGCGCCGCCACCGGCGCGCGCCGCCGTGGCTGGCGGCACGCGCACCGCCAGCGCCACCCAGCGCGCCTCGGCCGGTGCCAAGCTCACCTCGACCGGCCGGGCCAGCGCGATGCCGTCCAGGCCCTCCACCGCCACGCCATAACGCTGCGCCGACTCGGTGGTGTTCATCAGCTGCAGGCGGTAAAGATTCTCGATGTAGCCATCCTCAACCTGGCGGGCCAGCACCGAGCGGTCACGCACGATGTCAAGCCGCACGGGGCTGCGCGTCAGCAGGCTGAACAGCAGGCCGCTGGAGATCAGCAGCAGCACCGCGCCGTAGATCAGCACGCGCGGCCGCAGCACCCGCTGCAGCTTCTTCACCCAGCCCAGGTGTTCCGTCAGGCCGTTCTGGGTGTCGAAGCGGATCAGCCCGCGCGGGTAGTTCATCTTGTCCATCACGCCGTCGCACACATCGACGCAGGCGGCGCAGCTGATGCATTCGTACTGCAGGCCTTCGCGGATGTCGATGCCGGTGGGGCAGACCTGCACGCACAGGGTGCAGTCGATGCAGTCGCCCAGGCCTTCGGCGCGGGCGTCAGCTTTCTTTGATCGGGAGCCCCGGGGCTCGCCACGGCCGGGGTCGTAGCTGACGATCAACGTGTCCTTGTCGAACATCGCGCTCTGGAAGCGCGCGTAGGGGCACATGTACTTGCACACCTGCTCGCGCAGGAAGCCGGCATTGCCATAGGTAGCGAAGCCGTAGAACAGCACCCAGAACCATTCCCAGGGGCCGAAGCCCAGGGTGAAGGCCTCCGCCCACAACTCACGGATCGGCGTGAAGTAGCCGACGAAGCTGAAGCCGGTCCACAAACCCAATCCGATCCACACGGCCTGCTTGCCGCCTTTGCGCCAGAGCTTGTCGAAGCCCCAGGGCGCGGCGTCTAGCTTGAGGCGCCTCTGGCGGTCACCCTCGAAACGGCGCTCGATCCAAAGGAAGATCTCGGTGTAGACCGTCTGCGGGCAGGCAAAGCCGCACCACAGGCGGCCGGCCACCGCGGTGAACAGGAACAGCGCATAGGCCGAGATCAGCAGCAGACCCGTCAGGTAAATGAAGTCCTGCGGGTAGAGCACCAGACCGAAGACGTAGAAGCGCCGGCTGGCCAGATCGAACAGCACGGCCTGCCGGTCGTTCCAGCTCAGCCAGGGCAGGCCGTAGAAGAACGCCTGAGTCAGCCATACCAGCGCCCAGCGCCAGCGCGCAAAGTAGCCGCTGACCGAGCGCGGGTAAATCTTCTGCTGCGCCTCGTAGAGCCAGATGACCTCCGGCTTGTCGGGTTTGGCGAGCTCGGCCGTGGGGACCTCAGGGCTGTTGGCCATTTGCGGCGACCGCCGTCGTGTGAGAGAGGCTCCAGACATAGGCGCCCAGCAGCTGGATCTGCTCGGGACTCAGGCGCGCGGCATGCGCCGGCATCACATTGTTCTTGCCGTTGTTGATCATCGTGATCACCGCGTCCTCGCCCCAACCGTGCAGCCAGACCTTGTCACGCAGATTGGGCGCGCCCAAGGCCTGGTTGCCGCCGCCGTTGACTCCGTGGCAAGCCGCGCAGGCACTGAACTTGGAACGACCCAGCTGCGCGGCAATCGCGTTGTGCGGGCTGCCCGACAGACTCAGCACATAGTTCGCCAGATTGCGCACGTCCTCGGGCGTGCCCACCGCCGCGGACATCGGCGGCATCACGCCGTTGCGGCCCTGGGTGATGGTCTCGATGATGGTCTCGGGCTTGCCGCCGTAGAGCCAGTCGGTGTCGGTCAGATTGGGGAAGCCCTTGCTGCCGCGCGCGTCGGAGCCATGGCAGCCGGCGCAGCCGTTGGCAAACAGGCGCTCACCGATGGCCATGGCCGCGGGGTCACGCGCCAGCTGCTCAGCTGGCTTGCCGGTGTAGGCGGCATAGACCACCGCCATCGCCTTGTGCGCCTCGGCCTGCTCCTGCTGATACTCGCCCGCGCTGCTCCAGCCGAGCGTGCCCTTCATGCTGCCCAGACCCGGATACAGCGCCAGGTAGATGCCGGCAAAAATCACCGTCAGGATGAACAGCCACATCCACCAGCGCGGCAGCGGGTTGTTCAGCTCCACGAGGTCTTCATCCCAGATATGGCCGGTGCTGTTGTCGGTGACGCCGGGCACCACCTGGTGGCGGCTGGCGATAAGCAGCAGCACCAGGCAGAAGGCCAGGCCGCCGATGGTGGCGATGGCAACGTACCACGACCAGCCCGCGGAGAAAAAATCACTCATGGCGCGCTCCTGTTGTTCTTCTCGTCCTCATCCAGCGGCAGGCTGGCCATCTCGTCGAAATCGGCCTTGCGGCGCCCGGCATAGGCCCAGGCCACGATGGCCAGAAAGGCCAGCAACGAAATCACGGTCACGGCGGCTCTCAGGGTGTTGATGTCCATGGTGGCCTCCTCACTTCACGGCGGTGCCGAGCACCTGCAGATAAGCCACCACGGCGTCGAGCTCGCTACGGCCCTTGACGGCGTCGGCGGCGCCATCGATCTCGGCGGGGCTGTAGGGTACGCCCAGGGTCTTGAGCGCGCGCAGCTTGGGCGCCATCTCGGCCGGATTCAGCGCGGTCGTGGCCAGCCAGGGGTAGGCCGGCATATTCGACTCGGGCACCAGATCGCGCGGGTTGGTCAGGTGGATGCGGTGCCACTCGTCGCTGTACTTGCCGCCCACACGGTGCAGGTCGGGCCCGGTGCGCTTGCTGCCCCACTGGAAGGGCCTGTCATAGACGAACTCGCCGGCCGTCGAATAGTGGCCGTAACGCAGGGTTTCAGCGCGGAAGGGCCGAATCATCTGCGAGTGGCAGTTGTAGCAGCCCTCGCGCACATAGATGTCACGGCCGACCAGCTGCAGCGGCGTGTAGGGCTTGAGCCCCGGTGCGGGCTCGGTGGTGGAGCGCTGGAAGAACAGCGGAATGATCTCCACCGCCCCGCCGACGGCCACCGTCAGCAGCACCAGCGCAATCATTAGGAAGTTGTTGGTCTCGATTCGTTCGTGACCGGTGGGTTTGTTCGTTGCCATATGAAGGGCTCCTCAGGCTGCGGCCGCTGTCGCAGGCGCCGGCATGGTGGGAATCTGAACCGGCACCGGCTTGGACATGCGCGTGGTCATCACCACGTTCCAGGCCATCACCAGCATGCCGCCCAGGTAGAGCAGTCCGCCCAGCAGACGCACGACATAGAAGGGATAGGTCGCCTTAACGCCCTCGACAAAGGTGTAGACCAGGCTGCCGTCCGGGTTGACCGCGCGCCACATCAGACCCTGCATCACGCCGGCGATCCACATCGCGGCGATGTAGAGCACGATACCCAGGGTGGCGATCCAGAAGTGCAGCTCGATGGCGCGCTTGGAGTACATCTCGGTGCGACCATACATGCGCGGGATCAGGTGGTAGAGGCTGCCCATCGAGACCAGGCCGACCCAGCCCAGAGCGCCGGCATGCACATGGCCGACTGTCCAGTCGGTGTAGTGGCTCAGTGCATTGACGGTCTTGATCGACATCATTGGGCCCTCGAAGGTGGCCATGCCGTAGAAGGACAGCGCCACGATCAGGAACTTCAGGATCGGGTCATCGCGCAGCTTGTGCCAGGCGCCCGAGAGCGTCATCACGCCGTTGATCATGCCGCCCCAGCTCGGCGCCAGCAGCACCAGCGAGAACACCATACCTACGCTCTGCGCCCAGTCCGGCAGCGCCGTGTAGTGCAGGTGGTGTGGGCCGGCCCACATGTAGGTGAAAATCAGTGCCCAGAAGTGGACGATCGAGAGGCGGTAGCTGTAGACCGGCCGCTGCGCCTGCTTGGGGATGTAGTAATACATCATCCCGAGGAAGCCGGCGGTCAGGAAGAAGCCCACCGCGTTATGGCCGTACCACCACTGCACCATCGCGTCCTGCACACCGGCATAGGCAGAGTAGCTCTTGGTCAGGCTGACCGGCAGCGCCGCGCTGTTGACCACATGCAGCAAGGCCACGGCGATGATGAAGGCACCGAAGAACCAGTTAGCCACGAAGATGTGGCGCACCTTGCGGCGACCCACCGTGCCGAAGAATACGATCGCATAGGACACCCACACCAGGGTGATCAGGATGTCGACCGGCCACTCCAGCTCGGCATATTCCTTGCCGGAGGTGTAGCCCAGGCAAGGTGACGGCTGCGGCCACGATCACCGCCTGCCAGCCCCAGAAAGTGAACCAGGCCAGCGCCGGCGCGAACAGCTTGGCATAGCCGGTGCGCTGCACGACATGGAAGGAGGTGGCCATCAGCGCGCAGCCGCCGAAGGCGAAGATCACCGCATTGGTGTGCAGCGGGCGCAGGCGGCCGTAGCTCAACCAGGAGATGCCGAAGTTCAGCTCCGGCCAGGTCAGCTGCGCGGCGATGATCACGCCGACCAGCATGCCCACCACCCCCCACAACACCGAGGCCAGCGCAAACGCGCGCACCACGCCGTCCTCGTAATTGACCGAGCCCGCAGGCCCCGCTTTTATCGCCATCACTTGTTCTCCTCGCAGCCTTGCGGCCGATGGTCAGGATTCTTTGTCACCTCGCCTCGCAGCCGCTTGATCACCATCAAGTGGCTGTGTTTCTTCTTCAAGTATTCGCCCGCCCTCGCGCTCCAGGTCGTCGAGCTGGCCGTTGTTGATCGCCCAGCCAAACAGTCCGACGATCATCAGCACGAGCAGCACCGACAGCGGGATGAGGATGTACAGAACGTCCACCTCAGGCCTGCCCGAGCCGGCGCGACAGGCGCTGTGCGTTCAGTATGACCAGCAGCGAGCTGAGGGCCATCCCCATGCCCGCAGCCCAGGGCGGCAGCAAGCCCAGCAGCGCCAGCGGAATGCAGGCCGCGTTGTAGACCAGCGCCCAGGCCAGGTTCTGGCGGATCACGCGGCGGGTGCGCAGGGCCAGTTCGCGGGCCAGTGCAATATCACCCAGGCGCGAGGACAGCAGCAGCGCATCGGCACCGGCCCGCGCCAGCATGGCGCCATGTCCCATCACGATGCTGGCATCGGCGCGCGCCAGCACGGGCGCGTCGTTGATGCCATCGCCGACCATCAGCACGCAACACCCCTCGGCCTGCAGCTGCGTCAGCCGGGCTAGCTTGTCGGCCGGGCTGGCCTGGCCCTGGGCCTGCTGGATGCCCGCTTGCTGAGCGAGGCGCTCGGCCCTCGCTTGCGTATCCCCGGAAAGCAACAGGGTGCGCATGCCCTGCGCATGCAGACGCTCGACCGCTTCGCGGGCGTCGGGCCGCAGCACTTCGGCAAAGCCAAGGCGCAAGACCCGACCCCGGCCATCGCAAGGCCCGAAGGCAAGCTGCATGTCCGGTTCGAGCAGTAGCCCCAGCCAATCGTGTGCACCCAGGCGCCAGCGCCTGCCCTCGGCATCCAGCGCCTCCAACCCCAGGCCCGGCCATTCACGCACTTCAAACCAGCCGGTGGCCGCGGCGCCGTCGGCCAGCGCACGTGACAGCGGATGCTGTGAATGCGCGGCCAGGCCACGAGCAGCGGCGAGCAAGCCCTGGCCCTCGGCATCATCAGCCGTGTGCCGGGCCAGTGTCATGCGGTCTTCGCTGAGGGTGCCAGTCTTGTCCAGCACCACGGTGTCGACCCGGCACAGCACGTCCAGCAGCTCCAGCCGGCGCAGCAACAGGCCGCGGCGCGCCAGCGCGCCGGTGGCGGCCAGCACGGCTGCGGGCGCGGCCAGCGACAGCGCGCAGGGGCAGGTGACGATCAGCACCGACACGACCACCCAGACCGCGCGCGCCGGCTCCAGCCAGGACCACAGCAGGCCCCCGCTTGCCGCCAGCAGCAGTACGACCCACAAGAACGGCCCGGCCACCCGCTCGGCCAGCGCCGTCGAGGCCGGGCGCTGAGTCAGCGCCTCATGCATCAGGCGCTGGATGGCGGCATGCTCGGTGTCGACGCCAACGCGCTGCACCCGCATCACCAGCGGCGCCGCGATGTTCAGGCTGGCAGCTAGCACCGCGTCGCCCGCGCTCTTGGGCACGGGCAGCGACTCGCCGCTCAGCAAGGCCTCGTCAGCGCTGCTGCTGCCGGACTCGACCTGCCCGTCGGCCGGGAAGGCCTGGCCCGCGAACACCCGCACACGGTCGCCGACCCGCAGCTTGGCCGCCGCCAGCCTTGTGCTCGTGCCATCGACCTCGATGCGCTCAACCCAGTCGGGCAGGGTCGCCACGCCGGCCTCCAGCGCCTCGGCCGCGCGATGGCGGGCGCGCAATTCCAGGTAGCGGCTGCCCAGCAGGAAGCTGATGAACATCGTCAGCGAGTCGAAATAGACCTCGCTGCCGAACAGGCCGCCCGGCTCGAACAGGGCGCCGCTGCTGGCCACAAAGGTCACCGCGCAGCCCAAGGCCACCGGCACATCCATGCCGATGCGCCGCGAGCGCAGCTGGCGCCAGGCGCCCTCGAAGAAGGGGCCGGCGGCAAACAGCAGCACCGGCAGGCTCAGCACCCAGCTGGCCCATTGCAGCAGGCGCGCCAGGTCGGGACTCAGATCACCGGGCGCGGCGAAATAAGCCGGCGCGGCCATCATCATCACCTGCATCATCAGGAAGCTGGCGACGAACAGCCGCCACAGGGCCTGGCGCTGCTCACGCTCGCGCAGGGCCCGCGCCGAGGCAGCGAGGTCGGGGGCGACGCCATAACCGGCATGCTCGATGCGTGTCAGCACGCTGGCCAGGTCGGTCTGGCCGGGCCGCCATTGCAGGCTCAGGCGCGCGCTGGCAGCGTTGACCGTGGCGGACTGGACGCCGGGCAACTCCAGCAGCGCCCGTTCGATGATGCCTGCGCAGGCCGCGCAATGCAGGCCCGACAGCTGGAAGCGGGACTCGGCCGTCCCCTCGCCCAGGAAGCGGGAGAACGGGGCGAGCAGGTCAATGTCGTCGTTGGCGAGGGCGGTAGTCATCGGATCGGGTGATTGCCCCGAATCTAGCTGCATCAGCCCGCCGCGACACGATTTTTTTGACGCGCTCCCCTCCGCTCAGTTGATAAAAGTCAAGCGAATCAGCGCTCGGCCTTCATCGCCGTGACGATGGTCTCGATGCGCTCGATCAGGCCGTTCTGATCCAAGGTCGTCAGCTCGCGGTTCTTCAGCACCTGGCGCCCGCCGACCCAGACATCCGACACATGCTCTCGCCCGGCCACATAGACCAGCTGCGCCGCGGGGTTGTAGACAGGCCGGCATTCCAGCGCGTACAGCGAGACCGCCACCACATCGGCCAGCTTGCCCACTTCCAGCGAGCCCAGGTCGTCGCCGCGGCCCATGGCCTTGGCGGCGCGGATCGTGGCCATCTCCAGCGCCGTACGGGCCGACACGGTGGTGGGGTTCAGGGTCGTGCCTTTGGCCAGTAGGGCCGCAGCGCGGATCTCGCCGAACATGTCCTGGCGGTTGTTGGAAGCCGCGCCATCGGTGCCCAGGATGGTGTTGACGCCGGCCGCTTCCAGCGCGGTCAGCGGCTGCACGCCCGAGGCCAGCTTCAGATTGGAATTCGGGTTATGAACCAGGTGCACGCGTTGGGCGGCCAGCATCGCGATCTCATCTTCCGTCAGATGAACCATGTGCACGGCCATCATCTTCTCGTTCAGCAGGCCCAGCTTGTTCAAGCGCTCCAGCGGACGCATGCCGTACTGCTTGAGGCTCCCCTCCACCTCATCCAGGGTTTCGTGGATGTGGCAATGCATCTGCAGATCATGCTGTTCGGACAGCTGGCGCAGCTTGACGAAGGTCTCGTCAGAAACCGTGTAGGGCGCGTGCGGCGCGCTGGTCCAGTCAAGCAGCTTCTCGCCCTTGAACTGCTCGAAGGCGGCCAGGCCCTTGGCGATGTAGTCATCCGGGCCTGATGCATAGCCGGTCGGGAAGTCGATCACATTGATGGACACGCCGGCACGGATGCCGGAATCAATCGCCGCCCGCGCCATGGCCGTCGGGAAGAAATACATGTCGTTCAGGTAGGTCACGCCTCCGCGCAGCGCTTCGGCGGCAGAGAGCAGCGAGCCCTGGTAGGTCCAGTCTTCGCTAACCCACTTCTTCTCCAGCGGCCAGATGTGGTTGTTGAGCCAGTCCATCAGCGGCACGTCGTCGGCCACGCCACGCAGCAGCGACATCGCCGAGTGCGTGTGTCCGTTGATCAGGCCGGGGATCAGGACATGGGCGCCCAGCTCGACGCGCTCGGCGTTCGAGTACTTGGCCTCGGCTTCAGCCCAGGGCAGCACGGAGGCAATCCGCTCGCCTTCGATCACCAGCGCGTGCTCGGTCAGCACTTCGCTGCCGGGCTTCATCGTCAGCATCCACTTGGGTTTCAGAATCTTGGTCTGCATGGCAAATCCTCGGTCAGTCAGAGATCAAAAGCTTGGTCAAACAGGGCCAGCACGCGCTCGGGCTTGACGCTGATGCAGGCCTGCTGGACGGGGCACCCGGTCCAGGGTGTCTGCCCATGATGGCCCATGTCGTGGAAGTCCTGGATGGTCTGGCCGCGGGCAATGCCCTCGGTGACGACGCGCACCGGGCCGGCGCGCAGCGCGAAGGCTTCGGGCTCGATCGCGTAGGCGATCGCGCTGGCATCGTGGGAGTAGATGCCCTCAATGCCATCGCGCTCGAAATAGAAGTCCTGGTAGTGGCGCGAGGCCTGCCAGAGAAAATCCCCCACCTGGCCCCCACGGCCTTGCAGCGCCGACAGGTAGGCCTCGGTCATCACCACCTCCTGCGTCACGTCCAGGCCGACGATGACCACCGGCCAGGCGGCGGTAAAGACCAGGTCTGCCGCCTCCGGGTCATTGATCATGTTCGCCTCAGCCACCGGCGTGACATTGCCGAAGTGCGCGTTCATGCCGAAGGCCCCGCCCATGACAATCACCTGCTTGACCTTGGCGACGATGCCGGGGTCGTGGCGCAGTGCCAGGGCCAAGTTGGTCATCGTGCCGACGGCGATCAGGGTGATGGCGCCAGCTTCGGCGTTGACCATGTCGCAGATCAACTCATGGGCCGGGCGCGGGTCGAGCCGGCCGGCCGGCTGAGCAATGCCAGCTTGACCGCCCAGGCCGTCGTCGCCGTGCACATGGGCCGGGAAGTCAAGTTCGGCACTGGCTTGCAGCGGCCTGGACGCGCCGGCGGACACCGGGACCTGCAGGCCATAGAGCCCGCACAGCACCTGGGCATTGCGCGTGGTCGTGGCGATCGAGGCATTGCCGAACACGGTGGTGATGGCGCGCAGGCGAATGTCCGGGTGGCGGGCCAGCAGGTACAGGGCCATCGCGTCGTCGATGCCGGGGTCGGTGTCAAAGATCACCTGGGTGGGTGCGTTGTCTTTCATCAGGGCCTTCCGCAAAAATTCAAGCCGCGGCCAGTTCATGCCGGTAGGGCATGGCCGTCTGAACGCCGCTACGGCTGACGGCAATAGCCGCTGCCGCCTGGCCAAGGCGCACCGCATCGGCGGCGCTGAAGCCTTCGGCCAGGCCGGTGGCCAGGCCGCCGACAAAGGTATCACCGGCGCCCACAGTGTCAACGGCCTTGACCGCATTGGCGGGCAGATGCAGAGTGCCGGCGGCGGTGCACAGCAGCACGCCATCGGCACCAAGCGTCACCAGCACGGTCTGCGGGCCACGCTGCAGCAGAGCCAGCGCGGCGGCCTTGGCCTCGGCCAGGCCGGAGAGCTGCACAGCCTCGGTCTCATTGAGCACCAGCCAGTCGGTCAGGGCCAGCAAGGCGTCCGGCACTTGCAGGGCCGGGGCGGCATTGAGTACGGTGGTGGCGCCGGTCGCTCGGGCCAGAGCGAAGGCCTCGGCGATGGCCGGCACGGGCACCTCCAGCTGGGCGACGACAACGGTCGCCGTCTGCAGTACGTCTTTTGAGGCTGCCACGTCGTCAGGCGTCAGGTCGGCGTTGCTGCCGGGCACGTAAACGATCGAGTTCTCGCCGCCCTCGCTGGCAACCATGATGACGGCGATGCCCGGCAGCGCCGTCGCATCGCGCGCGACACCCTCGCAGGCAATGCCTTCATCGGCCAGCGCCTGCAGCAAGGCGCCGCCATGCTGGCGCGTGCCGACACGCGACACGAAGGCCACCCGTGCGCCCAGGCGTGCGGCGGCCACCGCCTGGTTGGCGCCCTTGCCGCCGGGGGCCATCACAAAGGACTCGCCGACCAGGGTTTCGCCCGGCCCGGGCAAGCGCCTGGAGTGGGACACCATGTCCATATTGATGCTGCCGACCACCACCACGCTGCTGCGTTTCGCATTCATTCTCTTATTCCCTATCAGATCGCTTGTGGCGCCGCCGTGCTCTCGCGAACCACCAGGCGCAGGGTCAGCAGCACGTCCTTCAGCTGCGCGCCCGGGTTCTCGATGCGCTCGATCAGCACCCTGCCCGCCTCATGCCCTAGTTGCTTGATCGAGCAGCCAACGGTGGTCAGGGCCGGGAAGACGTAGCGGCTCAGCTCGATGTCATCGAAACCGACCACGGAGAGCGCCTGAGGCACCTTGATACCGAGCTCGGCCGCGGCGCGCAACACGCCGATGGCCATCATGTCGTTGGAGGCAAAGATGCCGGTGACGGGCGTGGTGCTGCCCGTCTGCGCACGCAGCAGGCGGCGCGCCGACTCGTAGCCGCCGGGGCTGGAGAAGTCGCTCTCGATGACCAGGCTCTCGTCCGGCGTGATGCCTGCCTCCATCAGCGCGCGGCGCCAGCCCTCGATGCGCTCGCGCGCCACCTCGAACTCGGCCGGTCCGCTGATGCAGGCGATGCGGCGGTGGCCCAGTTCCAACAAGTGCTGGACGGCGTTGTGGGCGCCCTGCTGGTTGTGCACCGAGACGCGGTCGGCACGCGCGCCGGGCACCAGTCGGTCGACTGTCACCGAGGGCACGCTGGCTAGCTTGAAGATGCGGGCCAGCGCCTCGTCGTCACCGGCTGACGAAAGCAGCAGACCGTCAACCCGCTTCTCGAGCAGGGTGCGCATGTACTGCTGCTGGCGCTTCGGGTCATTGTCGGAATTGCACAGAAAAACCGAGAAGCCGGCCAGGCGGCAGCATTCTTCGACGCCGCAGACCAGCTCCGAGAAGAAGGGGTTCTGCACATTCGGCACCAGCACGCCGACGATCTTGGTTTCGCTCTTGCGCAGGGAGCGCGCCACCGCGCTGGGCAAATACCCGATCTCGTCCACCGCCGCCAGCACGCGCCGGCGCGCGTCGGCGCTAACCGGGCGGGTGTCATTCAGGACATGGGAGACGGTGGTGAAAGACACCCCAGCCAATGCCGCTACATCTTTGATCGTGCTCAATGGAGTTCAGCGCTTTGTTCGAAGGCGGCAAACGTTTGCCAGCTCCAAAGCATAGCCGACTTGGGCCCTGCTCCCACCCTTCTGCGGTCAGGATTTGCGCAAATAACGATCAATTTCCGGCGCCCCAAAAAGCAAACCCCGGCGTGCCGAGGCCACGCCGGGGTTTCGAGCCGATCCCTCCCGGGATCAGCGCTGGCTCATCAACGCTCGCCGATCGGCTTGACGTTGCGGGCCGTGGCGCCGACGAAGAGCTGGCGCGGACGGCCGATCTTGTACTCGGGGTCGCCAATCATCTCGTTCAGCTGGGCGATCCAGCCCACCGTGCGGGCCAGCGAGAAGATCGCCGTGAACAGCGGCACCGGAATGCCGATGGCGCGCTGCACGATGCCGGAGTAGAAGTCCACGTTCGGATAGAGCTTGCGGGCGACGAAGTACTCGTCTTCCAGCGCGATTTTTTCCAGCGCCATGGCCAGCTTGAACATCGGGTCGTCGTGCAGGCCCAGCGCGTCCAGCACCTCGTGGCAGGTCTCGCGCATCAGCTTGGCGCGGGGGTCGTAGTTCTTGTAGACCCGGTGACCGAAGCCCATCAGCTTGACGCTGCTGTTCTTGTCCTTGACCTGCTTGATGAACTCGCCGATCTTGTCGACGCCACCGTTGCGCTGGATGTCTTCAAGCATGTTCAGCGCCGCCTCGTTGGCGCCACCGTGCGCGGGGCCCCACAGGCAGGCCACGCCGGCCGCGATGGCCGCAAACGGGTTGGTACCCGACGAGCCGCACAGGCGCACGGTCGAGGTCGAGGCGTTCTGCTCGTGGTCGGCGTGCAGGGTGAAGATGCGGTCCATCGCGCGCACAAGCACCTCGTTGGGCTTGTACTCCTCGCAGGGCGTGGCGAACATCATGTGCATGAAGTTGCCGGCGTAGCTCAGGTCGTTGCGCGGGTAAATGTAGGGCTGGCCAATCGTGTACTTGTAGGCCATCGCCACCAGCGTGGGCATCTTGGCGATCAGGCGGATTGCCGAGATCTCACGGTGCTCAGGGTTATTGATGTCCGTACTGTCGTGATAGAAGGCCGACAGCGCACCGACCAGACCGGTCATCACGGCCATCGGATGCGCATCCCGGCGGAAGCCGCGCAGGAAGAACTGCATCTGCTCGTTGACCATCGTGTGATTGGTCACCGTCTTGACGAACTTGGTCTTCTCTTCTGCGTTCGGCAGCTCTCCGTAAAGCAGCAGGTGGCAGGTTTCCATGAAGTCGCAGTTGGTGGCCAGCTGCTCGATCGGGTAGCCGCGGTACAGCAACTCGCCCTTGTCGCCATCGATGTAGGTGATGGTCGAGTTGCACGAAGCCGTCGACAGGAAACCCGGGTCGTAGGTGAACTTGCCCGTCTGCGCGTACAGCTTGCGAATGTCGATCACATCCGGGCCGATCGTGCCCTTGTAAATGGGCAGATCCATTTGCGGGCTGCCATCGGAGAACGACAGGGTGGCTTTGACGTCAGACGGTGTCATGGGCATTCCTCTTGACTTCTTGGGGGATTTTTTAAGGTGCGGCTCTGAGCAGGCCCAGAACCTCGTTCACATCGCTTCGGTCGAGCTCGCCCATGGGCTCGGTACGCCGCATGAACAGGTCCATCAAATCATTGTCGGACAGATCCATCAGCACACGCAGGCCCTCGGCCTGGTGCTCGGTCAGACTGCTTGCATACCGCTTGAAAAAGCGTTCGATGAAGAGATCGTTCTCCAGCAGGCCACGCCGGCAGCGCCAGCGCAGCTTGGACAGGGCCCGTTCATCGATGAGGGTGTCAGAAGCAGTCATCGCCGCTCACTCAGACCGCACGGCGGACCATCAGTTCCTTGATCTTGCCGATCGCCTTGGTCGGGTTCAGACCCTTGGGGCAGACATCGACACAGTTCATGATGGTGTGGCAGCGGAACAGGCGGTACGGGTCTTCGAGGTTGTCCAGACGTCCGGCAGTATCTTCGTCGCGGCTGTCGGCGATGAAGCGGTAGGCCTGCAGCAGACCGGCAGGGCCGACGAACTTGTCCGGGTTCCACCAGAAGCTTGGGCAGCTGGTCGAGCAGCTCGCGCACAGGATGCACTCGTAAAGGCCGTCCAGCTCTTCACGCTCGGTGGGCGACTGCAGGCGTTCCTTATCGGGCGGCGGGTTGTCGTTGACGAGGTAGGGCTTGATCGAGTTGTATTGCTTGAAGAACTGCGTCATGTCGACGATCAGGTCGCGCACGACGGGCAGGCCCGGCAGCGGCTTCAA
>Ga0187844_10002098_pt1 | contig 14493 bp, 12 predicted proteins | sample SpaLakP09_SKY_50_FD_134517 | JGI IMG/M metagenome (GOLD analysis project Ga0187844, IMG submission 134517) | Oligotrophic lake water microbial communities from Sparkling Lake, Wisconsin, USA - SP09_SKY_50 | ecosystem: Environmental > Aquatic > Freshwater > Lake | place: USA: Sparkling Lake...
CCACAGACGCGCGATCTATCCGGGAAGCTTCGACCCGGTCACAAATGGTCATCTCGACCTGATCACTCGCTCGCTTGGTCTCTTTGACGAGGTGATCGTAGGCGTGGCCGACAACGAGGCCAAGAACCCCCTCTTCACGACTGCAGAGAGGGTCGATCTGATCCAGAAGAGTGTTGGCCCTCACGCGGGGCTCTTGGTCGAGCCGCTTAACGGACTACTGGTCGATTTTTGTCGTCGCCGCGGGGCCTTTGTGGTCATCCGCGGGTTGAGGGCGGTCTCCGACTTCGAGTTTGAGTTTCAGATGGCTCTGACAAACCGCCGCCTTGAGCCGAAGATCGAGACTATATTCCTGACGCCGCGCGAAGATTGTATCTTCCTGAGTTCACGAATCGTGAAGGAAGTGGCCCGCCTAGGAGGGGATGTTTCTCCCTTTGTCTCCGTCTCGACCTTTGCATCCCTGAAAGAAAAATTTCCTAAAGATTAAGGAAGCTGAAAATATCATTGGAGTGTTAAAGGGATAAAAGAGTTAAAGCGGGGGGGGAAATCCGGAACCCAGAGGTATTCGCCCACCTTGCAACTTTTTAATTTTTCACGATCCCTTTCATCCCTTTGAATCTTAGGTTAGGGTCATTGCATGAAAGTCCATATCCGTCAGATTCCTGAGGGAGGCACATTGCATCTGGAGGGTGAGCAAGATTCCGCATCATTAGGCCTCGAAGAGGCCGGGGCAGAACCGATCGGTCCCCTAGAGTATTCCCTCGATGTGGGACTCTCCGAGGGAGGGCTCTTTGCCACCGGGAGCGTGGTTCAGAAAGTCAAGATGACCTGTGTTTGTTGCCTGGAACCCTTTGAAAGGGAGATCGTGATCGACCCATTCGCCACCCAGATCGAACTGGATGGAAATGAATTAGTGGACTTGACCCGTGAGGTCAGGGAGGATATACATCTTGTTCTGCCTGCACATCCACGATGTGACCAAGGTGGAGAAAAGACCTGCCCCGCCAGTTTCCCGGCGAGTGCCCGCACCGCTCCTTTGCCAATGGAGAAGGCGGCTCGTCCTGCAATCTGGGAAGCACTCGACCAACTCAAAACACCACGATCCGATGGGAGTACCTAAACGTAAAACTTCAAAGATGCGCCTTCGCACCCGCAAGGCCGCAAACCGCTGGCACGCCCCCAAGCTTGGCAAGTGCACTCAATGCGGCGCACCTCTTCATTCCCACACTGCCTGCACCGCTTGCGGTACATACCGTGGTCGTCAGGTGCTCGATGTCGAGGTGGCATAGGTTGCCTTAAATTTGCCGGTTAGTTCTCCGCTCTCCTCCCTCATCCATTGAGGAATCAGATAGCCCCAGTAACGACAATAGGACCAGTAGCCGCAGGATCATGAGGATTGCCCTCGATGCCATGGGGGGTGACTACGCCCCTCAGAATACGGTTGCCGGAGCGGCTATGGCTCTCCGGGAATACCCGAAGATCACCAAACTCTTCCTCACCGGGGACGATTCGGCCATCAAGGCCGAGTTGGCTAAACTCGGTTGCCGCGATCCCAGGATCGAGATCATTCACACCACCCAAGTTGTGGAGATGAGCGATGCGGCCGTCGATTCCGTCCGTCGCAAGAAAGACTCCTCCGTTGCTCGTGCCGTCGATCTCGTCAAGAAGGGTGAGGCCGATGCCATCGTTAGCGCCGGTCATACTGGTGCCGCCGTCGCGGCCACGACGATCAAGCTCCGCACTCTTGAGGGCATCGAGCGTCCCGGCATCGCCTCTTACCTTCCCACCGAGAAGAACGTCTGCGTCCTCATCGATGCCGGTGCGAATGTCGATGCCCGCCCTGTCCATCTTCTTCAGTACGCGATCATGGGCTCGGTCCTTTCTGAGCATGTCCTCGGCTACAGCAATCCCGAGATCGGCCTGATGTCGATCGGCGGCGAGGATGTGAAAGGAAGCGAATTCACCAAGGATGTCTTCAAGCTCCTGAAAGCCTCCTCCTTGAATTTCCGAGGGAATATCGAAGGACATGACCTCTTCGAGCATCCCGTTGAGGTCATCCTCTGCGACGGATTCACCGGCAATGTCGTCCTGAAGACCGCTGAGGCGACCGCCGGCGCTGTCTTCCGGTGGCTAAAGCACGAACTCACCAAGACCCCCTTCCGGATTTTTGGCGCTTGGATTGCTAGGAACGCCTTCCGTGCCATCCGTAGGAAGACTAACTATGAGGACTACGGCGGCAGTCCCCTGCTGGGAGTCAACGGCATCTGCATCATCGCCCACGGCTCCAGCACACCCCTGGCTATCAAGAACGCGATCCGTGTTGCCACGGAGTTCATCGAGCAGCAGGTCAATCCCCGTATCGTCGAGGCGGTTAGGGCTTACAATTTGAAGAACGCCCATCTGGCCCAGACTCCAGCAACCATTGCCCCAGATAACTCACTATTGGAGGAGTCCCATGCCGTCTGATACCCCTGTAGTCCGTTCCATGCCCGCCCTGCGCAGCGCCTCCATCATCGGCACTGGCAGCTACGCTCCTGACCGCGTGATGACCAACGCCGACCTGGAGAAGTTGGTCGAGACCAGCGACGAGTGGATCCAGACGCGTACCGGTATCCGCGAACGTCACATTGCCGGTCCGGAACAACCGACCAGTGAACTTGCGGCCCTTGCGGCCCAAGCCGCAATCGAGAACGCCGGCATCAACCCGGAGGAGATCGACTTAATCATCTGCGCGACCTGCACGCCGGATATGTTCTTTCCAAGCACCGCCTGCCTAGTCCAGACCAAGATCGCCGCCGTGAACGCAGCCTGCTTTGACATTTCCGCCGCTTGCTCCGGCTTCCTCTTCGGTGTGGAAACGGCCCGCCAGTACATCGCCTCCGGCACCTATGAGACTGTGCTGGTGATCGGTGCCGACAAGCTCTCGGGCATCGTCGACTGGAGCGACAGGAACACGTGTGTTCTCTTCGGGGACGGTGCCGGCGCCGCCATCCTGCGTCATCGCGAGGGATCACGAGGCATCCTCTCCTCCCGCATGGGCAGCAACGGCAAGCTGGCCGAGATCCTCTACATTCCAGGCGGTGGCAGCGCCCACCCGGCAAACTCTCCCACGTATGCGGAAAATCCCGCCACCATGAGGATGAACGGTCGCGAGACCTATAAGCACGCCGTGACCGCCATGGTCAGTGCCTCCCAGCAGGCCTTAGCTGATGCCGGCGTCTCCGCCGATGACATCGCCTGCTTCATTCCTCACCAGGCCAATCTTCGTATCATCGAGGCCATTGCCGACCGGCTCGATGTCTCCATGGACCGCTTCATGGTCAATCTTGACCGCTACGGCAATACCTCAGCAGCAGCAGTCGCCATCGCTCTCGACGAGGCCGCGCGCTCAGGCCGCTTCCAGCGGGGCGATAAGATTTTGATGGTGGTGTTTGGGGGTGGGTTGACTTGGGCGTCAACAGTCGTCGAGTGGTAGCTCTTTAGGCTAAGGCTTGGGATATCGGGGAGTAGCTGTGTTGGCCCGCGGTCGACGCAGGGCTACTACGACTTCCCTTGGCCGCCTTTCTTTCATCCGATCTTCCAAGCCTTATTTACAGAAGAAGTGGATTGGGCTGTGAAGAGATGGTTGTTCCTAAAGTTTAAAGCACCTTGAGTACTCAGGATTATGTTTTTGCCAAGTTGCTCAGCGTGTTTTTATAGCGACTGCTGAGGGATTAAAGGCCTCCATTGTTTTGCTGGAGGCAGCTTTTAGCGAGCTGAGTCGGACTCAATCTTGCTGGTAGTTCAAGGTAATGAGGTCGCCCTCCTGAATATTAAGAAAAGACAATGCTGCCTTGGGAAATACGATCCCGAGGGAGTTACCTATCTTACGAACTTTAACTTCTAGATTCATCGCACTAATTAAAGTTCAAGTGGTAATCCTAGCGATCGCCTCGGTCACATCGTCGAGGGTGACTGTGTCACTGACGAAGGCGGTGCCGAGTTGCTTTGTCAGGACAAAGCGGATGGCGCCAGCATCGAACTTCTTGTCACGGCCTAGTGCAGCGAGAATAGAATCGGTCGGAATATGTGAGGGGATGGAGGTCGGAAGACCGCAGGCCATAATGACGTCCTTCACTCGATCCGCTTGATCCTGAGACAAGCCTGCCAGTCGCACGGAGAGATCAAGGGCGGCAATCATCCCGATTGCAACGCATTCCCCATGCGAGAGTTTTCCATAGCCCGCGACAGCCTCGATGGCATGACCGATGGTGTGACCGAAGTTCAGAAGGGCGCGCGTACCCTTCGTTTCGAACTCATCCTCGCCCACGATACGGGCCTTGATGGCAGCATTCCGTGCGATAAGGGGGCTCAGATCCGAGGAGCGATCAAAAGGCAGTAAATGAAGCATGGGCTCATCGGCAATAACTGCATGTTTGATCGCTTCGGCAAGTCCTTCCTGGAAAATCCGCTCTGGAAGAGTGGAGAGAGTGGCTGTGTCGGAGAGTACAAGTCGGGGCTGATGGAAGGTGCCGATTAGGTTTTTTCCCAGAGGGCTGTTTACGCCTGTCTTTCCTCCGATGGAACTGTCGACCTGGGCTACGACCGTCGTTGGAAGTTGGATCACGGGGATGCCCCGGTAGTAGATGGAGGCGACAAACCCAGCCAGATCCCCCACAACTCCCCCGCCGAGTGCGAATAAGGCGCTCTTGCGGTCCAAGCCAAGTTGGATCATTCGGTCGCAGAGATCAGCCGCAACCGCCATCGACTTGGAGGATTCACCAGTAGGGACTGTCAGCAGATGCGGATCAAAGCCGGCACTGCGGAGAGATTCGAGGATTCCTTGCGCATGGAGAGGGGCGACGATTTCATCCGATATCAATACGCATCGGCATTGCTTCACGACCTTGGCCGCCAGTTCTCCAGATAGGGAAAGTATTCCGGAGGCGATCAGAATCTCATATGGTGAGTCCTGAAGAGGAACTTGGACAGTGATCAATTCGGCTGACATGAAACCAAATTAGGCAGTCCGTGGCGCTCAGGGAAATACGAATCAGCAGGAGAGTGTTTTAACAAAAACATGACCTTTTCTAAGGGACGGCCAGATTATAATTTTCCCGCAGTGGCGCAGGGGCGCAGAGAAAATCAAAGGCACCTAAAAGGTCTATTATGGCGAAAGAGTGAGAGGCTCTGAAATCGCATGATTCCATCTGAAGATCGGTTTAAATCCTCCGCGCCTCTGCGCGAGTCGATTCTTAATGCGGGACTGTAAACAGGCTTTCTTACTTCTCGACGCTGACTGGCGTTCCAAGAGGTGTCACTTCATAGAAAATCTTAGCCATTCTGTCAGGCAGACGAATGCAACCATGGGAATCAGGGATTCCCGGCAGGAAGCCGGTGTGCATTCCAACACCCGGAGCAAACTGCATAAACCACGGCATGGAAGAGCCTTGAAAGTGAGTGCCTACAGGAGGCTTGTCTTTAATAGCATCGACGTTCTTTACCACCACAGTGCCAGAGGTGTCGACGAAGTCGCCATAGAGATTGGAGGCATGCTCTTTTTCCTTCTTCTGGACTTTGAAATGACCCACTGGCGAATCGTGTCCATCCTTGCCGGTTGAGACTGCGGAGACGCCGACGAGTTTCCCTCCCTTGTAGTAAAAGAGTTTCTGCTGGCTGATGTTGATGATGATGTGGCCAGGGCCGTTCGCTGACTCACCCGCCCAGTAGGAAATCCGGTCGGCTAGCGAGGCCGTGGAGGTTCTTGTGACGATCGAGCCGTCGGTGCCGAGGTACTGGGTGGCCGTGGAGTTCAACCGGCTATCATAAGAGGCGCAGCCACCGAGTATCAGCATGGCCATACAGCCAAGGGCAACCTGGATAAATTGCTTCGATCGCTTGATGAAAAAGAGTGACATGAGCACTAGTATTTATCGACGGAAACTCCTCCTAGTCAAGAGGAGGGGTTTTGGAAATACCTCAATCAATTTTAATGGAGGCGGGAACGGGAACGGGAGCGGGTGTTGGCAGAGGAGAGAGATGTTTTTTATCACCCTTCTTCGTTGTAGGGTTCGGTTGTTCCGGCGTTGGCAGCGGTACGGGGCGATCTGAGAGCTTCGGAATGATGCCTGGAGTCGGGGTAGCCTTCGGGTCGAACAAAGAACCTCCCACGACGGAGATGGTACCATCCTCGAAGCGCTTCAGTTGGGGACGTGATTTAGGAGCGTTGTAGGAAAGCTGGGCTAGGATTTTTCCGTCCAGGCCGACCTTAGTGTAAATGAACTCGTGAGGGATGTTATTCTGCAGTACGTGGATAATATTGGAGGTGTCGAGCAGGATGTCGGGCTTTCCGTAGGAGATGTAGTCCCCTAGCCGATGGTTGCAGTAGACAATGCCTGCCTCCTTGTCCTCGATCTTCAGGTAGAGATCTGTCCGCTCAGTTAGGCGATGAGATAGGAGACTGATGGTACGGTTACCTCCCCGGATCCCATTCATGGAGGGAACTCCCACGGTTTGCTGCCAGAGGAGGCGCCCTTCAGTGATCTCGATGGTGAGCGGGGGGCTACTGAAATAGTTTGAGAGCTCTGCGGAATAGACACTTGCCCTGATCCGGTAGGAGCCGAAGTCGGCAATCGGGTAAAGCTGGACCAGATTGATGGTGCGGGTAATTGATTCTCCCGGACCGACCTTGATGGGCTCAATCTCGTAGTCGGGGTTGGAAGGAGGAATGGGTCGCCCGTCAAGGGTCTCCACCTGGAATCCAAACCATTTCTTTCCCTCCACATCCGCCAGCAGAACCGGGTTGCCTGAGAGATTGCTGATCCGCACGGTGGCTAGAAGCGGCTCATAGGCGATATACAGCGACCGCTTGATGGAGAGATCGACCAGGATTTGGGCATAGAGCTTAGTCGGAGGAAAGACGATCAGCGCTAGAAACAAGGCGAAAAGGAAGGAGATCGCCCGGGGCATGGTAGGAGATATGCGATGCATCACTCGTCCGTGCCGATATAGTACTTGGGCTCGAAAAGTTTCTGGAGTCGCGCGGGTTGCGAGCGGCAGTCCTGAAGATCACCCTTGTAATAAACAGCGATGACATAGCCGGCAAACTTAACGCCCGGATCCACGGATTCGCGGAGGTAGGTCACCTCCACAAGCTGAGGTTCCCCACTTTGCCAGTTCAGCCACTTGGAGGTGACTTGCGCCTTACTCGGAACGATCTCATCTCCATCCTGATCGTAGAAGTAGACCTGAACTTTTTCCTGAGTGCTGTCGATCGGCTCTTGAGAATTCGCCTTGATGGCCACCTGAAGCTTCTTGGAGCCATCCTCCGTATCTGAAAGGCGAGCGTTGACGATCTTAAGGGCCGCTTCCCCATTGACCGCTGCGTCGGCGGGTGGCTGCCTGAGAGGTGTCTCTGCTTTCTGGTCGGTCAGGATCTGATTTAAGGTGGAGCTATTGACTGGTGGATTAACCGGGGAATTGACTAGAGAGGTGTCCGCGGTCTGCTGGTTGACTGGCAGAGAGACAGGTGACCGGGGAGTGGTTGGTTGGCTCGGGGTGGGAGAGTTGGGAAGCAATGATGCTTCCATCTGTGACTGAGCGAGAGAGTTGCCAGCACGCAGTCCGGAAACAAAACTGGGTGCAAGCGCGATCGCTGCCATAGCTAACTCAATCACTGCGATTACCCCTAGGATCCAGAGTGCCAACCGGACCTGAGCGCTACGGTGTGCACGTAATGTTCCGGTGGAGTTATCTGAAGCCATGACAAAAGGATAATCTAGTTGCGAAGGCTATGACTTCGCAAGCGTGGGTGAACCGGATGTTGGCAGGACGGGAGTGAAGGCAAAACGGGGAGCGGGAAGAATTCTGGATTAATTGGACGGCTCCTCAATCATGGTAACGCTAAGCTGGAGTTGTTTTCCCGCGCGGAGAACCCCAAGGCCAGTAGGTGGGCCCACTTCAGCTTCCGCCACGCGATTGCGCAGGTCTTTCCCATCGCGGATCGGGTGACCGTTAAAGGAAATAATCACGTCGCCGCTGACCAGACCGCTTCGTTCTGCAGGCGATCCAGCCAAGGTGGCGGCGACTAGGGCTCCATTCGCGTCCGGCAGGCCGAGTTGTTTCGCCAAGCTGGCATTCAAGGGGCGCATCACGACCCCGAACCAGGGATGGATGACGTGTCCGCGCTGAACAATGTCCTCGTAGACCCGCCTCGCCACATTGGAGGGAATCGCAAATCCGATCCCCTCGGAGCCGCCGCTCCTGCTGAGGATGAAGTTATTAATGCCGATAACCTTCCCATGGATGTCGACAAGGGGGCCTCCTGAGTTGCCGGGGTTAATGGTGGTGCTGGTTTGAAAAAATTCATTGGCCGCCTCACTGACGGTGCGGCGTCCCTTGGCGCTGATGATCCCCTGGGTCACTGTCTCCTGAAGTCCAAAGGGATTGCCCACGGCAAAGACCATCTGGCCGACCTTGACCGTCTCTGAGTCGCCGAAGGCGATGGGTTCAAGCCCCTCGGTGGCGACCTTCAGGACGGCGATATCGGAACGCTGATCGGCCCCGGCGAACGATGCGGGAAGAGAACGACCGTCGTTTAACTGGATGGTGACCTGTGAGGCGCCTTTGATGACATGCCAGTTGGTGACGATATAACCTTCCGGAGAGACGATCATGCCCGAGCCCATCTTATTGTTCTGACTGACATTACCGCCTCCAAGGCCGAAGAATTGGCGGATTAACGCATCTCGGTCAGGCGCCGTCGTTGTAGTGATACTGACCACGGAGGGGATCACATGCTCGACCAGATTGGTGAATTCACGGTCTATTGTCTCGAGCGAACGATCGGAGGCCAAGGCAAGAGGGAGGCGCTCTTTCTCCTCCTGCAAAGCCGACCAACCGGAATGTGTCTGGGTGACTTGTGTGAAGGGCTTAGGTTGCATCAGTCGCCAGAAGGCGATACCCCCCACCACAAGCGCCAGGGCGAACAGGAAGAACAGAAACGTGGGCAGGTTGCCCCGGCTCTTTTTGTAGGTTCTCAGAATGCTCATTTTTCGGGATTTAGTCTGTAGGTCCCAGGGTTAGGCTAGAAAGAATCTCATCCCGGAGTCCTTGCAGCGCGTGCGCTTCCTCCTTCGGAGATTGCCAGAGAATGACGGCAAGCGTTCCGGTCTTTTCATTGGTACGCAGCACCTCGGTGATCTGCAGGGGTAGGTCCCCGGCAATTGGGAAGTCGAAGCGAATTTCATGAAAGGGTCCGTTCTGCAACTCCCTGAGCGGAGAGGCCTCGTCACCCGCTTTTTCATGGGCCTCACGCGCCAGACTCATGGCGTATTCCGTCGGTTTCTGATTGGAATCCTTTGCCCCGTTGCGGTCGAGGGTCATGCTTAGGCCGGTGGTGTAGGGATCGTTCTCACCGGAAATCTTTTCCTTGGTGGCGAGCAGGATATCCCCCTCCAGTAGTTTTCCGGGAAGAAGGGTCCATTCCTTGGGCAAGGAGATAGATCCGTGAATCTCGGTCAAATCATGCGCGATCAGAGCTGGGGTGGTGGCTGGTGAATTGGCAGTTGGTTTATTAGTAGCGGCTGCGTTGGTAGCTACTAGAGACGCCGGCACATTGGTCGCAGCGAGAGTCGCCGAGGGGGTATTTGTCCCGTTGGCCATGACTGCTCCAGGAATTAGGCAGGCATCCATAATGAAAAAAAGAATAAGCGAAACGGGAGGAAGGCTCCTGATGATCTTCATGATTTTGATTTTAACGGATCGGGAGTGTTTGAAAAACTTGGAAAACGTTTATGGAGTTCGTCCAGCGTTTTCTGAGCCTCGGTTCCATTACCAGCCCGGCGATAGGCATCGGCGGCTCGCGCCAGCGCCTTAGGTGCCAGAGCATTGTCGTCGTAAAGCACGGCAACAGTGATGTAGGCCTTGGCGGCCCCAGCGTAATCCTGTTTCGCGACCAGCAGATCGCCGCTTAGGATCCGCGCCTCAGCGTTGATAGGTCCCTCCGGTTGCAGAAGCATTACCTCTTCGACCATGGAGGAGGCAGAGCTCAGATCCTTCAGCGAGTATTGGATCGCTGCGCTCATCAACAGGGCTTTGGCCCTGGCTGCTGGATCCTTGGCTAGTTTCAGGCTGGCAGCCATGGGTATCTGGGCCTCTTTGAGTTTATTCTGTAGGATCAGGGACTGAGCCAGCGTGCTCTGGATTTCTGAATCCGTATTACCGGGGAGACCTACTTTCACAAGAGGGGCCAGAAAGCGTTCGGCCTTCGCGGGATCACCGGCTTCCATGGTTTTCAGGCCGAGCCAACGTCCGACCTCGGGAGGAATGAGTGCTGGCTTCAACGCCATGGCCTCGCGCGAGGCTTCTCCCACGTCATTCTTATCATACCGGGCAAGCAGGATCCGGAGTCCGGCTCGTTCTCCGAACTGTTTGGGATCTTCCTTGCGAGCTTCGGTAAGCTCTGTCACTGCGGTGGCATAATCCTTGCGATCGAGGGCTGTCAGTCCGATCCAGTAATGGGCCTCCGCGGCGGCGCTGCATTTCGGATAGTCACGGATGAGTTGGGTGAATGTGGCGACCATCTCATCACTCTTCTGCTGCTGTCCGAGCAGAAGGGCCTTTTGTTGGAGAGCCAGTTCCCGTTCGGGAGCTTTCGGGTAGCGGGTCTCAAGCAACGTGAAATCAGTTGCAGCTGCCTCGAAATTCTTTTGCCTGAGATTCAGGAGTCCCCTTTGGGCCAGAGTCGCGGGAGTCCGTGAGTCATCCGGGTAGGACTCAATGAAGCGCGTTAGAGCTGCGATCGTTGCTCCCCGCAGGGTTGGATCAACGGGTTTGGATTGATCTGTGGTGGCCTGGGTGTTCGCTTGCATGAGCGCCCAAGCCTCTTTGTAGAGAATGTCCGGCTTTGCGGTCGGCGGCAGGTCTTTGACCGGGAGATTGTGATAGAGTAGGGCTGCTTCGACATACTTCGACGCCATGAGTGTGGCCTCGGCCTTGAGTAACTGAGCGCGCGCCCTGTCGGAGGGATCGCTGGCTGTCAGGAGGTAGTGATCGATTTCCGCGGTAAGATCCGGGTTTCGCATGGCATGGAGCACCAAGAGGCGTTGGAACGGAGACTCTGAAGCGGCCTTGCTTCCCGGGTACTCTCGGATGATTGCATCGTAGTTCTCAAGCGCCTTGGAGTTCTTTCCGATCTTTCTGAGGGCATTCGCCTGGAGGAGCAGGATTTCCGGTTTGTTCTCGGAATTAACGGCCAAGGCACTTTCCGAGTTCCGCAGGATCGCATTGTTGTCACCGGACTGGGCGGCCAGACGCAGTGAGCCAAGCATAGCAATGTTTTGCCAGCGTCCCGAGTCTTTGGAAGAAGCCACTTTCTCGAAAAGTTTACGCGCATCCTCCGGGTGACCGAGCTCGGATTCGATCTGGGCTGCTTTGAGGGCCGCTTCGGAGAAAACTTCCCCCTTGGTTTCCGCAGCCATGATTTCCCGATAATCGGCCAGAGCTTCTTCTTTGTTACCCGAGTTAGTGGCCAGGGAGGCCAGATGCATCAAGGTGGGAGTACGGTAGGGATTGGGTGACGTTCCGAGCTGTTTTTCCGAGGCCACCGAGCGGAAAAGAGACTCTCCCTCCTGCCGGTGGCCGCTCTTTTCCAGACAGATTGCCTGATGGTAGAGAGCAGCAATTCGGATCGAAGGATCGGTGGCACCCTTTGCAGTCACTGCAAAATTGTCCGCCGCGTTGGAATATTCACCCCGCAACTCCCTTATTTCACCAAGGCGGAACGAGGAGGAGGGGACGTACTGGCCGTTCGGGTATTCGGCGATCAGCTTTAGAAAGCTGCTCTCAGCGGCGGCAATGCTACCCATCTGGCGCTGTGATTCCCCCAAGCGGTAAAGGGCACGTTCGCGATCAACTGAGTTCCGCGACGCCATGATCAGGAATTTCTCATATTCGGGAATTGCTAACTCAGGCTGTTTTCTTGAATAGCATCCGTCGGCGATCGCAAGCTGTGATGCAGCCAGCAACGACGGATCGACCGTGGCACCGGGCGTGAGACGGATACTGCTCGGCGCATCAACGGAGGTCGTTGTGATAGGAGGGGTGCTGACTGCGGGAGCGATTATTGGCATCGCTGCGGAAGGTGCCGGGTAAGTCTTTATTGGAGGCACCTGCGTAACTGAAGGCGAATCCGCTGGCAGGGCTCTCATGACAGGAGTCGGTGTCAGCAAGGAAGTCGACGTCACGGGAAGGGCGCGGCGTACTTCCGGTTCGGGTGAAAGCGACTGTGCGTAGAACTTTGTCGTGAATCCCGGAAGTCCGATCAGGGCGATCGGGGCAAGCCAAAGGAGTGTGAAGCCCCTCCCCTTTCTTTTGCAGTTCCTCATGGGTGCTTATGGACTGGCAGTGGGGGCTTCTGGGCTAGCTGTGGCGAAGGCGATGTTCCAGATGTTGGCCTTCCGGCAGAGGTCGAGCGTCTGAACGATATGTCCATAGTCGACACGCTGATCGCCGCGAAGCACTACGGCCTGGTCGGGATAAAGCGCAGCGATCCGTGAAAGCGCAGCCAGAAGCTCGTCAGGAGTCATTCTTCGACGGTTCATGATAATGCTGCCATCGGCCTTCACGTTGACGATCACCTCGCCGACGGAGCGCCGCTGTTCCTTGGCTTCACCCGCCGAGGGCATCTGGACGTCGAGTTCCCGTTCCTGCCTAGCAAAACTCCAAGTGAGCATGAAGAACCCTAGCAATACGAGCAGGATATCGACCATCGGGGCGATCAGAAAGCCCCGTGGCTCCGGTTGTAGGCGCGTGCGGAAATTCACGGCAGACGGTGCGGATCAGCGAGGTGTTTGCGAATTCTTCCTGGCGATCACGAGTTTCACCAGCAGAAGGGAGGTTACCCCTTCCATTTCGGAGATCATTTCCTGAACCCTTGAGCGGAACCAAGCATAGGCAATCATCGCAGGAATGCCGACGACGAGTCCCGCTGCGGTAGCGACGAGGGCCTCGGCCACCCCCTCCGCTAGCAACATCGGGCGGGAAGCGGCAACATCGTTGGCCATCACGCTGAAGGAACGGATCATGCCGAAAACCGTCCCAAGTAGTCCCAGCATGGGGGCCACCGTGGCGATGTCGGCAAGCCAGGCGACACGCTGGTTCAGCAGAGAGGCCTCGCGGCTTCCCTCTGTCTGTGCGATTTCCCGGAGTTGATCATCCGTGGCTCCCGGATGGCTAGCCAGAAATTCAAGTGTTCTTGTGAAGATCGAAGCTGCGATATCGCGGTGCTTGTTAGCAATGGCCAGAAGACCCAGAAGGTCCCCTTTGCTGAGCAGTGTCTCAGCCATCGTCATGAAGCGGGAGCCTGCCACGGCACTTCTCCTGAGAGTGAGGAGATAGACAAGGATCAATGCCAGCGTGATCACGGAAAGAACCATTAGCGGGATCATCACCAAGCCTCCGGCCGAGAGAAGTTTGAGAAGCGTTTCCGGATTCCCTGATGTTTTCGCGGCAAGTGCGGGGAGCGGATAGAGTGCCGTAGGTGCATTCGTCTCGATGGCCAACGCTGAAGTGGCGGCAAAAGCTCCGAAAACGAAGGGATTGAAGATGCCGTGAAGGGGTGATCGTTTGGCAGAGAGTAGGTACATGTGAGTACTGATTGGAGATGCTTGCATCGTAGCCGAGCCATGGAGACAAGCAAGGCCTACGCCCTCCTAAGCTGCCATGGGAGAGGCTGGTTTGGGGCTAAACTATTTTTGAACATCCTTCAAGGCGGGTGTGTCTTACTCCTCAGAAAGACCACATCATGAAAACACACATAAACCCCAAACACATCACCTCACTTGGCGACCTTGTCGCCACCGTCTCCAGCTACGCCCGGAATGAACACGAAACACTGGCGGCCATTCAGGATCTCTTCCGCCGCGGGAGTGTGGTCGCAAAGACCCGCCATGGGAGCAAGCGGCTCAAGCTGGCTTAATCATCATCAATTACCCGCCTCGGGCCGAGGAATTTATTTCCGAAGCCCGGTGGTGGAAGGCTTATCCAGACTCGTTAGGCTTCGATTGAACTTCAGTCGAACTTTTTGAAGACCTCGTTGGCTTCAATCAGGGTCTCTTTACTTCCGATATCGAACCAGGTTCCAGGGACATCCCAAGTGCCCACTTTGACCTGAGGATAGAGCCACTGGATCAAGCGCCCCGGCTGATCGGGGTTATTTCCCTCCGCGACATATGTGTCGATGAGCGGGAGGACATCCTTGCGGTAATAGTAAAGAGCGATGCCAGTCTTGGTGGTGGTGGGATGCTCCGGCTTCTCCTCAAAGTGGGTGATAACTCCCTCGGTATTTACCGAGACATTGTTGTATTTTCGGATCTCCTCAAGATTCCCCACGTCGTAGAGGGCGAGTGTGGCGGGATGCTTTTTGGCAGCCTCCGCGAATTCTGGAACGGGCTGGCTGAAGAGATTGTCCCCCGCAACAACTAGGAGGTCCTGGTGTCTGATGTCTTGGGTCTTGAG
>Ga0187844_10002099_pt1 | contig 14478 bp, 13 predicted proteins | sample SpaLakP09_SKY_50_FD_134517 | JGI IMG/M metagenome (GOLD analysis project Ga0187844, IMG submission 134517) | Oligotrophic lake water microbial communities from Sparkling Lake, Wisconsin, USA - SP09_SKY_50 | ecosystem: Environmental > Aquatic > Freshwater > Lake | place: USA: Sparkling Lake...
GTATTGGTCGGCCGCAGATTGGCGTGATTCGCTGCGTTTATTAGCGGCGTTATTGGTAGTGCTCGCGGCCTATGCCTATTGGCTGACGAAGCAACATGTTGAAGTGCCAGAAGCCGCTTTCACTGGCGCGCGTCGCAGTTTGTCGTATCGGACAGTGTTGGCGCAACCGGCGTTTGTTGCGCTGGCTTTTGCCATGTTTGGTTATGGCGCAGTGGAGTGGGGCAACGGCAATTGGTTTGTCAGTTACGCTAACTCTGCCTTGGCTATTGATGCGCAAAGTGCGCGCTTAGTTTTTGCATTTTTTACCGGCGGAATGGTCATTAGCCGATTGATGTTTGCCTGGTTTATTCCGTTACTTGGTGCGCGTCGCTTGTTACAGATTTTAGCCATATTGATGCTCTGTGGCGCACTGGCGATAAAGTTATTGCATGGTGAAACCGCGTTGGCCATTGGCAATTTATTGTTAGGGCTCGGCCTTGGCGGGATTTACCCGTTGTTGTTATCCAGCGCGATGGACTTGGATCCGGAAAATGGCCCAGTGTTATCAGGCTTATCAAATATTGCCGGCTCTTTGGGTTGCCAAGTGGTGGGGTTAGGCACTGGACTTTGGGCACAAGCCCAAGGGATCGGCACCGCATTCTGGTTGGTGCCGATGGTTGGAGCTTGGTTATGTTGTTCGGCGTTTTGGTTTAGCCGCTATATCAAAGCTCGGGAAGTCACGCGTTAATCAAATAACCATGGGCATAAAATGTCTTTATATTTTTTGTCTTTGCGATTACTGGCGGCACATTCGGTGCTTTTACCACCACAACTTTTAAGGCCGGTTTTGCCAAGTACGCATGTAGTTGCAAGGCCACCGCAGGCCACTGCACCAGATTCGGTTGCGGTGCAGTAATTTGCTAACCCACCGCAAACCGCCGCTGTTTTCGTCGTTTCACAGTAAGCAGCTGACGCGCCACAAGCGATTTCACCAGTTTTTGATTTATGGCAATAAATCGCATCGCCGCCACAAGCGACAGCGCCGTTTGCCGCTTCTCGACAATAAGTGGCTTTACCGCCGCAGGCAACGGCAGTTTTGTCGACTAAACATTCCGTGGCATTGGGTGTACAGAAAGGTAACCCAGTATGAGCGATACGGCACTCTTCTACTGCAGGGCTTTTAATTAGTGAATTTTCATCGACAAAAGTACGTTTAGTGCCAGCTGCTTCATCACTACTTTGTGCAAAAACATTACAGCTGATAAATAGCGCAAGAGCTAATAAATATTTCATCCAAGTCTCCAAACCATTGTGCTGGCACGCTCCGTGTCAGTCCCGATATCACCGGATATCATACGCTGATCTGGCGGCGGTACCAATCTTCGAATGCAATCCAATCACTGCAGGTGTGGCAATAACTTGCCGTTGGCGGCGAAATTTTGCTGCTGGCGCTAAAGTTTTGCCAGATAGCGTCGATAAGGACATATGCAGCAATGACGGATCACCGAACGAGGACACTATCATGGCAAACTCACAATCTTCGACCGAACTGTTATTAAAACTTGTCGACAAAACTTGGGTGCAATGCTTGATGCTCGTTAGCTTTATTGCACTATTTACCTTAATTATCCTCGGTGTTGATCACTTTGTTTGGCGTTCACTGCTGGCCTGCGGCATGGGACTATTACTGATGATTGGTTTCGAGCATTTTCGGCCTTTGGATGGTAATGAGCGGCAACTGCTTCAATTGCAAGCCAAACAATATGGACAACCCCATGCCATCCAATACACTTACCGTTGGCGCATGAGCCGAGAGTTTGGCCGTTTAATTCAGCACTAACAAAAAAACCGCCGCTCGGCGGTTTTTGGCAATGACCGCAGAAGTTTACAGACGTCCCCTTCGAGTCATCATCTTCGGTAAAAATCGTACAATTAATTAGCATTTGCGGTGTCAACGCTTGATTATTTTTGCATTTAGGCGCATAACAGGCTGCCCGAACAAAAGAGAGAAAGTTGATGAGTGCATCAATTGATTGGGCAGCCCTGCAACAACACGCTAAAACTGCATCTTTACAGGCCTATGCCCCTTACAGTCGTTTCCCAGTTGGCGTCGCAATTTTGGCCGCTTCCGGTCAGATCTATACTGGCTGTAATGTAGAAAATGCATCCTATGGTGGCACTACTTGCGCTGAGCGCAATGCCATTGCTGCGGCTGTAGTGGCTGGTGAACGACAATTCCAGGCAGTGGTCGTGTATACGCCGCAAGAAAAACTGACGCCACCATGTGGGATTTGTCGGCAAGTGATTGCCGAGTTTTTCACGCCTGAAAGCCCAATTGCCAGTTGTAATCATTTAGGGCAGTTACAGAGCTGGACCTTACAAGAATTATTGCCTGACGCGTTCACTCCGATGTACCTGCAAGCAAGTCATAAAGTTTAATTGTTAAACGAGGACGTTTATGTATTTACCTCAAGAAATCATCAAGCTAAAGCGTAATGGTGGTCAGTTATCGACCGCGGCGATTCAACAATTTGTGAATGGCCTTACCGATGGTAGTTTTAGTGAAGGACAAATTGCCGCCTTGGCGATGTCGATTTATTTAAATGGCATGGCTACCGAAGAAACAGTGGCGTTAACGCGAGCGATGCGCGACAGCGGCTCAGTGCTCAATTGGCGTGGCAAGTTAGATGGGCCCGTGGTTGACAAACATTCAACCGGCGGTGTCGGCGATAAAGTAAGTTTGATGCTGGCACCAATGGTTGCGGCCTGTGGTGCTTATGTACCAATGATTGCTGGCCGTGGCCTTGGTCATACTGGCGGTACAGTCGATAAACTAGAAACTATTCCAGGCTATAGCTGCACGCAGCCGCTAGAGAAAATTCAAGCAGAAGTGGCGCGCCTTGGTTGTGTGATTGTTGGCCAAAGCGGTGAGCTTGCGCCAGCGGATCGTCGGTTGTATTTAATTCGTGATGTCACGGCAACGGTCGAATCCATTCCACTGATCACAGCGTCAATTTTGTCGAAGAAATTGGCTGCAGGGTTAGATGTGCTGACCATGGACGTGAAAATCGGCTCTGGCGCTATCATGAAAAACATTGATGACGCTTCAGCCTTGGCCACGAGCATTGTCAATACCGCCAAAGGTGCCGGTGTCCCGACGCAAGCGTTATTAACCGATATGAATGAATGCCTAGGCGCAACAGCAGGGAACGTCTTAGAAGTTCTAGAAACTCTAGACTATCTGACCGGTAAGTATCGCGAACCGCGTCTGCATCAAGTCACCCTAGAATTAGGCGCGAGCATGCTGCAACTGGCTGATTTACAACCGGATAAAGCCAGTGCCATTGCGGCACTAGAACATAGCCTGAGTTCAGGCAAAGCGGCGGAGATTTTTGCCAAAATGGTCGCAGCTTTGGGTGGTCCAGCAGATTTAATGGAAAAACCAGAACTGTACTTAGGTACGGCGCCAGTAGTGCAAGATATTGTATTGCCAGCAGAACTCGCGGCGAAGGGCCAGTTCTTAGCCGCAAGCGATACAGTGGCTGTCGGTATGGCTGTGGTGCGTTTAGGCGGCGGTCGTGCCCATCCTGCGCAAGTGATTGATCCAGTTGTTGGTTTTAGCGATGTGAAACCACTGGGGACAAAAGTTGCTGCAGGTGATGTGATTGCGCGGGTGCATGCCGCATCAGTGGAAGCAGCAGCCAAGGCAAGTAGTGAATACTTAGCCGCATTAACATTCAGCCAAGATGTGGTGAATTTGTCGCCAATAGTGCACAAAATCATCGACTAACGCTTGGTGACTGAACGTTGTTCGTCGTAAAGCAAGAGGGCCGATTTGGCCCTTTTTGCTTTTACAATTCAGTGCAACTGTCGCGAGCTATAAATTAGACTTAAATACTATTGTACCTTTTGGTATGAAATTGGCAGAATGGTCACTTCTTTCTACGAGGTGTGTCATGTCTAATATTAATGAGTTACTGTCTTGGCGTTATGCCGCGAAAAAGTTAGATGCAAGCCAAGCAGTGGCTGCAGACGATTTAGAATACATTCTTGAATCTATCCGTTTAAGTGCGAGTTCAAGTGGCTTGCAGCCTTATCAAGTGTTAGTGATTACTGATCCTGCGGTGAAAGCACAGATTCAACCCGTCGCATGGGGCCAAGGTCAAGTTGTTGATTGCTCTCATTTATTAGTATTTGCTGCATGGGATAACTACACCGAAGATCGCATTAACATGATGTTTGATTTAGTGAATCAGCAACGTGGTTTTGAAAATGCGGGTTGGGAAGCCTATCGCCAAAAATTACTCGGCTATTACCCAAAACGTAGTAGTGAAGAGAACTTCCAGCATGCGGCTCGTCAGGCTTATATCGGCCTTGGTAGCGCCTTGCTTGCTGCCGCCGAATTAAAAATTGATAGCACGCCAATGGAAGGCTTTGAGCCAGAAAAAGTTGATGCCATTCTTGATTTAGCTGCGCTTGGTTTACGTTCAGTATTGTTGCTGCCACTGGGTTACCGCGCTGCTGAAGGCGACTGGTTGGTGAACTTGAAAAAAGTCCGCCGTAGTACCGAAGATTTCGTGATCCGTCGTTAATTTAAGGCCCTCTCGCACAAAGCGCTAGTTGAGGTTGCTGATATTCAGCAACCTCATGTTGTGCACTGCAAGAAAACGCCAATACGATGCGGTGATCAAGGGCGATATCTTGCCAAAATTATTGCTGTCTGCCGGAGCTGCCATTACACTTGCGCTTTTGCCAAGCTAGGACCGATGCCGTGAACGACAGCAGTGAATTATACCGCCTGAATAAATTTATCAGTGACACTGGATTTTGTTCGCGCCGGGAAGCAGACAAGCTGATTGAGGCCGGTCAAGTGAAGGTGAACGGGCAGATTGCGCTGGTTGGCACCAAAGTAAGTGTCGCCGATCAGGTTGAAGTGTCAGGACAGCCGCTCAAATCACGGCCACGCCGAGTTTATCTGGCGTATCACAAGCCGGTAGGAATCACCTGCACCACTGAGCTTCATATCAAAGGCAATATTGTCGATGCGGTGAAATATCCGGAGCGGATTTTCCCCATTGGTCGGCTGGATAAAGAATCGGAAGGGCTGATTTTTTTGACGAACGATGGCGATATCGTCAATAAAATCTTGCGCGCGGGTAATGCGCATGACAAAGAATATGTGGTCACTGTGGATAAACCAATCCATGCGCACTTTTTGAAAAAAATGGCCTCTGGTGTACCAATTCTCGAGACAGTCACTTTACCTTGCACTATCAAACAAGTGTCGCGTCAAACCTTTAATATTGTGTTGCGCCAAGGGCTTAATCGGCAAATTCGGCGGATGACTGAGTTTTTAGGCTTTAATGTCACCAAATTAAAGCGCGTTCGTATCATGAATGTGCGCCTGAGCGGTTTAGCGGTTGGGCAATGGCGTGAGCTGACGAGCGAAGAAATGACCGAGCTCGAAACCATGTTGTTAGGTTCAAGTAAAACAGCGGAAGCGTCGGATTTATCCGCTTTGGCTAATTCGGCAGATTTTGCTGAAGAGTAATGCGCCGCCAAATTCCGTTAGCGGCGCGCTGAGTAGCTGTTAGATTTTATAGCTAATATGCTGATGAAAACGCACAATAAAATCGTCTTTTTCCGGTTGTAGTGCCACAGTTTTGCTCAGCTGTTTTAATGTCCCTTCCACTTGATTCATAAAACGACCATAGCCATATTCGGTATGGTCGTCTTGACCAGCCGCCAAGACAAAATGCAGAGTGTCGACTAACTCATCTGGATGCCAGTGACTATAAAACTGTTGATGCGCAGCGGTAATATCAAAGCTCAACATCCGCAGCTCGCGGCCAGCACGGGCTTTATCTGAGCGGCTATTGCGCACAATTGGCGTACTGCCATCAGCGACCAAACCAATTCGTGTGAGATGGTGATCTTGTGCTGCTGATAGCAATGCTTGTTCTAGCGCCAGATAAAATGCAGTAAAAGGGATGGTTAAATCTGCAGCCCCACCCACCACTTCTTTTAATCGACGACTCACCGGCAAACTGCAGCTGACATAGTTCATCGCATGATGATCGGTTGGTAATTGGCAATCGCGAGCAAAATACCGCTCGGCAACACCCCGCAGTTTGTAACCGAAACTGCTGTCGCAGCCTTTTTCGCGCGCATATAAGTCATAAGATAAATGCTGATGATCGCGGATTTTGATCGCGACATCGGCAATTGGCAACTGCTGCTTAAAGGCTTGCACAACTTGTTGCACTTGCTGATGGAACTGCGCTGAGTTGTTGCGAATTTCTGTCCCGGTCGCTAAACACAATAACGAGATTTTCCGCGCGCGGTGAAAGCCATCAAAGAAACTTTGCTGCGCTTCGTGGTACTGCGGGTTATAGAAAAATAGGATTTGGTCAGCAGTTTGGAAGGTGAAGGCTTCGGTATGAAATCGTACTACGGGCAATTTATCATTGGCAATGAAGTGAACATTGCGCAGACCGGCTTGTTGCGCCAAGACAAAAAACTGATGGCTCAGTTGCTGATAACAACTTAACGTGTCCGTGTAATGTTGTAATAACGCCTCGCTGACCTGTAATTCCGCCAGAATATATTGGTTATCGCGAGCGGTGTCTGGAATATACGCTTTATGTTGACTGCTACTCATAGGAACTCCGTGTGTGCATGGGTGACGAGCCAGTCTAAGCGCACGAGGAGCAGACATATTGTTTTAGCGCAAGGAATCAGTATTTCCCTAAAATCACTGCGACCAGTGGCAAGTTTTTACCGACCAGCAGCATAAAAAACGCCGGCAATTGCCGGCGTTTTTCACATGCGTAGCGAAATTAATGCAGTTTAAGTCTTGGCCGAATAATTTTATTAATGCGGCCAATCACTGAAATCATGATGGTGCGGAACCAACCATGCAGCGCAACTTGGTGCATCCGATAAAGTGAAATATAGGCCATGCGCGCAATACGACCTTCAATCATCATAGCGCCACCGACCAAATTGCCCATTAAGCTGCCGACAGTGCCGAAACGACTTAATGAAATCAGTGAACCATGATCGCGATACAGATACGCAGACTGCGGTTTCCCTTCAAGCGCGGCAATTAAGTTTTTGGCGACATGATCAGCCATTTGGTGGGCGGACTGTGCGCGCGGCGGCACCCATTTGTTATCGGGTAGCGGGCAACCAGCACAATCACCAATCACATAAATTTGGCTATCACGGGTAGTTTGTAAGGTCGGCAGCACCAACAATTGATTTAGCCGGTTATTTTCTAACCCAGCTAAATCTTTAAGAAAATCAGGTGCTTTGATGCCTGCCGCCCAAACCATCAAATCGGCGGGTAACTGCTCATCACCCAGTACTAAGCCGTTTTCATTGGCCGATGTCACTTTGGTTGCAACGCGCACATCAACACCAAGCTTGGTAAGTTCTTTGTGCGCAGCTGCAGCAATCCGCTCAGGTAACGCTGGTAAAATCCGTGGACCTGCTTCCACCACGGTAATTTTTAAGCGGTCGCGGCGCATTTCGCTAAAGCCGTATTGGTTCAGTTCGCGTGCGGCGTGGTGTAATTCAGCCGATAACTCTACACCGGTAGCGCCAGCACCAACGATGGCAATATTCAGATTTTCTTTCGGATGCTTCGGCGAATTTAACTTGATATAGGCTTCTAATAACCGGCGATGAAAGCGTTTGGCCTGTGCTGGGCTATCCAAGAAAATACAATTCTCTTGAATACCTGGGGTATTGAAGTGATTGGAAATGCTACCGATAGCTAAAACTAGGTAGTCATAACCGATACGTCGTTCACTCAGTACTTCTTCACCCGATTCATCAAACAGCGGCGCCAGCAGCACCTCACGCGTTGTGCGATCTAAGCCGATTAAGGTGCCTAATTGAAAGTCAAAGTGATGACTGCTGGCGTGGGCGCGGTAAGTTACTTGATCAATATCAACATCCAAAGTACCGGTGGCGACTTCGTGTAGCAGTGGTTTCCAAATGTGCGTGGAGTTGCGATCGACGAGGGTAATTTGTGCGCGATTTTTCCGACCCAGCTGATTGCCTAAGCGGGTAGCGAGTTCCAAACCACCAGCGCCGCCGCCGATGATCAGAATGCGTGGAGTTGACATGTTAACAAACCTTATTACGACTTGGTTAAACTACAAAACTTTTGGCTATAAAAAAACCGACCCGCAGGTCGGTTTTAGCCGAATTAACTATTTTTTTGCCGTTTCATGGAGTCAAAAAACTCGTCGTTGGTTTTGGTCATCGACAGTTTATCAATGAGGAATTCCATACAATCGGTTTCGTCCATCGGGTGGAGGATCTTGCGTAAAATCCACATTTTTTGTAGCTCTTCCGCTGATGCCAGTAATTCTTCACGACGAGTACCTGAGCGGTTGAAATCGATCGCAGGGAAGACACGGCGCTCGGCGATTTTACGCGACAAGTGCAGCTCCATGTTACCAGTACCTTTGAACTCTTCGTAAATAACTTCGTCCATTTTCGAACCAGTATCAATCAACGCAGTGGCGATAATGGTTAAGCTACCCCCTTCTTCCACGTTACGGGCTGCGCCGAAGAACCGTTTTGGTTTGTGTAAGGCGTTGGCATCAACACCACCGGTTAATACCTTGCCTGAGCTTGGGATCACGGTGTTATAGGCGCGAGCTAAACGAGTGATAGAGTCGAGTAGAATGATGACGTCTTTCTTGTGCTCAACTAAACGTTTGGCTTTTTCAATAACCATTTCAGCGACTTGTACGTGACGGCTAGCTGGTTCATCGAAGGTTGAAGCGACAACTTCACCTTTCACCAAGCGTTGCATCTCAGTGACTTCTTCTGGACGTTCGTCGATTAACAACACCATCAACACGCAGTCAGGATGGTTTGCAGCAATCGATTGAGCAATGTTTTGCAGCAAAATGGTTTTACCGGCTTTCGGTGGCGCCACGATTAAACCGCGTTGGCCTTTACCAATGGGTGCAGATAAATCCAGCACCCGTGCTGTTAAATCTTCTTTTGAACCATTCCCACGTTCCATGCGCAGACGAGAGTTGGCATGTAATGGGGTTAAGTTTTCAAACAGGATTTTATTCCGCGCTTGTTCTGGGCGACCGAAGTTCACTTCGTTAACCTTCAACAAGGCAAAATAACGTTCGCCTTCTTTTGGCGGACGGATCAAACCAGAAATGCTATCGCCAGTACGTAAATTAAAGCGGCGAATTTGGCTAGGGGAGACATAAATGTCATCTGGACCTGCCAAGTACGAACTGTCTGAGGAGCGGAGGAAGCCAAATCCGTCGGCCAGAATTTCCACAACACCATCACCGTAAATTTCTTCACCGTTTTTTGCGTGGGATTTCAGTATAGCGAAAATGATGTCCTGCTTACGCAGACGGGCCATATTTTCCAGGCCCATGGACTCGGCCAGATCAACGAGCTCGTTAATCGGCTTCAATTTCAGTTCGGTCAAATGCATATTGATGGGTTCTTGTGTATCAAAACAGAATGAAAGCTATTCGCTGAGCAATAAGGTTTGGAAGAAATTTGGTCAACGAACAAGCGGGTTACTAGATATGTTGCTGGGTTACACCATAGCAGGATAACTTTTAGCCGTCCAGCCGATTTAAAAAAAAGGCGTATTTTTTATACGCCTTTTTCCATAATTGCTTAGATATTTGCGTCTAAGAATTCTTTTAATTGAGTTTTAGAAAGTGCGCCAACCTTAGTTGCAGCGACTTGACCGTCTTTAAATAACAACAGCGTTGGAATGCCACGGATATTGAATTTTGGCGGTGTGTTAGGGTTTTGGTCGATATTAACCTTGGCAATCGTGACTTTGCCGGCATATTCGGTCGCAACGTCGGCCAGAATTGGCGCGATCATTTTGCATGGACCACACCATTCAGCCCAGAAATCCACTAACACAGGTGTGCCAGCTTTTAATACATCAGCTTCGAAGCTGTCGTCAGAAACCTGTAAAATATGTTCGCTCATTGTTCTCTCCGATGGTGGCTGCGCCATAATTTAGCGGCCTTAAGTCGACACTGTTTCGTGTGCACTTGACTTTCGGGCAAGCCGGTTAAAAAACTCGTATCAATTTTATCCTGACTGTTCCTTATTGCAAGCGTAACGGTTATGCTTAGTGCTTATGAATAAAACACATCTCACTCAGCATAAATTCGCCGACTTTGCATTGGCGCCTCAGGTTCTTGCAGCATTAAACGCGCAAGGTTATCAATATTGCACGCCTATTCAAGCCCAATGTTTACCGTTGGCTTTGCAAGGCAAAGACATTGCAGGACAAGCTCAGACTGGGACAGGGAAAACTCTCGCCTTTCTGACTGCCACATTCCACCATTTACTGACTCATGAACCAAAAGGATCAGGTCAGCCGCGCGCTATTATTATGGCGCCGACTCGGGAATTGGCTGTGCAAATCCACAATGATGCTGAAGCGCTGGCAAAACACGCTGGCTTCAAGCTTGCTCTCATTTATGGGGGTGAAGGCTACGATTCTCAACGGCAGTTATTAGAAAAAGGTGCAGATATTTTAATTGGCACTACAGGCCGTTTAATCGATTACCTGAAACAAGGTTTATACGATCTGTCTAAAATTGAAGTCGTTGTGCTTGATGAAGCCGATCGTATGTTCGATTTAGGTTTTATCAAAGATATCCGCTTCATGTTCCGTCGGATGCCGCCTGCGACTGAACGCTTAAGTTTATTATTCTCTGCGACCTTGTCTTATAAAGTGCAGGAATTAGCCTTTGAGCAGATGAATCAGCCAGAACATATTCATATCGCGCCAGAACAAATGACAGGTAGTCGCATCAGCGAAGAGTTGTTTTATCCATCAAGTGAACAAAAATTACCGTTGTTGCTGACCTTGATGGAAGAAGAATGGCCAGATAAAGCCATTGTGTTTGCCAATACCAAACACTGGTGTGAAGACATCTTCTCTTGGCTGGAAGCGGATGGTCACCGCGTTGGCATGTTAACGGGTGATGTGATCCAGAAAAAACGTTTAAAAATTCTGGACGATTTCACTACCGGCAAACTAGATATTTTAGTGGCAACTGATGTCGCCGCTCGTGGTTTGCATATCCCGAAAGTCAGTCATGTGTTTAACTTTGACTTACCAGACGATTGTGAAGACTATGTGCATCGCATTGGTCGTACCGGTCGTGCTGGTGAGAGTGGCAAAGCGATTAGCTTTGCGTGCGAGCGTTACGCCTTAAACTTGACCGCCATTGAAGATTATATCAAACACAGCATCCCTGTGACTCAGTATGATCAGAGCGCTCTGCTGACTGATTTAACCGTACCTAAGCCGCGAGTTAGACGGCGTATGGGACAAAATCGACCAGGTCAATCTCGACCTGCTGGACGTGGAACTCCGAATGGACCAAGACCTGCACGCTCCCGACCACGCTGAGTTATCGGAATTGCCTCCGACGCCACTGCAACATCAAGATATTTATGCAGTGTTAGATCTCGGCTCCAACAGCTTTCACATGCTTATGGTGAAAGTTGTTGGCGGCAGTGTGCAAGTGATTGGTAGAGTCAAACGCAAAGTGCGTTTGGCTGCTGGCCTCAATGATTCCTTAGTGCTCAATAAAAAAGGGATGACCCGCGGCTGGGAATGTTTGGCGTTATTTGCTGAGCGTCTGCAAGATATTCCCGCGAGCAATATTCGCATCGTCGGTACCGCTACCGTACGTCTGGCGCATAACGTCAAAGTATTTCTCACTGAAGCAGAAAAAATCCTCGGCCATCACATCGAAGTCATCTCTGGTGAAGAAGAAGCTCGGCTGATTTATCTAGGCGTTGCGCATACGTCTAGCTGCAATAGTAATCGCTTAGTTATTGATATTGGAGGTGCTTCTACTGAGGTGGTGGTTGGTTTTGGCTTTGCACCCGTGAAATTAGCTAGCCTCAATATGGGCTGTGTTACCTTCCTCGATCGTTATTTCGATAATGGTTTATTAAGCGAAGACAACTTTGCGAATGCGATTGCGGCTGCCGAACTAGAAACTAGTAAGATTGCGACAGAATTTGTCGGCACTGGCTGGGAAATTGCCGTTGGTGCCTCTGGTACCGTGCAAGCGATGCAAGAAATCCTCGTGGCGCAAGGGCTTGATGAAGTCATCACCTTAGATAAGCTTGAAACTATCATGCAACAAGCGGTGGCTTGTGCAGAAGTTAATCTGCTCAATTTAGTCGGGCTTGCGCAAGAACGTAAACAAGTCTTCGCTTCTGGTTTAGCAATTTTAATTGCGTTATTCAAGCAGCTACATATCCAAGGCATGACCTTATCTGGTGGCGCGCTGCGCGAAGGCATTCTGTATGGCATGCTGCCGCAGTTGCAGCATATTGACGTGCGTAATCGCACTATTGCCAGCTTGATGGTGCGTTATTACATCGACGAGCAACACGCAAAACGCGTGGCCGAGATGGCGCTTACCCTTGCCAGCCAATTACAATCGGACTGGAATCTCAGCAAATTTGAAGGTCTAGACATGCTGCGCGCCGGAGCGTTATTGCATGAATTAGGCTTGTTAATTGAATACAAAAACCATCATCATCATGGGGCTTATATTATTAGCCACACCGAATTGCCTGGTTTTACCCGTGCACAACAGCAATTATTGATGGCGTTAGTCTTCAACCATCGTGCGGATATTCAACGCGAAATTATTGCCCGTCAGACCATGACCTCGGTGCTTTTAGCTGTGCGACTGACCCGTTTATTACGTTTGGCTGTGACATTGTCCATGCGTCGGAAACACGAAGCATTACCTGAAGTGACAATTTCTGCGCAAGGTGAAATTCTGACCTTGGCGTTACCCTTAGGCTTCCTCGATCAGCATCCGCTGATGCGCGCTGAACTCGAACAAGAAATGCAATATCAACATCAAGCCGGCTGGCATTTATTGCTGAAATAATGGCCAGGTCGGCCACAGACAGAGGTGCCCGGTGTCATTACAAACTCAACGTGACGAACGTATTGATTTACTGCGCTTTATCGGATTAGCAATGGTGATTTTGGCGCATGTTTATCCGCCATTTCTGATTGCCCAACTGCGAAATTTTGATGTGCCTTTGATGGTGCTGGTCTCCGCGTTGTCGTTCAGTGCGTCGGTGAAACAAGAAAGTTATGGCCAATATGTCTGGGCGCGCGTGAAGCGTTTAGTGTTTCCAGTTTGGTTATTCTTAGCGTTGTATTTTGCCATGCAATGGGCATTTGCCTTTCCGGTTGCGCTGCCGTCACTTGAAAAAATCGCCCGTACCTTTGGGCTTATTGATGGCATTGGCTATGTGTGGGTCATTCGGATTTTCTTGCTGGTGGCTTTAATTGGGCCTTTTGTCTATCGCTTTCATCAACGTGAAGCTAGTCATTTCAAGTACTTCGGTACACTTGCGCTTACCTATGCGGTGTTCCAAGCCATGGTGTGGTGGCTGTTGCCTGAACTTACGGGGACTGTGAAAAGTTTTCTGCTAAACACGGTATTTTATGTGTTGCCCTATGGTGTGGTATTTGCGTTTGGCCTGCGGGTCCCTGCAATGTTAAAGCCGGAACTGTGGCGCTGGTTTATTGCCTTTACCGTGCTATTTGTCGCAATGGCGCTTTGGTATTTTAGCCAGACGGAGCAGTTTAAGCCGACCCAACACTTTAAATATCCGCCGCAACATTATTATCTAGCTTATGCCTTGATGGTGAGCTTAGCCTTGTGGCTCGTGGCAGCCAGTATGCTGAAATTACTCTATCAAGTGCGTTTTATTGCGTTTGTGATGTTTGCTGGCAGCAATAGTATTTGGATTTATCTCTGGCATATCTTCTTTTTACAGCTATTCCAAATCGACTGGCTCACCAATTATGTGTTGGTCTTTATTTGCTCAACGGCCGTCACTTGGCTGCAGGTCACTTTAGTGAACAAATACTTGGTAGCGCCTTGTCAGGATCCGCAAAAGCGCAGAAATATTAAGGCGCTTTTGACAGGTTAAGCGGAGCGAATTAAAAGTAACTGATTAGATGGGCTTGCTACTCGACATTGGCCAAAGCTCAAGGGCGAATACCTAAAGCTGATACCAACAAGGATAAATGATGGATTTTGATGACGCTGAAGATTGGGCTTGGTGTGATAGTCAATTTGCCGCGATTGAACAGTATGTAAAGTCGCAGCAACTGCCACACGGCATGATTTGCGATACGCCAGAATGGTTTGTAGCGCCCTATGTTGGCTTATGGGCGGTTGAAGATCCGGCGGACCCAGGCTTTGTGGGCATTTGGATTTTGGCTGGCGACACCACGGGCGCACAGCCACAACCAGTGCCCTTTGATCATCTTCCAGCCGCTGAACTTGCCGAGCCACGCGACGCTTTAGCCGCTTTTGCCAAACGTTGGGCACAGCTGGCAAAGGGGGGAGCAAAAGGGGTTGCTGAAGGGGATGATTGGCCAGGCAGTCCAGTGTTAGTTGGCGATTTAAC
>Ga0187844_10002100_pt1 | contig 14477 bp, 14 predicted proteins | sample SpaLakP09_SKY_50_FD_134517 | JGI IMG/M metagenome (GOLD analysis project Ga0187844, IMG submission 134517) | Oligotrophic lake water microbial communities from Sparkling Lake, Wisconsin, USA - SP09_SKY_50 | ecosystem: Environmental > Aquatic > Freshwater > Lake | place: USA: Sparkling Lake...
CCCCGTGGCGCATATTGCGGGGGGCGATACCACAGAAGGTGCGTTCGACGAGTCGATGCGCCACGCCATTTCCAAGATGGCGCATCTGCATCTGGTGACGAACGAGTTGTCTGCGCGCAGGGTGCAGCAGCTGGGCGAGGATCCCAAATACATATTCGTGGTGGGAAGCCCCGGCTTGGACCACCTGCAACGCCGTCCGCTGCTCGGCAAGGCAGCACTGGAGGAGTCGCTCGGGGCGTCTCTCGGGCGTCGCAACCTGCTGATCACCTTTCACCCGGTCACGCTGGAGGACTCGACAGGCGTGCGCCAGCAGGAAGAGTTGCTGGCGGCGCTGGAAAGCCTGCCCGCAGACACTGTGCTCTGGTTCACGCGTCCAAATGCAGATACGGGTGGCCGGGCACTTGCAGCCGCGCTGGATGCGTGGGCCGCCAGCAGACCCAATGTACATGTGTTCTCATCTCTCGGCCAACTGCGCTACCTGAGCCTGATGGCCCAGGTGGATGCCGTGGTTGGCAACTCCTCAAGCGGCCTGTACGAAGCGCCGTCATTGAAGGTTCCTACGGTCGATATCGGTGACCGCCAGCGCGGCCGCAGTGCCGCTGCGTCGGTGCTGCATTGCGAGCCGCAGCGGGATGCGATCCTGAAGACCCTTGAGAAGGCCTTCACGCTGGATTGCAGCGCCGTGAGCAACCCGTATGGCGACGGCGCGTCGGCGGCGCGCATCGTGGATGCAGTCCGGCAGTTCCCGGTGGGTGGCGCGACGCTGAAGAAGACTTTCCATCTCATCGAAAGAGACCATGGCTAAACCGGTGTTCATCATTGCCGAGGCCGGTGTTAATCACAACGGCTCGCTTGACCTCGCACGTCAGTTGGTCGATGTTGCTGCAGACGCCGGTGCCGATGCCGTGAAGTTTCAGACCTTCAAGGCGGACAAGCTGGCGACGGTGCAGGCACCCAAGGCAGACTACCAGGTTGCCAATACCCAGGAAGCGGGCTCGCAGTTGGAGATGTTGCGCCGCCTGGAGCTTGCGCCGGAACATCATGAGCTGCTGCTGGCCCACTGCAAGAAACGCGGCATCAGTTTCATGTCCACGGCCTTTGACGCGGAGAGCCTGGCGCTGCTGGCGCCGCTCGGGATGCCAGCCATCAAGATCCCCTCGGGTGACATTACCTGCGGGCCGTTGCTGCTGCAGGCAGCCCGTTTGCGGCAGAAGCTGATTCTCTCAACCGGAATGTCGACGCTGTCTGACGTTGAACAGGCGCTGGGAGTCATCGCTTTCGGACTCCTCGGCGATGCTGAACCCAGGGGGCGTGCCGATTTTGATGCTGCCTATTGCAGCGAAGCCGGGCGTCGGGCGCTGGCCGACAAGGTGACCATCCTGCACTGTGTCACGCAGTACCCGGCGCCACCTGCGGCGGTCAATTTGCGTGCCATGGACACCCTGGCCGCGGCTTTTGGCCTGCCCGTCGGCTACTCGGATCACACCCTGGGGATCGAGGTCTCGATTGCCGCCGTGGCGCGTGGTGCCTGCGTGATCGAAAAACACTTCACGCTGGATCGAACGCTGCCCGGGCCGGACCATGTTGCGTCGCTGGAGCCTGCCGAACTCAGGCAACTGGTGAATGCCATCCGCAATGTCGAGCAGGCGCTCGGCTCGACATTGAAACAGCCGGACCCGCAGGAGGTTCTCAACCGGCCGGTTGCGCGTCGCAGCGTGGTGGCCGCGCGCAGCATCAATCAGGGCGAAACCCTGACCTACGACATGCTGACGGCCAAGCGCCCCGGCACGGGGATCTCGCCCATCGACATCTGGTCGCTGGTGGGGCGGCGCGCCAGCCGCAACTACCGGGCTGACGAAATGATCGACCCATGAGTCTGCCGGTCCTCATCATTGGTGCAGGTGGACATGCCACCGTTGTGGCGGATGCGCTTCTGGCCGCGGGGGCGACCGTGCTGGGTTACACCGATGCCAACCCGGAGCGCCATGGTCTTCTGCTGTGCGGCCTGCCAGTGCTGGGCAATGATGATGTGCTGGCTGGATATCGCAAGGACGAGGTGCTGCTTGCCAATGGCCTGGGGGGGCTGGGCGAGGAGCGAGTGCCCATGCGCCAGCGCCTGCAGCAAAGTCTGGAAAGTCAGGGCTGGAGATTCTGCTCGGTGATCCATCCGCGCGCCATCGTGTCCAGATTTGCCCGGCTTGAAGAGTCCGTCCAGGTCATGGCCGGGAGCGTGATTCAGCCGCGGGCCACGATTGGTGCTGGCAGTGTGGTCAATACGGCCGCGGTTGTGGAGCACGACGTGTCCATCGGCGCGTGGAGCAATGTTGCGCCACGCGCCGTCGTGTGCGGGCAGGTCACTATTGGCGCTGCCAGTTATGTAGGCGCCGGGGCAACGGTGCGCCAGGGCGTTCTCATCGGGGAACACACCTTGATCGGCGCCGGGGCTGTGGTTGTCAAGGATTTTGCAGGGGATGGGGTGCTCGTCGGTGTGCCAGCTCGTCCAGTGGAGCGACGGAAATGAAGAGTTGGAAGAAGGCCCTGATCGGTCCGCAAACCAGTCTGCGCGAGGCGCTGGCGACCATCAACCAGGTCGGGTGCCAGATCGCGTTGGTGGTTGACGCGCAGCAGCGCCTGCTGGGTACATTGAGCGACGGCGACGCCCGGCGAGCCCTGTTGCGCGGCCTCAGTCTGTCGGATCCCGTCAGCGCCGCGATGCATACCACGCCGACCAGCGTCAGAACGGACGACGATCGCGCGGCGCGCCTTGCCACGATGCGCCGCCTGGGAGTGCATCAGCTGCCGGTCCTGAGCGATGACGGTGTTGTTGTCGGACTGGAAACGGTGGATGACTATCTCAGCGTGCCGGAGCGCGATGAATGGGTGGTCATCATGGCCGGCGGTCTGGGAAGTCGGCTAAGAGAGCTTACGCACGAGACACCCAAGCCCATGTTGAAAGTGGGCTCGCGGCCGCTGCTGGAAACCATTGTGCGCAGTTATGCCGATCAGGGTTTTCGCAACTTCTACCTGGCCGTCAACTACAAGGCTGAGCAGATCGAGGCGCATTTTGGCGATGGCAAGGCGCTCGGTGTCCATATCAGCTATCTGCATGAGCGACAGCGCATGGGGACCGCAGGCGCCCTCAGTCTGCTGCCGTCGCGGCCGACGCAGCCTGTCATCGTGACCAATGCCGATCTGCTGACCAAAGAAGACTACGGCCACATGATCGATCAGCATATTGCCGTCGGCGCAGATGCGACGATGGCCGTGCGCGACTACGAGATGCAGGTGCCGTTCGGCGTGGTACGCGAGAGTGATGGTCGCATCCACATGATCGAGGAAAAGCCGGTTCAGCACTTCCTTGTAAACGCCGGTATGTACGTGCTTTCGCCGCGCGTTCTTGACCTCGTTCCGCAAGACCAGTTTTTTGACATGCCTGATCTTTTCGATGCCGTCATGGGCACCGAGATGGTGGCCCGCTGCCATCGCATCGACGGGTACTGGCTTGATATCGGTCGTCTGTCGGACTACGAGCGTGCCAACGTCGACTTCGAGCGGGTGTTCCGTTGAGCGAGCGCAACATGTCGAGTGCGCTGGTTATCGGATACGGCTCCATCGGCGCCCGCCACGCCCGCCTGCTGCAGGAGGCGGGGTGCACCGTGGCAGTCGTGAGCCAGCGCAGCATCGATTTCAAGACCGTCTTCCCCGACATCGAGGGGGCACTCAAGGCGCATCGTCCAGACTATGTCGTCATCGCGAATGCAACTGACCGGCACCATGACACATGTTCGCGGCTCGCCCAGGCTGGCTTCAGCGGAACGGTATTGATCGAGAAGCCGCTGTTTGACCGCGTATTGCCGGTGCCGGAGCAGGCGTTCCGTGCCGTTGCCGTTGCGTACAACCTGCGGTTTCACCCGGTGATCAGCAGGCTGAAGAGCTTGCTGGAAAACGAGAGAGTCCTGTCGGTGCAAGCTTATGTGGGGCAGTACCTGCCGAATTGGCGACCAGGCACCGACTACCGGGACTGCTATTCCGCAAGCGCAGAGCGTGGCGGCGGCGTACTCCTCGACCTCAGCCATGACCTGGACTACCTCGCGTGGTTGTTCGGCGCCTGGGAAGGGGTGGCCGCGCTGGGCGGGCAGCTCAGCGCCCTGGAAATCACCAGCGATGACGTATTCGCGCTTCTCCTGAAGATGCAGCGCTGCCCGGTTGCGACGGTCCAGCTCAACTATCTCGATCGACAGGGCCGGCGCAGCATCATCGTGAACACCGTCGACCACACATTCGAGGCTGACCTGGTTCGCAGCACCATCGCCATCGACGGAATCGAGGAGCAGCTACCCTGCGAACGGGATGCGACCTATCGGGCAATGCATGAGGCCTTGCTGGCCGGGCGCTCCGAAACGGCCTGTTCGATCCCGGAGGCGCTGCACACGCTACAACTGATTGCGGCTGCCAGATCGGCGGCGCAAAAGAAACAATGGATAAACCGATGACTCGTATCTGCACCATTTGCGCCCGCGGCGGCTCCAAGGGCGTCAAGGGCAAGAACACCCGGCTCCTGGAGGGCAAGCCACTCATTGCACACAGCATCGAGCAGGCCAAGGCGTCGGGTCTGTTTGCCGCCGTGGCGGTCAGCAGTGATTCGGAGCCGATTCTGGAGATCGCCCGCGCACATGGCGCGGACATTCTGGTGCGGCGCCCGGACGAACTGGCGACGGATACGGCGGCCAAGCTGCCGGTGATTCGCCACTGCGTGGCAGAGGTCGAGCGTCAGCTGGGCCTGCAGAGTTCCATTTGCGTGGACCTGGATGCAACGTCACCGTTGCGCTCAATTGAAGATATCCGGGGCGCCGTGGAACTGTTGGAGCGCAGCGGCAGCGGCAACGTCATTACCGCCATGCCGGCGCGCCGCTCCCCGTACTTCAACCTGGTCGAGCTGGGGGCGGATGGCGTGGTGCGCTTGTCCAAGCCGGTGGACAAGCCCTTTGTTCGACGGCAGGATGCGCCGGAATGCTTCGACATGAACGCCTCCATCTATGTATGGAGAAGGGACGTGCTCATCAATGCGCCATCGCTGTTCAATGCAGACACGCGGCTCTACGTGATGCCCGAGGAGCGGTCAATCGACATCGACTCGGAGCTCGATTTCCAGTTCGTTGAATTCCTGATGTCCCGCGCAAAGGAAAAGGCGCACGCCGCCAAGGAAGGTGCCGCATGACTGAACTGTTGGCAAACAAACTGATTGTGGTCACCGGAGGCGCGGGCCTGCTCGGGCGCGAGTTCTGCACGGCCATCGCCGGCCAAGGTGGAACAGCCGTTCTGGCCGATCGGAACCTTGAAGCAGCCCAGGCGCAGGCCGACGCCATCTGTGGGCAATATCCGGGGCGCGCCTCTGCCGTCGCTATGGATATCACCAGCCAGGCGTCGATCAATGCCGTCATCGCCGAACTGCATGCCAAGTGGGGAAAGATCGACGCCGTGGTCAACAACGCCTATCCGAGAAACGCGCGTTATGGCCGGCGCATGGAAGACGTCACCTACGAGGATTTTTGCGACAACGTCAGCATGCACCTGGGGGGCTATTTCCTGGTGGCCCAGCAGTTTGCCGCGCATTTCCGCAAGCAGGGCCACGGAAACATCGTCAACATGTCATCAATCTACGGCGTCGTGGCCCCGCGTTTCGAGGTCTATGCGGGAACCCAGATGACCATGCCGGTCGAGTACGCCGCCATAAAATCCGGCGTGCTGCATCTGACCAGGTATTTCGCCCAGTATCTCAAGGGGACAGGCATCCGGGTCAACGCCATCAGTCCTGGCGGCATCCGTGATGGCCAGCCGGAGGCATTTCTGGAAAAATACAAGAACCTGTGCGCCAGTAAGGGGATGCTCGACAAGAGTGATATAGCCGGTACCTTGTTGTTCCTGCTGTCGGACATGTCGACCTATATGAACGGTCAGAACTTGATCGTCGACGATGGGTTCTCTGCTTGATCGCCTGTCTCTCTAAACCCTGTTAATCAATTGGAAGCCAAATGGATAAGAGTTATTACCGGATATTTTTCGAAGTCCAGAAGAAGCACTGGTGGTTTGTCGCCAAGAAGAAGATCGTGCTTGACCTGATTCGGCGTTATGTGCCGGCCCGAGATGGCGGACACCGGATTCTGGATATTGGTTGCGGTAGCGGCCTGATGCTGAACGCCCTGGAGCAGATGGGCGAAACGAGCGGCATGGACATGTCCGACGAAGCAATCGGCTTCAGCCGAGAGATCTTCAGCGGGACCGTGAAAAAGGGTTTTCTCCCTGATAACGTGCCGTACGACAGCGAGTACTTCTCCCTTGTGACCGCTCTCGATGTGATTGAGCATGTGGAAGACGACCGCGCAGCGTTGAAAGCGATTCGCGCCAGGATGGCGCCCGGCGGGCAAGCCATTATTACGGTGCCTGCATGCATGTTCCTGTGGTCCGAACATGATGTGCTGAACGAGCACAAGCGACGCTATACCCGCAGCGAGTTGCGGGAGAAGTTGGTCGAGGCTGGCTTCACGGTTGAAAAGATCTCGTATTTCAATACGTTTCTCTTCCCGGCAATCGGCCTGGTCCGCCTTATCAACAATGTGCTGAAACGCAAAGGCGGATCGGATGTCGATCTGCCGTCCCCACCTGTAAATTACATTCTTGAGAAGATTTTCAGTGCGGAGAAGTTCTTCCTTCGATTCCTGAATTTCCCCATTGGTGTTTCCGTATTGGCCGTTGTGCGGAAATAGGAGAAGAAGATGAATATGGTGATTGGAGACGGCGCGATTGCGAATCGGTTTGCGAGTTATGGCCTGCAATCGAAACATCTGATTTTTGCCGGAAGTGTGCATGACTCGTCGATTACCGACACCATAGAAATCTCGAAGGAAGAGGACGCCATCAGGGCAGCACTGGCTGCGATCAACAACTCGGTAACGTTTGTCTATTTCAGCTCGTGCAGCATTGACGACGTCACTCAAGGGGCGTCGCCCTATGTTGGGCATAAGAAGCGCATGGGGCAGTTGATCCAGGCTTCGGCGTCCAACTACCTGATATTCCGGCTACCGCAAGTGCTGGGCCTCGCGGACAACGAGGGCGGGCTGGTCCATGGGCTGGTCAAGGCGATCACGCTGGGCGAGCGGTTCGAGCTATGGCGGGACGCGACCAGAAATTTCATCGATCTCGATGACGTCTACAGCATCGTGCACGCGATCCTTGAGGACAAGACGCACAGCAACCGTGTCATGAATATTGCCAGCCCTTGCCCAACCCCGGTTCCCGAACTGGTCGGTGTGCTGGAGCGCTATTTCGGCAAGTCGGGCAGCTTCTACAAAGGCGTACGGTATAGCGCCGCCGACATCAACCCGGAGGGAGAGGCGTGCAAATTGACGCTGCAGAACACGACGCCGTATGGAAAATATGAGGTAGTCCGCCGGTATTGGACGGTGAAACAGTTCGGAACGGATGAGCAGCTTCGACAGTATCTGTTGTCTATTGCCTCAATCAAGTCCTGTCGTGACGAGATCAAGTAAATTGCTTGGCGCTCTGCTTTTGTTCGGGGAAAAGATTCAGTGCTAAAGCGGCTTCCGGTTCTGCAGCAGATCGTGAACCATCTCGGCGTGGCGGTGGCGAGCAAGTTTATTTACCTTGCCTCCATCTTCCTGTACAGCCGTTACATGTCTGTGCACGACTATGGTGTGCTCAACATCTTTACGTCATATCTCTGGCTGTTCGTCATCGGGATGTCGCTCAACCTGTACACCGGGATAGGCAGATACATTTATACAGAAAAGGCGGATGTCGGGGGATTTCTCGGCACGTCCCTGCTGGCCATCGGCGCCGTTTATCTGGCCGTCGCACTCGTCGTGGTTCTGCGCCTGGACAGTATTGCCGAACTGCTGGGCCTGCCGCCACAAGCGATCTTGTTGATGCTGGCGGTCGTTCTGGGGCAGATTGCCGAATCGATGTTCACCCAGGTCGCCGTCTTCCATCAACATAGTGCGCGTCTGCTCAAGGTGGTGGTGAGCAAATCGCTGGCCACCTTCTTCTTGAGCATGGGGCTGCTGCTGGCCGCCGGCGGCGAAAAGTTCTTCGCTGTGTTTCTGGCCGATGCTGTCGTGAGCCTGGTTCTGGTTGGTTACGTTTTGCATTCGTTCAAGAGCGGCATTCGATGGTCATTTTCCTTGAGGCATTTAAGGTATATGGCGGCATATTCGATCCCGCTGATTCCTTACATGATCGGTTTGGCGCTGCTGTCGCAGTTTGACCGGGTCATGATCGACCATCACTTCGGGAAAGAGGCTACTGGACTTTACAGTCTGACCTACAACATCGGCATATTGCTGCCGATGGTGGTCACGGCGGTTCTGAATACCTTCAATCCGGCATTCTTCGCAGCCCTAAACCGGGGAGACTACGCAGAGGTACGGCAGGATTCCGACAGGATCTTTGCGTTGGCGATACTTGGCGCTGGGGTACTGGTGTTGTTCGGGGAGGTATTGACCTCGTTGGTTGTCCCGGAGAAATATGCCAGCGCTTTTGACTTGATCCCGGTGGTGGCCATTGCCGGTTTGTGTTCCGTCATATTTCAGATATGGGCGCGCGTCATTTCCTACGCCAATCGCACCCACCTGATTTCGCTGATCGCCATCGTCGCGACAACCGTCAATATCGGCCTCAACTATTGGCTCCTCCCCGTTTATGGCTACAAGATCGCCGCGGTGACCACGGGGGTCTCGTATCTTGTGATGAGCCTCCTTTGCATTGCGGCGGTGAACTACGCTGTCGGCATGTTCAAGGTCAATGTCATGTCTGACCTGATCGCCGTAACCGGACTGGCGGCCATGGTGGCCTTCTTTCGCGTGGTCAGCCTGCCGGCGGCGGCGGGCATTGCCTTGAGGGCCGTGTTGATGGGCTTGCTCATCTGGTGGCTCAAGGACAAGGTGATTGCGCTGGTTCGTCCCCGCAAAGCCGGCGTCACCGCCGCACAGAGCCGGTGACCCCATGCGAGTAACTCTTTATCTTGCCATCCTGCTGTTGCTGAACTGCCTGATGGCGACGATGAGCTGGGGGAGCGCTTATCTGTCGCTGGTGATTGTCATCACCTACCTGTTGTTCAGGCCGACAAGGGTGCTGCATCCGAATAACATGCTGTTTGGCTTCTTTGGACTGTATGTCGTCCTGCCCAGCACATTGAGTCTGATTCTGGATCTGATTTCATGGCAGTACCTTGTTCCCTGGATCGAGGTCATACAGTGGAAAAGCTTTTCCAAATATGTCTTGTTCCAGGCCGAGTTCACGTTTCTCGTGCTGTACCTCGGCATTCATGTCTTCTCGAAAGAGTCGCCCGCTCCCCAGCTCGCTGAGCGGCCTGACTATGCCATTAGCCCGATTGTCCTTGGCTTTCTCTCGGTGGTGGCGCTCGGGCTCGTCGTATGCTTTATCCAGGTGACGGCCGGCTTCGAGGCATGGCTCAATGATTACAGCTTCACTTACCTGACCAAGCGGGAGGGCTACGGACTTCTGAATGTGATCATCATCGCGGTGGGGAATGTCGTTGTTTTCCTTTTGGGTTTGAAGTGCTATGAGTCGAAGAATAAGCTAGGGACAATTCTCTGGGCGCTATTCGTCATGGTTGCGCTTTCGTATGTCAACGGTGTCAAGGCGCGTTTCATTTTCCTCTTGCTGCTGTTCATGTCGCCGTACCTGATGAGCATGAGGATCACGCTCAAACGGGTCGGTGCATTCGCGTTTGCATTCTTTGGCTTGCTCTACCTTGGTACGCTTGTTCGCACAGAGGGCTTCTACGCTTCGCCTCCGTTTTTCCTGGAGATGCTGATTGGCTACTTTAACTCTTATCAGTTGCATGACTATGTCGTGACAAGCCGCGACCCAGCGCTGTTTCAGACGGCGGCGCAGATATTTACGAAGCCGTTCCAGCTGATGGGGTTGGTAGACGTTGACGCAAACTTTGATATCAGCGTGATGCTGACCAAGGAGTTTTTCCCCGAGCACTGGTACGGTGAACGGGCGACTCAGCAATGGCCGCTGGACACCGAGCTCTACCTGAACTACTACGGCCCCTGGTTGTCTTGGGTGCCGCTGCTGGTTTATGCCGTATTCATTTCTTGGCTTTATCGAACGACGATATTGCGCACAAACATGATCCTGCTGCCGGTCTACGTGATGGAGTTCCAGCGGCTCTTCAGCATGATGCGTGGGACACTGATTCCCTGGGAGTTTCCGATCTACGTGGCGCAGTACCTGTTTGTCTATGTCGTTTGCAGATCGGTTGTTGGGTCAAAGACGTCTTCGTCGGGGGTGGTGCAAGAGGTGCAGGGTGTTCGGGCATAACGATGCGGGTGGAGGGCGCGATATGGCGCCAGCCGAATTGTGGCGCTCCGTGCTTGGTGCATTGGAGAATGAACGCAGCCTGGATCTGCAGTTCCGCGCTAACAGCACGTCGTTGCGCGATGACGAGAAAGTCCCTAACTACAAGGTCATGAAGCAGCTCGCGCTGCGCAACCGGTTAGGCGTGCTGTATCGCCCATTCATCCTCGTTGGGCTGGTGATGATCCCCGCGGCAGCGGTCGTCGACTGGGTGTATGCCTTGTTGGCTTCGCTGTTGCCTGCAGACCCGCGGCAGGCGACCCTCCACATCGTCGCAACAACTCCGGTGAATATCGGGTTGATCGAAAGTGCCCTGTCGACCGAGCCCGGCTTTCGGGACCAACGGGTCGATCACGATCTGCTCAGCCGCCGGCGACTCAGCGCCGAGATCGGTTTGTGGAATGTGGCGTTTTGTATCGTCTCCCACGTCAGGTTATTCCTGCATATCCTCCGGTTTGGCGCCGAGCGGCGTATTGATCTGATCTTTCATTCGCGCGATGCGTTGGTGCTGCTGATGCTTGCCTGCTATGCGCGCAGCAGGCCCGATCATCGGTTCGCCACGGAGGATCACTATCAGCGCTGGGCGTATTTGCTGTCACAGCACAGCCCGAATCTGTCTGTCGTTCAGCATGGGGCGCTGGATCCGAATATCCCCTTCGTCCATGACTTCGGAGCAATCCGAACCTTGTATCTTCGTGATCAACGCAGCAGAGCGGATTTTGAAAAATATTACAGAGTAGGTGAGGGCAAGTTGTTTTCGCCAGTCAGAACATTCAAGAAGAATCCGTTTTCTGAGTTTGGTATATTTCTCGCCTCTTCGTTCCCCTATATCGATGCGGAAATCGAGATGGTGCGAATGATCAAGGCGAGGCATAATATTCCGGTCATTTTGAAATTTCATCCGGCGCATCATTACGATCAAAGAAAACAGGTGCTTTCCGCGCTGGCGGATTACATCTGCGCCGACGATGAGCACCCGGCCTGCCGGCTCTTCGTAAGCCATAATTCATTCATGGAGAATGACTACGTGGCTTGCGGCGTGCCCACCATCTCGATGGAGCGCCTGGGTGGGGCGGCCGCGTCGGCGCAGGCGATCTCCGGCTATCTTGCCTCTGCTGGTTCGGCGCCGACGTGAGTCGCATCTGCTGCATCTGCCCCAACATGTCTTATTGAAATAGTCTTCAGATGAAAAATAATCGCCCGTACCAGATATGCGTCAACTGCATCATGGATACATCCGACTCGAACATCACATTTGATGAGCGGGGCTGGTGCGATTACTGCAATAACTACCACGCGAACATAAAACCCCATTGGCATACGGATGAGCGCGGCGAGCGGGAGATCATGTCGGCCGTCGAGAAAATCAAGCGCGATGGTCGCGGCAAGCCCCACGATTGCCTGATTGGCTTGAGCGGGGGCGTGGACAGCTCGTATGTCACCTACCTCGCGAAAGAAAAATTCGGGCTACGCCCCTTGCTCTACCACGTGGACGCGGGCTGGAATTCACAGCAGGCCGTGAACAACATCGAGAAGCTGGTCGATGGCCTGGGGCTGGACCTGTACACGGAAGTGGTCGACTGGCTGGAGATGCGCGACCTGCAGCTAGCCTTTTTCAAGGCTGGTGTACCGCACCTTGATACGCCGCAGGACCATGCATTCTTTGCCGGACTGTATAACTTTGCGGCCAAGAACAAGGTCAAGTACATACTGACCGGGGCAAACTTCTCTACCGAGTGTGTGCGCGAGCCGCTGGAGTGGCACTACCACGCGTCGGATCTGCGGCAACTGAAGGACATCCATCGCAGGTTTGGCACGCGCCCGCTCAAGAAATTCCCGCTTGCTGGCATCTTCAAATTCAAGATCTACTACCGCTTCGTCAAGGGGGTCCAGGTCGTCAAGCCTCTGAACAATGTGCCCTACTTCAAGGAGCAGGCCATGCAGGAGCTGGTGGATCGTTTTGGCTGGCAGCGCTATGCGCACAAGCACTATGAATCGCGATTCACGCGTTTCTATGAGGGCTTCTGGTTGCCGACGCGGTTTGGCTACGACAAGCGCCGCGCGCATTTCTCCAGCCTCATCCTGACGGGGCAGCTCAGCCGGGCCGACGCGCTTGAGAAGATCGCCAAGCCGGCCTATGACGAAGAGACTGTCGCCCAGGATTTCGAGTACATCGCCACCAAGCTGGGGCTGAGCGTGGCGGAGCTACGCGCACTTCTGGAGATTCCCAAGAAGACCTATCAGGACTACAAGAACGACATGGTCTTCATCGACCTGGGGACCCGGGTGCTGCGCTTGCTGGGCATTCAGCGGGCCATCATTCGATGATCACGATCATCAATTACGGACTCGGAAATATTGGCGCATTCGTCAATATGTACAAGCGCATGAACGTGACTACGCGGATTGCCGCGCGGCCCGAGGAACTGGTTGATGCCAGCCACGTCATCCTGCCGGGTGTCGGTGCTTTCGATCACGCCATGCAGCTGCTGAATGCCTCGGGTATGAGAGAGCCATTGGATGAGATGGTTCGGATGCAAAAAGTACCGGTGCTCGGCATCTGCGTGGGCATGCAGATCCTCGCGGAATCCAGCGAGGAGGGCTCGGAACGAGGCTTGGGGTGGATTCCCGGACGTGTGCGCGGGTTCGCGAGGTGTGCGAAATCGGCCGGCTTGCCGCTGCCGCACATGGGCTGGAATGATGTCAGCCCTGCTGCAGGCTGTCCGCTCTTCCATGGGCTTGAGGCAGATGCTCGGTTCTATTTTTTGCACTCCTTTTTCTTCGAGTGCGCGAATTCCGGGGACGCGGCCGCGACCAGCAGTTATGGTCTCGATTTTTCTTGTGCCGTTCAACATGAACGAGTATTTGGTGTCCAGTTCCACCCGGAAAAAAGCCACCACTGGGGCGAGGCGCTGCTGAAGAACTTTGCGGCGCTCTGAACTGAGAACAGACACATGCTACGCCCCAGAATCATTCCCTGTCTTCTGATCCACGAGGGAGGGTTGGTCAAGACGGAGAAATTCAAGAATCCGAAATACGTTGGCGATCCGATCAACGCGGTCAAGATCTTCAATGAAAAGGAAGCCGATGAACTGGTTGTGCTGGACATAGATGCCACGGCCAATAGTGCAGAACCGGACTACAAGGTGATCGCCGATCTTGCCGCGGAATGCCGCATGCCTCTGTGCTACGGTGGCGGCGTGCGATCGCCGGAGCAGGCCAAGCGCATTATTGGCTTGGGGGTGGAGAAGGTTGCGATCAGCGCCGCCGCCATCTCTGATCCTGGCCTGGTTGCACGGGTAGCTGAGGCGGTTGGCCGCCAGAGCGTGGTCGTTGTGCTGGATGTGCGTAAGAGGTCGGGATTGTTCGGCAAGGGCTATGAGTTGTGTACTCACAATGCCCAGAAGACGCACAAGCTCGACCCGATCGCCTTTGCGAGGCAGATGCAAGAGGCGGGTGCCGGTGAGATTGTGATCAATTCGGTTGACCGGGACGGAGAGATGAAAGGCTACGACCTTGAGCTGGCGGCGCGGTTCCGGGTTGAGTTAGGGGTTCCCGTGACTTTTCTGGGGGGGGCGGGTTCACACCAGGACATTGCGGATCTGTTCCAGACGTGCGGAGTGGTTGGGGCGGCTGCGGGCAGCCTGTTTGTTTTCAAGGGGCAGTATCGCGCCGTCTTGATCAACTACCCGACCCCGGCGCAGAAGGACCTGATCTGCAGCGTTGTCCGGAAACCAATTTGATTTGGACGCCATAACTTATGTTCAAGCAAAAAACTCTATTGATCACAGGTGGGACCGGCTCATTTGGTAACGCCGTACTGCGCCGATTCCTGGATTCGGAGTTGGCGGAGATCCGGATCTTCAGCCGCGATGAGAAAAAGCAGGATGACATGCGCAAGCGCTATGCGCATCCCAAGCTCAAGTTCTACATTGGCGATGTGCGCGACAGCCGTAGCGTGGCCGCTGCCATGCGAGGGGTCGATTTCGTATTCCATGCGGCGGCCTTGAAGCAGGTGCCGTCCTGCGAATTCCATCCCATGCAGGCGGTGATGACCAACGTCATGGGTACAG
>Ga0187844_10002101_pt1 | contig 14477 bp, 16 predicted proteins | sample SpaLakP09_SKY_50_FD_134517 | JGI IMG/M metagenome (GOLD analysis project Ga0187844, IMG submission 134517) | Oligotrophic lake water microbial communities from Sparkling Lake, Wisconsin, USA - SP09_SKY_50 | ecosystem: Environmental > Aquatic > Freshwater > Lake | place: USA: Sparkling Lake...
GAACTGGCCTTCGTGCTCGCGAAGACGATGGCGCACAACATGCTGGTCCACCCGTCCGCGCAACGCAACAACGCGACGCTCGGCAGCATCATCGACAACCTGAAAAGCATCACGCCCGACACGTCGATGCTGATCGGCAGCGGCGGCATCAAGGCCATGCCGGCCGACGCCGACGCCGCCGCCGACCGCCTCGGCATCTATCTCGCGGCGCGCGCCGGCTACGACATCAAGGACGCGCCCGCGTTCTGGAACCGCCTGGCCGAGAGCTATCCGCCCAGCGTGTTGAACGGCTACAGCGCCAATCATCCGGCGCTGCCGCAGCGGATGTCGGCGATCGAAAAGGCCATCGCGGAAGTGAAGGCCAAGCGGTCCGCGAAGAAGCCGCTAGTGCCTTGACCATCAAGGAATCCGCATCATGAACGAGGGCCGCAATTTGCGGCTCTCTTCGTTTCAATCCAACCAGCCGCAAATCAGCCGGCCGCCAGCAGCACCTCTGCGCTTTTTGTATCATTACCAATTCCCCCGCCCGCCGCGCAATTCAACCGCAAGAAACGGGAGGGCCGGAGAAGCCCCTGCGTCTACCATCCCGGGAACCATGAACACTGCCAACCTGCTGCGCCTCATCCTGCTCGCCTCCATCTGGGGCGGCTCCTTCCTGTTCATGCGCATCAGCGCGCCGACGCTCGGTCCCGCGGTGCTCATCGAATTCCGCGTGCTGTTCGCGGCGCTGTTCCTCGCCATCGTCGGCGCCTTCCTCAAGAAGCGCCTCGACCTGCGCGCGCACTGGAAGCATTACTTCATCCTCGGCTTCTTCAATTCCGCCTTCCCGTTCCTGCTGTTCGCGTTCGCGGCGCGCACCCTGCCGGCATCCGTGCTGGCCGTGCTGAACGCCACCGCGCCGATGTGGGGCGCGCTGCTCGGCGCCGTGTGGAACCGCCAGACGATCGGCGCACGCACGGTGCTCGGCCTCGTGCTGGGCACCGTCGGCGTCGCGCTGCTCGTCGGTTTCGACCATGCGACCAGCCGCCCCGGCGCCGGCCTCGCCGTCGCCGCCGCGCTGGTGGCAGCGTTGAGCTACAGCGTCGCGAGCCTGTACGCGCGCACGGCGAAAAGCGTGGAACCGTTCGCCAACGCGCACGGCACGATGTGGACGTCCGCGCTGATGGTCCTGCCCGCCCTGCCCCTGTTCCCGCCCGCCGGCGCGCCGACCGTGGGCATCGTCGGCGCCGTGATCGCGCTGGGCGTGCTGTGCAGCGGCATCGCGTACATCCTGTACTTCAAGCTGATCGAGCAGGTCGGCACCACGTCCGCCCTGACGGTCACGTTCCTGAACCCCGTCTTCGGTATCCTGTGGGGCGCGCTGTTCCTCGGCGAGGCGATCGGCTGGTACACGGTCGTGGGCTCCGCGATCACGCTGGTCGGCACGGCATTCGTCACGGGATTCGTCCCGCGCTTCGGTCGCGCAGCACCCGCGCCGGCATCAAGCAAATGAGCCGCCACACGATCGCGCTGCCGGCCGGCTACCGCCACGCGGACGCGTACACCTTCCACGGCCGCGATGCCGATGCGCTGGCCGAAATCGTCAATGCGCGGGCGGGCCGCATCCGCAAGGGCGTGCTGCTGGGCGGTGTGCCGACGGTGCTCGACATCGCGCTGCACGCGGACCGCGCCGAGTGCGTCGTCGCCAGCGACGGCACCGCGGCGGAGGGTGCCGTGCAGGACGCCCTCGTGAACATGCTGGGCCTGCGCATCGATCCGGCGCCGTTCGAGCAGGCCGTGCGCGACGATCCGCTGCTCGGCCCCGTCGCCGCGCGCCAGCCGGGCCTGCGCGTGATCCAGTCCGCCACCGTGTTCGAGGCGCTGACGTGGGCCATCATCGGCCAGCAGATCAACCTGCCGTTCGCCATTTCCCTGCGCCGCACGTTCATCGGCCTCGCGGGACGCGCCCATTCGAGCGGCCTGTGGTGCTATCCGGAAGCGGCCGACGTGGCTCGCCTCGATCTCGATCAACTGACCAGTCGAAAATTTTCCGGCGCAAAGGCGGAAACCTTGCTGCGCTTCGCCCGCCTCGTGGCCGACGGCGCGCTGCCGCTGGACCGCACGGATGACCCGACCGGGGTGAGCGAGCGCCTGCTCTCGGTCAAGGGCATCGGCCCGTGGACCGTCAACTATGCGCTGCTGCGCGGCTGGGGCTACGCGGATTGCTCGCTGCACGGCGACGTGGCCGTGCGCAACGCGATCGGCCGGCTGACGGGCGGCGAGCGGCCCGGCATGCGCGAGGCCGAAGCGTTTCTCGACACCTATCGCCCGCACCGCACGATGGCCGCGGCCTACCTCTGGGCCAGCCTGAACCAGCCCGCCGGCTGACACCGCTTTGTGGCGCCACAAGGCGCGACCGCACCGCTTGTCCAGACTGCTCGTAGCCTGACACGAGCGGAGGCATCATGAAAGCAAAGACATGCATGGCGGCAGTGCTGCTGGTCCACGCCGCGCTGGCCCGCGCCGACACACTGGATCCAGACGGCCACGGCGCCTATCTGTCGCTGGCATTCGGCAACGGCCGCATCTACGGCGGCAACGCGGCCGGCTACGAGTGGATGCGCGGACGCACGTTCGAAGTCCGCGCCGGACGCCAGGCGGGGGCGACGCGCATCGACTTCGTCCATTACAACGAAGGCCATCCGGACAACAACCATCGCGACGGCTTCGCGCTGCAGTGGCTGGCCGTCCACCGCTTTTCCCACGCGTGGACAGGCGAGCTCGGCGCGGGGCCGTACCTGAGCATGAACACCACCGAGATCGCCGGCCGCCAGATCGACGACGCCCGCCTCGGCGTGCTCCTCAGCGCCGGCCTGCGCCTGACCGTGCCCGGTCCGCCCGGCACCCATCTGCGCCTCGGCTACGACCACGTGGCGATGCGCCACGTGCACCGGTCGGATGCGCTCGTGCTCGGCTTCGGACGGCAGTTCGGCCCGGCCGAACCGGCGCCGGACGTGGTGCCGGATGGTCACCTTTGGGTCGGCGGCACGTTCGGCACGTCGATCACGAACATGTCCGGCACGCACGGCGCCCATGCGGGCGTGATCGAGGCCAGGCAGTATGCGGACCGCTGGGGCATCGGCACCAAATTCCTGTTCGAAGGCGACGATGGTGCGCGGGTCGACCGGCGCGGGGTCGCGGGGCAAGTGTGGTACGAACAGCCCGTCACGCCGCGCCTGTCGATGAGCGCCGGCCTCGGCCCCTACTTCGCCGCGAACCGGCGCGACGGCAACCGCACGGCGGCCAATCTCCTGATCAGCTTCCAGGCCGAGCGCGCGCTGTCCGCGCATACGCGCGCCATCGTCAATTTCAACCGCATCAAGACGTTCCGCAAGACGAACGACCGCGACCTGTTCCAGGTCGGCCTGCTGCGGCGATTCTAGGTGCTAGTGAAAGTCGTGCCAGCACGGCAGCCCGTCGAACTGCTGCGCGCCTTCTCCCGCGAACCGGATCAGTTCGGGCAAGGGCACCATGGCCAGGTTGTCGCGCCCGTAGTGCCCGCCCAGCGCACTGGGTATTTTCAGACAATACTTGCGACCGGCCGTCAGCGGGCCCAGCGTGGTTTCCGCGAGGCGCACCTGCTCGGGCATGTACCAGCCGTCGAGGAATTCCTGGTTGTACGACAGGGCGTCGAGGGCGGCGCGGTCTTCGGCCACCGGTTCGCACCGCAGGTCTTGCGGCGACAGGCGCCAGTACATGCCGTCCTCGTCGCGGACGATCAGATTGCCGAAGGCGTTTTCGCCCAGCACCTCGACGGCGTTCAGGCCGGTCCAGCCCCACGCCTCGTTGATGTCTTCCACAGTAATCATCGGTCACTCCGCATGAACGCATCCGGAGGCTTCGACCGGACTGGGCGGCGGGTGTTGCGGGGATCGCGAACACGCTTGAGGCGGGTCGAAGGGGAGGATGAAAACGAAAAAGCCGCTGATCCTGAACAGGATCAACGGCTTTGGAATCTGGTTGCGGGGACAGGATTTGAACCTGTGACCTTCGGGTTATGAGCCCGACGAGCTGCCAGACTGCTCCACCCCGCGTCTGATGATTCGTATTATACGCACCTTCCGCTCTTTAGGCAATCGCAGTTCTCCGGCACCCGCGGATCGCAGCATAAGCTGCCTCCGCCAGGACGCGCCGCAGCGGCGGATTGCGGCCCAGTCGCCTCCAATACAGTGGTAAAGTAAAGGCAATTCAATTCATCCGTTTCCTATGAAATTCTGTTCCGAGTGCGCCCACCCGGTCACGGTGGCCATCCCCGAAGGCGACAACCGGCCGCGTTACGTGTGCACCCATTGCGGCACGATCCACTACCAGAACCCGAAGATGGTGATCGGCTCCATCCCCGTGTGGGAACGGGACGGCGAACTCAAGGTCCTGCTGTGCAAGCGCGCCATCGAGCCGCGCTACGGCTACTGGACGCTGCCGGCCGGTTTCATGGAAAACGGCGAGACCACGGGCGCGGCCGCCGCGCGCGAGACGGAAGAGGAAGCGGGCGCCAACATCGAACTGGGCAATCTGTTTACGCTGCTGAACGTCGTGCACGTGCACCAGGTGCATATGTTCTATCTGGCGCGCCTCGTCGACCTGGACTTTGCCCCGGGCATCGAAAGCCTGGACGTGCAATTGTTCAGCGAAGCCGAGATCCCGTGGGGCGACCTGGCCTTCCCCACGATCCGCACGACGCTCGAACTGTTCTTCGCCGACCGCGCGCGCATGCGCGAAAGCGGCGGCACCCATGAATTCCACACCCGCGACATCGCGGGCCCGATGCGGGCGCCCGTCCAACCCGACTGACACGGCGTACGACGATGATCCCCTGGCTCGAGGCCCATACGCCGTTTCCCGACGTGTCCGAAGCGTTGACGACGGACGCGCCGGGCCTGCTCGCGGCCGGGGCGGACCTCTCGCCGCAGCGCCTGCTGCAGGCGTACCGGAACGGCATCTTCCCCTGGTTTTCCGAGGGCCAGCCGATCCTGTGGTGGAGCACCGACCCGCGCATGGTGCTGTACACCGACCGCTTCAAGGTCAGCGCCAGCCTCCAGAAAACGCTGCGCAAGATCGAGCGCAGCCGCCAGGCCGGCGGACCGTGGGTCGTGCGCTTCGACGGTGCCTTCGAGGCCGTGATGCGCGCCTGCGCCGCGCCCCGCAAGGACGGGCCCGGCACGTGGATCTCGGAAGACATCATCGCCGGCTACACGGGCCTGCACCGCATGGGGTATGCGCACTCGTCCGAGGTGTGGCTGGACGGCGAACTGGTCGGCGGCGCGTATGGCGTATGCATCGGCCGCATGTTCTACGGCGAGTCGATGTTCGCGCGCGTGTCGGACGCGTCGAAGGTCGCGCTCGCGTACCTGGTCGCGTTTTTGCGCAGCCATGGCGTGAAAATCGTCGACTGCCAGCAGGAGACGGGCCACCTGGCTTCGCTGGGCGCCGTGCCGATCCCGCGCCGGGATTTCCTGCAGCACCTGCGCCAGGCGATCCAGGAACCGCCGATCGAGCGCTGGGAAGTTGCGTCACCGTTGACCACCTAACGGTGCGCGGCGCCGTCTTTGGCTACAATGGGTTCAACACACGTCGTTCCGAGAGCTTTGCATGACGCACCTGAATGATCTGCCATTTTCCACGCTGCAGTTCTATACGACGGCACCGTATCCTTGCAGCTACCTCGACGCGCGCCAGGCCCGCTCGCAGGTCGCCACGCCGTCGCACCTGATCAATGCGGACGTGTATTCGGAACTCGTGCGCAACGGTTTCCGCCGCAGCGGCATCTTTACCTACCGCCCCTATTGCGACGGCTGCCGGGCCTGCATCCCGGTGCGCGTGGCCGCCGAGCGCTTCACGCCCAACCGCAGCCAGCGGCGCGCATGGAAACGCCACGAGGACCTGACGGCCATGGTCGCCAACCTGTCGTTCTCCGACGAGCACTACGCGCTGTACCTGCGCTACCAGACCACGCGCCACGTGGGCGGCGGCATGGACCAGGACAGCCGCGACCAGTACGCGCAATTCCTGCTGCAGAGCCGCGTCAATACGCGCCTCGTGGAATTCCGCGAACCCGACGGGACGCTGCTCATGGTGTCGATCATCGACGTGCTGTCGGACGGCCTGTCGTCCGTCTACACGTTCTTCGACCCGGACGTGGCCGGCGCGTCGTTCGGTACGTACAACGTGATGTGGCAGATCGGCCAGGCGCGCGAACTGGGCCTGCCCTATGTCTACCTCGGCTACTGGATCGAGCAGAGCCCGAAGATGGCGTACAAGATCAATTTCAAGCCGCTGGAAGCCCGTATTGACGGTGTGTGGGGAGTACTCGACCGCTGAATGGCGGGGAAAGTGCGACATTGCTTCTACACAAGGTAAAATGTCGCGAATTCTCGATTAGGCCACCATGTCCGACAAACTCCTGTACGCCCTCGCCCGTCCCCTGCTGTTCTCGCTCGATCCCGAAACGGCTCACAATGTCACGTTGCCAGCCCTGCGCCGCGCCGCGGCGCTGGGATTGACAGGGGTCGTCCGGAAGCCGAAACCGGATCCGCGCACGGTCATGGGCATCACGTTCCCGAACCCCGTCGGCCTGGCCGCCGGCCTCGACAAGGACGGCGCCTACATCGACGGCCTGGCCGCGCTCGGCTTCGGCTCCATCGAGATCGGCACCGTGACGCCGCGCGCCCAGCCCGGCAACCCGCGGCCGCGCATGTTCCGCCTGCCGGCCGCGCGCGGCATCATCAACCGCATGGGCTTCAACAACGGCGGTGTCGACGCCTTCGTCGCCAACGTCCAGGCGTCGCGCTTCTACCAGGAACGCCAGGGCGTGCTGGGCCTGAACATCGGCAAGAACGCCGACACGCCCATCGAACGCGCCGCTGACGACTACGTGGCCTGCCTGCAGAAGGTGTATCCGTACGCCAGCTACGTCACCGTCAACATTTCGTCGCCGAACACGAAGAACCTGCGCCAGCTGCAGGGCGCGTCCGAACTGGATGCCCTGCTGTCGCAGCTGAAGGAAGAACAGTCGCGCCTGGCCGACAAGCACGGCCACTACGTGCCGCTGGCGCTGAAGATCGCGCCGGACGTCGACGGCGACCAGATCCGCAACATCGGCGGCGCCCTCGTCCGCCACCGCATCGACGGCGTGATCGCCACCAACACGACGCTGGCCCGCCGCGACGTGGAAGGCATGCGCCACGCGACCGAACAGGGCGGCCTGTCGGGCGCGCCCGTGTTCGAGCAGTCGAACATCGTGATCCGGGCGCTCAGGGCCGAAGTCGGCGACGCCGTGCCGATCATCGGCGTGGGCGGCATCCTGAGCGGACGCGACGCGAAGGCCAAGATCGATGCGGGCGCCCAACTCGTGCAGTTGTATAGCGGCCTGATCTACCGCGGCCCCGCGCTCGTGCGCGAGTGCGCGGACGCGCTGCGCGAGAAGCGCTAAGACTGACCAGACACCCGCCTGCCCATGAACGTCATTCCCGCGCAGGCGGGAATCCAATCTCGGCATGCGCCGCGATAGCGTGTGCGACTTGGGTCCCCGCCAAGGGGGACGCCTAGTCCGGGGACGACGTTGGTTGAATGTGCGAGAACTCTTAATCCGCCACTACCGGATGCAGCGCCTTCTCGATATCCGACTTGGTAAAGCCCTGCGCGAAGCGCTCGATGAAGTCATAGGCATACGCGCGCAGGTAGGCGCCGCGGCGCACCGCGAGACGCGTCACGTTGGGCGCGAACAGGTGCGACGACTCGATCGCGCGCAGCCCGCGGTCGCGCCCGTGGTCGAATGCCATCGAGGCGACGATACCGACCCCCATCCCCAGCGACACGTATTGCTTGATGACGTCCGAATCCATCGCCGTCAGCATGATGTCCGGGCTCACGCTGGCGGCGGCGAACGCCGCATCGATGTGGCTGCGGCCGGTAAAACCCACGTCGTACGTGATCAGCGGGAATTCGGCGAGGTCGGACAGCTTGATGGGCGACTGCTGCAGCAGCGGGTGACCGTCCGGCACGACGACGAGGTGGCTCCAGCGGTAGCACGGGAACGACACGAGGTCGGGGAACGTCGACAGGCCTTCCGTCGCGATGCCGATGTCCGCGCGGCCCGACAGCACCCATTCCGCGATGTGTTCCGGCGCGCTCTGCTGCAGGGCGATGCGCACGCCCGGGAACGCCGCGCGGAATGCCTGCACCACCTGCGGCAGCGCGTAGCGCGCCTGCGTGTGGGTGACGGCGACCGTCAGCGTGCCGCTGTCCTGCGCGGCGTATTCGCTGCTGGCCTGCTGCAGGTTTTCCGCCTCGACGAGCAGGCGCTCGATGATCTTCAAGATGCCCTTGCCCGGATCCGTGAGCCCGGTCAGGCGCTTGCCGTTGCGCTCGAAGATGACGACGCCCAGCTCGTCCTCCAGTTCGCGGATCTGGCGCGACACGCCAGGCTGCGACGTGAACAGGGCGTTGGCCACATCGGTCAAATTAAAGTTGCGGCGCGCGGCTTCGCGCACCGAACGCAACTGCTGGAAATTCATATGTCCGCTCCCTGATCGACAAATACGTGCATGCGCCTGGGTTTCACCAGCAGCGTCTCCCCGTCGCGCAGTCCCAGTTCGCGATAGCGCTCGTTCGGGATGACGGCTTCGATGATCTGGGCGTTGTCGGCGCGCTCCAGGTCCAGCTGGGCCAGCGGGCCGATCGCGTGCGCACGGCGCAGCTTCACGGCGACGCCCTCGCCACCCGCAACGTAGCGCTCGACGTCGAGGTCATGCGGGCGCACGTAGGCGATGCCTTCGCCGTTCTTGACCTCCGCGAACTGCGGCGCGTGGAACGTGGCGTCGCCGCTGGCCAGCACGCCGTCGTTCACGCGGCCGTGGAACAGGTTGACGTTGCCCAGGAAGCCGTAGACGAACGGCGAGGCCGGGTGGTTGTAGACGTCGCTTGGCGTGCCCAGCTGCTCGACGTGGCCCTTGTTCATCAGGACGACCTGGTCCGCCACTTCGAGCGCCTCTTCCTGGTCGTGGGTGACGAAGATCGACGTCACGTGCAGCTCGTCGTGCAGCTGGCGCAGCCAGCGGCGCAATTCTTTACGCACCTTGGCGTCGAGCGCGCCGAACGGCTCGTCCAGCAGCAGGACGCGCGGTTCCACCGCAAGGGCGCGCGCGAGGGCGATGCGCTGGCGCTGGCCACCGGACAATTGCGGCGGATAGCGGTCGGCGATCCAGTCCAGCTGCACGAGCTCCAGCAGCTTCTTCACTTTCTCGCGAATGACGGCTTCCGACGGGCGGTCCTTGCGCGGCTTCACGCGCAGGCCGAAGGCGACGTTCTCGAACACGGTCATGTGCTTGAACAGCGCGTAATGCTGGAACACGAAGCCGACCTGGCGCTCGCGCACGTGGCGGTTCGACGCGTCGTCGCCATCGAGCAGCACGCGGCCGGCATCGGGAAACTCCAGACCGGCGATGATGCGCAGCAGCGTAGTCTTGCCGCAGCCGGACGGGCCCAGCAGCGCCGTCAGCTCGCCGTCGGCAAACTTCAGCGACACGTCGTCCAGGGCCGTGAACTGGCCGAACTGCTTGCGGATGTGCTCAACTTCGATCGTCATGTCAATGCTCCGTGGTGTGGTGCTGCACGCTGGCCTTCTGTGCCTGGTGCATGCGCCATTCGATAAAGGTTTTCACCGCCAGGGTCACGAGGGCCAGCAGTGCCAGCAGCGACGCGATCGCGAACGCGGCCGTGAAGTTGTATTCGTTGTAGAGGATCTCGACCTGCAGGGGCATCGTGTTCGTTTCGCCGCGGATGTGGCCGGAGACGACCGACACGGCGCCGAACTCGCCCATTGCCCGGGCATTACACAGGATCACGCCGTACAGCAGGCCCCATTTGATGTTCGGGAGCGTGACCTTGAAGAAGGTCTTCCAGCCGGACGCGCCCAGCACGAGGGCCGCCTCTTCCTCTTCGCTGCCCTGCGCCTGCATCAGCGGGATCAGTTCGCGGGCGACGAACGGGAACGTGACGAAGATGGTCGCCAGCACAATGCCCGGCACGGCGAACAGGATCTTGATGTCATGGTCCATCAGCCACGGGCCGAACCAGCCCTGCGAACCGAACAGCAGCACGTAGATCAGGCCCGCGATCACGGGCGACACGGAGAACGGCAGATCGATCAGCGACAGCAGGATGCTCTTGCCGGGGAAGTCGAACTTGGCGATGGTCCACGCGGCGGCCACGCCGAACACGAGGTTCAGCGGCACGGCGATGCCGGCCGCGATGAACGTCAGCCGGATGGCGGACAGCGCGTCCGGGTCTATGACGGCTTCCTTGTACGTGTCCCAGCCCTTCTTCAGGGCTTCGGTGAACACGGCCACGAGCGGCACGAACAGGAACAGCGTGAGGAACACGAGCGCGACGGCGATCAGCGCATAGCGCACCCAGGCCGGCTCCAGCGTATTGGTGGCCTTGCGCGGCGCATTCGCCAGCGCGGCAGCCTTGTCTTTCAGACGATTGTCGAGGACGGCACTCATATTATTTGCCCGCACGCTTGCGCGCCCAGGCCTGCAGCAGGTTGATGGCCAGCAGGAGGAGGAACGACACGAGCAGCATCACGACGGCGATGGCCGTGGCGCCCGTGTAGTCGTACTGCTCCAGCTTGGTGATGATGAACAGCGGCGTGATCTCGGAAATCATCGGCATGTTGCCGGCGATGAAGATCACCGAGCCGTATTCGCCGGTGGCGCGGGCGAACGCGAGCGCAAAACCCGTCAACAGCGCCGGCACGACGCTCGGCAGGATCACGCGGGTGAAGGTCTGCCATGGGCTGGCGCCCAGGCTGGCGGCGGCCTCTTCCAGTTCGCGTTCCGCATCTTCCAGCACGGGCTGCACGGTGCGCACGACGAACGGCAGGCCGATGAAGGTCAGCGCGATGACGACGCCCAGCGGCGTGAACGCGACCTTGATGCCGAGCGGTTCCAGGTGCTTGCCGATCCAGCCGTTGGACGAATACAGCGACGTCAGGGTGATACCGGCAACGGCGGTCGGCAGCGCGAACGGCAGGTCGACCAGGGCATCGACGAAACGCTTGCCGGGGAACTGGTAACGCACGAGTACCCACGCGACGATGCCGCCGAACACGACGTTGATGGCGGCGCCGATCAGCGCGGCGCCGAAGCTCAGGCGGTACGACGCCATCACGCGCGGCGACGTCACGGCGCTCACGAACGCGTCCCAGCTCATCGTGAACGTCTTCAGGAAGATAGCCGACAGCGGGATCAGCACCAGCAGCGCCAGATAGAAAATCGTGAACCCGAGCGAGAGCCCGAACCCGGGAATGACCCGGTTGGCGCTGTTACGGGATAGTAAAGTGGTCATCGTACGCCTTATTACAATTTCTTCTAACGGAACGAAATAATCTCACTGGAAAGACATATTACAAACGAAGCATTCCTCATTTGCATAGACGATTCCCGCATGAGCAAATCCAAAAAGCAGGAAAGGCGCCTTGCGGCGCCTTTTCTTCAGTTCAACTCAGTGGAGCAGCTTGACTGCCACTCCCGCCAGCGTCATCGCCAGCAATCCCCGCAATACTTTCTCGGGAACGGCCCGGGCGGCCCAGGAACCCAAGGTGATGCCGGGCAGCGAGCCGATCAGCAGCGCCGACAACAGCGCCCAGTTGATCGAGCCCAGCCACCAGTGGCCGAACGCGGCAATCGCGGTCAGCGGCACGGCATAGGCGATGTCGGTACCGGCCACCTCGGCCGGCGTCAGCCGCGGGTACAGCATGACGAGCAGCGTGGCACCAATGGCGCCCGCGCCGATCGACGACACCGTCACGAGCGTACCCAGCACTGCGCCAGACACGACCGTGGCAACGACGAGGCTACGGCCCTGCAGCTGGCGCGACGGCTTGGCGTTGACCCAGGCGAGCATCTTGCCGCGGAACAGGATGGCGACGACGGTCAGCAGCACGGAGACGGCGATGGAATAGCGGATCACCTTGCCGAGGGATGCGTTGAGCGGGCCGAAGTATTGCAGCGCGAGCGTGGCGACGAGCGCAGCCGGCAGCGCGCCGAGGCACAGGCGACCGACGATATCCCAGTGCACGGTGCCACGCGAACGGTGGGTCACGGTGCCGGCGGTCTTGGTGATCGAAGCGAAGGCGAGGTCGGTGCCGACGGCGACGGATGGCGTGACGCCGAACAGCAGCGTCAACAGCGGCGTCATCAGCGAACCGCCGCCGACCCCGGTCATGCCGACCAGCAGGCCAACGGCGAAACCCGACAGAATGTATTGAATGGACATGCTTTACCCCCAGAATGGCTCCAAGGGTAATGGTCCTCAGCCGCAAAACAAACAACACGTTCCTTATTTGCTTATGCGGGCTGTGATGTCAGGCAAGAATGCGGTGGGCTCGGGGAGCCCACCCTACAGCCAGCGACGTACGTAGGGTGGGCACCCCGTGCCCACCATGCATGCCGCGTATGCCGATTATTTATTGGGCTGCGGGGTCAGGCGCAGATACGGCTTCGGTGCGTTGAAACCCTTCGGATATTTCTGCTTGAGCTGCTCCGGATCCTGAATGGTCAGCGGGATGATCACGTCATCTCCATCCTTCCAGTTGCCCGGTGTCGCGACGGTGTAGCCGTCGGTCAGTTGCAGGGCGTCGATCACGCGCAGCACTTCGTCGAAGTTGCGGCCAGTGCTCATCGGGTAGGTGATGATCAGGCGCACTTTCTTGGCCGGATCGATCACGAACAGCGAGCGCACGGTCGCGGTGGCCGACTGGTTCGGGTGGATCATGTCGTACAGCTGCGAGACCGATTTATCGGCATCGGCAATGATCGGGAAGCCGACGACGGTCTGCTGGGTTTCCTCGATGTCCTTGATCCATGCCTTGTGCTGCTCGGCCGGGTCGACGGACAGCGCGATCGCCTTGACGTTGCGCTTGTCGAATTCGGGCTTGAGTTTCGCAGTCAGGCCAAGTTCGGTGGTGCACACCGGCGTGAAGTCGGCCGGGTGCGAGAACAGCACTACCCACGAATCGCCCGCCCACTCGTGGAAGCGGATGCGGCCGATGGTGGAATCCTGTTCGAAATCCGGAGCCGTGTCGCCCAGGCGTAAAGTCATCTTGTTCTCCTTGGTTGAGAGGGGTACGTCAGAAAAAGCGGTTGTACAGGATCACGGCCCAGGTCGCGCCCGCCATCGTGATCGCCAGTGCCACCGCCGCGCTGCCCAGGTCCTTGGCGGCCTTGGACAACGGATGACGCTCCAGCGACACGCGGTCGACGACGGCTTCGATGGCCGCATTGATCAGCTCCACGAGCAGCACGAGTCCCAGCACGGCGATCAGCGCCAGTTTCTGGAACGCCGAGATCTTCAGCAGCAGCGCAACGACGGTGAGCGGCACCGCGACCATCACCTCCTGCCGGAACGCATGCTCGTTCTTCCAGGCAGCCTGGAAGCCCTGCATCGAATAGCGGAACGCGCCCGCAATACGGCCCAGGCCGCCCTTACTCTTGAACTCGCTGCTCGGTTGATCCATGAATGTTCGACAATCTGTACAGAAACGCCATTATGCCCACACAGCTCGGCTTCCACGCAACATCATTCCCACATATTTTCACATTATGGTATAAAGTAGAGAAATATACCGCACTGCACCAACCACATCATGAAAATGGAAAACCCTGAACCGGCAAAGACTTCCATCCAGGTCATCGAACGCATGGTGGCGCTGCTCGACGTGCTCGCCAGTTATCCCGACCCCGTCAGCCTCAAGGAATTGTCGAAGATCTCGGGCCTGCACCCCTCGACGGCACACCGGATCCTGAACGACATGGTCGTGACGCGCTTCGTCGATCGCGTGGAACCGGGCACCTATCGCCTCGGCATGCGCCTGCTCGAACTGGGCAACGTGGTCAAGAGCCGGCTGTCCGTGCGCGAGGCGGCCGTCGACCTGATGCGGGCGCTGCACAACAAGACCAAGCAGACCGTCAACCTGTCGGTGCGCCAGGGCGACGAGATCGTCTACATCGACCGCGCCTTCTCCGAGCGTTCCGGCATGCAGGTCGTGCGCGCGATCGGCGGCCGCGGTCCGCTGCACCTGACGTCGACGGGCAAGCTGTTCCTGTCGATCGACGAGCCGAAAGCGATCCGCGCGTATGCCACGCGCACGGGCCTCGCGGGCCACAACAAGAATTCGATCACGGACCTGACGCGCCTGGAGCGCGAGTTGTCGCTCGTGCGCGCACGCGGCTATGCGCGCGACAACGAGGAACTGGAACTGGGCGTGCGATGTATGGCGGCAGGCATCCACGACGACAGCGGCAAGCTGGTCGCGGGCCTGTCGATCTCGGCGCCGGCTGACCGGCTGCATGACGAATGGCTGGAAGACCTGGTGAACACGGCCGCGCAGATTTCCGCGACCCTGGGGCACCGGGTGGGTGGGACGAGCTGAATATAAC
>Ga0187844_10002103_pt1 | contig 14459 bp, 23 predicted proteins | sample SpaLakP09_SKY_50_FD_134517 | JGI IMG/M metagenome (GOLD analysis project Ga0187844, IMG submission 134517) | Oligotrophic lake water microbial communities from Sparkling Lake, Wisconsin, USA - SP09_SKY_50 | ecosystem: Environmental > Aquatic > Freshwater > Lake | place: USA: Sparkling Lake...
AACAGCTTTGCCAATGCCTTGTTCTTGAAGTCTTGTCCGTATCGGGCCACGTTGTTCTCTCATCGTCCTCACCCCCTAGTTTCTTCTGTTTTAAGGAGGCGACAACAAGTCTGACACGGGGGGAACCCCAGGAGTCAGCAATTCGTGGTGCCTGAGGCCTCAGACCTCTATGAAGTACCTTGTGCACTAGATTCGGCGGGGTTCGTCGCGATTTCGCAGTTCCAGGCCAAGGGTAAGCAACCAGGCATTGCCGGGATCTACCCGTGGTTCTTGGAGGCGTATGTCGAACTGGCTGGTCTCCTCCCAAGGGACTGGTGGGCCCAGCCAGACCTCTGTACCGAATCAGCAGGCAGTCAAGAGGAAATTGATTTCCGGATTGATGCAACGGCAACCCTGCTAGAGGCGACTCTTCGGGTGGTCTACGCGTGGCAAAACGAGTTGGCAAAAACCTGCTCAATTGAAACCGTCGCTCAAATGCTCCCGCCGCCTGTTCCGGTGCTGCAGGGCCGCCGTCCCTCGGACTACCTGCGGAGCCTGGATCTGCTCATGCAGATCTGGGAACGCTGGGAGCCCTGGCTGGCACCTCCGAAGCTCATCGGCATCGGCTCTGTCTGTCGGCGAGATTTGCACGACCATGAAGATGGGCTCTATGCCATCTTGCAGTCGCTCGATGGGGCCCTCCCTGCTGGCAGCAAATGCCATTTGTTTGGAGTGAAGGGGGCCGCACTTGGCGAAGTGAAAAAGCTGGCGTGGGTCGCATCTACTGATTCGCAGGCGTGGGACTTCTCGGCCCGTCAAAAGGCCCTCAAGGGTGGCCATTCGAACAGCTACTTGCACCGCACCACTGAGATGACAAGGTGGATGTCGTCGGCCCTTTCGAGGATCACCCCATCTGTTGGATCTCAAATGACCCTGGCTCTTCACGCTTGACGCATTTGTCGCCACCACCAGGTGGTTAACTTTTCAACCTATGACGGGCATTTGGTGCCCGCTGGGCCGGTGCCTGTTTCTCAAAAGGAACCTACACCGTGAAATCAAAGTTCAATTCTGAACAAGAGGCAAACGACTACAAGACCAAGCATCAACTGTTTAGCCGAGTGGTCGAGCCGATCTCAGGAACTGGTAAGTGGGCGCTCGTCTTTCCGATAGAGGCCCACCTGACAGTTATTGACTCTTCTGGCATGGTTGTCTCAGACACGCCTGTCCGCAGGTCGAGAGCTACGATAACCATGGACATTCCCTAGTGATAGTGCTATGGTTGCATTGCTGATTAAAGATGTGCGCGAAAGAGGGGCCTCCAGTAATGGCTGGTTGGCAGGCCTAGCCAGCACCTCTAGCCTCTTATATCGGCAAAAACTTATTCATACACCGTTTCCGAGTCGGTAACTTGTGAATCAAAACTCAACAGAGTATGTGGCTTTGTATGTGTCGCGTGAAAGCCCCAGTAATGGGGCTTTTCTTTTTTGTAGGTCGTTGCTGCTTTTCAATTGCGGCATCGGGAAGTAGATGGACGAGATGAACTTGGACGAGCAACTCATGGCCCTCAGCCTTCAGCGTCAATTGGTTGCTGAAGGTAGTAGGAAGGAACGCCTCGTGATATCCGGAGCGATGTTGGCATCTCTTGCCGTCATTGCCTATCTGCTGCTTTGGTCTTTGGGTATTACACCTGCCAGCAAGCTTGAGCGGGAATTCATCGACATGCTGCGGGAGTCCGATTTTGCTTCTGAGCCCCGGGTGGCGTACGTTTTGACCGAGATCGATGCTTCGGTATACACATCCCGTCGCGATTTCAGACTTGCAGAAGCGGCCTTCACGTTGGCGGCTCGATAGTCTTTTGGGGCAGATGCCGCTGGGGCTGCTTGACTTCAAGGTCACCCCGGTTTGTGCGCTCGATCGCTCCAATGCTTTGTCCGATGGGCGGTCACCGCTACTTTTGGTGCAGTTATGTGATTCGTGTAGGATTGATACTCAGACAGCGTATGAGTAGGCAATGATGGCTTACCTAAGCCATCCCCTCGAAGAGGGGTTTGGGTAAGTTTTCAACCTGTCCACGTAACGCGGATGGTCGATGCGGTAGCTGGCCGTGCCTTCGGGCGAACTAGCAATTTTCAGTGACGAAAGTCGCTTTTTAAAACCCTCGACGGGCACTCGTTGCCTGATCAGGGCCAGTGCCTGTCTCTTTCAGGAGTAGGCACATGACACATACCACCCACTGCGTAGATCATGCTGGGTTGGCTGTATTGGCACAGGCCGCGCTTACGCGCGTTGCCTTGCATGCTGGCGCTATCGATGTCGATGCGGTCGGCGCATCTTCCTTCGGGAGTGATGCGTCGCAAACTATCCTCCCAACGCCTCAGGCGCTGGTCATGGTGGTTGATCTGGATGAGCGTGGCGCATTCAGTGCCCATGTTGACGACGCTTGTGGTCAGGCAATTTTTTCTTTCACCAACGAGGACGACGAAACCGGCTGGCCAAGCAAAACGGGGCTTTGGCTCGTGGAAGACGGGTACATGCGTCACAACCGCGATGGAGAGGGCCTGCTTGACTACCTTCAGGCCGTAGGTCTTGCACACGCAAGATCCTCTCTGACCGTGGAGGGCTGACCCATGAGCGCTTCAAAACGAAATCTCTACACCTTCGTCATCGTCTTCACAGGCGGTGCTGAGTTGGAGAAGTCGGCCGAGGCTGAATCGGAAAAGGACGCACGCCAGCAGGTGTGGAGACAACTCATGGATGAGCAGTGCTGCGCATGTGAATCCATGGAGTGCGTTGACGTGAAGTCTCTTGACTGACCTAACCCCAAGTAACACTAACTGATTTTTAACCCTGACGGGCCACGGCCCAAGGGGGCCTGGTTCGTCGTTTCTACAAGGAGCATGAACCATGCAAACACCATCGACCCAATCAGGTAATCGCGAGCGAGACACGGATCTGGATGAACTTCATGCAGTGATTCGATTTAAGCGACGCGTCCAACTTCCTCGCTTCACAATGGAAGCAGGAGAATGTTGGGGGTTCGTTGTATATAGAAAGTGGCAGACGCGACTTGAGCAAATCAAATGCGGTGACCGTTTTGATTTTGCGGGTGGCCAAGTGCTGGCGCAGGACGTAGAAGTCATTTACGAAGGGCGATGCGGCCTTGAATACAGCATCGCTACGGGTCATATCACTGATGAGAAAATCATCAAGACCCTTCGGGATCAAAAGAAACATTGATCTTCAGAACGCTCTGCACGTCCTTTATGGGATCGTGCAGGGCTTTCAAAAGCTTCCTAAACGGAAGCTTCTGAAAGCTGTTTCTTTCTCGTGAGCCTAGTGCTTTCGAGTTGATCGGCAGCTGGCCGAGCCTTTAGGCAATTCAGCAATCAACTTCGGCCTTGGCCGAGACAACCCATACCAGCTGAGCGCAATTGCTCAGCCGGTATCACCCTTGATCGGATGACTCCGATCATTTTCAACCCTGACGGGCACGGCCCGTTTGGGCTGCTGCTCGTCCTTTTTTAGGAGACGTAGCTATGTTGTTTGAAGAAAGTCACTTTTCAGAAGTGGCATGCGCATCCTCAGATGCTTCGAGAAACTTGGTCATGCCTGAGGCTAAACGTGTCTCCATCCCTGCTCAAGAGTGGGCTGTGGCCGCAGAAGCCTATTGTGGTGATCGCTTGAGCGAAATGGATGTAGGTGATGTCCTGACGGTGAAGGAGTTCACCCACGCGGGGTACATCTACGCTGTTTTTGCGACGATGACCGGAGGCTGGTCTGGTGAGTACCTGGTCTATGCGTGGCAGCTCCTGCCTTTGCAGGTGTACAGCGGGCAAACGACAGGCGTGATTTGTTCATCTGAATGGGACCGCTCGCGTGCGCGTGGTGACATGACGGGAATGATTGTCAAAGTTCGGGGTCGAAAAATGGTGTGCGCCAAGCCGGTTCACTTCGTTCGTTCGCTTCCGACCGTTAGGCCGCTTGCAATGGTGGAGGCTATGCGCTTTGAGTCCTCACTGCGCAAAAGCGGATGGCGTAGTTCGCATTTCCGAGAGGCCGGAGCTACCTGGGCTTGCCTGGCTGGCCACCCTGTCTGTAGCTATGGTGCGACAGGGATGCATCGAGAGATGAGCATCCTGTTTTGGAAGGCCAATGGGGCGTTTCAGGAGCACCTGCTTCCGATGTCCGAGCTGCTATCACTCCAAAGCTGTGTTGAGAATCTTGGGAACAGTGAGGTGGGATTTGTCTCGCCGCCTGTATCCCATTTCAGCCAAGCCTCTCTCTTCTGAGAGTTGAAGGGCTGTGTCGGAGAAGCTGTACGTGAAGTCTCTTGGCTAACAGTGCTGACTGACCGTAACGGCAGCTGATTTAAACCCCTGACGGGCCATGGCCCAAGGGGGCTTGGTTCGTCGTTTCTAAACGGAGTATGAACCATGCAAGCAAACCCGATTACGAACAACGTCCCGCAGTTGAATGCGGATCGCGTTCGCGCCGTAATTCGTTTCAACCGGAGAATCGAACTTCCTCGATTTACCGTAGAGAACGGTGAGGTATGGGCCTTCATGGTCTTTGGCAAGTTGCAGACAAGGCTGGAGCAGATCAAGCGCGGAGAGCGATTTGATTTTGCTGGCGCACAGGTTCTCGCACAGGATGTCGAAATCATCTACGAAGGCCGCAGCGGACTGGAATTCTGTATCGCTGCTGGAGAAATCACAGATCCCCAACTCATTGAGACCCTAAGGAATCGACAAAAGACGTGATCCATTTAACGCCCTGCACCTCCCGAAAGGGGCGTGCAGGGCTTTCAAAAGCGCCTGCCCTGCGGGTGCTTTTGAAAGCAAGTTCTCTCTCGTCAGCCTAGTGCTGCGAGTCGAATCGGTAGCTGGCCGAGCCCTTTGGGCAACTCAGCATTCACCCTCAGCCATGGCTGAGCCAAAGGATCGGTTCGCCGATCAATTCCAACCCGGACGGGCTTGATGCCCATCCCGGGCTCAGTCCGTCCTTTTTTTGAAAAGGACAGATTTCATGAACACCAACAAAGCCTCGACTGACGCCGCAATCCTCCTTCTGGAGAGTGCCGCTCGGATTTGGCAAGGACTCAAACCCGAGCAAGCCCGCCAGGTTTTGCGTGCGGCTGGTATCAGCGAACAGTTCGCGAACATGGACATCCGCCTCATGCCTTCTGGTGTGCAGCAACGGGTGATTTGTGGCATCGAACTGGCCGATCTGATGCTGCTTCCACAGCAACATTTGGTCTCGTCGGTCAACGTGACGCAGATGCATCTGGCCACCGGCCGGTTTGCACGCATCACCAGCAATCGTCGTGAGATGTCGGTGCTACTAGCGCCTCACATGAGCGCCAGCGATTCATTGCTTCAAACTGCTGCAGAGTGGCGTGCCAAGGCCTCGCGCCTGGCTGCCATGGCAGAGGAGTGTGTCCAAGCAGCTCTTGCTCTGTCCAATGGACAGGCAAATGTTGAGTCGGGATGTCTTCGGACAGGCCTGATTGCTGGCGCTGAACATCAAGGGTGACCAATGTGGACTCTCGCTGATGCTGAACGCTATTTGGACTCGCTGAGTCAAGCCCTTACGGCAATGCGCGTGAGTGCCCAGATCGTTGGATCTGTGGCCCTTCGCGGTTCGAGCAATAAGGATCTGGACATCGTCCTTCAACCCATTCCAGGGGTCGTCATGACCACGGAATGTGGCTTGGCGGCCATCGAGGATCACCTGTTGCCATTGATGGCCGATGGCGATCGTCTTGAGCCACTCGACACGAGTTGGCCCGAAGATTCATGGTTCGTTAATCTGGGCACCAAGGACGGCCGAACGGTGGAGTTCTATCTCCCTGAGCGGCTATTCCCGAATGTTCACCCCGAGGAGCTTGGCTTGCCAAGCACTCGATAACCACTGATCGGCGCTATGCCAACGAGCAGCTTTTGAGCGATCTTGTTGCCGTCCGCTCCGACTGATGAGTCGCCCCTTTGGGGGCATTTTCACCACCCCGACGGGCGCCTGTAGCCCTTTGGGCCGGTGTCCGTCTCTTTCAAAAAGGAAACGGAAAATGTCGAATTACACGAGTGGGCATACCGCGTATGAAGCAACTGTCGAGGACGTAGAAAACGTGCTCCGCAGCAATTCACTCGCGGTGGCTAATACCAACGGCAAGTCCTTTGAAACCATGGCGAACGAACTCCATGGTGACTTGGACTTCGACCTGATCGAACAGGCGGCGCTGGCAGGCGACGACCTGGATGAACAGACGGATTACGCTAACGACGAGATCGCTCGCCAACTCCGTGAGATGGGTGTGCTGAAGCCGTTGAAACCGGCTGATGATTCACCCAGCCCACGCATGTAATTGCCACATACGAAAGCCCCGCGAACTCTGTTCCGGGGCTTTTTTCATTGGTGCTGCCGATTTCAACTTTCCTTGATGTCGAGGAATGGCGCCGGATATGATCGAAAAAGAGTCCGCACGGCTCCCTCTCTGCATTTCGTCAACCTCATCGAATTACAGAGAGCATGCAGGAAATTACACGCGCAAAGACCCTTCACCAAGGGCAGTTCACCCGCCTCATCAAGATCAGCCAGGGCACGTCACGCTACCCAGAACGTGACGTACTCGTGCTCATGTTGGGACACCACTGTGGCATGCGGATCACCGAGATTTCGCGCCTGACCGTAGCCGATGTGATGCATGCGTCTGGCAAGCTGCGCAGCGAGATCAGCATGCGCGAAGCGATTACCAAGGGGTGTCGCCAGCGATGCGCGTACCTGGCCTCCAGACCTGCCATCCACGCCCTGGAGGCCTATCTGCAGTACCGGATCGAGCGAGGCGTCGGCACCATAGTCGGCTCAGGGCCGTACAGAGCATTGCTACCGCACCAGCCGCTGATCTACAGCAGCCGTGGCGACGGTATGTCGCAGAACACCAAGCGGCGAGTGCTGGAGACGGGCGAGCGGCGAGACTACCGTGCGTGTGACTCGTTGCAGGCTCATGTGACCAAGCTGTACAAGCGCGCAGGCATCAAGGGCGGCTCCAGTAACTCTGGTCGTCGCACCTTCGCCAGCAAGGTGCTGGCCACCACGGGCGACATGGACACCGTGGCGCAGCTCCTGGGGCACGCAAGCATTGACTGCTCGCAGCGATATGTGGATCTCGATCAAGCGGTGCTGAAATCCATGTTCGCGGAAGCACTATGCTGTTAAAACATTGTGGCAACAAATTCTTGACAATAGTGGCGCCAAGTAATAACATTGTTTTAACTGGAGTGATCATGCAAATCGCAATTCGGACCATTGGAAATAGCAAAGGCATCGTGCTTCCTAAGCCGCTTCTCGCGCAGGCTGGGCTAGATGGCGAAATTGCCGCAGACATCGCGGTGGAAAACGGTTCAATCGTCCTGCGCAAACCCGCCAAGGCGGTTCGATTTGGCTGGGCTGAAGCGGCGAAAGAACTCGCTGCCAAGGGCGGCGATGTCCTGCTCATGGGGGAATTTGGCAACGCAGATGATGCGGAGTTGGCCTGGTGAAGCGCGGAGAAATTTGGCTGGTGAACTTGGATCCAACTGTAGGGAGCGAGATCAAAAAATCTCGCCCATGCGTGGTGGTGTCACCTGCGGAGTTAAATGACAACCTGCGCACAGTCATCGTTGCGCCTATGACCTCGAAGGGCCGTGCTGCTCCATTTCGGGTTCCGGTCACACATGCTGGAACAAAGGGGTTGATCGTGTTGGATCAGCTTCGGACGGTGGACAAGGCGAGACTCGCCAAGAAGCAAGGCGTTGTGTCCGCAAAGACGTTGACTGCGGTGCTAGTAACGCTGCAAGAAGTATTCGCAGAGTGAAGACCATGACCCGAAAGTTTTTCACGATCGTCGCGGCTCATCCTGTCGGCGTACAGAGCCACGAACTGCCGCGTGTGCGCGTTGACAGCTTTTTGGTCGAGGGAGATAGCCTCAATGCGGGCTTCGCAGAAATTGCAAACTTCGAAGGCATCGTGGAAGCAATAGAAGTGTTCGGCGTTGAATGCCGGCGCGTCATGCTCACCCCGTCTACCAAGATGCAGCGCGAAGAGTCGCTGGAACATTGGGAGCACTGGAGTCGCATGGCGCGGCGTGGCGAAACTGAGGCTGATTGGCGGCTGTTGGCCGAGGGGCCAGAAACGTTCCGTCAACGGATGGACCGCCAGTTCCTCGAACGCAACCCGCAGTTCGCATAATTGAGGAAGGAATCGCTGATATGGCCCGAATGGCTAACCCTCACGACGCTTTGGCATCTCTTGAGCAAGCTATAGCGAGTGGCGAGCTACGCCCTCAACGTGGAGAGATAGATCCAACCTTGGGTGTACTGGTGGACAGGCCCAATGGAGAGTTGAGATTGACCTATATCCGCCTTCTACGGGGCAAAGTCGTCGCGCTCTTGATGGTGATCCAGTGCGAGCCTGTTGATGGTGAGAGATGCTACAACTTAGGTTGGGCAGTCGCGGAAGGGTCTAGGGGGCAAGGCAAAGCAAAAGAAATAGTGAGGGCTGGACTTGCGGAATTGGCGCAGGGATTGAAGGGAGCCGGCATTGACGCCTTTTATGTGGAGGCAATTGTCGGGCGTGAAAACCTCGCGTCACTTGGGGTGGCGGAGAAAACGTTCAATTCACGTGGTGAGGACGGCATAGACACCGCAAGTGGCGTTCCCATGCGTCAATTTTTAATGCGAGTTTCATAGAGGAAAGACATGAAGCACCGAAAATCCGCGCAGTGTGAAATTGGTAAATATTTTAGGTAATTAAAGTCGTAAACACGCAAATAAATTCGTAAACAGGCTTGCTACATTCACGCTGGCTTGCGGGGTGGATATTTGTAACCGTAAAGTCGTAAACTCTAATTCAATGGGTAGAGAAGACCTAGTTATGCGGAGCTAGCCTCGACCCCGTTTGGATTTTTTTCTATACAAAAAAGAGCGCTAGATTTGAGCGCTCTTTTTGCGAGAACTTCTAGGCCCTACATGCCGCACTGACTGTAATATAGGGGAGTTTGACTGGCCAAAAGTGGGGAATTTGAAGTGGCCATCGGGGGTTGACCGAGGTGGCTTCGTCGGCCTAGAGGCTTCGGTTGTGTCGGGGGATATTTGCAAGCAGACCAGTTAGGACCGTTGCGTGGCAACAAATTCGAGTTCAACCATCAGCTCGGCAGAAAGGTCAATGTCTACCGCAGCAAGGTTCTCCTGCAGGTGACTGACGGAGGAAGTCCCTGGAATCAGAAGAATGTTGGGCGATCTTTTCAGGAGCCAGGCAAGTGCCACCTGCAGCGGGGTAGCACCAAGACGTTCGGCCACCGCTGACAGACCCGCCGATTGGAGTGGGCTGAATCCTCCGAGCGGAAAAAACGGCACGTAGGCAATACCCTCTTGCGCCAGGCTGTTGACCAACGCGTCATCACTTCGGTTGACCAGGTTGTACTGGTTCTGCACGCACACCACTTCGCAAATTAGGCGTGCCTGTGCAACCTGCCTGGCCGTGACATTGCTCATGCCGATATGACGGATCAGGCCCTGCTGCTGCAGGCCGGCAAGCACCGTCAACGGCTCTTCAATAGAGCCCTCAGCGGGGCCAAACATATCGAACATCGCACGGAAATTGACAACCTCCAGTCGGTCCAAGCCCAGGTTTCGCAGGTTGTCATGAACGGCTGAAGTCAGGGCCTCAGCAGAAGCCGCAGGCAACCAGGCCCCCTTGTCGTCGCGCACTGCGCCAACCTTGGTCACGATGGTCAGATCGCCTTTGTAGGGGCTGAGGGCTTCGCGAATCAGTTGATTGGTGATGTGGGGGCCATAGAAATCGCTGGTGTCGATGTGGTTCACGCCCGCTTCTACCGCCGCCCGGAGAACACCCAAGGCTGCGGCTCGGTCCTTCGGCGGGCCAAAAACGTGCGGGCCAGCCAACTGCATGGCGCCATAGCCTAGACGGTTGACCTTGCGGTCGCCAAGCTGGAAGCCGTTGGCCTTTGGGGTGTCGTTCATGTCCCGTCCTTTTGAGAATGTGGCGTCAGTCTAGGATTCGGCGTGTCGCTTGATAAGCAGCCCCAGTCAGTACAGGCTGTGCATAATTTCGGACAATGAAAGCCGACCTGAGTGACCTCAATGCCCTTGTCGCCGTGGTGAAGGCGAAGAGTTTTCGAGGCGGCGCTCGGCAAATGGGCATCAGCGCCTCGGCGGCCAGCGATGCCGTGCGACGGCTTGAGACGCAACTGGGCGTTCGCCTGCTCAACCGCACGACTCGGAGCGTGGCGCCGACCGAGGCCGGGCAACGCATGCTGGAAAAACTGGCACCCGCGCTGCAAGAGGTCGAGGCTGCGTTGGACGTGGTGAACGGCTTTCGCGACCAGCCTGCCGGGACGCTGCGGCTGAACGTACCGATTTCCGCCTCGAAGCTGGTGCTGCCGACAATCGTTCCCAGGTTCCGCGCGGCCTATCCAGACATCCTGCTGGAGATCATTGCCGAAGATCGCTTCGTCGATGTGCTAGCTGCGGGCTGCGACGCAGGCATCCGTTACGGCGAACGGCTGGAGCAGGACATGATCGCGGTCCCTATCGGCCCGCGCGTCCAACGGTTTGCCTGTGCAGCGGCCGCAGGATACCTGGCACGCAACGGCATCCCTGGTCACCCCAGGGACCTGCTGGCCCATGAGTGCTTGCGCCTTCGTTTCAGTAGCGGCGCCATGCCGCCCTGGGAGTTCGAGCGTGGCACGGAGAAACTGCAGCTTGATCCGAAGCCTGCGCTCATCGTGCAAGCGGGTGCAGCAGCAGACTTGGCGGTTGATGCAGCCATTGGCGGTATGGGGCTGATTTACCTGTTTCAGGACTGGTTGCAGCCGTATCTCGACAGCAAGGCACTGCAACCGGTGCTCCAAGATTGGTGGCCAGCGTTCCCTGGGCCATTCCTGTACTACCCAGGTCGGCGCTTGTTGCCGGCGCCACTCAGGGCATTCATTGATTTTCTTCGCTTGGAATAGGTGAGTTCATACGCCTACGCCAAGCGAGCAGATCAGACTCCAAGTGCAGGGCCCTCAGCGCGCAAGCACTTGCGAATGGTGTTGCGAGACAGTCCTGTGCGGCGGATGATCTCGTGGATGGACTAGTTGCCATGCTCTGCCTCGACGCGGACCCATGGGCTCATTGAGTACAAAGGTGCGCGCACGTCACTTGACCGCGGTCTTGTGGTTGGTCGCGTATTCCGATCAAGCTAATCTGCGGATCCGATCCAAACCTGCCATCCATTCCGATTGAAACTAGGCCCCTGGTTCCGATTCGATCCAGCCACATCGGGGCCCGCATCCCGCTGGGATTCGGCCTGATACGATGTCCGAGAACGGCCATCACCGGGTTTTGAACGGTGCTGTCAGAATGCTGCCGTTCAACACCGCTGTCGATACTTTGCCAAATTTAGCTTCAGTGATGCGAATGTCGTCTAAGCATTAACAATTGCCCATTCTTGTTTGTCGAGGCGAAGGGCAGACTACGCGATCACTTCGATACGGAAGTGGCCAACGCGGAGCGCACTCACGTGGCATCTTCTAAAATTGAATCGTGCACTTCGCGTTTGTGCGCATTCCCTTCCCTCTTTTGCGACTAACTTGTCCCAAACATCTGCATCCATGCGCCCGGACTGGGTAATGCGCGAACAGCCGTCAGAGGGCCTCGAACGTATTGAGGTTTGGTTTCACGGCAAAGCTTACGCCATGCATCGCCACGATACCTATGCGATTGGCCGAACTCTCGATGGGGTGCAGAGCTTTAACTATCGACGCAGCCGGCGTGACAGCCTTCCGGGCAACACCATCGTGCTACACCCCGACGAAGCGCATGATGGCCAGGCGGGTACGGACGAGGGCTTTCGGTATCGCATGATTTACGTGGAGCCCGCACTTTTCCAGGATGTGCTGGGTGGCCGGGCGCTTCCGTTCATCGAAGGCGGCGTGACAACAGATCCACATATCGCGGCAGCAGCAGAATCTTTGCTGCAACGCGTATGCCATATTTACGAACCACTGGAGCAGAGTGATGCGCTTGCTGGGCTTGCGCATGCGCTCGCCGCGGCCTCTGGCATGCAGCAAGAGCGGGGTAAAGGGGATCATTTGGCAGCTCGCCGTGCTCGCGATTTTCTGCGCGCGAACTTCACGCGCGTGGTCACGTTGGAAGAAGTGGAAGTGGCGACGGGGCGTGACCGCTGGAGCCTCTCGCATGATTTCCGCACCTTCTACGGCACGAGTCCGTATCGCTACCTCACGATGCGAAGGCTCGATACGGTGCGGCGCAAGCTGCTCTCTGGCGCATCGCTCGCAAGTGCTGCGGGAGATGCGGGCTTTGCCGATCAGAGCCACATGACCCGTCATTTCCTAAAGACCTTCGGTCTCACGCCAGGCCGCTGGGTTCGGATCGTGAACAGCCAGCCCATCGCTTGAACGGTCACCCACGATCGTTCAATACCGCTCTCCGGCGGCTGAGTATTCTCGGCTGCACATCCACATGGAACGGAGAAAACAATGTCCACATCAACATATTCCCGAACACCCCCCACCTCACGCGGTCAATGTGAGGCGATCAATCTGGCTGGCAAGATTTCACTGATCGACGGGCACTGGCAACCACGCGTGGTAGCGGAAATGAACGATTGCCAGTTCAAGGTCGTCAAGCTCGAGGGTGAATTTGTTTGGCACAAACACTCTGATACAGATGAGACCTTCATAGTTCTGGACGGCGAATTACGAATTGACTTTCGTGATGGACCGTCGGGTGACGGCTCTATCGTGTTGGCTGCCGGTCAAATGGCCGTCGTGCCGAAAGGCGTCGAACACAAGCCTTGTGCGCCTGCCGAAGTGAAGCTCCTGCTAATTGAGCCACGCGGTGTGGCAAACACCGGTGACGGTGAAACAAGTGAGCGTACCGTTGTGAACGATCAGTGGATTTAAGGTCCCGTACCCTACAACTAGGGGGCACGACGCATCATTTGGGCCGGCAAGGCGATGACGAGAACATCCGTTGGAGACAACTCAGCGTGGTGATGGTGACGAAACTGCGCCCAAGTCGGAGCCTCGACCGCCAACGAGTTCATTTACGTGGCGCATCCCGAGGGACGGCGCACCTCGGTCAAGCTGAGAGCCATGACCGAGGCGCTGCTAAACGCCATACGGACACCGCCCTATCGGGACGGATGGAAAGACGCGAAATCGGGTCGGCGCGTCATCGCGTACCCGAAGAAAAACGAAGATCCGACTATCCAGGTGGGTGTCGAGTCATTTCATCACGATAGTGACTTAATTGTGATCTTCTGTAACTTGAGTGATGTCATCGACAATCAGACTATGCTCGACAGGACAGTCCAGTTGCCACTGTGTATCTTGTTTGTCAATCGATGATTGGCAGATAGTGAAGAAAAGTCGGTCAGAAACAAAGCCACGGCATTACTTACACATAGATACCGTTCAGTCACCTTTGTCGAGGTGCTTTACATAACATGCACGCTACCTGATGCGCCTTTAGTCGAATTCCGATTGCACTGCGCAGCACAGGAACCCGTAGTCCAAATTCCCTTGAGGAGACCAGGCATGCCGACCTACACGCTGAATGTGAACGGAAAGTCTTACAGCGCCACCGTGGCGCGATCCGACATGCCCCTGCTGTGGGTGCTGCGCGACGTGCTGAACCTGACCGGCACCAAATACGGCTGCGGCATCGAGGTGTGCGGCGCCTGCACCGTGATGGTCAACGGCCAGCCCGAAAAATCCTGCGACATGGATGTGAGCTCGGCCGTGGGCAAGCAGATCACCACCATCGAGGGCCTGTCAGCCAATCGCAGCCACCCGGCCCAGCAAGCCTGGATTGCCAACCAGGTGCCGCAGTGCGGCTACTGCCAGTCGGGCATGTTGATGTCGGTGGCCTGCGCCATGAAGGCCGGGCACCACGGCACCTCCATCCTCAACGAGGTGCAGAACGTCTGCGTCTGTGGCACCTACCAGCGCATCAAGACCGCGGTCAGCACCCTTTGAACGGAGAAGCACCATGGACACCGCAGTCAACAAGATGAACCGCCGCCAGTTCATTGGCAGCACCGGCCTGTCAATCGGCGTGGCCCTGCACCTGGGCTCCCGGGTCGCAGAGGCCCAAGGGGCCACGGTCAGCACCCAGCCCGTCAACAGCTGGCTCAACATCGGCAGCGACAACAGCATCTCGCTGTCGATCGGCGTGACCGAAATGGGCCAAGGCACCTTCAGCACACTGGGCCAGGTGATGGCCGAAGACCTGATGGTGGACTACAGCCGCATCCAGCTGCGCCAGGGCGGGCCGGTCTACAACGTGTCGCCGGCGCCCATCGGCTCGGCCATCGTGACCGCCGGCTCCAGCTCCACCCGCAACAACTACTGGAAGCTGCGCGATGCCGCCGCCATCGCCCGCGAAACCCTGGTGCAGGCCGCGATGAACGCGCTG
>Ga0187844_10002104_pt1 | contig 14456 bp, 15 predicted proteins | sample SpaLakP09_SKY_50_FD_134517 | JGI IMG/M metagenome (GOLD analysis project Ga0187844, IMG submission 134517) | Oligotrophic lake water microbial communities from Sparkling Lake, Wisconsin, USA - SP09_SKY_50 | ecosystem: Environmental > Aquatic > Freshwater > Lake | place: USA: Sparkling Lake...
CGAGACGAAGACCTGCGCGCCGATCGCCAGCCCGAATTCACGCAGATTGATATCGAGACCTCCTTCCTCGGCGAGGAAGAAATCCGCGATATGTTCCAAGGCATGATTGCTACGGTATTCAAAAACACCATCGGCGTGGATTTAGGCGATTTTCCGGTGATGCGCTACGCCGATGCGATGCATATTTACGGCTCGGACAAACCAGACCTGCGGGTGAAATTGCAATTTACCGAAATGACCGACGTCATGCAAGACGTGGACTTCAAGGTGTTTTCCGGTGCGGCAAACATGAAGGGTGGGCGCGTAGTGGCACTGCGCGTGCCCGGTGGCTCGGTGGAAGGCGGCGGTATCAGCCGTGGCGAGATTGACGCTTACACCGAGTTCGTCAAAATTTACGGTGCCAAAGGCCTGGCCTATATCCGGGTCAACGATGCGTCCAAAGGGCCAGGCCAGGAGGCGACCTCGCGGTGGCCGGGTTTACAAAGCCCCATCGTCAAAAATATCCATGATGCGGCGCTTACCCAGTTGTTGGAGCGCACCGGTGCGCAGGATGGTGATTTGATTTTCTTCGGCGCCGACAAGGCCAAAATCGTCAACGATGCGATCGGGGCTCTGCGCCTGAAGATCGGGCACAGCGATTTTGGAAAAAAGCAGGGATTGTTCGAAAAAGGTTGGGCGCCCCTGTGGGTGGTGGACTTTCCGATGTTCGAGTTCGACGAGGAAGCGCAGCGCTACACGGCCACCCACCACCCGTTTACTGCGCCCAAAGATGGCCATGAAGACTGGATGGTCACCGCCCCCGAAAAATGCATTTCCAAGGGCTATGACATGGTCTTGAACGGATGGGAAATGGGCGGCGGCTCGGTGCGTATTCACCGTGCCGATGTGCAGCAAAAAGTGTTTGACGCACTCAAGATCACGCCCGAAGAAGCGCAGCTTAAATTTGGCTTTTTGCTAGATGCCTTGCAATACGGCGCTCCACCGCACGGTGGTCTGGCCTTTGGTTTGGACCGCATCATCACCCTCATGACTGGCGCCGAATCCATTCGTGATGTGATTGCCTTCCCCAAAACCCAGCGCGCCCAGTGTTTGCTCACGCAAGCGCCCAGCCCGGTGGACGAAAAACAGTTACGCGAGTTACATATCCGCTTGCGCAATCTGGACGCGGTCAAGGCCTGACAAGGCCGCGCCAGGCGTTTGGCTTTAGCGGCCCATGATACGGCGGTAGGCTTGGCGTGTAGGCTCTGACACCGCGTCCAAGAGTTGGGTGTAGCTGGTCTGGTGGCGCGCCAGCATGCGCGCCGAGGCCACCCAGCGCGATTTGCAAAACCAATGGCAGCTGTGCTGCATCAACAACAATTCCGCAGTTAAGCAAAAGGACCGGTCCGGTCCGGACAGACCTGTCGCGTTGGCCATCACGCGGCTGATTCCGTCGCCATGTACCCGCAGGATGTCGTTCAAACTGAAGGTGTTAGCGGGCAGCCAGCGCGTGGCCAGCGGCAGGCTCAGGGGCAGCGTGCTGGCGCGCAAGCGGCGCGGGTCGGCTTCGGCCGCCAAGTCTGTCAGCAGGCTTTGGAACTGGCTCTGCAGTTGGTTCTCAGTTTGGGTCAGCATGGACCAAATGCTTTGGCGCCGGTCCGCTTCTTGCTCGCCCATGGCGCGCAAATAGCCGTCCACCAAGGTTTGCATCAGGCTCTCAATCTGGTAGCGCCGCAAAAACCTGCCCAGTATCAGAACACGGCGGCGCTGCTCCAACGAATTGCGCATTTGCAGGCTGAAGGCGAGTATTGCGAAAAAAACCAGAACGTTCATGCTGTAGTGCTGCCTTGGAGGACACGCATTTTTAAGGATGCCGGGTAAGTGTAGCGACTGCACTGGCCCCTGTGGGGCCCGCGCAGGGGCGGCAGGCACAATGCGGGTCTACCCCTAACCGCTTATGGTTCCTACCTTGAAAATTCCCCAATCCGTGCTGGTGGTGATCTATACCCTGTCTTTGCAGGTCTTGCTGATCCGCCGCACCGAGGAAGATGCGGCGGCGCCGGCCTTTTGGCAGTCGGTAACGGGTAGCAAAGACCACCCAGACGAAACGTTGGAGGAAACCGCGGTGCGCGAGGTCGCCGAAGAAACCGGCATCGACTGCGGCCCCGGTTCGCCGCTGCACGACGGTCTGCGCGATTGGGCGCTGGAAAACGTGTACCCCATTTACCCACGCTGGCTGCACCGCTATGCACCAGGCGTGGTCCTTAATACCGAGCATGTGTTTGGTTTGCAGGTGCCCCAGGACACTGTGGTGCAGATCAATCCGCGGGAACATACCGACTGGCAGTGGCTGCCTTATGCACAAGCGGCGGCGCTGTGTTTTTCGCCTTCTAATGCACAAGCCTGTTTGCTGCTGCCACGCTTTGCAAGCTGAGCACGCGCCGATGCCAACCGTTTTTCGTGTGGTGAGCTACAACATCCACAAAGGGGTGCGCGGCCTGGGTCCGGCGCGGCGTCTAGAGATTCACAATCTGCGCCAGGCGATTGGGCGCCTTGACGCGGATTTGGTGTGTTTGCAGGAAGTGCGCAAGCTCAACCGGCGTGAGGAGAAGTTTTTTGCCCACTGGCCCAAGCAAGGCCAGGCGGATTTTCTGGCGCCGCACGACCATACGGCGGTGTACCGCAGCAATGCGATTACCCGCCATGGCGAGCACGGCAATGCCTTGCTGTCGCGCTGGACGGTGTTGGCGCACCAACACGCAGATATCTCGGACCATCGCTACGAGCAGCGCGGGCTGTTGCACAGCGAAGTCGATGTGCGCGGGCAGCGCGTGCATGTGCTGGTGCTGCATTTGGGCTTGCTGCGCGCCGGGCGCATGCGCCAGTTGCAGCAAGTGTGCGACTACATCAGCCGCGATATCGCGGCTGATGCGCCGGTCATAGTGGCCGGCGATTTCAATGAGTGGAACGCCAGCGTTCGTAAGGTATTGGGTAAGGTGGGCCTAGAGGCGCCTGCGCATCACCATTTACCTACCTTTCCCTCTGCTTTGCCCTTGCTGGCCCTGGACCATATTTACACCCGCGGCTTACAGCCCTTGCGCCAGCACGTACCCCACGGTCCCCACTGGGAGCGCATGTCTGACCATTTGCCCATCGTTGCCGACTTTGTGCTGCCGGGCTACGCGCCATCATGAACGCGGTGCATTTGCGTGCGCGCCACCGCTTGCATTTGCTGCAAGGCGCCAAGGAATTGTTCGATGCCGTGGTGCATGCCATCGCGCACAGCCGCCACGAGGTGCGCCTGGAAACTTATATTTTTGCCTTTGACGAGCAGGGTCAGGCGGTAGCTGCTGCACTAGAGCGTGCTGCGCTGCGCGGCGTGCAGGTCTATCTTGTGGTCGATGGCATAGGCACCCCCCCTTGCCGGCGCAATGGACGGCGCGCTTTGATGCTGCCGGAGTGCACTGGCACCGCTTTTCACCTTTGGGTTGGTTGGGGGTTTTTTTCCCGGTGCGCTGGCGCCGCTTGCACCGCAAGCTCTGCGTGATCGATGGACAGGTGGCTTTTTGCGGCGGCATCAATGTGATGGATGATTTTCATGATCTGCGCCTGGGCCCTTTAGACACCGCACGCTTGGATTTTGCGGTGCAGGTTCACGGCCCCTTGGTGCATGACGCACAAGCGCTGATGCAGCGTTTTTGGTCCCGGCTGGATTTTGCACAGGGTTTGGAATCGCGCCAGTGGGCCAAGGCACGCAGTCAATTGCAGACAGCTATGCGCCCGCAGCCCAGTCCCATGCGCGCACCGGCGCCGCAGGATCCGCAAGGAACCATACCGGCTGCGTTGGTGTTGCGCGACAACCTGCGTAATCGAAGCCGCATCGAGCAAAGCTACCGACAGGCTATCGGGCAGGCGCACCACGAGGTATTGATTGCTAACGCCTATTTCATGCCCGGGCGCAAGTTGCGCCACGCGCTGGAGCATGCGGCGCAGCGCGGAGTGCGGGTTATCTTGTTGTTACAAGGGCGCTATGAGTATTTCATGCAGTTCCACGGCGCGCGCGCGGTCTATGGCAGTTTGCTAGCAGCAGGCGTAGAAATCTACGAATACCAGGGTGGTTTGCTGCATGCCAAAGTGGCGGTGATCGATAGTGTCTGGGCCACCGTGGGCTCGTCCAACTTGGAGCCCTTGAGCCTCTTGTTAGCGCGCGAGGCGAACGTGGTGCTGCGCGATCCGCACTTCGCGAGGGCGCTGCGTCGGCGTTTGCTCACCGTTATCGAGCAGCAATCCATGCAAATGGACCCGCTGCGCTATGTGCAGCGTGGCCGCTGGCAGCGGGCACTAGACCTGTTGGCGCTGCTGCTCCTGCGTATCGGCTTGTTTGTGGTGGGCCGTCCTTATTGAGCTGCGCCAGCAAGCGGCCAATCCCGCGCAGCGCTCAAGTGCTTGGCGCTAGCGCCTCAGCGCAATAAGCAAACGCTGGTAATATCGTTTGCTAGTCATCATCACCAAAGCGCCATGAATCCATCTGACGAGGACGTTGGAACCCCGGTTTCCGTCAAAATCCGCGAGCGCATACGGGCCGCACGCAAGCGTTTTAACGCCAATGACAATATCTCCGAATTTATTGCGCCAGGCGAATTGGAAGCCTTGCTCGACGAGGTGGAAGAGAAGATGCAAGGCGTGCTGGGCAGTTTGGTGATTGATACCGAGAATGACCACAACACTGGCAATACCGCCCGCCGGGTGGCCAAGATGTACCTCAACGAGGTGTTTCGGGGCCGCTATGTGGCGGCGCCTGCGATCACTGAATTTCCCAATGCGGAGCACCTCAATGAGCTGATGATCGTCGGCCCGATTACGGTGCGCAGCGCTTGCAGCCACCATTTTTGCCCGGTGATTGGCAGTATTTGGATTGGCGTATTGCCCAATGAACATACCAATGTCATCGGTCTGAGCAAGTACGCACGCTTGGCCGAATGGGTCATGGGGCGGCCCCAGATTCAAGAAGAAGCGGTGGTGCAACTGGCCGACCTCATTCAAGAAAAGACGCAGCCCGATGGTTTGGCCATTGTGATGGAGGCCAGCCACTTCTGTATGTCCTGGCGTGGAGTGAAAGATATGGATAGCAAAATGATTAATTCCGTCATGCGCGGCGTGTTTTTGAAAGATCCAAATTTGCGTCGCGAGTTTTTGTCTCTCATCCCTAAGAAAGGCTAAACCATGTTGGTCCGTTTGCTTTATGCCAGTCGCGCTATTGACGCGGCAAGCGCAGGAATTGAAGGCATCTTGGCGCAGTCCCGTCAGGGCAATCCAGGGCTGGGGATTACGGGCATTCTTTGCTATGGCGGAGGTATATTTTTGCAAGCCATAGAGGGTGGTCGCGGCGCCGTCAGTGATTTGTACGGTCACATTCAGCGCGATCCGCGCCATAAAGATGTGGTCTTATTGCATTACGAGGAAATCTCCGAGCGGCGTTTCAGTGGTTGGACCATGGGCCAGGTCAATATGTCCAAAATCAATGCCAGCATATTGCTCAAGTATGCGGAAAAGCCCGAGTTAGACCCTTACAGCGTGTCTGGCAAAGTATCGCTCGCCTTGCTGGAAGAACTGATGGCCACCGCGTCCATCATGGGCCGGGCCTAAGCGGTCCGCCTATCGCGCATGGCAGCACTGCTGGGTTGCGATTTTTCCAGCAGCCCGGGGCCGCGCAAACACATTGTCCTGGCCTGGGGCCATAGCGATGGTGAGCGGCTCGTAGTCGATAGTCTGGTTCGCTTGCAAAGCCTGGGGGCGTTTACCTCGGCGCTACAGGCCCGTGCGGCCTGGATTGGCGGCTTTGATTTACCCTTTGGCCTACCGCGTGAACTCGTCGAGCATCTGGGCTGGCCCACGCGCTGGGAAGAGTGCATAGCGCATTACGCCGCCTTGCCCCGGCCCCAGATTCGTGATTTATTCGCCGCTTTTTGCGATAGCCGGCCTGCGGGTGCCAAATTTGCACATCGCGCCACCGACGGCCCGGCCGGCTCCAGCCCCTCGATGAAATGGGTCAATCCGCCGGTGGCCTATATGTTGCACGCAGGCGTGCCCGCCTTGATGGCAGCCGGTGCGCATTTCCCGGGCTTACAAGCGCTCGATACGCAAGCGGCGCGTATTGCTTTAGAGGCTTACCCTGGCATGCTTGCGCGCGAAGTGTTGGGCGCGCAAAGTTACAAAAGTGATGACAAAGCCAAGCAAACGCCTGAACGCTTGATTGCCCGCAAAGACCTGATCAATGCGCTGGAGCTTGGGCAAACGCGTTGGGGCACACGCCTTAAACTTAGCCACGCGCAGCGCGATACCTTGGCGCAGGACGCCAGTGGCGATGCCCTGGACGCCGTTTTGTGCCTAGTGCAAGCCGCGTGGGGTCAGCGCGCCCAAGCACAGGGTGATGCGCGTTACGGCTTGCCTGCAGATACAGACCCGTTGGAAGGCTGGATACTGGGCGCTTAGGCCGGGGAGCGCACTGGAATGCGCTTTAGGGCTTTGTGCCGCAGACCGCGCAAGCCGGATTTTTTTGGACGCGTAGCCGCGTCCATTCCATGCTGCGCGCATCCAACATCAGCAAATAACCACTCAAGGATGTACCGGTCTGTGCCAGTAATTTGAGCGCCTCCAGCGCTTGCATCGCGCCTATCACACCGACCAAGGGCGCCAATACGCCCATGGTGGCACAGCGCGCCTCTTCGGGCGGGGCTTCGGGTGCGAACACGCAGGCGTAGCAGGGCGCATCGACATCGCGCGGGTCATACACCGCAATTTGGCCGTCCATGCCGATGGCCGCTCCGCTGACCAGTGGTACACGATGCTGCACACAAGCGGCATTGATGGCCTGGCGGGTCTGGAAGTTATCGCAGCAATCGAGCACCACATCCGCCTGTGCTACCAGTAGCTGCAGCAATTGGGCATCCGCGCGCGCTTGTAGCGCCTGCACCTTTACCGTTGGGTTGAGTTGGGACAATGTGCTTTGGGCCGACAGCACTTTGGCTTGCCCAATGCGGTCCGTGCTGTGCATGATTTGGCGTTGTAGGTTCGTCAAATCTACCGTGTCGTCATCTACGATGGTGATGCTACCTACCCCCGAGCAGGCCAGGTACATGGCCGCCGGTGAGCCCAGGCCACCCGCCCCAATGATGAGGGCGCGCGATGTCAGGATGCGGCGCTGGCCTTCGATTGCGATGTCCTCTAGCAAAAGGTGCCGCGAATAGCGCAGCAAATCTGCATCGTGCAGGTCCGGTTCAAACACCGGCGCTCCTCATTCCTCTTTTTTCTCGGCGCTGCGCTCTACCAGCGTTTTGCTGATCAGCACCGGTTGCCCTTTGAGCTTCTTGAGTGCCTGGCTCAGTTGGAAGTCTTTGTCCGAGCCGAATTCCGGCGCACGGCGCTCGGCCACCGGTTTACGCGATTCTTCCTCCAAGCGCTTCATGGCTTCTTCGCGCGCTTTCTCACGGGCCGGATCTTTTACTTCTTCGCCTTGTCCGCTACTTAAATGTTTTTCTAAGTCCGCTTCGCGGGTACGCAGTGCGGCAAAAGGGCTACCCTCTTCGGTGTCATCGACCATCAAATCGGGCACGATACCTTTGGCCTGGATAGAACGGCCGCTGGGCGTGTAGTAGCGCGAGGTGGTGAATTTCAGGCCGGTGTCACCGCTCAAAGGCCGGAATGTCTGCACCGAGCCTTTGCCAAAGGTTTGTCCACCCATGATGGTGGCGCGCTTATGGTCTTGCAGCGCGCCGGCCACAATCTCACTGGCCGAGGCCGAGCCTTCGTTCACCAGCACGATCAGTGGGATATTTTTCAGCTGCGCCGGTAGCTTTTTGATCGGGTCCGCGCCCATGCGGCCCATGTAGTCGCGCGCATTGGCGCGCAGGGTTTGTTTGCTTTCCTCGGTCTGCCCATTGGTGGTGACCACCGTCACGTTTTCGGGCAGGAAAGCGGCGGAAATCGCCACGGCGGCATTGAGCAGCCCACCCGGATCGTTACGTAAATCCAGCACCATGCCCCTCATCTTGGGGTCTTGCTCATAAAGATCATTGACTTTTTTCACGAAATCATCGACGGTGCGTTCCTGGAATTGGCTAACACGGATCCAAGCGTAGCCCGGCTCTATGAGTTTGCCGCGCACCGACTGTTGTTTGATTTCTTCGCGGATGATGGTGACAGGGAAGGTCCGGTTCTCGTCTTTGCGGAACACGGTCAACATCACTTTGGTCGCGGGCTCGCCGCGCATGCGCTTAACTGCTTCGTTCAGGCTCAGGCCCTTAACCGCCGTGTCATCGACTTTAATGATCAAATCATTGGGCTTAAGACCAGCCCGGTCGGCTGGCGAGCCTTCAATTGGCGAGACGACTTTAACCACACCCTCTTCCTGGGTGATTTCGATGCCCACACCGACAAATTTGCCGCTGGTTCCTTCACGAAACTCTTTGAAGGATTTTTTGTCGAAATACGTGGAATGCGGATCCAAGCTGGAGACCATGCCAGTGATAGCGTCGGTGATGAGCTTTTTTTCATCCACAGGTTCCACGTAATCGCTCTTAATCAAGCCAAATACGGTGGAGAGTTGCTGCAACTCTTCCAAAGGCATGGGCGCAAGGGTATTGCGGGCCACGGTTTGTACCGAAACCGTTGTTAGCGAGCCGGCCAATGCGCCCAGCATCACCCAGCCTGCAATCTTTAATTTGTGACCCATAGTCGTACCCGTTTCCTTGTATCCCTGCGTGCCTGATGGCCAAAATGCTAGCGGAAAGCCTCTATTGTGCCTTTGAACAAGACCGATCGCAGGTGGCGGGGGCATAGCCCAGGGCCTGCGCCGCCTTCAAGCCGCTTTGCCTTGCGCTGCCACCGCCTTCGCCGCTTGCGCTATGGCCTGTGCATCGCCTAAATAGTAATGGCGTATCGGTTTGAGATCAGCGTCCAATTCGTAAACCAGCGGTATTCCATTCGGGATATTGACCTCCACGATATCGTCGTCACCAATCTGGTCCAGGTATTTCACCAGCGCGCGTATGGAGTTACCGTGTGCCGCGATGACCGGGCGTTTGCCTGCCCGCAAGGCCGGTGCGATGGACTCCTGCCAAAAGGGCATAACGCGCGCCACCGTGTCTTTCAGGCACTCGGTCAGTGGCACCTGGCCCGGCGCTAGCTTGCCATAGCGCGGGTCGCTGCCCTCGCAGCGCGGGTCACCAGGCTCTAGTGCCGGGGGCGGCACATCAAAACTGCGACGCCACAGGAGTACCTGTTGCTCGCCATACTGGCGCGCCATATCGGCTTTGTTCAGGCCCTGCAAAGCGCCGTAATGGCGCTCGTTGAGCCGCCAACTGTGCACCACCGGCAGCCAGGTGCAGTCCATCTGGTCCAGGCAGTGCCATAAGGTGCGCGTGGCGCGTTTGAGCATGCTGGTGCAGGCCAGGTCGAAGGCATAGCCTTGCGCTTTGAGCACATGCCCAGCGTTTTGCGCCTGTTCGATGCCCGTTGGCGTCAGGTCCACATCGGTCCAGCCGGTGAAGCGGTTTTCAAGATTCCAGGTGGATTGGCCGTGGCGTATCAATACAAGTCGGTGCATGGCAGGAAATAGGCGGGGTGAAGGGGATTGCAGCCGCGCGGACTGTGGGGAAACATGGGGCATTCTAAAATGCCTGATTATTCTTCCCCTAGCACCCTCAAGGAACCTTAGTGAAATTTCTTCTCGATAACTGGATGTTGATTACCCTGGCCCTGATTTCTGGCGCCCTGTTGCTGGCTCCGGTGATGCAAGGCGCAGCCAGCGGGGGCCTGAGCGCTAATGACGCGGTGCAATTGATTAACCGGGAAAAAGCCGTCGTGGTGGATGTGTGTGAACCTGCGGAGTTTGCCGCTGGACACATCGTGGGTTCCAAAAACATTCCTTTGGCTGACTTATCGGCTAAGTTGGCGACAGCGGTCAAAAACAAAGGCTTGCCTTTGATTTTGGTTTGCCAGTCGGGCGCGCGCTCAGGCCGTGCGATGGCCGCGGCCAAAACGCTGGGCTATGCGCAAGTTCACTCGCTCGGTGGTGGTCTGGCGGCTTGGAAAAGCGCCGGGCTGCCGCTAGAGAAAGTCTGATTCGCCGCCTCAAACCAAAGCTGTCCCATAGAGTAGATGATGCAAAACGTAAAGATGTACACCACCGCAGTTTGCCCTTATTGCGTGCAGGCCAAGCGTATTCTCAAGTCCAAAGGGGTGGAGTTGATCGAGGAGATCCGTATCGATACCAACCCTACCGAGCGCAGTGCCATGATGGAGCGTACCGGGCGGCGTACCGTGCCGCAAATCTTTATAGGCGAAACCCATGTGGGCGGCTGCGATGACCTGATGGACTTAGATAGTCGCGGCGGCCTGATGCCCTTGTTGCTCGCGCCCTGAGCGAGCCTTCAGCCCGCCCCTGCCTACTGCGATAATTCGGGGCGCCAAAGCCTTGTAAGCCGCAGCGCACTATCCCACAGGCCCACCTTTTGTACGCTGGGTATCGTTTTCAACTGAAAGATTTACGCAATGTCAGAACAAGCTCCGGTTTTCCAAATCCAACGCATTTACCTCAAAGAGGCGTCTATGGAGCAGCCCAATTCGCCGGCTATCCTGCTCGAGCAGGAGCAGCCTTCGGTGGATATTCAACTGGGCATTGAAGCCAATCCGGTGGCAGAAGGTGTGTTCGAAGTCAGCGTTACCGCGACCGTGCATACCAAAATCAAAGACAAAACCGTCTTCCTGGTGGAAGTCAAACAGGCCGGTATTTTTGAAGTGCGCAACCTTCCCGAAGATCAAATGGGTCCGATCATGGGTATTGCCTGCCCGCAAATCGTGTACCCCTATTTGCGCGGCAATGTGGCCGACCTGATTCAGCGTAGCGGTTTTCCGCCGGTGCATTTGTCAGAAATCAACTTCCAGGCCATGTACGAGCAGCAGCAAAGCCAAGCAGCGCAGAGCGCCGCCGCCGGTACCTTGCCCCAATAATGCAGCTGTTCGCTGACTGGTGGATGCCGGCGGCGATCAGCGCCTGAAGTTCAGCGCATGAAAATCAGCGTATTGGGGGCCGGTGCCTGGGGCAGTGCCCTAGCCGTTGCGGCAGCACGCATGCCGCAACACACCGTCACTTTGTGGGCGCGCGACGCGCGCCAACAGCGCGCCATGCAAGCTGAACGGCACAACCCCCGCTACCTGCCGGGCCTGGCTTTCCCTGAGGGCCTGCGCGTCAGCCAACTCCAAGGCAATTACCTGCGTGCCCACCTGGCGAGCCAGGATTTGGTGGTTATTGCTACGCCTATGGCGGGTTTGCGCGATATGCTCATCCTGCTTGCGGACTTGGCCGTGCCGGTGGCCTGGTTATGCAAAGGTTTTGAAGCAAGCAGTGTCCAGGGCGGCCAAGGCTTGCTAGGCCATGAAATCCAGGCCCAATGCGCGCCTAGCGTTCGCGGTGGTGTGCTCAGCGGCCCGAGTTTTGCAATGGAGGTTGCGCTGGGTCAGCCCACTGCACTGGTGGCCGCTAGCGCGCATGCTACGGTGCGCACCGCGCTGGTGGATGCCTTTCACAGCGCGCAGTTGCGGGTCTATGCCAGCGAGGACATGGTGGGTGTGGAGGTTGGCGGTGCGGTTAAAAATGTCATGGCTATTGCCACCGGTTTGTGCGATGGCTTGCAACTGGGTCTGAACGCGCGCGCTGCATTAATTACCCGCGGGCTGGCCGAAATCACCCGGCTGGGGCTGGCGTTGGGCGCCAAAGCGGAAACCTTTATGGGTCTGAGCGGACTGGGCGACTTGGTCTTGACGGCGACCGGCGATTTGTCCCGCAACCGTCGCATTGGCTTGGCCTTAGCGCAGGGCCAGTCGCTGGAGACGGCGGTACAGTCACTGGGCCATGTGGCCGAAGGCGTTTACAGCGCCCGTACCGTCTTGCAACGCGCCGAGGTATTGGGCGTTGAGATGCCCATCACGCGTTGTGTGGTGGCGCTGCTGGAAGGCCAACTGCAAGCGAGCGAGGCGGTAATGGCCTTGATGGGCCGTGAACCGGCCGCCGAAACCTGAGATACGCGCTGAGCGCGGCGTGGGCCGCTCGCCCCCGTACCTGCGCTTACAAAGCCTCAATGCGCGCTGTAATATGCGCAATGGCTTGGGGCACCTGGTCCACCAGCACCAGACATAACTCCCCAGCTTGTAAATGTGCCAGGGCAGTGTCGATGGCTAAAAACTCGCCATAGATTTCACTGCGTTGCGTGGTTTTTTTTGCGCCGGCCAGACCCTCGCGCAGCAAAGCCATCACCTCGCCGTCCGATCGGCCGCGCTGGCACTGGTCCTCGTACATCACCACTTCGTCGAAAGCGTCGCCCAGGATTTGGGTGATTTGGCGAATGTCCTCGTCGCGCCGGTCGCCCGGCCCGCTGATGACCACCGAGCGCCGGCTCGCCGGCATGGCTTGCACTGCTTGCACCAGCGCTGCCATGGCGTCCGGGTTGTGACCGTAATCTGCAATGACCGTGGCGCCCTTGTAGTCGAAGATGTTAAAGCGGCCCTGCGCATTGTCGTTTTCGCTGGAAAAACTGGCCAGGCCGGCGCGAACAGTCTCCCAGTCCAAACCCAAGGCCCAGACGGCTGCCACACTGGCCATGACATTTTCCACTTGAAAGCCGATGGCGCCGTCCAGCGTCATCGGAATTTCGCTCAGGTTCAGGTAGTGCTTTTGCGCACCCTTTGCAGCTACGATCTGGCCTTTGTCTACATAGACCACCGCATGACCTTGGGCGCGGTGGGTCGCCATCACCGGGTGGTATTGGTCCAGCGCAAAAAAGGTGATCGCGCCTTTGCACTTGGCCGCCATGGCCGCTACCACAGGGTCAGTCGCGTTGAGCACGGCTGTGCCCTTGGCGGCCACGTTTTGCACAATGACCCGCTTAAGTACGGCCAGTTCATCGACCGTAGTGATGTAGTTCAGCCCGAGGTGATCGCCGCTGCCCACATTGGTCACCACGGCAACATCGCATTTGTCAAAGGCCAGGCCCTCGCGCAAAATGCCGCCGCGCGCGGTTTCCAGCACGGCGGCATCCACATCGGGATGGTGCAAGACGTTTTTTGCGCTCTTGGGGCCGCTGCAGTCGCCGGTATCAATGCAGTGGCCGTCCACATAGACGCCATCGGTGTTGGTCATGCCTACGCACCAGCCGTGCTGGGCAAGCAAATGCGAAATCAGCCGTACCGTCGTGGTTTTGCCGTTGGTGCCGGTAACAGCGACCACCGGTATACGGCCATCCTGCCCGTTTTTGAACAGGCTGGACATGATGGCTTCACCCACCGGCCGGCCTTTACCAAAGGACGGACTCAGATGCATGCGCAAGCCTGGCGCGGCATTGACCTCCACCACGCCGCCGCCTTGTTCCTCGATCGGCCGCAGGATGCTGTCGCACACCAAATCCACGCCGCAAATATGCAAACCCACCATGTGCGCCGCAGTCACCGCACGTGCCGCCACGTCCGGGTGCACGTCGTCGGTGACATCGGTGGCCGAGCCGCCAGTGGACAAGTTTGCGTTGTTACGCAAATTGACGCGCTGGCCTTTTTGTGGGACAGCGTCGGCCTCAAAGCCTTGGCTGCGCAAGCAGCCGCGGGCAATATCGTCAAACCGGATTTTGGTGAGCGAGGTGGCGTGCCCGTCGCCGCGGCGCGGGTCGGCGTTGACCAGGTCTACCAACTGCGCCACGGTATGCATGCCATCGCCGACGACTTTTGGAGGGTCACGCCGCGCTGCGGCCACCAATTTGTCACCCACCACCAGCAGACGAAAGTCGTTGCCTGGCAAATAGCGCTCCACCAGCACGGTGTCACGAAACTCGGTAGCTACCGCATAGGCTGCGCGCAAGTGCGCTTCGTTCAGGATGTTGACTGTCACCCCCTTGCCCTGGTTACCGTCCAGGGGCTTGACAACCACCGGTAAGCCGACTTCTTGCGCGGCTTTCCAGGCGTCGTCTGCATCGCGTACCGCGCGACCTCGCGGTACCGGCACGCCCGCGGCATGCAGCAAACGCTTGCTCAGTTCTTTGTCCTGAGCGATGGCTTCGGCGATCGCGCTGGTGGCGTCGATTTCGGCAGCTTGTATGCGTCTTTGTTTACTGCCCCAACCAAAGCGCACCATGCTGCCATCGGTCATACGGCTGTAGGGAATATTGCGCGCGAGCGCAGCGTTCACCACCGAGCCGGTGCTAGGCCCTAGGCGCACGTCTTCGTCGAGTTCGCGTAACTGGTGCAACACGTTGGCCAGGTCAAAAGGCGTGTCGTCCAGGGCCGAATGGCACAGGTTTTGCGCTAACTCCAGCGCTAGGCGCCCGACGGCCTCTTCGCTGTACTCCACCACCACCTGAAACACACCGGCCTCTAGGGTTGGCTTGGTGCAGCTGAAAGTGACGGGGCAACCGGCTTGGGCTTGCAAGCCCAAG
>Ga0187844_10002105_pt1 | contig 14450 bp, 13 predicted proteins | sample SpaLakP09_SKY_50_FD_134517 | JGI IMG/M metagenome (GOLD analysis project Ga0187844, IMG submission 134517) | Oligotrophic lake water microbial communities from Sparkling Lake, Wisconsin, USA - SP09_SKY_50 | ecosystem: Environmental > Aquatic > Freshwater > Lake | place: USA: Sparkling Lake...
CTAGGTTTTAGAAAGCTATGAAAATCTCATCGACCTTTTAGGTCTTTGGCCTGCCCAGCACGATTCGAACGTGCGACCTACGCCTTAGAAGGGCGGTGCTCTATCCAACTGAGCTATGGGAATCGATAGGTGAAACAATAGTTTAGCAGTTGTTTGTATCTTGAAGCACTCGGTTTGGTCCCCTTTTGGTCCCCGAGGTAATAAATGGCATCTATTCAGAAGCGCAATGGCTCTTATCGAGTCCGCATTAAACGAACTGGGAAAAGCACTCTCTCCCAAACCTTTTTAACCCGTAATGAAGCCCTACAGTGGGTTAAAGAAACTCAAGCCAAGGTTGATTTAGGTCTGCATGAAGGAGCGCCCATTCGAAGCCTAAAGACTTTTAGCCAGGCTGCTATTTGTTATCGAGATACCCATTCGATCCATAAAAAGATTGTTCGCTCAGAGACCTATCGATTAAACATATTAATTAAGCGCTGGGGCGATTTACCAATTGAGGAAGTCAACAAGACCGCAATACTTCAGCTAAGAGATGGCTTATTAAGCAGCGGGAGGTCAGGTGACACCATCAATCATTACTTTAATACCCTCTCTAAGCTCTTTCAGATGCTCAATGATGAATGGGACTTAGACATTGCGAATCCTATAAAGGGTATTAAACGGATGCCACCATCTAAAGGCAGAACGAAGCGTATTCATGGCGCCATAGAGCAGCAACTGCTAGATAGCTGTGAGTACCTATCCCTCCCTCTACTTAGATCAATCATTCAGTTTGCAATCCACACAGGGATGAGGCGTGGTGAGCTTATGGGGCTTACTTGGGCTGATATTGACTTACCTAATCGCAAGGCATATTTACATTGCACCAAGAATGGCGATCCAAGGCAGGTACCACTATCACAAGCTGCAATAGCTGCGATCAATGGTCTTTCTCAGGATACATCGGGCAAAGTGTTCACAATGAGCTTAGGTCAGCTTCGAACCCAATTTGAAAGAGTTTGCCATCACTCTAAAAGCGAGTTCAAAACAGTTGGTATGAATCCATTTGAAGATCTAAGATTTCATGATTTGCGACATGAGGCACTTAGCCGTTTATCAGATGCTGGTCTTAACGTTATTGAACTATCCCACGTCAGCGGACACAGAACATTGGGAATGTTAAAAAGATATGTGCATTGCTCTCATCAGGCTATATTGGGAAAAATTGACATCACCAAACCCAGTGGAACCAACAACCAAAATGGCTGAGCATAATCAGCTGATACTGATGCCTCTCACTGGAACAGGTGTTCCAGTGAGAAATGATGGGGTGTAACAGCTGTTACACTCTAAAAATCATTATAAATCAATGGCTTATGGAGTTAATACTTTATTTCATCTTGATTTAGAGCATGAATTGTCTATTTCAGACGAGGAATTAGCCAAAGGTTTTGCGTAAATCTGAACATGAAAGAGCAGGCTGTAATGCACTGATTTGTTTAGTATTTTTAAAAAATTATTGAAAATTGGTTACAGTAGTAGGATCAATGTACATCTCTCCCCTCTTATCTATTTGACGGAAATCATCTGGCTCGGCTATCTCTGGTGTACCAAGAGTAGGAATATTGGTTATGGATGGAGTCTTCATGCATCTTAAATAGAGCCCGTTGATCTACATTTCCATCCTCTTTGAATGGCAGAGGAAATTCAACGGAGTGCTTACGTTTACCCATATCATCACCATCAAATAAGAATGAGGATTTAAGATCAATCTCAACCCCAAACCTTTCTTTGTAAGCCTCATTCATTGCAGCCTCCACATTCTTTCGCTCAGTAGCTTGAACAATTAAACTATCGTGCATAGGAAGGCAAGCTATACCCTGCTCAAGTAAGCCCAGCATCACTGTCTCGGCAATCTTGGAGTCCTTATACTGAAGAGTCAATCCATATCCGCTATTAAACCTATGGGCAATCAGATGATGCTTTTTTGAGAGTTTGTCACGAAGCTGCTTATTAGATAAACCAAGGATACTTTTTTGATCCTTAGACATTTTGTACTCGCCATACTCATCATTAACTATGGCATTAAAAAACTCCTTAACAATAGGACGTTTTTGATCCCTCTCCTTCGAACTTTTCCATACTCCTATGTCGTACATATCCCCCTCTGGAGGATCTAATTTCTCTAGGTGATACATCATGTATGGATGTAGTCCAGAGTAATCTACCTCGACAGTAGGCAAGTAATTAATGGTGATATGAACTCGGTACCCCTTGGGTATGAATTGCCACCAACCCCCATAGAATCTTCCACCCTGCCTCATGCTATCTCTAGAAAAAATCCGCCTTAACTGCACCATTGTTAGATCAAGGTAACGAGGATATTTACCTTGGTACTTAAAGTCATAAAGCGTTCGCCTCTGACCAAAGGTCATTTCCCTAACGAGCCTTTGAAAGTTCTCGTTTGATATAAACAGGCAGATACATTGCTTGGTTAAGAACCTATTAATCTTCCTAAGATTGGCGCCCATCTTTCTAACAACATTGCTTTGTGGAATCTTTTGGCCATATTTCTTGTAGACCTTCTTTTTGTAATCCATAGAACCTGCAATATCTACCACTTCATGGGTGTACCCATAATTCCTCAACACAATCACATCATCAATTGGTTCCATCAGCTGCCACACAACAGCTACTTTCTCGAACTTCTGGAGCAATTTCCCCGATGACCTTAACTCAGTGGTCTCACCCGTATCTTCGCCTGTTCTAAAGCCCATTTTTCGACCTACCCAACCTAAGGCCACCATCGCATCAATAACAGAAATGAGTACCTTGTAGCCAATTTGATCAATCTTATTTTCATCGCCTGATTTATAAGCACTAGGGTGATGTGGAACCGCTAACGCAATTCCTATAGACTGGCTGCAGTAACAGCGATATAAACCCTCAATCACAAGCGTAACAGCTAGCTGTCTCTTTTTCTGCGTTGAAACTGATGGGGTATTTTTACGGCCAGTCAAGATATTGATCTGTCCCAATAGCTCGTTAATGAGATCTTGAAACAAACTCTTTTTTGGCAAGAGAATTTTTTTGATGAAAATAGTCTTTTGCATTCACTACTCCAGACTTAATGTTGAAATAGTCTACAAGATAATGACCAAGAAATAACCATCAGATGACTCAAGTATCTATCAACTACTAATAGGTACAAAACAAGAATATATAGGCTGTTATTACAGGGTTATTCGTACGTCTCCATAGGCTTGCGTTCATAGAGGCTAATACCCATACGAAATCCCTAAAACATCGTAATAACGACTACCTCTTGGTTTCAATCATTCCAAGACTAATCGCCAGTTGCTCTAGGAGCTTAATATAGGCATTGGTTTCCACCGCTCTCTGACGCTCTTCCTTGGTGCAGCCTTTGCCTTGAAAGTTCCAGTGATCCTGACCTTTGGGAGATAGTCCGCCATGTAACCTACAGCGCCCATTAGCCATTCCATGCTTTTGGCATAATCCACCAGAGCGGGTTTTAGCGAGGCAGTGCATGTTTTTTGGGGTACTTGATTAGACCTAACCGCTCCATTTCAGCCATACGCTGACGAATCATTTCTCTTGTTAGCTTGAGTTTTCGAAGATGCATATTAACCTCCCGTAGTTGCCTAAATTTTAAGCAAATTAAGTCATCTGAGCAAATGCCTAATCTCTTCTAAATCCTAACACTTTTGACAGTAAAATCAATTAAATACAAATAATTGGATAAAGCATGTCAGAAGAGCAAAGACGTCAGCTACAGCAGCAACTATGGAATATTGCCAATACCCTGCGTGGCAAGATGAATGCTGATGAGTTCAGGGACTATATCCTTGGGTTTATCTTCTACAAGTACCTCTCGGAAAAAATAGAGCGTTTTGCTGATGCCCAGCTTAAGCAAGAGAATCTAAAGTATTCAGATCTCAAAGATGATTGCAAGACAGGCTCTGAGTACATTAAAGCCCTTCAAGATGCTGCATTAGATGAGTTAGGCTACTTCCTCAAGCCAGAGGAGTTGTTTCATGCCATTGCCATGAAAGGCAGCAACCAAGTTGATTCTGGCAACGCAGGAGATAGTCACAACTTCATTCTTGGTGACTTAGCTAAGATTCTTAAGAACATTGAACAAAGCACCCTTGGTACAGATAGTGATGATGACTTTGAGAACCTTTTTGAAGACTTAGATTTGGATTCGTCAAAGCTAGGCAAAACCTCTAAAGAGAAGAATGACCTAATAGCCAAGGTGTTGATTCATTTAGATGCTATTGATTTTGACTTAGCAAATGCTAATGCTGATGTTCTAGGGGATGCTTATGAATATCTTATTGGCGAGTTTGCTAGTGGATCTGGCAAAAAAGCTGGGGAGTTCTATACACCTCAACCAGTATCAACACTTTTGGCCAAGCTTGTAACAGCCAACATTAAAAATCTTAGATCAGCCTATGACCCAACATGCGGTAGCGGCTCACTGCTTTTGAGAGTTAAGAAAGAGGCCAATCAAGTTGGAAAGATTTACGGACAAGAGCTAAATAGAACAACATTCAACTTAGCTCGTATGAATATGATTCTTCATGATGTTCACTTCTCTGATTTCGATATTAAGCAAGAGGACACGTTAGAGAAGCCTCAACATCTTGGCTTGAAGTTTGATGCGATAGTAGCCAACCCACCATTTTCGGCTCACTGGACTACGAGTCCACTCTTCATGAATGATGAGCGCTTTAGCTCCTACGGAAAACTTGCACCAAAGACAAAAGCCGACTTTGCATTTGTTCAGCACATGGTGCACCATCTATCAGATGAGGGTACCGCAGCAGTGGTTTTGCCCCATGGAGTATTGTTTAGGGCAAGCTCCGAAGCTCACATAAGACAATACCTTGTCGAGGAATTAAATGTAATTGATGCGGTAATTGGGCTTCCAACAAATATGTTTTATGGCGCTGCAATACCTGCCTGTATTTTGGTTTTAAAAAAATGCAGGAAAAATCCAGAAAATATTCTCTTTATAGATGCTAGTAAGCATTTTGAGAAAGTCAAAACAACCAACGTAATGCGTGAAGTTGACATTACAAAAGTTGTAGAGACCTTTAAAAATAGGAAGGATGAAGATAAATATAGTTATGTCGCCTCTATCGAGTCCATCAAGGCAAACGATTGGAATTTAAATATCCCCAAGTATGTTGATTCCTATGAGGTGGATGAGGTGGTAAATTTAATATCAATTTCTAGCGAACTCAAACAACTTGCTATCGATAATGTTGTGCTGAATAAGGCAATTTCAGAATTTTGTCGTGAGTTAAATGTCCCACCCCCCTTTTTTAAGGGCGAATAAGCATGAAGTCTCCAAAATTACGCTTCAGAGAATTTAAGCATGACTGGAAGTTTAATAAATTTTCAGACATTACAGAAATATTAAGGTGCGGTATTGCCAGCACACCAATCTATGTTGATGAAGGCGTTCCATTTCGATCGGCACAGAACGTTACTAGCGATGGGCAGATTAGCCTACATAAGTACAGTTTAATAAGTGAAGCGTTCTATAAAAAAATAAGTAGGAATAATGAGCTTAAAAAGGGTGACTTGCTTTATAGCCGTGTCGGTGCTGGCTATGGAAAGGCAGCATTATTTAATCTTGAGGGCGACTATGGAGTTTATGTAAGCCTCACACACATTCGCCCTACTACTACCGTTAATCCAGAGTATCTAAAACAATATCTCAACTCTCCATATGGAAATGCGCAAGCTAAAAATGGAGTTGTCCAAGGTGGTGGTGTCCTCAATTTAAATGTCAAATCAGTAGAAAAATTTTTAATACCGCTTCCCTCATTAGAGGAGCAAGAAAAAATTGGCGTATTTTTAAAATTTCTAGATCAAAAGATTGCGCTATTAAATGATGAATACAAATATTTAATTGCATATAAAAAAGGGGTAATGCAAGAACTCTTCAATAGAAAAATTAAGTTTCAGGCTGAACAAGAGGAACCCTATCCAGAATGGGAATGCAAAACTATTGGAGAAGTTTTTCAAGACTTGAAAGGATCTGCCCTACCAAAAGAAGCTTTAGCAGATTCTGGAACATATAAGTGCATCTTGTATGGGGAGTTATTCACAAAATATTCAGAAGTTATTGAAAATGTATTTAGCAGTACCAACTCATCAGCTGGAACTCCATCCGTATCGGGGGATTTACTTATGCCCTCCTCAACCACAACATCTGCAATTGATCTTGCAATAGCCAGTACTGTTATGGAAGATGGGGTTTTACTTGGTGGAGACATAATCATCTTGCGTCCAAAGTTACCTTGCGATAGTCGGTATATGGCTTACTTCATTACCCATGGAATAAAAAAGGAATTGGCAAAGAATGCCCAAGGCATAACAATTATTCATATGTACTTCAGCAAGATCAAGGATGTGACTTTAAAGATTCCATGTCTTATAGAGCAGACCAAAATAGCAAATTTCCTTTCAGCGATTGATGACAAAATAACCAATATGCAAGCACAAGTAGAAGCCACCAAGCAATATAAGCAAGGCTTACTCCAACAAATGTTTATCTAATGACCCCACAATCAGAATACAGCCTAGAGAATGCACTTATCTCTCAACTGGAGAGAATGGAGTACTCATTCATAACGATTGAGGATGAATCTCAAATGCTTGCTAATTTTAAAAGGCAGCTTGAGATCCACAACAAGATCAGTTTTACCAACGGTGAGTTTGAGAGAGTTCTAAATCATCTTAATAGCGGTAGCGTATTCGAAAGAGCAAAGATTCTAAGAGATCGTTATGGTCTCAAACGAGATGATGGCAAGCTTGTCTATATCTCATTCTTGAATTGCGATGATTGGTGCTTAAATGAGTTCCAAGTAACCAATCAAATTACTATTGAAGGTAAACGTAAAAACCGTTATGACGTAACCATCCTCATTAACGGCTTGCCTCTAGTTCAAATTGAGCTGAAAAGACGTGGTGCCGAACTTAAAGTAGCCTTCAATCAGATTAATAGGTATCACCATGATTCATACGATGCTGGCTATGGTTTATTCCAGTACGTTCAATTGTTCATTATCAGTAATGGTGTAAATACCAAATATTTCTCCAATAACAAACAACAATCATTCCAACAGACCTTCTATTGGACAGATAAGGAAAATAGAAGACTTTCTGATCTCCATGAGTTCACAGCAGAGTTCTTAAAGCCATGCCATATTGCAAAGATGATTGCTCAATATATGGTGTTGACCGAAGAGCAGATTATCAAAGTATTACGCCCGTATCAGTTCTATGCAACTGAAGCTTTGGTGGATAGAGTCAAAAACAGCAATGACAATGCCTATATATGGCATACAACAGGCTCAGGTAAGACCTTAACCTCATTTAAAGCTAGTCAGATTATTCAACGCATGGCTAAGGTTCATAAGGTTATATTTGTTGTTGATAGAAAAGACTTGGATTTCCAGACGGCTAAAGAATTCAATGGATTCTGCAAGGGTAGTGTTGATGCAACTACAGACACTGGCAAGTTAGTTGAGCAGCTAAATGATGACAGTACAAAGCTAATTCTCACGACCATCCAAAAGCTTAATAATGCCATTACTAAAACTGGTTATTTGGATAAGGTAGCTCATCTCCAGGATAAGAAATTTGTATTTATTTTTGACGAATGCCACCGAAGCCAGTTTGGGGATACCCATCAGAACATTAAGAGTTTCTTTAAGAATGGTCAGATGTTTGGATTCACTGGTACTCCAATTTTTGCTGATAACGCAACAGGAAGTATTGGTAAACAAACTACAACAAAGGACTTATTTGGCGAATGTCTTCATAAATATGTAATTGTTGATGCTATTAAGGATGAGAATGTTCTTAGGTTTGCGGTTGAATATGTCGGCAGGTATAAGCGTAAAGAATCACCTAGTGAATTAGATATTGAGGTAGAGGCAATTGATACTAAAGGTCTTTTAGATAGCCCTGCACGGCTAGGAAAGATTACGGATTACATCATTGCCTACCACCGCCAGAAAACTAAATCACCTGACTTCACGGGAATGTTCTGTGTAAGTAGTGTTGATACGCTGATTAAGTACTACGATCTCTTCAAAAAGAAACAAGAAGGCTCTAAAAAGCCAATAAAGATTGCAACTATCTTTAGCTATGCTGCAAATGAAGAAGATCCTAATGCTAATGGACTGACCAGCGGGCTAATCCCAGAGGAGAGTCCAACACTTGATGGAAAAATTAATCCCTATAGCCGAGATAAGCTAGACGAGTTTATTGAAGACTACAACGAGATGTTTGGCACCCGTTATTCAACTAAGGATAGTCAGTCTTTCTATAACTATTACCAAGATATTGCCAAAAGAGTTCGTCAGGGTGAAATTGATATCTTATTGGTGGTGAATATGTTCTTAACTGGGTTTGATAGCCCAAGGCTAAATACGCTCTACGTGGATAAGAACCTCAAGTACCATGGCTTAATTCAGGCATTTTCACGGACTAACCGCATCCTTAATGAAAAGAAGTCTCAAGGTAACATCATCTGCTTTCGCAATCTCAAGGCGGCAACAGATGAAGCTATTGCACTATTTTCCAATAAGGATGCCAAGGAAACGGTGCTTCTTGAGCCATACGAGGACTACGTAGCAGCCTTTAATAAGGCAACTGAGGAACTTTTGACGATTGCACCAACAGTCGGTAGCGTTGATCAGCTACCTGATGAAAATGCTGAGCTAGCTTTTGTTACTAAATTCAGAGAGCTATTGAGAATCAAAAACATCATTACCTCGTTCTCAGATTACAAAGATGCTGATCTAGCCCTACCAGAGCAGACCTTTGAGAATTACAAGAGTAAGTATCTAGATATATATGACAAGGTTAAAAAACATCAGGAGCAAGAAAAGATATCCGTTCTTGAAGAGGTGGACTTTGAGTTAAGTCTTATTCAAAGAGATGAGATAAACGTTGCTTACATCTTGAACCTGTTAGTTAGTCTTAATAAGTTGCCGCCAGATGAAGCTAAGAAACGCCATAAAGAGATCATTGACCTTGTGGCTGGTGAGATTCAGCTTCGTAGCAAGAAAGTACTTATTGAGAAGTTTATTGAAGAAAACCTTCCGAAACTCAAGCCAAATGACAACGTAATAGGAGCGTTTGAATCATTCTGGACTAAGCATAAGATCAAAGCATTCCATGATATGTGTGCTGAGGAGAAGATTGTTCCTGAGCAGCTTGAAAAACTTATTAATAACTACATGTTTGCTAATAAGTTCCCAAGAAATCAGGAGATCAAGAAAGCTCTATCTTTTGAGCCTAAGATACTTGAAAGCAAAGGTATTCTTGAGCGAGTAGCAGAAAAATTAAGAGACTTCATTGTTACTTATGTTGAGGGAATGGGTGGTAGCGTATAGGGAAATTAATTGATTAATTGAACGACAATAATTAAACTTCTTATAAAAACTAATATAGTATATAAAATTCAATAAGAAAGAAGAAGCTAATCATGAAATCACTAATAAATGCATTGCTCTTTACCATAGCCACATTTTGCTTTATGCCAGCAAATGCTCAACAAAGTTCAGTTAATCAATTTGTTAACCTGAATTGGGGTAAGGCCCCCAACGTTGCACCTATAGGTGGTAAGGCGAACATTAAATTGACTGGTAGTTTGCTCTATTTAGACGAAATTGAAACAAATAAATTTTTAAAAATTACTGGAAATCTTCCTCAAACAGGCAGCTATACCTTGTATCACGGTAAAGATGATTGGTTTGCCATTTTTAATTTTACCGATGCTGGATACGTTAAGGATGATGAAAAAATTGATGCAGATGCACTATTAAGCGCCCTTAAAAAGGGGAACGAGGCAGGACAAGAGCAGCGAAAACAGCAGGGCCTCAATCCTATATATTTAGAAGGCTGGTATATGCCACCAAGATATGATTCTGAAACAAAGCGTCTTGAATGGGCAACCAAGTTAAAGGATCACCAAAATAATCCTATGGTTAACTTTACAACAAGGATTTTAGGGAGGTCTGGTTATATGAGCGCCACATTAGTATCCGACCCTCAATCATTAGATCGGGATATCAAGTCTTTCAAAATGGCTCTAAAAGATTTTGATTATGTTAATGGCGAACGTTATTCGGAATGGCGTGACGGGGATAAGATCGCTGCATACGGTCTAGGAGCGCTTGTCGTTGGCGGTGCTGCCGCAGCAGTTGCGTCTAAGGGTGGTTTTAAGTTCTTGGGGGTAATCGCTTTAGCTGCTCTTGCGGGCCTAGCAGCATTCTTTAAGAAAATATTTGGAAGAAAGCAATAGTGTTTCATCAGCTACTAACTACGGAGTACCTCTTTTGGTTAGTAGCGCTAGTTTTTTATTTGTTTGATGCTATTAAGCTTGTAAGTAAGGAAAAAATTCTTATTATTGAAACGCTGACAGGTAAATTTAAACCATCATTTAGCTTTAATACATTTGAAATAAAAGGGCAGCAAGTTCAGTTGCTGAACCTGTTTTTGCCATTTACAGGTTACTTGAGATTGAATGCATCACCTAATCAATCACCTTCAAGCAATTTTGAGAAAACGAATGAAGACCTGGCGAACCTCCAAAAAGTTGTTCTCCCATTTAAGGTTATTTCAATAATCTCTTTCATTTATCTTTTATTGGGGCCTGTATTAACTTTTTATCAAGGTCTTGGAACAGCGCTGTTACTAATTTTGCCTTTGCATGTTATTAATTTATTACTCTTATTTGTCTTGCTTTTAGCTTGTAAGAAAAAAATAGGATTTAGTTATGGTGATGTAACTTCAATTTTTTTTGACTGCTTAGTTGTGCCTGCATATCTACCTCACATTGTCAGAAAGATATATGGCAAAAAAATATTCTCATGTGACGGTTACTACTTTTCATTAAAAACTTGCTCTGAAAGTAATCGTGAAGAATTGGAATACAGCATCTTCAGAAAATTTAAGCAGATTTTTGATCAAGTTGATGAAGATGATCTTAGAAAATATAAAACGTATAAAGATCTTTTAGGAATTAAGAATGTCTAGCAATGAAATTTGGGTAGTTATTGTCCTGGGACTGGTTGGATACTGGGTAACCGCAGCTCTTATAAAGTTTTTTAAGAAAGAGTCTGATTGGATGTCAAAGCAGGCTCAAGAAGCTTATGAAGACCAAAATGCTAACCATCATCAACCCAATCGAGAAGATGATTCAATCCAGGCTTGGTATGAGGTATTGGGGGTTTCCTCGGATGCGTCAATTGAAGAGATTAAAGTTGCATATAAGAAAAAGGTATCAATGTATCACCCAGATAAGGTTAGTAACATGGGACCTGAATTTAATGTAATAGCTGAGCGCAAAACAAAGGCAATTAATGCCGCATACGATGAGGCGTTAAGCCTTAAAAAATAGCTTTGTTACAATATAAAGATGTGAAGCAGTTTTATGAAATCATTTTATGTTTTTCTTGCTTTGATTGCCCTACTTATTGGGGTAGTTGTCTTTAGTAATGCAAAGCCTGAGCGCAACGTTTCTGTGCTGGAGGGGTCCACTATTTCTCAAGATGGTAAATTGACTTTAAAAGATGGAACGGTAGTTAAAGATAGTAAATAACTAATTACTTTATTGAACAGCTCTTTCAATGTCGTAAATGCTTTGCAAATAGAAGCAATATTAAATCCTCTAAATTAGGGAGTGGGGGTACAGTGGGTGCGGTGAATTACGAATTTACAAGAGGTATCCCAATTTTTTGGTAAAGTAATTAAATGATCTTTTATCACTTCACATGCCTCAATCATTTGCCACAAATATGTAAATCAGGATTCCTGAAGTTTGGTGACATTCCATTAAAGAAGTCCCCGCAATACGGAGAGGATGGCCATGGGGTCTGGCTCACAACTGCCTCAAGCGCCACCCCCGAACAGCATGGCCTAAAAAATCCACATTTAGATAAAACAATAGTGAGATTTAAGATTGAGATTGATGAAAAAAGTCCCCAGCTATTTAAGTGGTCGGACTACGCCAAATTAAATAAAGTTAAACCAAAGTGGTACAAAGTATTAGATGAGGTTGGTGGTGGACTGTCTCATACATGGTGGCTATATATTGGTTCCATAGACATCAGATCACTTCAGGTTGAAATTTCTATAAAAGAAAATGGCGCCTATCACTCGCAATCAATTAACAATATCTTGGCAAACCTTGAAGATTAAATAAAAAAGTAAATTACAGGTTTTGGCATTCGAAATTATTTCACTCCCAAACTAAATCACTTACTATTTGCTAAGTTTGTTGAAACGTTTATCGAGGGTATGGGTTAAAAATGAAAACACTTTATATAGATATGGATAACGTTTTAGTAGACTTCCCGTCTGGCATTGAAAGACTTAGCCCTGAGGTTCGAAAGCAATATGAAGGCGACTTAGATGAAGTTCCTGGCATCTTTGCCCTTATGGACCCCATGCCAGGCGCAATAGAGGCTTTTAAAATGCTCTCAAAACACTTTGATACTTATATTCTTTCCACAGCGCCATGGAAAAACCCAAGTGCTTGGTCCGATAAAGTTGTATGGGTCCAAAAGTATCTTGGTGAGCATGCTCATAAGCGTTTAATACTTAGCCACCATAAAAATTTAAATGATGGTGATTTTTTAATCGATGACCGACTCAAGAATGGTGTCGATAAATTTAAAGGTGAGCATATTCACTTTGGTCAGCCTGATTATCCAGATTGGAAATCAGTTTCATCATATTTGCTTGCAAAATCTTAGGCTAAATTCTTGAATATATTTGTTATGAGCATAGTCAACTAATTGCTTTTATACCCCTTAGCAGAAGCAATGCTCCATGAGTATGTCGAGCCAGCATCACCCACAACAAATCTAAATGTGAAACCTTTAGTAGATTGTGATGCAATGGATACATTCGTTTTATATTCTCGTGAAACAGGCTCCCTTTTCTTGGAAAGCGTAGTGACTAAGACAGTGATCTCCGAAATCGTTATATCCTTATTACCATTGTAGACATTAATACCATACACATCCGAGCCTGAGTATGTTGGTCCAGCTCTGCCAGTTAATTCCATCAACTGGAATTGATTTAAATCGAAATAGTTAAGTTTTTGTGGATTTTTCGCATGCTTTTCTTCACACATTTCATATATGAGAGGAGCAGAATCACTAGATAGGTATTTAGAGTGATTAAGTACGCATTCCTCAACAGTTGACTCTCGAATAAAAAAATAGAGGCTTATTGAGATGACCAAAAGAACCACCAAGAGTATGTGAATAAAAAACCGTTTGAGGTTACTCAACAACATGTCAAACTCCAAAATTAAATTATCCAGAAATGGGGTATTCAAAATTAGAATCTAGCATGGTTTTATGCTGGGACGCTAAATATATTTAGCAGAATCAAATGAGCTAAATACTATGTATAGCTGTTTCTCTAGCTAAGGGGCCAATTTAGGGGGTGGGGGTATGGTGGGGCCTAGATTCCATGAAATCAACATGGGGTACCCCTACGATGACTCCAGAGCGTATAGTTATGATATTTGTAACTGAAGGCGAAATATGAAGAAGATCCTAGGTTTACTGCTGGTTGCCACTAGTTTATTAGCTGGGTGTGGAACATTAGATAGTAAAACAATACTTCTTAACGTTGGAGACTCAAAGCAAAGAGTTATTGAGGTTATGGGGGCGCCTCATGACCGTCAACTTAAAGGAGTTTATGAGGCTTGGCAGTACTGTGTTTCAGGAGCAAGTTTTGGCTCTAATGACCATAAAATTATTTGGATTCAATCTGGTTTAGTTACTGGAATAAATTCATATAAATCGTTTTCTGGCGGATGCACAGGTGGTATGAGAGAAATACGCTGGGAGTCCGCTCCAAATGCAGTTATTGAGGTTAGACCAAGGTACTAGATGGGTGATGTAGAGTTCGCTGGCAAGGTAAGACCAAGACCTTTAAGCAATCCCAACAAGAGAACCTCATTAAGGCAAAGGTGATGCCAGCATCCAAGCTGGCAGAAACAGCCAAGAGGAACGCTAAGCTACTGCTAGACTTTGAAGCATCCTGCAATGATGAGGAGTGCCATATCAAGACTGCAACAACAACAGAAGACAAGTTAAAGAACCTACCTTTAACTTGGGAGCGGTTCGAAGATTAGATTTGGTCCCCATTTGGTCCCCTTAAATTTGAAACTGTTTAAAACTTGTTGTATAAATAGCTTTGGTGCCGAGTGCTTAGATTTATTTAAATGACCCGCTAACCATTGATTTAAGTTGGTAAAGGCGAAGCCGAACAGTAGAGATTTGGCCTGCCCAGCACGATTCGAACGTGCGACCTACGCCTTAGAAGGGCGGTGCTCTATCCAACTGAGCTATGGGCAGTCTTTGAAATTAATTACGATTATAGCGGAGGTCTTGCTTCTA
>Ga0187844_10002106_pt1 | contig 14447 bp, 16 predicted proteins | sample SpaLakP09_SKY_50_FD_134517 | JGI IMG/M metagenome (GOLD analysis project Ga0187844, IMG submission 134517) | Oligotrophic lake water microbial communities from Sparkling Lake, Wisconsin, USA - SP09_SKY_50 | ecosystem: Environmental > Aquatic > Freshwater > Lake | place: USA: Sparkling Lake...
AACTGGAACGCGTTTACCGGCGCACTGAAATCCGGCGACATCGGCTTTGCCGAGAGCTTTATCGATGGTGACTGGACCACGCCGGATCTGACTGGTTTGTTGCGCGTGCTGGTGCAAAACCGCGCTGAAGTGGACCGCGTGATTTTTGGCAGTTGGCTGGGTCGCCTGGCTTACCGCATCAAGCATCTGCTCCAGCGCAATACGCGCAGCAACAGCAAGAAAAACATCCACGCCCATTACGACTTGGGCAATAATTTTTATGCCTTGTGGCTAGACCCAAGCATGAACTATTCGTCGGCCCTGTTTGGCGGCGACTTGACCCAAAGTTTGTCGCAAGCGCAAAACGCCAAAGTGCGCCGCGCATTGCAGCAAGTGGACCTGGCACCAGGGCAGCGCCTATTGGAAATCGGCTGTGGCTGGGGCGCACTGGCCGAGATGGCGACGCTGGAACACGGCGCGCGCGTAAGCGGCGTCACCCTGAGCACCGAGCAGCTGGATTTCGCGCGCGCGCGCATGCAGCGCCATGGCATGGCAGAGCAGGCTGATTTGCGCTTGCAGGACTACCGCGATATCCAGGATGGCCCGTATGACGCGGTGTGCTCCATCGAAATGATTGAAGCTGTGGGCCAGGGCTTTTGGCCCACTTACTTCGCCACCGTGGCGCGCATGCTCAAGCCTGGTGGCAAGGCCTGCATCCAAAGCATTGTGATTGCCGGTGACTTGTTCGAGCGCTACCTCGCCTCCACGGACTTTATCCAGCAATACATCTTCCCCGGTGGCTGCCTGCCCAGCCCCGCAGCGTTCAAAGCGCATGCCCGCGCGGCGGGCTTGGTCGTGGTGGATGAGCACGCCTTCGGCCATGACTATGCGCAGACGCTGCAGCGCTGGCGCGAAGCCTTTTTAGCCCAGCGCGAACAGGTACTAGCCCTGGGCTTTGACCAGCGCTTTATGCACATCTGGGAGTTTTATCTGTGCTACTGCGAAGCGGCCTTTATGGAGAACAACATTGATGTCTTGCAGTACACCCTGCAAAAGCCCCATGCCGCTGTCTAAAACGCCTCTGCATGCCTGGGCGCACGCCTTGGCGGTCCTGGGCTTGGCCTGGCTGTGCGCCAGTGGCAGCGTGCAGGCCTCCACGGTGCCGGTGCCGCCATCCGAACTGGCGCGCGCGCTGGAAAAGCCGGTCCTGGCCGGCAGCGGGCGCTTGCGTTGGTTGGGTATAGCGGTGTACGAGGTCAGCCTATGGACTGCGCCTCAGTTCCAGCCTGAGCGCTTTGGCGCGCATGTGTTTGCGCTGGAGATCCGCTATGCACGCACCATCAGTGGCAACACTTTGGCTGACGCTTCTCTTAAACAAATGCTGGCCTTAGAAGCCCAGCCCGGCGTACGGCAAGCCGAGTGGCGTCAGGCGCTCACAGGCGCCTTCCCCGATGTCAAACCCGGTGACCGGCTGACGGGCATTCACGTTCCGGACAAAGGTTTGCGCCTGTATTTCAATGGGCAGTTGCATAAAGCGATTGACGACCCTTTGCTGAGCCAAAGTTTTTTTGCGATTTGGCTCAGCCCGGCCACGCAGGAACCCTGGTTGCGCGCGCAGCTCTTAGGTAGGGGCACCTGAATGGCAAGCAGTCCAGGCCTGTCCGCATTGCCCTGGCAGCAAGGGCTGCGCTACGGGCTCATGGCCTTACCCCTGGCCTTTGTGGCCTTGCCGCTGTATGTATTCCTGCCCAATTACTACGCCCGCAGCTTCGGATTGCCGCTGGCCAGCCTGGGTGTATTGCTGCTGATGGCGCGGGTGGCCGATGCCCTGATAGACCCTTTGTTAGGACGATGGATTGACCGCTTGTTTGCCCGCTCGCAAGCTCAGGTATTGCGGTTTTCCGTCCTTGCGGCGGTCTTGCTGGGGGCTGGTTTTTTCGCTTTGTTTTTTCCGCCGGTGCGCGAGCACGGGGCCCTTTTGGTCTGGGCGGCGGGTGCCTTGGTGCTGTGCTACCTGGGCTACAGCGCGCTAACTTTGGTCCAACAATCCTGGGGTGCTTTGCTCGGCGGTGATGCGGCCTTGCGCAGCCGCATCGTGGCCTGGCGCGAAGGTCTAGGCCTAGTCGGCGTCATTCTGGCTTCGATCGCGCCTTTGGTTTGGGGGCTGCCGCTGACGGCGGCCATTCTGTGTTTGGCGTTGGTCATAGGCTGGCTTGCCTGGACAAGAGCGCCTACACCGGTGCTCGCTCCAGCGCTCGTGATTGATGATGCGGGCGCCGGCTTGCGCGTATTTGCGCCTCTGCGCTATCGGCCGTTTCGTGCTTTGTTGGCGGTTTTTCTGGCAAACGGCATCGCCAGCGCGTTGCCTGCGACGTTGATATTGTTTTTTGTTCAGGACCGGCTGCAGGCGCCTGCGTCGATGGAGCCTTGGTTTTTAGCCAGCTATTTCCTGGCCGCAGGACTGGCGATGGCGCCGGTCTCGCGCCTAGTGGCCCGCTGGGGTTTGCAATCGCTTTGGTTAGCGTCCATGGGCTTGTCGGTATTGGTGTTTGCCTGGGCCGCGCAACTGGGTAGCGGCGACAGCCTGCCGTTTATCGCTATATGCGTGCTGTCTGGTTTATGTTTGGCAGCGGACCTCACCGTGCCTGGCGCTATGCTGGCTGGCCTGATCAGTAGCCAGCCCGAACCCGGGCGCGACAGCGGCATCTACTGGGGATGGTGGAATATGGCGGCCAAGCTCAATCTGGCGCTGGCCGCTGGCCTGGCCTTGCCTTTGCTGTCCTATGCTGGCTATGAGCCGGGCAGCCGCAGCGAAGAGGCATTGCGCAGCATCACCTGGGCGTATTGCCTGCTGCCTTGCTTTTTGAAGCTAGGTGCTGCGGCACTCTTGTATTTTTTCATTATCAGGAAAACACCATGAATCGACGTCGCTTGTTTGCGCTGACACTGGGCACCGGGGCAGCTTTGGCATTAGGTGCTTGCGCCTCTCAAAAACTAGATACCTATGCGAAGGAAAAACCGGCACTCGATTTGCGCCAGTATTTCAATGGCACCTTGGATGCCTATGGCGTGTTCACTGACTACACCGGCACCGTGGTTAAACGCTTCACGGTGGTGATGGTTTGCACCTGGACCGGCAACGAGGGCGTGTTGGACGAGGACTTCACCTATTCGGACGGGACCAAACAAAAACGCATCTGGCGCCTGACTGCTGGCCCGGACGGCAGCTACACCGGACGGGCCGATGATGTGGTGGGCATCGCCCAGGGGCGCACGCAGGGTAACGCCTTCCAGTGGCAATACACTTTGGCGCTGCCGGTGGACGGAAAAGTTTATGAAGTGCAGATGGACGATTGGATGTACCTGGTCGATGAGCGCGTGATGCTCAATAAAGCGCACATGCGCAAGTTCGGCCTGCCGCTGGGCGAGGTCACGCTCAGTTTTTACAAGCGTTAAGCCATGGCCTGGATGCAATCTCTGAACCCGCCCTTGCGCGATTGGCGCGGCCAATCGGTGTGGATACTGGGGGCTAGCAGTGGTATAGGGCATGCCACTGCTGCGGCGCTGCATGCGCAAGGCGCGCTGGTCACGGTGTCGGCGCGTAATGCGCAGGCCTTGCAGGCTTTTGTTCAAGCCCATCCAGGCAGCAGCGCCCGGGCCTTGGACTGTAGCGACGCGCAAGCCGTGGCGCAGGTGGCGCAGCAGTGCTGGCCGCGCAGTGCGCCGGCCATGGTTTTGTATTGCGCAGGCCACTACCAGCCCATGCGTGCGCAGGCTATGGACTTAGAAGATATGCAGCGCCATTGGGCGGTGAATTACCAGGGCGCGCTCAATGTATTGCACGCGGTGCTGCCCGCCATGCGCGCGCGCGGTACGGGGCATATCAGCCTGGTCGCCAGTGTCGCGGGTTACCGTGGCCTGCCCAACAGCCTGGCCTATGGGCCGACCAAGGCCGCCATGATCAACCTGGCCGAAAATCTGTACCTGGACTTACAGGCCGACGGTGTTGCGGTATCGGTGGTGAACCCGGGCTTTGTGCAAACGCACTTGACTGCAAAAAACAGTTTTTCCATGCCCGCCTTGATCAGCCCCGCACAAGCCGCCCAGGCTATGCTGCACGGATGGGCGCGCGGCCAGTTTGAAATTCATTTCCCGCGCCGATTTACGCTGTGGATGAAGCTGTTGCGCATCATGCCCCAGCGCTGGTATTTTTATCTGGTCGCTAAGGCTACGACATGAACCCGCCGGACCATCTGCCCATGCCCGATACGCCGAGCGATGCGGCACAGGCTGCACAGACCGCTGCCGTGGACGCGCTGGTGCAATGGTTCGAACATTTGACACCAGCCAGCGTGCAGCAGGTGTCCCAGTTTTATGCGGTAAATGCACGCTTCAAAGACCCCTTCAATGACGTGCAGGGTGTGCCTGCTGTGGAAGCGATTTTTGTGCACATGTTCGAGGCGCTGATTGCACCACGCTTTGTGGTGACTGGTCGCGTGGCGCAGGGCGCGCAGTGTTTTTTGACCTGGGAATTTCGCTTTTGCTTTCGCAATTTCCACCAGGGCCAGGAGCAAGTGATTTTGGGTGCTTCCCATTTCGTGTTCGACGCCGCAGGCAAAGTGCAGCTACACCGCGACTATTGGGACGCGGCAGAGGAGTTGTATGAAAAATTACCCTGGGTCGGCGGTCTGATGCGATGGCTTAAACGCCGCGCTAACAGCTAGGCCGGGTCGCCTACTTTCGCGCCTTGTTAAACCGGCACCGTGTCGGCGAAACTCGGCCGCTCGGACAACTTTTCATAGAGCTTGGCTAAATTGGCGTGGCGGGCGCGCCAGTCAATATGGGCAAAGCGAAAATCTAGATAGGCCAACGCGCAACCGACGGAAATGTCAGACAAGGTCAGGTGGATGTCGGAACAAAAATTGCGATCGCCCAAACCGCTGGACATGGCTTGTAAGGAGGCATCCACCTTGGCAATTTGACGGTCCATCCAGGCCTGGCTGCGCTCACTGTCTTTGCGGCCTGCCCAGGTCGCCTCCAAGCGGACCAGAATCAGCGCATCGAGTACGCCGTCGGCCAGCGCTTCCCAGGTCTTGACCTCCGCGCGTGCGCGTCCGGTGCTGGGTATTAATTTACCCACTGGCGACAGCGCTTCGAGGTATTCCACAATAACGCACGAATCAAACAAGGCTTCGCCGCCCTCCATCACCAGGCAGGGCACTTTGCCCAAGGGGTTGGATTGGCCGATGGTGGTGCCAGCGGCCCAGACGTCCTCAGTGACAAAAGCGTAGTCAAGTTTCTTTTCTGCCATGACCACGCGCACTTTGCGCACATAGGGGCTGGACGTCGAGCCTATTAATTTCATATCGGGTGTTTGTTCCAACTAGGGAAGGGCATTCTATACAGGGTGATCAGCCTACAATTGCCGGATGAATTTTTCCCCCATCGATGCGATTTCGCCCTTGGACGGGCGCTATGCCAATAAGCTTACTGATTTACGCCCCTTGATGAGTGAATTGGGCTATATGCAGCGCCGCGTTCAGGTGGAAATGGCCTGGTTTATTGCCTTGAGCGATGCGGGTTTTCAAGAATTCAAGCCGCTTAGCACCGGTGCACGCAAATACCTGCTGGGCCTGGCGAAAAACTTTTCGGTGGCTGACGGGCAAGCCATTAAAGAAATCGAAAAAACCACGAACCACGATGTCAAAGCGGTGGAGTATTGGATCAAATCCAAATTCGAGGCGCGCCCCGAGTTGTTAGCCGCCGCTGAATTTGTGCATTTCGCCTGCACCAGCGAAGACATCAACAACACCAGCCACGCATTGCAATTGCGCGCGGCGCGCGGCATCGTATTGCTGCCGCAGCTCGATCGCTTGGTGTTGATGCTGCGCGATATGGCGCATGCCTATGCCGACGTGCCCATGCTCAGCCGCACCCACGGCCAGACTGCTAGCCCGACGACGGTGGGCAAAGAAATTGCTAACGTCGTGGTACGCCTGCAAGCGGCCTGCGAGCGCATTGCCAGCGTACAAATCATGGGCAAGATGAATGGTGCGGTCGGCAATTACAACGCACATTTATCCGCCTGGCCCGACTTTGACTGGGAAGGCTTTGCCCGTCGCGTCGTGGAAGAACCCGAGCCGCGGGGCCTGGGCCTGGTATTTCAGCCCTACAGTATTCAGATCGAGCCGCACGACTATATGGCCGAGTTGTTCGACGCGGTAGCCCGCACCAATACGATTTTGATCGACTGGTCGCGCGATGTTTGGGGCTACGTGTCCCTGGGCTATTTCAAGCAAAAGCTGCGCCCCGGTGAGGTCGGTTCGAGCACCATGCCACACAAAGTGAATCCGATTGATTTTGAAAACGCCGAAGGTAATTTAGGCCTGTCTAATGCGCTCTTGCGCCACCTGAGCGAAAAGCTGCCCATTAGCCGGTGGCAGCGCGACCTTACTGACTCCACGGTCTTGCGCAATATGGGTGTCGCTTTGGGTTACGCCTTGCTGGCATACCAGTCGATGCAGGCTGGTCTGGGCAAGCTAGAGATCAACCCGGCAGCGATTGCGGCCGACCTCGACAATTCTTGGGAAGTGTTGGCCGAGCCGATTCAAACCGTGATGCGCCGCTACGGCCTGCCCCAGCCCTACGAGCAGCTTAAAAACTTTACACGCGGCGCCGCCATGACGCGCGAACTGATGCAAGACTTTATCGCCGCATTGGCCCTGCCTGACGATGAAAAGCAACGCCTGCTCGCTATGACGCCAGGCAGTTACATCGGCAAAGCGGCTGAGCTGGCACGGCGCATCTAAGCCGCTGGCATGAGGGCCGCGTTTCGCTTGCAAATGCCCCATCTGCTTGCTTAGCGTTTGCCTAGCCAGGCGCTGGCGACTGCCCGTCCTGTTGCTTCAAAGCGAGTGCTCTTTCGTACAGCGCATTGCGCGCTTCGCCGCTGATATCGGCCGCCAATTTGACGGCGGTTTTTAGGGGCAGCTCGGCCAGTAACAAGCGCAGTACCCGGTCGTCTTGCGTTTGTTCAATGGGTGCGTGCGGGGCGTGCACCACCAGAGTGAATTCACCGCGCAAACGCATGCTGTCCGTGCCTAGCCAGTCGCCCAGGGCATCGGCGCGCATGCTGGCTATTTCTTCAAACTGCTTGCTTAGTTCGCGGCCCACCGTCAGCGTGCGCTCGCCCAGGCTGGCAAGTGCATGCGCCAGCGCCTGCATGCGGTGCGGCGCCTCCAGCAGCACAAAGGCCCGTGATTGGCTTGCGAGCGCGTCCAGTGACTGCACCCGCTCGCCGGTTTTGCTGGGCAAAAACCCGGCGAACACAAAACCTGCGTCCCCCTCGCTACTTTGCACTGCGCCCGCTGCGCTGAGCAAGGCGGTCACGCTGCTGGCACCGGGTAATGGCAGCACCCGCAAGCCCTGCGCCCGTACGTGCGCAACCAGGCGCGCGCCAGGGTCGCTGATGCCTGGGGTGCCGGCATCGCTGACGCAGGCCACGCGCGCGCCTTGGCGCAGCAAGTCCACCACGGTGTGGGCCGCTTGTGTTTCGTTGTGCTGGTGCAGCGCCAGCAACTGGGCGCTACTTTTGTCGATGCCGTAGGCGCGCAAAAGTGTGCGGGTGTGCCGCGTGTCCTCGCAGGCAATGTGGTCAGCCAGTGACAGGACATGCAAGGCCCGTAGGCTGATGTCGGCTAAATTACCGATAGGCGTCGCCACCACATAGAGCGCGCTTTTCGGATAATCCTGGGCACCGGCCGCCTCGTGGGCGGCCTTCAGGGTGGAGTCAAATAATGCAATCACGCAAGGATTTCCTTGGGGCGCAACGTGCCCAGCCTAGCAGCAAAAAAATCGGCGATGCCGCCGAGGACGAAGCCCTGCAGTATTTGCAGGACCAGGGCCTGCGTCTGCTGACGCGCAATTATCGGACACCGGGGCGCGGCGGCGGCGAGATTGATCTGGTCATGCGCGGGGCTGATGGCACGCTGGTGTTTGTCGAGGTACGTAAGCGCCTGAGCATGCGCCACGGCGGCGCGGCGGCCAGTGTGGGATGGGTGAAACAAAAACGCATAGTGCGCGCGGCGCAGCACTACCTATTGGCGCTGCCACGCCTGCCGCCCTGCCGCTTTGATGTGGTCGAAATTGATAACGAGGGCGTGCACTGGCTACCCGGCGCCTTTGATGCGGGATGAAGTAAAAGCCTGTAGCCTGATCCTGTGTTCAACTCACTTATGCCGCTTACCGTGGCCGCAAAAAGTAGCCTAGCCTGCGGCGATGTAATGATGCCAGCGCTGCCATTTCAAGGTTTACAGAGATTTCCCTGAGTAAATAGGGCATGGCTTGACAAAAGGGGCTTCATGCTTGGCGGTTATCATTGGCGGATGCTTGAACAACGCATTGAACAACATTTTATCGACAGCGCCGACCTGAAGTACCAAGCCGCGCAGGTGCTCAGCAAGCCGATTGCACAAGCTATTGGCGCCATACTGGCCAGTGTGACTAGCGGTGGCAAAGTGCTCGCGTGCGGCAATGGCGGATCAGCGGCGGATGCGCAGCATTTTTCGGCTGAGTTTGTCGGTCGCTTTGAGCGTGAACGGCCCGAGTTAGGCGCCATTGCCTTGACGACCGATAGCTCCATCATTACTGCTATCGCCAACGACTACGATTTCAACTCGATTTTTTCGCGCCAGGTACGGGCCTTGGGTCAGGCCGGTGATGTTTTGTTGGCCATTTCCACCAGCGGTAATTCAGCCAATGTGCTAGCGGCCATCGAAGCGGCGCACCAGCGCGATATGGTGGTGGTGGCGCTTACCGGGCGTGGCGGCGGAAAAATCGGCCAGGTTCTGCGCGATACCGATGTCCATGTTTGCGTGCCGCACGAACGCACTGCGCGCGTGCAGGAAGTCCACATTTTGACGCTCCATTGCATTTGCGATGGCGTAGATGCCCAATTGATGGGTGAACATGAAAGTGCGTTATGAAAGCTCTGCTTCGTTATTTTGCGCTGGGCGCTGTCCTGCTGGCCACGCTGCTGTCGGTGAGCGCCTGCTTTCCGTTGGTGGCCGGGGGCGTGGTGATGACTGGCTTTGTGGCGGTGGATCGCCGTACCTCGGGTGCGATGCTGGAAGACCAAGCTATCGAGGTCAAAACTTCCGCCCGTATCCGCGACGCATTGGGCGAGCGCGTGCATGTCAACGTGACCAGCTACAACCGTAAAGTACTGCTCACCGGCGAAGTGCCAGACGCGCAAGACAAAGAGCGTGTGGCTGAGATCGCCAAGAATATTGATAACATCAGCAGTGTATGGAATGAAGTCGGGGTCACCGCCATCACAACCATGACGGAGCGGACGAATGACCTGATCGCAGCGGGGCGCATTAAGGCCGATCTCATTGACGCCAAAGACTTGTTTAGTAACGCCTACAAAGTGGTGGTGGAACGGGGTAACGTCTATGTGATGGGGCGCATCACGGCGCGCGAGGCCAAACGTGTCTCTAGCGTTATCAGCGGTGTGATGGGCGTTAAAAAAGTGGTCTTGGTACACGAAACCATCACCGAGGACGAGCTGGCCAATTTGCAAGCCAAGCCTGCCAACTAACCAGTCCGACCAAGGGCCCAGGCCAACGCTTCTAACTATCGCGCCGTCTAGATGCGCCTCGGCTTATTCGTCGCTATCGCAGGCGCTTGATCAAGCTGGACGTATCCCAGCGCCGCCCACCCATTTGCTGCACGTCGGCGTAAAACTGGTCCACTAACGCGGTAACAGGCAGTCGAGCGCCATTGTGTTTTGCTTCGTCCAAAACCAAGCCTAAGTCTTTGCGCATCCAGTCCACCGCAAAGCCGAAATCAAATTTATCGGCCACCATGGTTTTGCCCCGGTTGTCCATTTGCCAGCTTTGGGCAGCGCCTTTACCGATGACCTCTAGTACCTGCTCCATATCCAAACCGGCTTTTTGTCCGAAGGCCACGGCCTCGCTCAGGCCTTGTACCAGTCCGGCAATAGCGATCTGGTTGACCATCTTGGCCAACTGCCCGGCACCGCTCTCACCTAGCAGAGTAAAGGCGCGGGAGAAGGCCATGGCGGTGGCTTGGGCTGTACCAAAGGGCTCCGCCTCCCCGCCACACATTACGGTCAGCATGCCGTTTTGCGCGCCTGCCTGACCACCCGAAACCGGGGCGTCGACAAAATGCAATCCGAGGGTCTGTGCCTGGGCGTGCAGCTCACGCGCCACCTTGGCCGATGCGGTGGTGTGGTCCACCAGCACTGCGCCCGCATGCATGCCGGCAAAGGCCCCATCGCTGCCCAGCATCACGCTGCGCAGGTCCTCGTCGTTGCCCACACAGCAAAACACGATGTCCGCACCTTGTGCCGCCTGGCGCGGGGATTGCGCGCTGGCATGGGCGCCTAAGGTGCTGGCGTGACCGGCAAACTCCTGCACCCAGCTTTGCGACTTGGCTGGTGTGCGGTTAAAGACCGTGACTTGGTGACCGGCCAGCGCGAGGTGGCCGGCCATGGGGTAGCCCATCACGCCCAGCCCTAAAAATGCGACACGCCGCGCAGGTGCTGGGGCATAGGTTTTGGGATTTACGGAGGCGCTCTGGCTCATACATCTTCCTTATTGAACGGGTTACCAAAGCACGCACTTTAGACGATCTTTAGGCGCAAGTCATTGTCCGCATCAGCGTGACGTAAGGCCACTTCCTAGTCAGTCGTGGTCTTTGAAAGCCTCAGGCGCTCTGGCCTTGCTGCCCGCCTCGCCCCAGCTAATACGCTTGGACTTGGCCAGGGCCATAAGGCTCTGGTCCAGGGTTTGCATGCCTTGGCCATGACCCATTTGAATGGCGGAATACATTTGTGCCACTTTGCCTTCGCGGATCAAGTTGCGAATGCTGTTGGTGCCCAGCATGATTTCATGCGCCGCCACGCGCCCGTCATGGGCTAGGTTTTTACACAATGTTTGCGCGATCACGGCTTGTAGCGATTCAGACAACATCGCGCGGACCATTTCTTTTTCGTCGCCAGGGAAGACATCTATTATTCGGTCTATCGTCTTGGCGGCGCTCGAAGTGTGTAAGGTGCCAAATACCAGGTGTCCGGTTTCAGCGGCGGTCAATGCCAAGCGTATGGTTTCTAGGTCACGCAACTCACCGACCAAAATCGCATCCGGGTCTTCGCGCAAGGCAGAGCGAAGCGCTTGCGAAAAACCAAGGGTATGGGCTCCGACCTCGCGTTGGTTGATCAGGCACTTGCGCGAAACATGGATAAATTCAATCGGGTCTTCAATCGTCAGGATATGCCCTTGCGCGTTTTCGTTGCGATGCTTGACCAGGGCGGCCAGCGTAGTCGACTTACCTGAACCGGTAGGCCCCGTCACCAACACCAGACCACGCGGCTTGAGGGCGATGTCGGCAAAAATAGCGGGCGCGTTGAGCTGCTCCAGGCTCAAGATCGTGCTCGGGATTGTCCTAAACACCGCGCCGGCGCCGCGCAGTTGGTTGAAGGCGTTGACCCGGAACCGTGACAGGCCCTCAATTTCAAAGGAAAAATCAAGTTCCAACAGTTTTTCAAAGCGCTCGCGCTGGGCGTCGCTCAAGATGTGGTGAATCATGGCCAACACCTCTTGGTGCTCCAGATCGGGCAGGTTGATGCGCCGCATATCGCCGTGAACCCTTAACATGGGTGGCAGACCGGCCGAGAGGTGCAGGTCCGAGGCTTTATTTTTGATGCTGAAAGCCAGTAGCTGCGATATATCCATGGTGCTGGGTTCCCTTGCGCATTCATTGCTTGGCAAGCAATAGGATAATTTTTAAATGCATACATTAAATCATGTTGGAAATTGAAACTAATTTGCAATCTATCTGGCTGCGTATGGCTAATGCATGCAAAGCCGCTGGACGCGAACCGGCCTCGGTGCGGCTGTTGGCCGTCTCCAAGACGTTTCCCGCGCAAGCGGTGGTCCAAGCGCATGCAGCAGGGCAGTGCGACTTTGGAGAAAACTACATCCAAGAAGGCGTGGACAAAATCCAGGCGCTGACACATTTGCCGCTGGTCTGGCACTGCATAGGCCCGATTCAAAGCAATAAAACCCGCTCGGTGGCCGAACACTTCGACTGGGTGCATTCGGTAGATCGCCTCAAAATCGCGCAACGGCTCAGTGAGCAAAGGCCGTCGACGCGCCAGCCACTGCAGGTGTGCATCCAGGTCAATGTCGATGGGGGGCCAACCAAGGCTGGTGTGCCGCCCGAGCAGGCGGCAGAACTAGCGAGTCAGATCGCCAGCCTACCTGGCTTGCGCTTGCGCGGCATCATGAGCATCCCCGAACCGGTGCCAGACTTTGCTAGCGCCTTGGCGGTGCATCAGCGCAGCTTAGCCCTGTATGAGGCCCTCAAAGCACAAGGTTTTGAATTGGACACCTTGTCTCTGGGCATGAGTGCGGACATGGAAGCGGCCATTCACGCGGGCAGCACCATGGTGCGGGTGGGGTCGGCGATTTTCGGCGCACGCACGCCCCGGGCATAAAAAAAGCCCTTGCTAAAAAGCAAGGGCTTGCTGCTTTCAAGATCAGCGATCTGCCGGTCCATCCGCACCGGCGTCAGCCTTAGAACTTGGTGCCTATTGTGATACCGTAAGACGCGGGGTCCAGCGTAATGTCCAGCGTTTGGCCGGTCGAAAAAGTATTACGGGTTTGCAGCATTGATTTGCTGTAAAAAACATCAACAAATAACTTGTCGTCGATAGCGTAGGTCAAGCCGATCTGGGGTGTCACCGTGAACTTCGAATCGACCTTGATCGTTGTCGTCGGCCCGCCTGGATTCGTCATGGCCGTGAGTGCCGCTCCGCCTTTTTCGTTAAAGAAATAGGCGTACGTGGCGCCTAAGCCAAGGTAAGGGCGAAACTGGCTGTTGGCTTCCAAAAAACGGTATTGGAAAAACACCGTCAACGGCAAGGCCTGTACTTCCCCGATTTGCCCAGCCCCGGCCAATGCGCCCGCGCCGATGAGTTTGTGGGTGAAAGGCAATGCCAGCGGCACGTCCACGGAAAAATTATCGGTGTACATGTAGGTAATGCCGCCGCTGACCTGGCTGGCCGAGCTGACGTCCGATTTGGTGCCGGCAAAGCTGGGCGCCGACATGTCGCCGCTGGTGACTTGCGGTGCGATGGTGGTCATTCCAAGGCGGCCCAGCCAGGTGCCGGCCGATTGGGCGCTAGCGATTGGGGTAAGTGCAATGGCAGATAGGGTTGCGATGATGGAAATAAGTAGTTTCATGGGATCCTCGACTTTCTAATTACAGCCAGCCAGCGCTAACCAAACTTTTATTGACCAGTTGGGCCAATAATTTATGGCCGTAGGGCGTGGGGTGAAACTCATCGGAGAACGCATAGGTTTTCCACCAATCTGCTTTGCCGTTAGATCCTGCCGGTGGGGTTTGATTAGATAGGGCGGTCGCGTTGCATTGCAGCCATGTCACAGCGCTAGCACCGCTGCTTGGGCACAGCGGTGTAGTCACGTTTGTGAGCCCGTACTGTGCTGGATTTGCAATTTGGTTGTCCATTTCCGTATTTAGGTCAACAATGACAACTGAACTATTGCCAGCAAAATTACTTGCTAGCTGAGAGTTATAGGCAGCTATCCATGCGCGCACCATTTGATCCGTCTGTGTTTTCGCAGCAGCTCCTGCGGGTCCGCCACCGTAGGCTGCAGCAATTTGGTTAAGTACGGCAACAAAGCGCGGTGTGTTGGTTATGCCGGGTAAATTAACAACCACAACACGTGTGGCGCCCTTGTCAAGCGCATAGGTCTTGACCGATTGGAAAAAGCCGTCAGCGAGCTTTTTCATGTAATCAGAGCCTCTGGCAGCCGCAGTGGCTTGAGATGTAGCCGCCGCAATGCCTAAATTGGCTGTGAAGGCGTTGAATGCCGTCAAGGTTTGATCGGCAAGAATTGCCCCGGTGAGACCTGCTGCATCATTGCCTCCTCCATCAATTAGGAGCAAATCGCTGGCACTGTAGGTGGTTGCGGTGGTGGCCGCTGCAACTAACTGGTAGGGAATTGATAGTGGGCTAAGGGCCCCCCCTTGCGCGCTGGTGTTTTGAATCAAAGCGCCGCCAACTGCAAAATTGGTGCAACCCGGCGTCGTATTTGCGACGTAAGTAGCACCTGTAAATTTAAACGTATTGCAAAGCGAAGTAATTCCGTAGCTCGCGGCTACTAGCTCGGGCCAAATCTGGGTGCTTGAATCCTGTACGGAAAAAACTCGGCCATAAGGCCCTACGCCGTTATAGGTTCCGCTGTCAGAAAGGCTATCTCCGATAACCTTGACAGATTTAATCTGAACTTTGAGCGGAATTTCACTTCCGCCACCGCAGGCCGCAAGCAGCGCTACCGCGATCGAACCGAGTGCCAACTGTTTTACAAATCGCATACTGAATGTCTCCTTGGCTGTTGAGGGTGTTGTAATTTGAG
>Ga0187844_10002108_pt1 | contig 14417 bp, 14 predicted proteins | sample SpaLakP09_SKY_50_FD_134517 | JGI IMG/M metagenome (GOLD analysis project Ga0187844, IMG submission 134517) | Oligotrophic lake water microbial communities from Sparkling Lake, Wisconsin, USA - SP09_SKY_50 | ecosystem: Environmental > Aquatic > Freshwater > Lake | place: USA: Sparkling Lake...
CGCCGACGCTGAAGACGCTGTACCGCCGCGCGGCCATGCGTTTTCACCCCGACCTGGCGCCCTCGGGCCCCGAACGTGAGGTCTGCGAGCAGCGCATGATGATCGTCAACGAGGCCTACGCGGCCAGCGACCGCCACAAGCTGGAAACCCTGCTGTTGGCGGCTGGTGAGCTGCCCGAGAAAGTCATCGGCGGCCCGGCGGACGCGGTGCGCGCCTGGCTGGGGCTTTGCGAGCACATGGTGCAAGGCCGCATCCGCGTCGTGCAGGCGCAGACACTGATGCTGCAGAACCTGCAGATGCACCAGTTGCGTGTGGCCATCGAACGCGCTGAGGCCGGTGGCATGAAGCCGCTGGACATCATGGCCACCCGGCTGCGCGCGCAGATTGCGGAACGCCGCCAGGAGCTCTACATCGGTGAGCGGGTTGGCGGCGATGCGAGGCTGGCGGCGGATTTCTTGAGGAAGCGGTATCAGCGGGTGACGTGGTTGGGCTTGGGCTGAAGGCTTGTCGCCCCATCCCGGGGACGACCCGCCTGGACCCCGCCGTCCTACGCAAGAGGCCGCGCGTGGCGTGCATGAGCAGCGCCGCGCGGCGGGCCACTGGGCCTAGCGTTCGTCGTTTTGAGTCTGCGGATCGGCGCTGGGATAGAAGTTCACCATGTCGCCTGCATCGTTCACCTGAACGAACAGCAGGACCACACCGCGGGTCGTGTAGTGGTCGGGACCCCACGGAATGACGACGCTATCTGTCCATGAACCATTCGACTCCGTCCGGCTTGCCGGCAGGTAGTTGTAGGGATTCATCGTCGGGTCGTTGCCCACGGTTTTTGCCGCTGCAGAAACCAGCCTGAGGTTCTCGCCATTCACCGTCGCTTCTAGGAAGTTGATGACAAGTTCTCCGCCTTCGCCTTTGGGCGTAGACGTGGTGAGCACGGCGTCGGGTGGCAGTTGCACACCATTGCCATCGACAAATGTGCACTGAGACAGGCCTCCCGCAGTGCTGGTGACGGTGACGGTGTAGGGAGAAACAAAGGTCGACACGGAAACTCCTTGGACTAGGAAAAAAGGGCGTCGGCCAACACGATCCGGCGCCAGAGTCAGAAAACGCGTTGAAGCTGCAACCAGGATTGAGCGTCCTTCCAATCGGGTCGCTCGCTGGCATGCGGGTCCAGGCAGGTCTGTACGCGAAGCCATCGCTGCGTCAGCTCCACATGCGATTTCGACCACCCGTTACGACGCTGAAGCAGATTCTGAGCACGGCTGCACGCGGCCCGGCCGTCCAAGCCGTCGGCGGCGTGTCGCTGCGCCTTCAACAACTGAAGGTTTACGGCCGCGTTCAAGGTTTGCAGCGGTGCGGCTTCGGGGCGGTTCGCAATCAGCGCGTCCAAGCGCTGCTCGGCCCGCAGCAGAGCCTGCTGCCAAGCTTCGCAATCGGTAGGTGCGCATCCGGGGTCTGCCATCAGCTCCACGAGCATCACCCACAAAGGCAGCCAGTTTTCCAGGGCAGGTTTGCCAGGCCGCAATCCATCCAGCCTCTGCATCAGCGCCCAGGCCTGCCGACTCCGCGCCGCAGGGGCAAGGTCACGTCTTTGCGCCAACAGGTCAGCTTCGATGTCCAACGCGAGCACGGCCCAACTGACGTTGGCGGGATCACCTCGACGCAGCTCGTCGGCTGCGGCCTTGGCGCGATTCAGTGTCGCCAGAGCATTCCGGCCCGCGCTGACCTGTGAGCGGCTCAGCTGGGACAGCAGGCTCGCCTCCCGCTTCAGCCATTCGAGGTCTGCGGGATGTTGGCGACGCAAAGACTGGATCGCGGGCAAGGCGCGCTCGAAGGCCTGCGCGGCTTGGGCATACCTCCCCGTCTGCTGCATCAGACGGCCTATCCAACTGACCGTATCGCTCCAGTCACTGCGCAGGCTCGGATCGTCGGGCCGTCGCTTCAGCACCACCTCCTTGAGTACCAATGACTGCTGGAAGGCCTGTTCCGCTTCGGCGAGCTGGCCCCGCCCCAATAGCAGGCTGCCCAGGCTGTTTTCGGCATATGACAACTCAAGCTGCGCGTCCACAGCGTCCGGCTCAGCCTGCAGCCACTGCGCGCTGACATCGCGATACCGGAGCCAGTGCTTCTCCGCTTGTTCAAACTGGCGCTGACGAAAGAACACCTCGCCCTGCCAGAACGCCGCAGCGCCCTGGGCCTTGCGCCAGGCCGCAGTCATGTCGGCAGTGGGCGGGTCGCCCTGCAGCAGATCAGACGCGGCCTGAAGGGGCTCCAGCGCTGCGTCGAGATCACGCTTGGACACGCGCACTTCGCCGATCACGCTGAGCGCCTTGGCACGCTGCAGCCGGTCCACCGGGCTGAGCACACTGCTCTGATCAAGCACCTTCAGCGCCTTGCCGCCCACGCTGTCCAACAGTTCCAGGCGGCCGATGGGGCGCAGCTTGTCGGCGAACTCGCCCAGCATGAAGCTGAGCACATCCTCGGCCTGTTGGCGGCGGGCCTGGGCCTGGTGCTCGGCGGCCTCGGCGCGGCTGGCCTGCAGCAGGCTGGTCGTCGTCAGCCCCACCAGCGCCAGCACGGCGGCCGACCCCACCGCGACCGCGAGGCGGTGGCGCCGCACGAAGCGGTTGAGCACGTACCACCGGCTGTCCGGACGCGCGCGGATGGGCTCGTGGGCCAGCCAGCGCTGCAGGTCCTCCGCCAGCTCCTGGGCATTGGGGTAGCGCTCGGCGGGGGCCTTCTTCAGCGCCTTGGCGACGATGGTGTCGAGGTCGCCGCGCAGCTCGCGGGACTGCCGGGCGATGGCGTCGTCGGGCTGGTCGGCCGCCACGTCGGACAGCCGCTTGGGCACCAGCTCGACAACGGCCTTGAGGCGGTCGAGCTGGGTCTGCGTGTCGTCGGCCGTGGGGTGGCTGCCGCCCAGCAGCAGGTAGAGCAGCACGCCGAGCGCATAGACATCGGTGGCGGTGGTGACGTCGGCCTGCTGCACCTGCTCGGGCGCGGCGAACTGGGGCGTGAAGGCGCTGCCGGCGCGCTGGGTCAGCTCGGTGGCGGCGGCGCCTTCCAGCGCCTGGCTGGCGTCGTCCAGCAGCTTGGCGATGCCGAAGTCCAGCAGCTTCACCTCGCCCTGCTCGGTGACGAGGATGTTGCTGGGCTTGAGGTCGCGGTGCAGGATGAGCCGCGCATGGGCGTGGGCCACGGCGGCCAGCACGTCCAGGAAGAGGCGCACGCGGGCCTGGATGCCCAGCTGGTGCAGGCGGCAGTAGGTGTCGATGGGCCGGCCGTCGACGTACTCCAGCACGAGATAGGGCTGGCTGCCCTGATAGACACCGGCGTCGAGCAGGCGGGCGATGTGCGGGTGGGACAGCCGCGCCAGGATCTCGCCCTCGCGCGCGAAACGACCCGCATCGCCACGCCCGAGCAGGCCGGCGGTCAGGAACTTGACGGCCACCTGGCCTTCGAAGCGACCGTCGGCCCGCTTGGCCAGCCAGACAGTGCCCATGCCGCCCTGGCCCAGCGGGCTTTGAAGCAGGTAGGGACCGATGGCCTCGCCAGTCAGATCGGGCGGTGGTGAAGGCTCTTCGTCGGGCACGGCGGCCAGCGCCTCGTGCCACTGCGCGACGACGGGTTCGCTGAGGAAGCCCTGCTCCTCCAGACCCTCTGCGCGCGCCAGCAACCGCTTCAGTTGCACGGCAGTGTCCGGGTCTTGCGCCTGCAACCGCGCGAGGCGCTCGTCGCGCGCCGGCGGGTCCAGGTCCAGCAGCTCGTCGAGCAAGGGGCTCAGCGCGAGCCAGCGTTGCTTGTCGAGGGCGTCCATCTGGCGTCAAGCCCCCAGGGAAATGGACAGAAACAGCCGCGCCTTCTGCCAGTCGCGCTGCACGGTGCGCTCGGTCACACCCAGCGCCTCGGCGATATCGGGCTCGCGCAGGCCGCCGAAGTAGCGCATCTCGACGACCTGGGCCAGGCGGGGCTCCAGCTGGGCCAGTTCGTCCAGCGCCTCGTGCACGCGCAGGATGTCGGCGTCGCCGTCGGGCAACTGCTCGGCAATGGCCGTGTCCAGCGTGACATGGGCCAGCCCGCCGCCACGGCGCTCGGCCTGGCGGGCGCGCACCAGGTCGATGACGACCGAGCGCATGGCCTGGGCGGCATAGGCCAGGAAATGGCGCCGGTCGGGGAAGCAGGCGCCCTGGGCGCCGGGCAGGCGCAGCCAGGCTTCGTGCACCAGGGCCGTGGTGTCGAGCAGGGTGAGGTGACCCGCCTGGCGGACATGGCGGCGGGCCAGGCGCTGCAGGTCGGCGTAGAGCTGCGCCACCACCTGGCCGGCGGCGTCGCGGTCGCCCTGCTGGGCGGCGTGCAGCAGTTGGGTGATGTCTTGCACGGGGCGCACTCTAACGGTTGGGCAAGTCGAAACTCGCGCGCCGGGTAGGGGCTTGCGACAGGGAATGAAGTTTTTTTCGGAACGGATGTCGGGTTCGGCGGACAGCCTGCGTTTTGATAGATGAGGGCCGCGAGAGCGGTCAGGGAGGCCGGCCCTCACCCCACAAGATCAACTCTCGAAGCGCCGACATGTCCCAGGTCCAACTGATTGCCAACAACCCGCACGCAGGCACCCGAAGCAGCGGCAGCGCGTCGCTGCAACGAATCGATTCGCCGGCCGCGCTGGGGCTGCGCCTATCCCGCCAGTTCGCCCAGTGCCGCCGGGAAGGTGGTCAGCTGGCGCTGCTCTGGATCGACATCGAGGTGCTGGAGCAGCCCGACAAGCCCCTGGGCGAGCAGGCGCGCGAGCACCTCATCCAGGTCGTCAGCCTGCGCCTGCGCAACCGGGTGCGCGGCGTGGACGAAGTGCTGCGCGTGGGCGATCAGGGCTTTGCCGTGCTGCTGATGGCAGCAGGCACCCTCGAGGCCGACATCGTCGAGCGGCGGCTGCTGCAGACCGCGCGCGGCAACTACGGCGTGGACGACCTGTTGATGCAGGTCGGGGTGCGCATCGGCACGGCGGTGTTCCCTGAGGACGGCCGCAATGGCACGGAATTGGCCGAAGCCGCCTGTGCGAACCTGCGCTAGGCGTTCGGCTAGACCTCCAGCCACTCCTTGCGGATGTAGGTATTGCCGCGCAGCTCAGCCGGCGTGCCCTCGAAGACGATGCGGCCGTGGCCCATCACGTAGCAGCGCTCGGAGATCTCCAGCGCGATGGCCAGCTTCTGTTCGACCAGCAGCACGGCAACGCCGCGGTTCTTCAGCTCCTTCAGGTACTCGGCCACCAGCTCGACGATCTTGGGCGCCAGGCCCTCGGTGGGCTCGTCGATCATGATGAGGTCGGGGTCGCCCATCAGCGTGCGGCACAGCGTGAGCATCTGCTGCTCGCCGCCCGACAGCACGCCCGCCTCGGTGTGCTGGCGCTCCTTGAGGCGCGGGAACATCTTGTACATGTCGTCGAAGCTCCAGCGCACATTCTTGGCACCGGACTTTTTCTCGCCCAGAGACAGGTTCTGATGCACGGTGAGCTTGGGGAAGATGTCGCGGTTCTCGGGCACGTAGCCGACGCCGAGGTGCGCGATCTCGTAGGCCTTGCGGCCGACCAGTTCCACGTCGCCGAACTTGACGGAGCCCTTGGCATCGACCTGGCCCATGATGGTCTTGACCATGGTCGAACGGCCGGCGCCGTTGCGGCCCAGCAGGCTGACGATCTCGCCCGGGTTGACTGTCAAGCTGACGCCATGCAACACATGGCTCTTGCCGTAGAAGGCGTGGACGTTGTCCAGTTTCAGAACCCTTGAGGAAGTCATGCGTGCGCCTCCGCCAACACCGAGCCCAGGTAGGCCTCCTGCACCTTGGCGTTGGCACGCACCGCCTCCGGCGTGTCGAACGCGATGACCTCGCCGTAGACCAGCACCGCGATCTTGTCGGCCAGGCCGAAGACGACGCCCATGTCGTGCTCCACGGTCAGCAGCGTCTTGCCCACCGTCACGTCGCGGATGAGCTGGATGAAGCGCTTGGTCTCGCTCTTGCTCATGCCGGCCGTGGGTTCATCCAGCAGGATGACGCTGGAGCCCCCGGCGATGGTGATGCCGATCTCAAGCGCGCGGGCTTCGGCGTAGGTCAGGTTCATGGCCAGCACGTCGCGTTTCTTGTCGAGCTTGATCATCTCCAGGATCTGTTCGGCGCGGTCGTTGGCGTCGTCCAAGTCGGCCAGGAATTTCCAGAAGGCGTACCGATGGCCCAGGCTCCACAGCACGGCGCAGCGGATGTTCTCGAACACGCTCAACCGGGTGAACAGATTGGAGACCTGGAAGCTGCGCGACAGGCCCAGACGGTTGATCTCGTAGGGCTTCTTGCCGTCGATCCGCTGGCCGTGCAGCTGGATGTCGCCGGAGGTCGGCGCAAAGCGCCCGCTGATGAGGTTGAACAGCGTGCTCTTGCCTGCGCCGTTGGGGCCGATGATGGCCACGCGCTCGCCGGCCTGCACGGCCAGGTTGGCGCCGCGGATGATCTCGCTCTTGCCGAAGCTCTTGCGCACGTCGCGCAACTCAAGCGCATAGCTGGCGGTGCCGCTCATAGCGCCTCCCTCCGCTTGATTTCTTTCTCGATGTCTTCCTGGATCTCGCCCCACTGGTGGGCGTAGTGCCGCCGCGCCAGCTCGAACAGGCCGATGCCGACCACCATCAGCCAGCCGGCGCCGAACCAGGCGTCCACGCCCGAGCTGTCCAGCGTCGCACCCATGAACTTCAGCTCGGGGCCCAGCGCCTCGTTGAGCTGGCGGTGGTAGACCATCTCGATCATGGCCGCCGCACCGACAAGTGCCGCCAGCGCCGCGCCGCCCAGCGCCAGATACGACGTCCAGATGCGCCCCAGCTTGCCGAAGGCCGCCACGCGCAGGTTCATCAGGATGAGGCTGGCCACGCCGCCCGGCGCGTACATGACCATGAACAGGAACACCAGGCCCAGGTAGAGCAGCCAGGCGCTGGTCAGCTCGGACAGCAGCACCAGCGCGATGACCATCAGTACCGCGCCGATGATGGGGCCGAAGAAGAACGTCGCGCCGCCCAGGAAGGTGAACAGCAGGTAGGCACCCGAACGCGAGGCGTGCAGCACCTCGCCGTTGACGATCTCGGTGTTGATGGCGCCCAGACCACCGGCGATGCCGGCGAAGAAGCCCGAGATGGCGAAGGCCATGAAGCGCACCCAGTGCGTGTCGTAGCCGATGAACTCCACGCGCTCGGGGTTGTCGCGCACCGCGTTGAGCATGCGGCCCAGCGGCGTGCGCGTCAGCGCGAACATCGCCGCCGTGCAGACGAAGCAATAGGCCGCCGCGAGGTAGTAGACCTGGATCTGCGGCCCGAACGTGATGCCCATCACCGGCTGGCCGATGACACGGTTGCTGGACACACCGCCCTCGCCGCCCGAGAACTCCGGCAGCATCAGCGCCAGCGCGAACACCAGCTCGCCAATGCCCAGCGTGATCATCGCGAAGGGCGTGCCGGCCTTCTTGGTCGACACATAGCCCAGCAGCGACGCCGTCACCAGGCCCGCCAAGCCACCCACCAGCGGCACCAGGCTGACCGGGATACCCAGCGTGCCGGCGCCCACCTTGTTCAGCGCGTGAATGGCCAGGAAGGCCCCCACGCCGCTGTAGACGGCATGGCCGAAGCTCAGCATGCCGCCCTGGCCCAGCAGGATGTTGTAGGCCAGGCAGGCGATGACGCCGATGCCCATCTGCGTGAGCATGGTCTGCGCCAGGCCGCTGGTCCAGATGCGCGGCGCGACGAGCAGCACCAGGGCAAAGAAGCCCCAGACGATCCAGCGGCCGACGTTGAGGGGCTTGAAGTGGAAGTCCTTTGCCTTGCTCATTAGTCTTCTCGCGTGCCCAGGAGGCCTTTGGGTCGGAAGATCAGGATCAGCACCATCAGCAGGTAGGGCAGGATCTGGGCGACGTCCTTCAGCGCCAGGCGCAGCACCGGGTAGCCGGGTGTTTCCGGTGTGACCGTGAAGCCCAGCGCCGTCAGCGCGGAGCCGAGCGAGGCGTCCACGGTCAGCGGCAACGTCTGCAGCAGGCCGATGACGATGGAGCCGACAAAGGCGCCCGACAGCGAGCCGATGCCGCCCACGACGACGACGACGAAGATGATGGAGCCGACGATGACCGCCATGTTGGGCTCGGTCACGAAGGTGATGCCGCCGATCACACCGGCCAACGCCGCCAGCGCGCAGCCGCTGCCGAAAACCAGCATCAGCACGCGCGGCACGTTGTGGCCCAGCGCCTCGACCATCTCGGGGTGCGTCAGCGAGGCCTGGATGACGAGACCGACACGGGTGCGCGTCAGCAGCAGCCACAGCGCAAGCAGCATCAGCAGCGCGACGGCCATCATGAAGGCGCGCGTGATGGGGAAGGTCGAGCACATTGCTGCCGCACACAGCTCGGGTGCCGCCTTGCCCAGCGCAAAGGACATGCCCTGCCCCGCCGACGAGATGATGGTGAAGGCCGAGCCCTGCAGCTCCGGCGGCGGCGTGAACGGCACTGCCGTGCGACCCCAGACGAGCTGCACCAGTTCCAGGATGACGTAGGAAAGGCCGAAGGTGATGAGCAGCTCCGGCACATGGCCGAACTTGTGCACGCGCCGCAAAGCAAAACGCTCGAAGCCCGCACCCATCACGCCGACCAGCAGCGGCGCCAGCAGCAGTGCCGACCAGAAGCCCAGCACGCCCACCAGCGAGTAGGCGACGTAGGCACCCACCATGTAGAAGCTGGCGTGGGCGAAGTTCAGCACGCCCATCATGCTGAAGATCAGCGTCAGCCCGGAGCTGAGCATGAAGAGCAGCAGACCGGACGACAGACCGTTCAGCAGGTTGATGAAGACTTGATCCAAGGCAGCGGCCGGCAAGGTCAGGAGAACGCGCCGCCACTGAGGGCGGCGCGGCGGGTCAGGCGCTCAGGCGATCAGCCAGGGCGCTTCATCTGGCAGGAAGTCGGCGTGGACGACACGTAGCTGTCGTACTGCTTCACCGGTGCCAGCGTCATGCCCGTCTTCTCGGGGCTGTAGGGGAACTTGGCGTCGGCCTTCTGCCAGACGGAGATGAACAGCGGCTGCTGCAGCTGATGGTCGGTCTTGCGCATCGTCACTTCGCCGTTGAAGCTCTTGACGGTCAGGCCTTCCAGCGCGGCCGCCACCTTGACGGGGTCGGTGGACTTGGCGTTGGCCATGGCCTGACTCAGCATCGTGTAGATGTGCTGGATGCTCAGCGTGTACATGTCGTCGCTGAACTTCTTGTTGTACTAGTCAGCATTCTTCTGCGACTCGCCACCCATGTTGTAGTGGCTGTAGGCCACCTGGAACACGCGGCCCGCGCCGCCAGTGCCCAGCGCCGTGGGTGTGCCGGTCACGCCCGTGTAGTAGGTGAAGAACTTGCCGTTGTAGCCGGCCTCGTTGGCGGCCTTGACGAGCAGGGCCAGGTCAGAGCCCCAGTTGCCGGTGATGACGGTATCGGCGCCGCTGGCCTTGATCTTGGCGACGTAGGGCGCGAAATCGCGCACCTGGGCCAGCGGGTGCAGGTCCTCGCCGACGAACTGGATGTCCGGGCGCTTGCGGGCCAGCGTTTCCTTGGCGTACTTGGCGACCTGGTGGCCGTGGGCGTAGTTCTGGTTCAGCAGGAAGACCTTCTTGACGTCAGGCTGGTCCTTGATGAACGACGACAAGGCTTCCATCTTCATCGACGTGTCGGCATCGAAGCGGAAGTGCCAGTAGCTGCACTTGCTGTTGGTCAGGTCGGGGTCCACCGCCGAGTAGTTCAGGTAGATGATTTCCTTGCCCGGGTTGCGCTCGTTGTGCTTGGTGACCGCGTCGCTCAGCGCCAGCGCGACGCTGGAGCCGTTGCCCTGCATGATGTAGCGGATGCCCTGGTCGGCGGCGGCCTTCAGCAGGTTCAGCGACTCGGCGGGGCTCAACTTGTTGTCGAAGGTGACCACCTCGAACTTCACGCCGGCCGGGTTGCTCTTGTTGAACTTCTCGCCGAGGAACTGGAAGGTCTTGACCTGGTTCTGGCCGACCGGGCCCATGAGGCCGGAGAGTGCGTCGATGTAGGCCAGCTTGACCGTCTCGCCCTTCTGGGCATGGGCGGCGCCGGCGGCGAGCGCGAGGGCTGCTGCGGCGGTCAGCGTACGCACGGCAAATCGGGTCGAAGTGATGTCGAACATGCTTGTCTCCTGGGGTTATGGCTCTGGGCTCTGATTTGACTTAACGGACAGCTCACGCGGTGGGCAGCTTGTGGCTCACGAACTGCTCGCGCAGCTTGAGCTTCTGTACCTTGCCGGTGGCCGTGTGCGGGATCTCGGTGACGAAGGCTACGTCGTCCGGGATCTGCCACTTGGCGATGCGGCCTTCGTAAAAGGCCAGCAGTTCCTCGCGCGTGAGCGTCGAGTCGGGTTTCTTGACGACGACGAGCAGCGGGCGCTCGTCCCACTTCGCATGCTTGGCCGCGATGACGGCCGCCTCGTGCACGGCCGGATGGGACATGGCGATGTTCTCGAGGTCGATGGAGCTGATCCACTCACCACCGGACTTGATGACGTCCTTGCTGCGGTCAGTGATCTGCATGAAACCGTCGGCGTCTATGGTGGCCACGTCGCCGGTCGGGAACCAGCCGGGCTCGCCGTCCACGCTGACCAGCGGCGACTCTTCGTGGTTGAAGTATCGGGAGATGACCCAGTGCCCGCGCACAACGAGGTTGCCTGAGCTTTGCCCGTCCCAGGGCAGCGAGCGGCCCTCGTCGTCGACGATGGCCATGTCCACGCCGTAAACGACGCGGCCCTGCTTCTCGAGAAGGCGCTGCTGCGCTTCGGCCGGCAGATCGAGCTGGCGCGTCGTCAGCTTGGACAGCGTGCCCAGCGGCGACATCTCGGTCATGCCCCAGGCATGAATGACTTCCAGGCCAAAGTCCTGCTGCAGCGACTTCATCATGGTCGGCGGGCAGGCCGCGCCGCCGATGACGGTGCGCTTGAAGGTCGAGAACTTGAGGTTGTTGGCCTTCACGTAATTGAGCAGGCCCAGCCACACGGTCGGCACGCCGGCACTGAAAGTCACCTTCTCGTGCTCGAACAACTCGTACAGGCTCTTGCCGTCCATGTGAGGGCCGGGCAGCACAAGCTTGAACCCCACGAGCGCAGCGCTGTAGGGCAGACCCCAGGCGTTGACGTGGAACATCGGCACGACCGGCAGCACGACATCGCGGCTGGAGCAGTCCATCGCGTCCGGCAGTGCGGACGCGTAGGCGTGCAGGACCGTCGAGCGGTGGCTGTAGACCGCGCCCTTGGGGTGGCCGGTGGTGCCCGACGTGTAGCAGATGCTGGACGCCGTGTTCTCGTCGAACGCGGGCCAGACGTAGTCGCCGTCTTCAGCGTCCAGCAGATCGTCGAAGCACAGCAGGTTGGGAATGGCCGTGCTCGCGGGCATGTGGGCCCGCGACGTCATCAGCACGAAGTGCTTCACGCTCTTGAGCAGCGGCGCGACCTTCTCGACCAGGGGCAGGAAGGTCGCGTCGAAACACAGCACGCGGTCCTCGGCGTCGTTGGCGATCCAGACGATCTGCTCGGGGAAGAGGCGCGGGTTGATGGTGTGGCAGATCAGGCCCGAGCCCGACGTGCCGTAATAGATCTCGACGTGGCGGTGGCCGTTCCAGGCCAGCGTGCCAATGCGGTCGCCGGGCTGGCAGCCCAGCCGCGCCAGGGCCTGCGCGACCTGGCGTGAACGGCGCGCAAGCTCGCGCCAGTTGCTGCGGTGCAGGTCGCCCTCGACCCGCTTGCTGACGATCTCGGTGTCGCCCGAATGCCGCTCGGCGTGCTTGAGCAACGACGAGATCAACAACGGTTCCGACATCATCCGGCCCATCAATGTCATGGCTGTCTCCTGCCGGTCTTATCAACCCAGTCTAGCCCGCGCTTTCCAGCCCAGAACGTCACAACCGCGACCCTGGCACCCCGGGGAAACACCCAGGCGAGCGCGGTCAAAACGCGCTCACTAAACTGCCAGCATGAATCCCCTCACCGGTCTGGCCTGGACCAATCGCTTCGCTTCCCTGGGCCCCGAGTTCTACACCGAGTTGCCCGCCCAGGGACTGCCCGATCCGCACTGGGTGGCGCAGAGCGCCAGCTGCGCCGAACTGCTGGGCTGGCCGGCCGACTGGGCTGCGTCGCCCGAGTCGCTCGCCGCCTTCTCCGGCAACGCCGCCTTGCCCGGCATGCGGCCACTGGCCAGCGTCTACAGCGGCCACCAGTTCGGCGTCTGGGCCGGCCAGTTGGGCGACGGCCGCGCGCTGTGGCTGGGCGAGGTCAGCACGCCAAACGGCCCGCAGGAGCTGCAGCTCAAGGGTGGCGGCATGACGCCCTACTCCCGCCGCGCCGATGGCCGCGCGGTGCTGCGCTCGTCGGTCCGCGAGTTCCTGTGCTCCGAGGCGATGGCCGCACTCGGCGTACCGACGACGCGGGCGCTGTGCATCACGGGCTCGCAGCTGCCCGTGCGGCGCGAGTCCATCGAGACGGCGGCCGTCGTCACCCGCGTGGCGCCCAGCTTCATTCGCTTCGGCCACTTCGAGCACTTCGCCCACCACGACCAGCTCGACGCGCTGCGCCGCCTGGCCGACTGGTTCATCGCCCACCACGCCCCCGAATGCGCCGACGCGCCCGAGCCCGCCGTTGCGTTGCTGAAGAAGGTGTCGCTGCAAACGGCCGACCTCGTCGCCCACTGGCAGGCCATCGGCTTCTGCCATGGCGTCATGAATACCGACAACATGTCCATGCTCGGCCTGACGCTGGACTACGGGCCGTTCGGATTCATGGATGCTTTCGACCCCGGCCACATCTGCAACCACAGCGACGACCGCGGCCGCTACGCCTACGCCCGCCAGCCGGGCGTGGCGTTCTGGAACCTGCACGCGCTCGCCCAGGCCCTGCTGCCGCTGCTGGAAGGCGAGCAGGAAGCCGCCGGCGAACGCCTGCTGGAGGCCGTCGAGGCCTTCCGCGAACGCTTTGCCAGCCAGATGTTGAGCCGCATGCGCGCCAAGCTTGGCCTCGATGGTGAACAGCCGGGCGACCAGGCTTTGGCCGACGACTTCCTGAAACTGATGGCCGCCTCGCGCGCCGACTTCACGATCGCGTTCCGCCGGCTGTCCCGCGCGCTGGCAAGTCCAGAGCCGTTGCGCGACCTCTTCATCGACCGCGAGGCGCTGGACGCCTGGCTGGCCCGCTGGCGCTAACGCGTGGCGCCCGACGCCGAGGCCCGCATGCTGGCCGTCAACCCAGCCGTCGTGCTGCGCAACCACCTCGCCGAAGGCGCGATCCGCGCATCCGAGCGGGGCGATTTCACGGAGATTGAACGGCTGCTGAAAGTTCTGAGCCGCCCGTTCGACGAACCCGAACTTCCCAGCGACGCGGCCCTGCCGCCCGATTGGGCCCAAACCCTTGAAGTCTCGTGCTCCTCATGACTGACAAGACCTATCCGATCCAGAAGACCGAAGCCGAGTGGCGCGAGCAACTCGACGCCACGCAATACCAGGTCGCCCGCCAGGCCGGGACGGAGCGCGCCTTCACCGGCAAGTACTGGGACCACTTCAAGGACGGCCACTACAACTGCATCGGCTGCGGCACGCCGCTGTTCGAGGCCGACACCAAGTTCGACGCCGGCTGCGGCTGGCCGAGCTACTGGGCGCCGGTCAACAGCGAAGTCATCGAGCGCATCGTCGACCGCAGCCACGGCATGGTGCGCGTGGAGGTGAGATGCAACAAGTGCGGCTCGCACCTGGGCCACGTCTTCCCAGACGGCCCCGAGCCCACGGGCGAGCGCTATTGCATCAACTCCGCCTCCATCGATTTCGTCGGGGAGAATTAGCCCACCCCCTACTCGCTCCGCGAGCTCCCTCAAGGGGGCACTGCCAGCGGCCCGGCAAAGCCGGTTCTGCGGCAATCGCTTGGGAAGGCACTCCGCCTCGACGGTCCATTGAAGATGAAATTACTGCTCGATTTCCTGCCACTCATCCTGTTCTTCGTCGCCTTCAATGGCGCCGAGGGCAACCCCGACGCGGCGGCCGCGTTCGCGACCCAGCACTTCGGTTTCCTCGTGCAGGGCGGTGTCGTCGGCCCCAAGGAGGCGCCGGTGCTGCTAGCCACCGTCGTGGTCATGCTGGCGACGCTGGCCCAGGCGCTCATCCTCAAGCTGCGCGGCCAGAAGATCGACCTGATGCTCTGGATCAGCCTGGCCCTGGTCGTCGTGCTGGGCGGCGCCACCATCTGGTTCCACAACGAGACCTTCATCAAGTGGAAGCCCACCGGCCTGTACTGGGCCATGGCGCTCACACTCTGGATCTCGCTGGCGGCGTTCCGCAAGAACCTGCTCAAGGCCATGCTCGGTGCCCAGTTGCCGCTGCCTGACCCGATC
>Ga0187844_10002110_pt1 | contig 14404 bp, 16 predicted proteins | sample SpaLakP09_SKY_50_FD_134517 | JGI IMG/M metagenome (GOLD analysis project Ga0187844, IMG submission 134517) | Oligotrophic lake water microbial communities from Sparkling Lake, Wisconsin, USA - SP09_SKY_50 | ecosystem: Environmental > Aquatic > Freshwater > Lake | place: USA: Sparkling Lake...
GCGTGTGGTGGGCGTACCCAAGACCATCGACAACGACCTGGACAAGACTCACACCACCTTCGGCTTCGACACCGCGGTGTCCTTTGCCACCGAGTGTCTGGACCGCCTGCACAGCACGGCCGAGAGCCACCAGCGCGTGATGGTGGTGGAGATGATGGGGCGCTACGCGGGCTGGATCGCCTTGCACGCGGGTATCTCGGGCGGGGCGCATGCCATCCTGATGCCCGAGATCCCCTATGACATCGAGAAGGTGGCAGCCACGATCCGCGAGCGCGATGTCCACGGCCGCCTTTACTCGCTGGTGGTGGTGGCCGAGGGCGCGCGACCCCGGCAGGGCCAGCGTGCCCTGCTGGCGGCAGCCGAAGCCGGCCATGCCGAACGCCTGGGGGGCATCGGCGAGCAGGTGGCCGAGGAGCTGGCCGAGCGCACCGGCAAGGACGCGCGCGTGGTGGTGCTGGGGCACCTGCTGCGCGGCGGCAGCCCGACCACCTTCGACCGGCTGGCGGCCAAGCGTTTCGGCACGGCCGCCGTGCGTGCGCTGGACGAGGGGCATTCGGGCGTGATGGTGGCGTTGGCCCATCCCAACGTCATCTACGTGCCGCTGACCGAGGTGGCCGGCCGCATGAAGGCGGTGCCGCCCGACAGTGACACCCTGCAGACCGGGCGCGACCTGGGGATCTGCTTCGGCGACTGACGCCGGGCGCCAGCGCCACCCCTTACCATTACCGCCATATTTCCTGGAGACAATACGATGACCGTCATCACCAACATCGAAGACCTGCGTGTCCTGGCCCAGAAGCGCGTGCCGCGCATGTTCTACGACTACGCCGACAGCGGTTCCTGGACCGAGAGCACCTACCGCGCCAACGAGAGCGATTTCCAGAAGATCAGGCTGCGCCAGCGCGTCGCCGTCAACATGGAGGGACGCACCACGCGCAGCACCATGATTGGCCAGCCGGTGGCCATGCCTGTGGCCATTGCGCCCGTGGGCCTGACGGGCATGCAGCACGCCGACGGCGAGATCCTGGCCGCACGTGCAGCCAAGAAGTTCGGCATTCCTTTCACGCTCTCGACCATGAGCATCTGCTCCATCGAGGACGTGAGCAAGGGAACCGACGGTCACCCCTTCTGGTTCCAGCTCTACATGATGAAGGACCGTGATTTCATCGAGCGCCTGATCGAGCGCGCCAAGGCCGTCAACTGTTCCGCCCTGGTGCTCACGCTGGACCTGCAGATCCTGGGCCAGCGCAACAAGGACCTGAAGAACGGCCTGTCGGCGCCCCCGAAGCTCACCATTCCCAATATTCTCAACATCGCCACCAAACCGCGCTGGGCGCTGGGCATGCTGGGCACACCGCGGCGCGAGTTCGGCAACATCGTCGGCCACGTCAAGGGCGTGGAGAACATGAGCTCGCTGTCGGCCTGGACGGCCCAGCAGTTCGATCCGGCGCTGAACTGGGGCGATGTGGAGTGGATCAAGAAGCGCTGGGGTGGCAAGATCATCCTCAAGGGCATCCAGGATGTGGAAGACGCCAAACTCGCGGTCAACTCCGGTGCCGACGCGCTGATCGTCTCCAACCACGGCGGTCGCCAGCTCGATGGTGCCGACTCCAGCATCAACTCGCTGCCCGCCATCGTGGCGGCCGTCGGCAAGCAGATTGAAGTGCACATGGACGGCGGCATCCGCTCCGGCCAGGATGTGCTCAAGGCGCGCGCCCTGGGGGCGCAGGCCGTCTACATCGGCCGTGCCATGGCCTACGGCCTGGGGGCCATGGGCGAGGCCGGTGTCAGCAAGGCGCTGCAGATCATCCGCAACGAGCTCGACATCACCATGGCCTTCTGCGGCCACACCGACATCAACACGGTGGACCGCAGCATCCTGCTGCCGGGGACCTACCCGACGGCCTGAGTGGCCTGCAGTTCCAGGTGGTACAGGCCCCAGGGGCATTGTGCATAACGCTCGGCCAGCGGCCGGGCCATCACATCCGCGTGGCGGTCGGCGTCGAACACCGCCCATAGCGGGCCCAGGCCGCCCAAGGGCATGGGCGGTCGTCCAGGTGGGTGGCGATGATGAAACGGTAACGACGCGCCTGCGCCAGGGTCAGCGTGACGTTGTAGCCGTCGATGGCGCGCAGCACCAGCTTGAGTGTGTTGTCCAAACGTGCGCCCGTGGCTTCGATGACCTGCCCCAGCAGCGGACCCCGCAGGGTGTGGACCTTGGCGTCGTACTCCAGGGTCGGTCGGATGGTGACGGCCGGCAGTGCGCGCAGGGCTTCGAAATCAAACACGTGGGCCTTGTCGAAAGTCAGTTGCTGCTTGACCATCATCTGGTCCAGGGCCTTGTCCAGCGGGCCACGGTTGCCTTGGCCGATGGCGCCCGTCACGGTCAGCAGGGTGGGGCCGGTCCGCTGGGGGCGGTCCTGTGCGGCGGGCGCGGCGCTGGCCAGGGTGGTGGCGCCGACGGCGGCCAGAAATTGACGTTTCTGCATGGTGTCTCCTGAATGGCAGGGGCGTTCCAGCGCCTATTCTGCCTCCGCCGGCGCGCTATGCTAGCCGGGTGATTTCCCTGCCTGCCGTCACCACTGGCACACCCGCCTTGCGTCGCATCGCGCATCTGGACATGGATGCGTTCTACGCCTCGGTCGAGTTGCTGCGCTATCCGCAACTCCAGGGCTTGCCGGTGGTGATCGGCGGGCGCCGGCGGCGCGACGACGACGCGCTCTTGCAAGACCATGCGGGCCTGCCGCTGGCCGAGATTCCGGTGGTCGACTTCCCCCTGCTCAAGGACTACACCGGCCGCGGTGTCATCACCACCGCCACCTATGCGGCGCGCCAGTTCGGCGTGGGCTCGGCCATGGGGCTGATGAAGGCCGCGAAGTTGTGTCCGCAGGCCATCCTGCTGCCGGTGGACTTCGACGAATACCGCAAGTATTCGCGCCGCTTCAAGGAGGTCATCACCGAGATAGCACCGGTGATGGAGGACCGCGGCGTGGACGAGGTCTACATCGACTTCACCGAGGTTCCCGGCGGCCAGCGCGATGGCGGGCGCAGCCTGGCGCGCCTGATCCAGAAAAGCATCTTCGACGCCACCGGCCTGACCTGCTCGATCGGTGTGGCACCCAACAAGCTCCTCGCCAAGATGGCCAGCGAGTTCAACAAACCCAGGGGCATCTCCGTCGTTCTGCCCGAGGACCTGCAGGCGCTGATCTGGCCCCTGCCCTGCCGCAAGATCAACGGCGTGGGCCCCAAGACCGACGAGAAACTCCAGGCGCACGGCATCCAGACGATAGGCGAGCTGGCCGCACGCGAGCCCGGCTGGCTGCTCGAGCACTTCGGCAGGAGCTATGGCGCCTGGTTGTTTGAAGCGGCCTGGGGGCGTGACGAACGCCCCGTGGTGACCGAGAGCGAACCCGTTTCTCTGAGCCGCGAAACCACCTTCGAGCGTGATCTGCATGCCGTACGCGACAAGACGGAGCTCGGCGCCATCTTCACGAGCCTGTGCGAGCGCGTGGCGGCCGACCTGCAGCGCAAGGGTTACGAAGGCCGCACCATCGGTATCAAGTTGCGATACGACGATTTCAAAAGCGTCACCCGTGACCTGACCCTGGAGCACTACACCGCAGACGCCAAGACCCTGCGCCAGGCCGCGGGCCTGTGCCTCAAGCGCGTGGACCTGAGCCGCCGCCTGCGCCTGCTGGGGGTGCGCGTCGGCTCGCTGCGTCGCCTGGGCACTGAAGATGCTGCGCCGCAGCAGCAAGATACGCAGGCCAGTGCTTTATTAGGTGCTATTGATTCAGGAGCGGATACGCTGCCCCTGTTCTGACCCGTTGGCCAGGTTGGCCGGCATTGACAGGGGCTGACGTCAAACTTACAGTGGAGCCGTTCCCAGCGGAGGCCTTCATGCACCATCCCCTGACCCTGGCAGAGATCAAGCGTATCCGGCTCTGGCATGTCGCGCACAGGGAGGACCATCCGCTCGAATACCAGCTCTGGGACGGCGTGCTGTGCTGCTGGCTCATGGGCTGGGTCGGCTGGATGCCGGTGCTGATGTTCGACCTGCTCTGGATCGGGCCCCTGTGCCTGTTGGGCAGCGTCGCTCCCAGGCTTTACGTGGCCTGGCGTGCCCACGCGCACCGCGCGCAGCGCCTGCGTTGCGACTGGTTGTCCAGCCGGGCCTGAGCACAAGCTGGGTAAAGTAGGGGCATGAACATCCTGCACTGCTTTACCCTTTCCATCAACGACCACATCGCCCACCTGGTGCTGAATCGCCCCGAGGCGATGAACACCATGCACCCGAAGTTCTGGCGCGAACTCGACCAGGTGCTCACGCAACTGCATGCCGGCACCGAGGCTCGCGTGCTGGTGATCAGCAGCACCGGCAAGCATTTCAGCGCCGGCATGGCGCTGGAGACTTTCAGTGGCGCCATCACCCTGGACGACAAGAGCGCGGAAGGCCGCGCGGCCATCTTCGACCTGCTCACCGACATGCAGGCCACCTTCACCAAGCTGGAAACCCTGCGCATCCCCGTCATCGCGGCCATCCAGGGCGGTTGCATCGGCGGTGCGGTGGACATGGTCAGCGCCTGCTGTCTGCGCTACGCCACAGCCGATGCCTTCTTCTGCATCCAGGAAATCAATATCGGCATGGTGGCGGATGTGGGCACCTTGCAGCGCCTGCCCAAGCTGATCCCCTTGGGCGTGGTCAAGGAGCTGGCCTACACCGGGCGGCGGATGCCCGTCGCGCAGGCCCTGGGCTACGGCCTGGTGAGCCAGGTCTTCGACACGCCGGAAGCCTTGCTGGCTGGCGCCTTGCAGACGGCCAAGGAGATTGCGACCAAGCCGCCGGTGGCCATCTGGGGCACCAAGCAGGCCCTGCACTACGCACGGGACCACGGCGTGGACGACGCGCTCAAGCAGATGGGCTGGCTGCAGGGCGCGATCTGGAGCAACAAGCACGTGATGGAGGCCGTCACGGCCATGAAGGAAAAGCGGGCAGGCAACTTCCCGGACCTGGCGCCGCTACGGTCTTTTCGCGATGCTGGCCGGTAAGGCAGGCCGGGGCCTGCTCCTCGTCCTGGCTTGCGGCTTGGCGCAGGCGGCCGACCAGGACGATGCGCTGTATGCCAGTTACGCCTGCCAGCAGTACGCCCTGGCGGCGCTCAAGACCCTGGGCAAACCCAGGATGGACGCGACACGGCCAGCGACACCTGCGAACGACAAGCGCTGGGCGGGAATGGCCGACGTCTGGTTGGCCTCGGGCGCACTCCATGCCCAGGCCCGCTTTGGGGCGGCCATGGTCCGTTCCGAGTACCAGTGCGCCGTGCAGAAGACACCAGGGGCGGGCTGGAAACTGTTGGAACTGCAATGGCCGCAAGGCCGCCCTTGAACGCCGGCTTTCTGGATGCCGTTTACTGCCGCGCGGTCCGCACGTTGGCTGGCAAGGCCTGCGGGTGGCTGGTGCGCCAGGGGTTGATGTCCAGGCCGCCGCGGCGGGTGTAGCGCGCGTAGACCGTCAGCTTGGTCGGCTTGCAGCGTGTCCAGAGGTCCATGTAGATGCGCTCCACGCACTGCTCGTGGAATTCGTTGTGGTTGCGAAAGCTCACCAGGTATTGCAGCAGGCCGGCCTGCTCGATCTGCGGGCCGCTGTAGCTGATCTGCACGCTGCCCCAGTCGGGCTGGCCGGTCACCAGGCAGTTGCTCTTGAGCAGGTTGCTGGTCAGCACCTCGCTCACGGGCTGTTCGTCGACGGCCGCTGTCAGCAGTTCGGGCGCCGGCGTGTAGTGCGTGCATTCGATGTCCAGCCGGTCCAGGCTCAGGCCGTCGAGTTCGTGGATGGGCTGCTGGTCGAACAGTTCGGGCGCGATGATCTTCACGCCCACCGTGCCGGTCTTGTCGGAGCCGCGCCAGGCAGCCTCGCTGATGTCGGCGCGGATGCGCGCCTGCACCTCGGCTGTATCGGCGAATTTCGTGTTGTTGTAGCTGTTGAGATAGAGCTTGAAGGACTTGCTCTCGATGATGTTGGGGGTCTCGCAGGGCACGGTGACCTGGGCGATGGCCACCTGCGGCTTGCCGCGTGCGTTGAGCCAACTCAGTTCGTAGGCCGTCCACAGGTCGGCACCCATGAAAGGCAGGGTGGCCGGCACGCCGATCTCCTGGCGCTTCGGGGAACGTGGGATGGGAAAGAGCAGGCTGGCGTCGTACTGGTCCGCATAAGGGGCCGCCTTGCCCAGCATCGAGTCTTCGGCTTGGCTCATCTCAGTCCTGCACTTTCCGACGGAAGACCAGGCGATCGGGTTGAGACGCCTGCGCATCGTAAGCATAGCCCTCAAGGTTGAACTTCTCCAGCTGCTTCGGTGTGATCAGATGCTTGGTGGCCGCGTAGCGCGCCATCAGGCCGCGCGCGCGTTTGGCCAGGAAGCTGATGACCTTGTACTTGCCGCCCTTCCAGTCCTCGAACACGCACTCGATCACGCGCGCCTTCAAGGTCTTGAGGTCCACGGCCTTGAAGTATTCCTGCGAGGCCAGGTTTACCACCACGGGTGTCTTGTCGGCCTGCAGGCGCTCGTTCAGGTAATCCGCGATCTGCGAGCCCCAGAACTTGTAGAGGTTCTTGCCCTGCGGGTTCTCCAGCGCCGTGCCCATCTCCAGCCGGTAGGGCTGCATCCAGTCCAGCGGGCGCAGCACGCCGTACAGGCCGCTGAGGATGCACACATGCTCCTGGGCCCAGGCCAGGTCATCGGCCTTGAGCGTCTTGGCGTCCAGCCCTTCGTAGACGTCGCCGTTGAAGGCCAGCACCGCCTGCTTCGAATTCTTGGCGGTGAACTTCGGGCTCCAGGCCTGGTAACGCGCCACGTTCAGGCCGGCGAGCGTGTCGCTCAGGTCCATCAGCTCGGCAATCTGCTGCGGCGACTGCTCGCGCAGGATGGCGATCAGTGCAGCGGATTGCTTCGTGAACAGCGGCTGCGTGTGCGGGACGTCGCCGGCGGGGGTATCGTAGTCCAGAGATTTGGCGGGGGAGAGTAGAAACAGCATGGTGCGTGGGTGGCTCGGGTCCGGCCCATTATCTTGCAGCGGGAGAGGCCCAGGCGTTGCGCCGGGTTTGCATCAGGGCGGGGCGGCTCCTAGAATGGGCCCACAGGACTCAAGGAGCACATGATGGTACGGAATTGGATTTCTTCACGACCGGGGCAACTGCTGCTGGCGGCCGCTCTCATCGCCGCCGAGCGCGCCGCCGCCCAGCTCTTCGGCTGGGAACAGTGGCCGGGCACCGGGGCGGAGGCCGGCATGCTGCTGCTCTGGGGCATCGGCCACTGCGACACCATGGATGGCCCGGTCGTGCTTCTGGGCAAGAAGGCGCTGGCGGAGAAGAACGTGAACCTGGTGCTGCCCTGGGTCCTGCCGCAGGACGAAGAGACGATCCGCCATGCCTTCGACCACGCCCAGGCGGTGCGGGAACTCGGGCCGCAGGCACGCTCCCTGGCCGACCTGCATTTTCTGGAGACGCTGGTGCGCGTGCACCGGGCCAGCGAGGGCGCGCCGTACGCGGGGCTCAAACCGGCCGGGCTGGACCTGGGGCCGGCCGTGCCGGCGGCCGACCGCGCCCTGCAGACCGGTGCGCTCGAGCCGCTCGTCAAACTGCTCACGGACGCCGTCAGCGCCGGCGTCCGTGCGCGCTTCGAGACCGCGCGGGCCAGGCAGGCGTATGCGCCGAACGATGTGGCTGCCGGCCGCAGCTATGTGCAGGCCTATGTGCCCTACGTCCATTACGTCGAAAAGATCTGGGAAGTCGCCAGCGGCACCGAAGCCCATAGCCAGTGCGGTGCCGATCATCCAGCGCCCGGGCACGGCGGGCACACTGCCCACCAGCACTGACCGGCGCGTGCAAGGCCTGGTGCCACCCATTCACCGGCAGACCCTGAGCATCCTGTACCAGGACGAACAGCTGGTCGCGATCGACAAACCACCCGGGCTGCTGGTACACCGCACGGGCCTGGACGCCGGCGAAACGCAATTCGCCCTGCAGTTGCTGCGCGATCAGCTGGGCCGCCCGGTCTGGCCCGCGCACCGGTTGGACAAGGGTACCAGCGGCGTGCTGCTGTTTGCGCTGGACGCCGATACGGCAAGGCAGCTGGGGCAGTCCTTCGAGGCGCCGGACCCGATGCGCAAGACCTACCGGGCCGTGGTGCGCGGCTGGCCGCCCGAAGCGGGCCTGATCGATCACCCGCTCCAGCGCATGGACGACGACGCCCGTGCTGGCCGCACGCCAGTGCAGGATGCCCAGACGCGTTATCGCACGCTGGAGCGCTACGACTTGCCGCTGCCGCAGGGCGATTTCCCCACGACGCGTTGCGCACTGGTGGAACTGCAGCCCCTGAGCGGGCGGCGCCACCAGCTGCGCCGCCATCTCAAGCACATCGCCCACCCCATCATCGGCGACGCCACGCATGGCAAGGGCCCGCTGAATCGCGCCCTGGCGACCCTGCTGGGGGCGCAGCGGCTCTGGCTGCATGCGCTGCGCCTGGAGTTGGTCCATCCGGTGCATGGCGCGGCGCTGTCGCTGGAGGCCCCGCTCGGGCCCGACTGGGCACTGTGGCGCCGCAGCTCTGATGCAGCTCAGGCCAGTTCGCGCAGCGCGGTGACGGTTTCGGCCTCGGTGCGGTAAAGGCGGTGCGCCGGGTCGGCGAGTTTCCACCCCGCCTGCAGCAGGGTGTGCTCCACCGGCAGCTTCAGGCCGCTGATGTGCAGCAGCACCTCCTGCTGGCGCAGTTGCCCACTGAGCTTGAGCAGGGCCTCCACGCCGGTGGCGTCAACGTGGCTGATGGTTTGGGCGAAGAGGCAGACGTGGCGGGTTTGCGGATGGGCGGCCAGGTACTCGACGATGGCGCGCTCGAACTCGGCGGCGGCGGCGAAGTCCAGCGCCGCATCCATGCGCAGGGCGTAGGTGTCGGGTGCCAGCGGCGGCAGTTTCCAGAGATGGCGATCGCGCAGGCTGCCGTCCGGGTGCAGGCCCACTTCGATGATGCGCGGATGCAGGCGCTGGTAGAGGAAATAGCTCAGCGACATCAGCACGCCGGCCAGCACGCCCCAGTAGAGCTGGGGCGATACCAGCAGGGTGATGAGGAAGGTGGCGCCGGCAATCACTGCTTCGACCCGGGCGATGCGCCACAGGCGCAGGAACTCGCGTGGTTTGATCAGGCCCAGCACCGCGGCCACCACGATGGCCGCCAGCACGGCCTGCGGCACGTGGCGCAGGACCGGGATGAACAGCCACAGCGCCAGCAGCACGACCCCGGCGGAGAAGACCGTGGCCCAGCCGGTGCGCGCGCCCGCGTAGAGGTTGAGCGCCGAGCGCGAGAAGGAGGAACTGGTCGGGAAGGCGCCGCTGAGGCCGGCCGCCAGCTTGCCCAGGCCCTGTCCGATCAGGTCCTGGTCCTGGTCCCAACGCGTGCCGCGCCGTTCGTTGTCGACCTTGGCGCTGGAGGCCGTCTCCAGGAAACTCACGAGGGTGATGACCAGGGTGGGCAGCAGCAGATGGCGCAGCACGGACAGATCGGGCAAGGCTGGAAGAGTCAGCGCGGGCAGGCCCGCCGGCAGCATGCCGACCACCTGGCCGCCTGCCGCCTCGAAGTCCAGCCCATGGGACAGGCCGGCGGCGGCCAGCACGATCAGCAGCACCGAGGGAAAGGCGGGGCGCCAGCGCCGCGCCGCCAGCAGCAGCGCCAGCGTGCCCAGGCCGAAAGCCAGGGAGGGCAGGTGCCAGGCGTGGAGTGTGTCCGATGCCAGGCTGTGCCAGTCATGCAGACCCATCAGGTCGGGCAACTGGGAGCCGATGATGAGCACGGATGCCGCCTGGGTGAAGGCCGTGAGCACCGGCGCGTTGACCAGGTTGAGCAGCCAGCCGAAACGCATGAACCCCAGCACCAGCTGCAGCAGGCCGGTGAGCAGGGCCAGCCAGATGGCCAGTTGCACCCATTCAGCCGAGCCGGGCGGGGCCAGCCCGGTGAGGCCGGCACTCACCAGCAGGCAGGTCAGCGCCGTGGGGCCGACCGAGAGCCGGGTCGAGGCGCTGAACAGCACCGCCAGCAGGGCCGGCAGGATGGACGCGTAGATGCCGGTGACGGGCGGCATGCCCGCCAGCACAGCGTAGGCCACACCCTGGGGAATCACCATGAGGCCTACGGCCAGGCCGGCCAGGGCCTCGCTGCGCAGCAGCTCGCCGTTGGGCCGCGGCCAGTTCAGGAAAGGCAGGAGTGAACGCAGGCGGGTCGCAGCAGAGGGCATGGTTCAGGTGGGCAGGCGGATGCGGCACACCCGCCGGGTGCGGCGGGGGTTGCTGCCGCACAACAGCGCGGCATACCCTGTAAGGATAACTGAGACGGCCCCAGCCGCACCTGCGCGGTTGCGCACGTGCGGCTAGGGCCGCGATGCCATCAGGACGGGCCCCCGACCAGCGGGTTGCTGATCAGGAGGCTCGCAGACGTTCAGTAGCGGTAACGCACACCCAGCGACGTGACATTGATGCGGTCACGGTTGTTGCCGGCATATTTCACGTAGTGTTCGTCGTACTGCAATACTGCGGACCACTGGCGGCTCATCGCATATTCAGCGCCGACGCCGTAGGACCAGTCGAAACTGGTCTCGCTGCCCGACGTCACGCCCGAGCCGGCAGATGACGACACATCGGTGCGGGCGTACGTGCCGCCGACCTTGCCCAGCAGACCGAAGGAGGTGCCCAGCGGCATGCGGCCGATCAGGCTGAGGTTGATGCCGTCGGCCTTGGTGGTGCCGCCTGCACGGGTGACCCGCCCGAAGTCGGTGTAACCCAGTTCCATGCCCAGGTTGCTGTCCTTGAAGTAGCTGCCTGCATAGATGTTGTAGGCCGTGGTGCGTTTGTCGGAACCAAAGAGGCCGGTGCCATCGTTCAGCTTGTAATCGGTCAAGCCGGCATTGAAACCGATGTGGCTGGTGCCACGACCGTACAGGCCGTAGATGCCGTCGGATCCGCTGCCTTGCGCGTGTGCGCCTGCTGCTGCCAGCGCTGCGGCTGCCACGCACAGGCTTGAAACGAGATGGCGGTGCGATTTTTTCATATGAGTCCTTTGGATGGTGTCGGAATGGCCCTTGTGAGGTGCCCTGGCATGCGTCCGAAATGCTTCAGATCAGATGGCATGAAAGCCCACCTTACGGAATCGGGCACGAATTGACCGTTCGACACCGCACATACAGCACAGTGGCCCAAGGAAGGACTGCACAGACTTGCCTCACGCGTTCTCGAAGACAGGACATGGCGCGCGGCATGTGAGCCAGCACACAGACCGCATCAGCCGTGATGCGCAAACTCCCCCTGTACCACGCGAGTGCTGGTGCAAAGACTTTTTCGGGAGAAAACGATGACCTTCCTGCCAGCCAGCGGTGCCCATGCACCGCAAGCCCTGCCCATGCCGCAACTGCATCTGAAAGTTGCCGAGTACCTGGAGCAGGCCTCCAGGCTGCACCGGGAGGCAGCCAAGCTGCACGAGGCAGGAGAGACCCGGGCCGCCGATCTGCAGGTCATGCTGGCCCACTATCAACTGGCCAAGGTGGCTGCCCATGTGGTCGAGGCCGGTAAGCCGTTGCGCTTCCCGGCCGTCCTGCTGGACAGCACCTGGCATACGCCCGCCTATGAGCTGGGTCTGGGTGGCGATTCAGCAAACGCTCTGGTGCCTCTTGGAAACAAGGCTGTCATGGCGAGCGCCCGGGTCGGGTAAGGAGGGGTAGAGCGGCGCAGACCCATTGATGGGGGTGTGAGTAGCTGCGGGGCGGTGCAAACAAGCCCAGGGCCGGCGCACTGGCTGGCTCCATCCATCAATTCCAGGTGACGGGGGTAACGTTACTTCAGGTCGCCGGCGAGCGAGGCGAGCGTCTCGGCGCTGACCGTGACGTGTGCCGGGTAGTTGGTGTGGTCGCAGCCCACCTTGACACCAGCGCCTGCCTTGACGGCGGCGCACATCGCGGGCGTGAGCTCGAAGCGCACGAAATGCACGGCCGAGGTCTTCTCCTCGTTCTCGCGGTCCAGATCCTCGTCGGCGATGGCGTAGACGCGCGGGTAGCCTTCCACCTCGACGAACATGCGGTCTTCGACCCCGATCAGGCGAGCCAGTTCACGCTTGCGCTCGTTGATGTCGGGGTACTCGATCAGCATCGTCGCCTTCCAGTTCGTGCCGTCCGGCACCAACGGGGCGTAGGCGTGGATCTCGTCCAGGATGCCTTCCTCCTCGAAGATCTTCTCGATGCGCAGCATCTCCTGGATCTGGTAGCGGATGGTCAGCTCCGACTCGAACTGCAGGTTGATGTGCTCGCCCAGCAGCACACTGCGTAGCTTGCGGTGGGCGATGACGTCGCCCTTGTGCGCCTTGCGCCACTTGCTGTAGGCCTCCAGCGACATGAGGGTGTCGGGGGTGATCTTGCCGGTGATTTGCATGTCCATCTCCAATATCCTTACTTGAGTCCGTAGGCCATGCGCACCAAGGTCAGCGGGTGCTGCAGCTCGGGCGCGCCCAAGCCGTTGACCTCGAAACCCTGGGCGATGTGGTGGCCGCCCAGCGGGCAGTCGGAGCTGATGTAGTCGGGCTTGCTGCCGTCCTTCATGGTGGCCATGGCCTTGAACACGGGCTTGCCGATCTTCATGGCCTGCTGGTGGTAGGCCTTCTTCACACCGAAGGTGCCGGCGTGGCCCGAGCAGCGCTCGATCGTGTTGATCGTGGTGTCGGGAATCATCTTGAGCATCTCTTCGGTCTTCTTGCCAATGTTCTGCACGCGGCCGTGGCAGGGGATCTGGTAGCTCACGTTGCCCAGCTTCTGCGGGAACTCGGTCTTGAGCAGGCCGTCACGCTTGCGCGCCATCAGGTACTCGAAGGGGTCCCACATGGCCTCCTTGACCTCCTGCACCGCGGTGTCGTCCGGGTACATCAGCGGAATCTCCTGCTTGAACATCAGAGTGCAGCTGGGCACGGCCGACAGGATGGCGTAGCCTTGCTGCGCGTATTTGTGCAGCACGGGGATGTTGGCCTCCTTGCTGCTGTTGACCGAGTCGAGGTCACCGAGCTCCAGCTTGGGCATGCCGCAGCACTTCTCTTTCTCGACGAGCACGTAGGGAATCTCGTTGTGGTCGAGGATCTTGAGCAGATCGTGGCCGATGCCAGGTTCGTTGTAGTTGACGTAGCAGGTGGAGTAGATGGCGACCTTGCCCGGTGTCTTGTCACCGTTCTTCACCGTGTAAGGCTGGCTGTCGGCGGCGCCGGAGCGGAATTTCTGCGTGGCCAGCGAGGGCAACCAGGCGTTCTTGTCGACGCCGGCCACGCTTTCCATCACGCTGCGCGCGGCCTTGGTATGGGTCACGGCGTTGGCGATCTGCACGACGATGGGGATGCCGGCAAAGGAGCCGTGCAGATCGGTGGAGGCCAGCAGCTTCTCGCTGGTCTTGACCTCACCCTTCTTGAACTTGATGGCCTTGGCGCGCAGCATGGTGTGCGGGAAGTCCAGGTTCCATTCGTGCGGCGGGGTGTACGGACACTTGGTCATGTAGCACAGGTCGCACATATAGCATTGGTCGACCACCTTCCAGTAGTCCTGCTTGGCGACGCCGTCGACTTCGCCGGTCGAGCTTTCATCGACCAGGTCGAACAGGGTGGGGAAGGAGCCGCACAGGCTGACACAGCGGCGGCAGCCGTGGCAGATGTCGAAGATGCGTTCCAGTTCCTTGAAGGTGGACTCCTCGTTGTAGAAGTCGGGGTTCTTCCAGTCCAGTGGGTGTCGGGTCGGGGCTTCCAGGTTGCCTTCGCGCGCCATGGTGTGTCCTCTTTGTTGTGTCGGTTACTGAAAGAACTCTTGAAGAAGAGTTCTTTCAGTAACCGCTACGCCTCGCGGCGTAGCGGAAGAAAGGCGGAATCAATCCACCAGTTCGTTCAGGGCCTTCTGATAACGGTTCGCATGCGAGCGCTCGGCCTTGGCCAGGGTCTCGAACCAGTCGGCGACTTCGTCGAAGCCTTCCGAGCGGGCGGTCTTGGCCATGCCCGGGTACATGTCGGTGTACTCGTGGGTTTCGCCAGCCACTGCGGACTTCAGGTTGTCACGGGTGGATCCGATGGGCATGCCGGTGGCGGGGTCGCCGGACTGCTCCAGGAACTCCAGGTGACCGTGGGCGTGACCGGTCTCGCCTTCCGCTGTGGAGCGGAACAGCGCTGCCACGTCGTTCTGGCCTTCCACGTCGGCCTTGTTTGCGAAATAAAGGTAACGGCGGTTGGCCTGCGATTCGCCGGCGAAGGCGTCCTTCAGGCACTGTTCCGTTTTGGAACCTTTCAGTGCGGGCATGGCTATCTCCTTGTTGGGTTGAAAAACACGGGAACGCTTTGAACAGGTCAAAGAC
>Ga0187844_10002111_pt1 | contig 14402 bp, 9 predicted proteins | sample SpaLakP09_SKY_50_FD_134517 | JGI IMG/M metagenome (GOLD analysis project Ga0187844, IMG submission 134517) | Oligotrophic lake water microbial communities from Sparkling Lake, Wisconsin, USA - SP09_SKY_50 | ecosystem: Environmental > Aquatic > Freshwater > Lake | place: USA: Sparkling Lake...
ACAGGAAGAAGCCCCCTCCCTGGGCAAGCCGGTATTGGTGATGCGTGATACCACCGAACGCCCGGAGGCGGTAGATGCCGGTACGGTCAAACTGGTGGGTACCGACTGCAACACCATTATTCGCGAAACCTGCCATTTGCTCGATGACCAGCAGGCTTATCAGCAAATGTCGCGCGCCCATAACCCCTATGGGGACGGCCTGGCCGCCATGCGCATAAAAGAAATCCTTAAGACTTTTGTTATCGCGGTTTAGTTGAGCCTACGTTTTGGTTTGTCTCAGGTGTGCTAGCCCACACCATATTGTTATGTCAAATATATATTTTGGATAAGTACCATGTTTAATACCATTTCCATGATCGGTCTGGGCTATATCGGCCTGCCGACGGCCACTCTTTTTGCTTCCAGAAAAAAGCATGTGATCGGTGTTGATATCAATCAGCATGCGGTTGATACCATCAATCAGGGGAAAATCCATATTGTCGAGCCCGAGCTCGATATTCTGGTACATACAGCTGTTGCCGAAGGTTATTTGCGTGCCACTACCCAGCCAGAGCCTGCTGACGCATTCCTGATTGCTGTACCAACGCCCTTCATGGATGAGCACAAGGCTGACCTGCGCTATATCGAAGCGGCTGCGCACGCACTGGCACCGGTATTGCAGAAGGGTAATCTGGTGATTCTCGAATCAACCTCGCCAGTGGGGGCCACCGAAAAACTGGCGGCCTGGCTGGCGGCTGCCCGTAGTGACCTCAGCTTCCCGCAGCAAGCTGGTGAGGATGCCGACATCCAGATCGCCTATTGTCCGGAACGGGTATTGCCGGGCCGTGTGGTACATGAACTGGTCAGCAACGACCGTGTAATCGGCGGCATGACCAAGGCTGCCACCACCATGGCCACCGCGCTGTACAAAACCTTTGTCGAAGGCGCGCTGGTGGCCACCAATGCCCGTACCGCAGAAATGTGCAAGCTGACTGAGAACAGTTTCCGCGATGTCAATATCGCCTTTGCCAACGAACTTTCACTGATTTGCGACAAGCTGGATATCAATGTCTGGGAGCTGATCCAGCTGGCCAACCGCCATCCGCGCGTCAATATCCTGCAGCCTGGAGCAGGTGTCGGCGGCCACTGCATTGCGGTCGACCCGTGGTTTATCGTCGACACGACACCGGACGAAGCAAAAATCATCCGCACTGCGCGTGAAGTGAACGACGCGAAGCCGGAGTGGGTGCTGGACAAAATCAGCAAGGCCATTGTCGATGTATTGAAAGCCCAGCCACAACGTGCCATGGCCGATATCAAGGTGGCTTGTCTCGGCCTTGCTTTCAAGCCCGATATCGATGATTTGCGCGAAAGCCCGGCAGTTGAAATTACCGGCAAACTGGGCAAGTTTGGCAGCCAGCTGCTGGTGGTGGAGCCAAATATCGATAGCCTGCCCGTACGGTTGCAACAAGCAAATATCAACCTGGTTTCGCTGGATGAAGCATTGGCAAGTGCTGATGTAATTTGCGTACTGGTCAAACATCGGGAATTTACTGCAGCCAAACAGGTAATCGGCAATCATGCCAGCCTGTTGGATGTTGTAGGTTTGTTTGCCTAGTATTGAAGGAAAATTGTGTGTCTTTGAATAAATCCTTGGTAAAACAGGCTGCAGCTGATTATGTGGCAGGTCAGTATCGTCGTGCCCTGAATGTATATCATGAACTGGCAGACAAAATCGGTTACGAATTTTTTAATGCCAATATCAAGATATGCCAGAGCCGCCTGGAAAAGTCAGGCCGCCGCGATTGCACTGATCTTCCTCTGGCTGAGATAAAAGTTGCATGTGTTATGGATGAGTTTACTTTCCATAGCTACCACCCAGAGTGCCAGCTGTTTCAGCTTAGTCCGGAGCATGTCGTTGATGAATTGCAGGCCTTTAATCCCGACCTGCTCTTTATCGAGTCGGCCTGGCGTGGCAAGGATAATCGTTGGGATCGCAAGATCGGCACCTTAAGCGAGGAGCTGCGGGCTGCATTGCAGTGGTGCCGCGAGAGGAATATCCCCAGCATTTTCTGGAACAAGGAAGACCCGATCCATTTTGAAACCTTCCTGACCACCGCCCAGCAGTTTGATTATGTCTTTACCACAGATATCGACTGCATCGCACGCTATAAGGCGGCACTGGGTCATGAGCGGGTTTACCTGCTGCCATTTGCCTGCCAGCCGGTTATTCACAATCCGGTTGAGTATTACCAGCGTAAAGATGCATTCTGTTTTGCAGGGGCATATTACGTCCGCTATCCGGAGCGGACCAAGGATCTGGAAGCATATATCGAAGAATTTCCAAAATTCAAACCTTTGGAAATTTATGATCGGAATTTTGGCAAGGATGATGTCAACTACCAGTTTCCGGCCGATTATCAGCCGTTTATTGTGGGTACGCTGCCTTTCAATGAAATTGACAAGGCATACAAGGGTTATCGCTACGCGATCAATCTGAATTCCATCAAGCAATCGCAAACCATGTTTGCCCGCCGTGTTTACGAATTGCTCGGCTCCAATACCGTAACGGTAAGCAACTTTTCGCGTGGGGTACGTACCCTGTTTGGTGATCTGGTGGTATCCAGCGATAGTGGACAGGAAATCATCAAGCGACTGCAAGCGCTGGAAGGCGAAAACGAGCAGAAGCTGCGGCTGGCTGGCTTGCGCAAGGTCATGCTGGAACATACTTACCAGCATCGCTGGTCGTACATTGCGAACCGAGCCCTGGGTCGAAAACAGTCGGCCAGCGGGCCGCAGATCGTCGCAGTTGCATTGGTGAATTCTGCCGAAGACTGCCGTCGCATCTTGGACAGTTTCAAACAGCAGACCTACACACAGCGCCAACTCTTGCTGGTCAGCAGCGTCCCTGTGAGCGCAGATATGCTGGCCGGTGTGGATGCCGGCCAGATCCGGGTACTGACATTGCCGGCCGCCAGCCCGCTGCGCCTTGCCGATGTCGTTTCTGCCGGGCAGTGGCTGGCACCGTTACACCCTGCAGATTATTACGGTAAGAACTATTTGCTGGATATGGCCATTGCCACGGGTTATGGCAAGGCTACGCTGATTGGCAAACCGGCACATTTTCACTACCAGGCTGGTGCAGTGGTACAGACGCAGCCTGCTATTGCATACCACGACAATGTGGAAATTCCCCGTCGTGGAAGCCTGGCAAGCGTACAGCGGCTAACGCTGGAGACCCCGTTGCTCGACTGGCTGCAGCAGGCTGCAGAAGGCATGTGGTCTGAACCGGGTCTGGCGATTGACCCCTTCAATTACTGCCGTGATGGACAGGATGCAATTGAGCGCGATGTCATCACCGAGCGGGTGGATGACCTGTCATTGGACCTGGGCCTGAGTATTGAGGAAATACTGCGTGCAGCCGAGCAGATTGGCCCCGCCGAATTTGATGAAGCCCGTCTGCCAAAATGGAATGCCAGCAAGCTTGATTCACTATGCAAGCTGCACAACCATCCGCATCTGGGCTTTGCCATTGATCCGGCCGGTTTGCTGATTACATCCAGCTTGCCGGATGGCAAACATGAATATGTCTATGCCCGTGAGGATATCCCGGTAAAACAGCTGCCAGCTGTTGGCACGCTGGAGACCTTCCTGGACGCTACGCCCGGTTTGAATATCCAGTATGTATTCCTGTGTCTGGATGCAAACAAGAAGAAGCTTGGCCACAGTATTCATACCGCCAATCGCAATCACTCGGCCAAACTGGCAGAGGGAACCGCCTTTGTCCGCTTCGGCTGGCGCGTTGCCGGCAGCGGACAAGCGACAGTGAAAAACCTGCTGTGGGGCCATCGCAAGCAGGAGCCTGCACGTCTGCTGGGCCGCAGTAGTACCTTGCTGCTGACCAATCATTACCCCAGCTATGAAGACTTGTATCGCAACGGTTTTGTCCATAGCCGGGTAAAAGCCTATGCCGAACAGGGAGTACAGGTAGATGTATTCCGACTCCGCCCGGATGATGCGATCAGCTATCACGAATTCCAGAATGTCGATGTGGTAAGTGGTAGCCAGCAGGCATTGCACAAACTGCTGGAGTCCGGGAAGTACCGCAATGTCCTGGTGCATTTCCTGTCGCCGGAAATGTGGCAGGTCTTGAATGAATTCCCTGCTATCAGGAAAACCATCTGGCTGCATGGTGCAGAAATCCAGCCCTGGCACCGTCGTGATTACAATTTTGAAAATGAACAGGAACGCAATAAAGCGATCAGGGAAAGTGCCTTGCGCATGGCTTTCTGGCGTGAAATGCTGCAGCCTTTTCCGGAAAACCTGAAGCTGGTTTTTGTATCAAAATACTTTGCCGAAGAAGTGTTTGAAGACCTGGGCTTCCGTATTCCGGAAGACCGCTACACTATTATTCATAACCCGATTGATACTGATCTCTTTTCCTATCAGCCAAAGCCGGTTGAGCAGCGCAAGCGCATTCTTTCCATTCGACCCTATGCTTCAAGAAAATATGCCAATGATTTGAGTGTCGAGGCCATCTTGCAGTTGTCTCAGAAGCCATTTTTTCATGAGCTGGAATTTCGCCTGATCGGCGATGGCAAGCTATTTGAAGAAATACTGGCTCCATTGAGGGGGTTTCCCAATGTCATTATTGAGCGCCGCTTTTTGAGTCAAGGTGAAATTGCTTCTTTGCATCGAGATTATGGATTGTTCTTGGTGCCAACAAGAATGGATGCGCAAGGTGTTTCGCGAGACGAGGCAATGGCCTCTGGTTTGATTCCATTGACGAATGCTGTGGCTGCCATTCCTGAGTTTGTTGATGAAGAATGTGGAATTCTGGCCCCTGCGGAAGATGCCACTAATATGGCCGATGGGATTGCTAATCTTGTTTCTGATCCCGAACTATTCAGTAAGCTATCCAGGCAGGCTGCGCGAAGAGTTAAAATGCAAAGTGCTAAAAATATTATCGTTGCCAAAGAATTACAATTACTACGAGATGTTTGTGTTTCTGGTGGATAATGAAAGTGTAAAGCTTTCATTTTGTTAATTTGAACTTTGTCGTGATGTTTCAGGAAAATTTCCTGGCAATTACATTGCTCCTTGATATGGTTTGTCATGTGAAAATTTGTCAATTTTCCGTGTTGCGCCATGTCTGGTAAGGCGTGAAATGAAAAAGATATTAATTATCGGGAGCTGTGTAAGTCGAGACGCATTTGAGTTTTTTGATGCAAGCCAGTTTTCATTGGTCGACTATGTGGCTCGCTCGTCGTTGGCCAGTGCATTTTCAGTGTTGCCATTTTCCGGGGTCGATTTGGGTAATATCGCTTCTGCATTTCAGCGGAGAATGGTTGAGACTGATTTATGCAAAGGCCTTGAGTCTATAATCAGAAATTCGGAATTTGATTATATCCTGCTCGATGCTATCGATGAGCGATTTGATATTTTCAAGTCAGATGTTGGGGAGATATGCACGCTTTCTGGTGAGTTGAAATTATCTGGTTATTTCTCGGATGGAAACAACAAGGCGGGAAAGATTATTTCGTCCGGGACATCTGATTTTCTGTTTTTGTGGGAGCAAGGCTGGAAGCGATTGATTAACCTGCTTTGGGAACTTGGCGCCATAGAGAAGTTGTTTGTGAACGGTGTTTATTGGTCCTCATGTTTGGAGGATGGTTCCTCTTTTGACTCTGTATATACTGAGTCATATATTGAGATGGCTAATTCGTTCCTTGCTGAAATTTACTCGATCATGCGCAGGGATCTTAAGGAAAGTCAGATTATTGGCTTTAGCCAAAATGATTTGCGAGGTTCAACTCAGCACCGTTGGGGAGTGAGCCCGTTTCATTATACGCCGAATGTCTATCAGGAAATTGCGCGTACTGTGTCGGACATAGGTAAAACATCTCGAGCTTCTTGGGAAAAGAATGTTGATATTCACGACGTGGTTCTCAGTTCGGATATACAGTGGTTGGAAATTTCTGTACCTGAACCATGCAGGGTGGTGATTGAGGCTGGAGTGACCGGATCCGTCGGTGTTTCCGAGCGTGAGGCCCTGATTTGTTTGGATTATCCTGGCGTGCTGGGTCATCTTCCTGATGGTTTTGTTCTGTCGCAAGATCAGGCTGTTGGTGTTTATCATTATCTGAAAACAGGCCATGGCTCGTTCCGGACATTTATTTCATTTGATGTAAACTGTGGCGGATCTGCCTTGAAGATTGGTTTTAGGTCGTGGTGGCCTATTGGAGAAGTAAAGCTTGACTATTTTCGGGTGTTTTTCTGATTGATCGCTGCTGGTTTTGCCCTGTTTTAGCTGGTTAATAATTTTCTATATCTCCACTTCATTGGTGGTGTTTTGATTGTAAAGGTATTGAGATGTTGCGATTCGATTTTCCATGGGTAGACAAAATTTCCCAGACAGGCAGCATGTTGTTTCGCATTGAGGCACAGAAATCTTGTCAGCTCAATATAAAATTCAATTGTTTCTGGCATGATCCGGAGCCCAAAGCAAATTTGTTGCTGGTGGTCAAAGGAGAGTTGCTCACTCAAGAAGATGCAGTCCGTCATGGTTTTACTCCTTCTTCGCATGGTTTTTATAAATACCTGAGGCAGTATTTAAGTGGTGATGTGGTTGACGTCGCTGTTTCAGTCTGTCCGACTGTTGAAGAGGTTTGGCTTTTTCCTTTTTCCACTCGTAGCCCTGTTTTTATTAAACAATTAAATGTAACTGCACAGGAAGATGTGGTAGTGCAGCAAGAAATTGGCCTTGCTGGTATTGATTTTCCTGTGGTTGAGTTAAACGACTCGGATGTCGTGGCCATCAACGCAAATCTTTTAAAACATGATTGCGGTATGGCGTGTTCTACTCATTATCATAAATGGTTTAATTCAATGGACAGTGTTGCCTCGCGCTGGGGAGAACATCTGGGCAGAGATAGTGTTTTATTGAAACATGGGAATGAGTTTATTCCGGTAGTTTTGCAGCGCGGTCGCCCAGCTCTGCTGAGAGTTCCGTCAGATATTTCTGAGTGGCTGTATGAAATTGGAGACAAGTCAAGAAATATGATCTCCAAGGCGCGTCGGCTTGGGTATTATTTTAAAGATGTTGATCCGTCGACGGTGGGTCAGGATATTTATGAGGTAAGAACTTCTGATCCGATGCGGCAGGGAAAGAGCATCCCTGAGTATTTTTACACGAATCCTCCCCTGTATGTTGTGGATCGAAGCAAGGTTGGCTGCCGGCATCATGATGAAATATTTGTTGGTGTGTTTTTAGGAGAGAAACTGGTTTCATATATTACCTTGTTTGTTTTTGGTCAGTTGGCAGAGATTAATCATATTCTTTGTCATAATGATCATCTGAACAATGGTGTGATGAACCTGAATCTGTATTCAGTTGTGGATTATCTTGTAAAAAATAATCCTGAAGTAAAATATTTGAATTATTTGTATGTGGGTGATGGCAAGACATCTGGTATAGACATCTTTAAAAGAAGTATGGGGTTTAAGCCGCGGCAAATTTTTATTTACGATGGTGCCGAGAATTTGCAAGGCTTTGATATCCCTGCGCCTAAGCCTAAGGTCAAGGAGCGCAAGCCAAAAGATGAGGGGAAGGCTGCCGCCAAGAAATACCGGCCAGACAATAATGCTGAAGTTGTCACCGGCGAGATAGCTTCCACTGTCGAAGTGTCTGCACGATTGGCTATTGATGGGCGGCATATCGTATTTGCTGAGGCGCCTGCTGCCAAGGATTTTGTGACATTCTGGTCATCCGGGATTCGTACGCTGGCGCAATCATTTGCCATTGGTACTTATTTTGCAATTCATTTTCCGAAAGTGCTGCCGGATAATGATGAGTATGGCATCACTAACTATTTGATGAAAAGATTTAAAGCCAACCCAGTTGTTGATGTGGATGGACTTCGCTGTGGATTTAAAGGTGGTACATTCCGTTTGGCTGGATATTTTGATCTGGTAAATAAAAAAGGTAATCTGGAAGGGTTGCTGGTAATTGAAAAGGTGTCCGAGTGATTTGTTCAGTGATCTTGCCGGTGGAGTTTTTTAGTTAATGTCTGCCAAAGACAGGTTTGCCATTTTATCAGTGGATACCGAGGCATTACCTGGTCGTGCCACCGATGAGCATGTACGGCGCCTGATGTGGGGCGAGTATCCTGATGGCAGCGCCGGGATACGTGAGCTGGTTGCCATTGGTGATGAGTTCCGTGCCCCCCACGTTTTTTTTGTGGATTTTTGTGGTGCCTATCATCGGCTTGACGAGATCGGCGAGGTGATAAGTTGGCTGGGCGGGCAAGGGCAGGATGTGCAGCTTCATGCTCACCCAGAGGTGTTGCCGGCTGAGTTCTGGTCCTCTTTTGGATATTCTTCACATGCTAGATATTTCGGAAATTGTCAGGACATTGAAAGAACGGCTTTTTTTCTGAGCTATTTTGCTGAAGTCATCTCGTCCAGAACCGGGCGACCGGTCACTTCCTTCCGGGCGGGATCATTCCGCTGGAATGGGGCTACCATTGCTGCAATGGCCAAAGCCGGCTTTTCACTCTCATTCAATAATTCGATGCGTGCTGTTGATAATAAGCGCTGCCCATTCAGTGTGCCCACCAATTCGCCCTATTTGTGGTCTAACGGTGTTATTGAAGTTCCGGTCACGGAACGATATTTCCCTGCAATTGCAGGAAAGCCGGATCGATGGGTAAGTTTGACTTATCCCGAGTCATCTTATTTTCGTTATACCGATCATCGCGGCAAGCTGATAGACCGGCTATTAGGTAGGCTGCCTGATTTTACGGTTTTCCTGTTGCACTCCTGGTCCATGTTGTACTGGGATGAAAACGGCCATGCCGTCTACAAGGACGACCAGAGGCTGGAGGGCTATCGCAAGCTGCTGGCCCGGATAAGCAAGGATTATGATGTGATTACCACTAGTGAGTTTCTCGACCTGCATGCCAGGGGGAAAATTAAAACCAGCCAGACGGTGGATATTGCCCAGGCGGAATGGCCGGCATGAAACAGCGTTATGCAATGATTACGGTGGATACCGAGGCACTGCCCAAACGTGCGGCAGAGGATCATGTCACGCGCCTGATGTGGGGACGTCACGCCAATGGTACTGCCGGCATTGGCGAAATGTGTTCTGTTGGCGACGAGTTTGGCATCAAGCAGGTTTTCTTTGTCGATCAGTGCGGTTCTTACGCCTATCTGGACGAAACACGCGAGGTTGTCCGCTGGCTGGATGCCGCAGGGCAGGATGTGCAGTTGCATACGCATCCGGAGTATCTGCCTGACAGTTTCTGGGCCGAGCATGGCCTGGAAAATCGCCCTTCGTATATGAATCAGTATGCTGATGATGGCCGGGCAGAGTTTGTCATCCGCCACTTTGGTGGTTTGATCGAGCAGGTCACTGGCAAGCCTTTGCTGTCGCATCGCGCGGGTTCTTTCCGCTGGAATGCCAGTACCATCCGTGCGCTGAAAGCAGCGGGGATTGCGCTGTCTTTCAATAACTCGATGTGCGCGGTGCATGCAGGGCAGTGCGGATTCAGCCAGCCTACCAATCTGCCATTCAGCTGGTCGAACGGGGTGATTGAAATCCCGATGACCGAGAAGAAAATCCTGCCCAAGGTGGGCAAGCCGGAGTGGTGGGCACGGCTTACCTATCCTGAATCCAGTTATTTCCGCTTCCGTCCGTGGTGGGGCAAGTTGCTGCTGGATACCCTGAGTGGTAGTCCCGGGTTCGCGGTGTTTCTGCTGCATTCGTGGTCTTTGCTGCATTGGGATGAGCAAGGCCATGCCATGTACAAGGATGATGAGCGGCTGGAAGGCTATCGCAAATTGCTGGCTCGCCTGAGCAAGGATTACGACGTGATTACCAGCGCGGATTTTCTTGATTTGCATGCTCGCGGTCGTATCAAGTTGTCGCCTACAGTGGATCTGGCGCTGGCCGAGCTGAATGCTGCTGCCGGGCTGGGGGGCTGAGTGTGTTGAGCTGGTTTTTACGCTCCTGGCTGGGCGAGCCGTGGCTGGCCTTTAACCGTTTGCTGACCGTGCATGTGCTGGACTGGCGTTTGCGACGGCTGGCTCGGCAGCGCCGCCCGCGCTGGTCATCCGGTGCCATGCTGTATGTGCCGGCCAGTGCGCTGCCTTACCATATCAGTGGCTATACCACGCGTACTCACGAGGTGATTCTGGCCTTGCGCGCCTGTGGTGCGAATGTCCATGTGCTGACCCGGCCCGGCTACCCCTGGGATCGGAAAGACCGGCGTTGTGATGCCACGGCAGAGTCGACGCTGCGGGACGATGTGCTCTATCAGCATGCTAGTGCGCCCTTGAATAACCGGCCTGTCTTGCAATACGCCATGCAGGCATCGAAAGTGGTGGCAGATTTTGCGCAGCGCCACGGTGTGACGGTCATTCATGCGGCATCAAACCATGTCAATGCCTTGCCCGGCTTGCTGGCCGCACGGCGTCTGGGCATTCCCTTCCAGTATGAAATGCGTGGTTTGTGGGAGCTGAGCCGTATTTCCCGTACTCCGCAATACGAAGGCTCGCAAGGGTATTTGCAGGGTTTGCAGCTGGAGGCGCTGGTGGCGCGCCATGCTGACCGCTTGTTCGTGATATCCGAGCAGTTGGGGAGTTATGTGCAGCAACACTGGGGGGTAGACCCCGCGCGCATTGAGTTATTGCCCAATTGTGTCGATCCGCAGCGTTTTGTACCGGCGGATGCCGTGCAGGTTGTGCCGCATACGCTGGTCTATGCCGGCTCACTGCTGGGGTACGAGGGACTGGATACCCTGATTGATGCGATGGTGCTGGTACGGCAGCAGGGCTGCCCGGTGCGCCTGGACATCATTGGCGACGGCGAAGTACGCGCGCAGCTGGAGGAGCAGGTGCAGCGGCTGGGTCTGAGCAGTGTGGTGAGCTTCCTGGGCAAGCAGTCACCAGAGGTCACCCGTGGCTATCTGGAACGATGCGCAGTGGTGTGTATTCCACGCAAGCCTTTCAAGGTGTGCCAGATCGTGACTCCGATCAAGCTGGTGGAAGCACTGGCGACCGGCAAGCCGGTTATCGTTCCGGACTTGCCGGTGTTTCGTGATGAGATGGGCAGCCATCCGGCCGGCTGGTTTTTCCGGGCTGGAGATAGCGCAGACCTGGCGCGGGTGATAGTCGCTGCCTTTGCCGATCCGGCCGCGTTGCCGATGCTGGGTGCCCGGGCACGTGAATATGCAGTCACCCAGCGGAGCTGGGCACCTTTTGCGGCGAATGTACTGGCAGTAGAACAAGGCGAAACAGCATGATAGGCAGGGCAATTAGAAAACTGGGCTCGCTGGTTTATGCGTTCCCTCAGTTGCCAGAGGATGTGGCGCAGCCTGGTGTGTTCGGCCAGCTAAAAATTGCGCTGGTGACAGATTATTTTACGGCGGATTGTCTGTCGGCCGAGTGCCGGATTCGTGTCATGACACCGGCCAATTTCAGGGATGTGCTGAATGACTGGCAGCCTGATCTGGTATTTGTCGAATCCACTTTCCATGGTGTAGGTGGGGAATGGCGTTATGAGCTGGCCAAACAGTCGAAGCTGATGCGGCTGGGGCAGCCCAAAACCATTTTCCAGCTGGTGGCGCATGCCCGGCAGTTGGGTATTCCCACTGTGTTCTGGAACAAGGATGACGGGGCATTTTTCGAACACTTCATCGAGGTAGCCAAGGCCTTCGATTTTGTCTTTACCACGGATAAGGAATGTATCGGACGCTATCGGCAACAGCTGCCCGCCCAGGTGCCGGTAGCAACGCTGGCCATGCCATATCAGCCAGCATTTCACCAGTTTACCGGCTTCAATTTTACTCGTAACGAGGCTTGTTTCACTGGCAGCTATTACCGCCGGATCCTGAATGTGCGCCGGCAGTTTCTCGATATGATATTCGAAACCTGTGCCGAGTCCGATTTATGGCTGAATGTTTTTGACCGAAACCATCATCGCCTGTCGCGGCATTTCGAGTTCCGTTTTCCCAAGTGCACACATTTGCGGTTGCATTCGAGTGTGGCGCATCGGGATACCGCCAGCGTGTACAAGTCGCATTTGATATCATTGAATGTCAATTCGGTAACAGATTCCGATACCATGTGCTCGCGTCGGTTGCTTGAAATCCTGGCTTGTGGCGGTATCGCGGTGACGAATCCCAGCCTGGCGATTGACAAGCATTTTCGGGATTATTGCCATGTGGTCAATAACCGGGAAGACGCGCTGGAGCTTTTTTCCCGCCTTCGGTATGGGCCTTCGGCGGAGGATCTTGCGCGAGCCGAGGCTGGTGCCGCCTACGTGAGACAAAATCATACCTGGTCTCACCGGCTGGAGCAGATTTGCGCAGCCGTAAACGTTTAGCTGTTAGGTTGCGATAGTGTTATTCATTTCCTATGTGGCGCAAGGGCTCTTTCTTGTCGTCGTGCTTTATTTTGCCTTGTATGTGTTGCTGGAGCTGCGTATTTTACTGATCTCCAAAAGAGTCGAGCAGCGTAAGCTGACCGAGATTGCACCGCACGCAGTCGACATGGACCTCAGCGTATTGCCCAGGGTGACCATACTGCTGCCGATTTGTAATGAATCGGATGTTGTCGAACGTTTGATCGATGCTGCCTGCCGTTTGTCTTATCCTGCCCATCTGCTTGAAATCCTGGTGCTGGATGACTCCAGTGATGCGACATCAGTTCTGGCCGAGGCCAGAATCGGTTTGCATCTGCGAAAGGGAGTCAATATCCGTCTGGTGCAGCGGCGGGACCGGCAAGGGTATAAGGCCGGAAATCTGCTGCATGGCATTCAGCAGTCCGGTGGGGATTTTTTCGCCATTTTCGATGCTGATTTCATCCCGCCGCCAGATTTCCTGTTAAGGACGATTCCCTGCTTTGCTGACCCTGCATTGGGTTTTCTGCAGACCGGCATCGGTTATGAAAACAGTGATGTTTCTTTTCTGACGCGCTTTCAGGCAATGGAGATGGGGCATCAGCAATATGTCACCGTGGGCTTGTGCGAGGACGGTGATATGGCATCGCTTAGTGGCAGCTCCTGCGTATGGCGTAAAAGCTGTGTCGAGCAACTGGGTGGCTGGAATGCTGAAACCATTACCGAGGATGTTGATTTAGGCTACCGTGCCCAGCTGGGGCATTGGAAATATGCCTATTTGCGCGATGTGGTTTCCATGTCGGTATTGCCGGAAACCATCAGTGCCTTTCGTATTCAGCGCGAGCGCTGGGGGCGTGGCCTGATTCACAGTGCATTCAAGCATGCACGGCAGATGTTCAGGCAGGAAATGTCCTTGCTGAAGCGACTGCACGCTATTTCAATGATGTTTTCCTCGGTGCTGCTTGCTTCGATTCATGTGCTGGTTTACCTGAGCCTGCCCTTGAGTTATCTGATCCATGTTGAGGGTTCTACCCTGCATTGGGTGGTGCTAGTTTTCACGCTGCTGGTTTCGGTGTGGGCGCTGGATAATGTGTTTGCCGCACAAAAAAGCAGCAGTATCCGGCGCAGGAAAAACATCTGGCATACCTTGTGGGATACCTATCGTTATGTCGCGATGTTTTCGCCCATGGCCTGGTATTACTTTGCTGGCGGCATACGTGCTCTGTTTGGTGTGTATGACGAGTTCAACCGCACCCCTAAAGGCAAGTCGGCCTATCGGGCAGCAATGCCGCACATCAATGTGATATTGCTGATTGGAGAAATTGTTACCTTCGCTTATTCATTGCTGGCGATTGCCGTGGCGATCTGGAAAAAAAACTATTTGTTCATTTCATTCAATATCAATGTATGCCTGGGCTTTGCGATGGTGCTCTACTGGTCTTGGCAGGAAAGGCAGCAGCATGGGCAGGATTAAGTACGTCAGTCGCTCGGTCTTGATCACCGGCGCGACCAGCGCCATCGGCTCTGCTCTGGCGATGGAGTATGCCCAACAGGGTGTGACGCTTTACCTGCAGGGACGAAATGTCCCCAAGCTGGAGGAGGTTGCCACGGCTTGTCGTCTGCAAGGTGCCCTGGTGCTGACCCAGGAGCTGGATGTGCGCGATTTTGCTGCACTGGAAAGCTGGTTGGGTTCTTTGGGAGCATTGGATCTGGTCATCATCAATGCCGGGGTGAATACCAATATCGGTCCTGCGGGGGAGCCGGAACCCTGGCGCGAGGTAGAGGCCCTGCTGGATGTCAATCTGAAAGCCGCCATGCTGATTGCCCAGTCCGTGTTGCCGGCCATGCGCCGCCGTGGTGGCGGACAGATTGCCTTTCTCAGCTCCCTGGCTGGTTATTTCGGCCTGCCGGTGACGCCTGCGTATTCGGCCAGCAAGGCCGGGGTGAAGGCTTATGGCGAGGCGCTGCGTGGCTGGCTGGCTGCAGAAGGGGTACGAGTGAGTGTGATCATGCCGGGCTA
>Ga0187844_10002113_pt1 | contig 14390 bp, 10 predicted proteins | sample SpaLakP09_SKY_50_FD_134517 | JGI IMG/M metagenome (GOLD analysis project Ga0187844, IMG submission 134517) | Oligotrophic lake water microbial communities from Sparkling Lake, Wisconsin, USA - SP09_SKY_50 | ecosystem: Environmental > Aquatic > Freshwater > Lake | place: USA: Sparkling Lake...
CAATCATTGCGACAGGCACAAAATTGTGTAGAACTGTTTTAATTAGGTCGCCTTTTCTTAGGTCTTGTATGTAACGGTAACCATTTTTGGTTAATATTCGCGAACCTTCCTTGAAACAGACAACAGGACCGGGACTAGGACCTGGGCCTTGTGATTGTGCAGTAAAAAATCCGTAGGGTGTGAAATATGCAGGGTAATCATTATCAGGTATTGGGTCTCCATTAGAATCATTGACACCATCATAATAATAAGCTGTATTGGTTGGATTTGTCGATAAAAAACAATTAGATCCTAAAATTGGTAAATTAGGGTAAGCATCAAAATATGCACTCATTAAACCACTGCAGGTAACGAATGCACTAACGCCAATAGTTGTTACGCTCGATGGTATGGTGACAGTTGTTAAACCAGTGCAACTTCCGAATGCATAAGGACCAATAATTTGGAGACCTTGGTAAAGGGTGACAATCGTTAAACCACTGCAACTAGCGAACGCAAAATCGCCAAAAGTTGTAATACTAGATGGTATAGCGACAGTTGCTAAATTAGTACAATTTTCAAATGCACTAACACCAATAATTGTGAGATTTGGATCAAGGACGACACTCGTTAAACCACTGCAATTAGCGATTGCACTATCGCCAAAAGTTGTAACGGTTGATGGTATGGAAATACTCGTTAAACCAGTGCAATATTGGAATGCATAATCGCCAAGAGTTGTTACACTCGATGGTATGGAAACACTCGTTAAACCACTGCAACTAAAGAATGCATAATTGCCAATAATTTGGAGACCTGTTTCAAGGGTGACACTTGTTAAACCAGTGCAACTATCGAATGCGCTAGGTTCAATAGAAACTACACTGTAAGGTGTAACACCACTTGTGACACTGGCTGGGATTGTTACATTTGTTAATCTGTTATAACTTGCGTTATTGACAACGGTTGCTTGACCCGCGCTTGGGGAATCGGTTGAATAATACAAACCATCGATCGGACCAATTGTAGCCAACAAATACTTATAATATTCGATGCTTTCCGTGAAATACACCCTTTCTACATCTTCGCCAGTGTTTTCCATTATCCAGTTACCTCCGTATTTCAAGTTTCCAGTCTTAGTATTTGATGCTCCTACAGTTATTCCCGTTTTCTCGGTTAAAAAACTGTAATAGTTTTTCCATAAATCACTATTTAATGTTTCGCAAGCCAGAAAATCAACATTCTTTACACTGAATTCGCTAATAACATCTAGTAACCATTGCAAATTTTCACTGTAATCATCAGAATTATCAGAATCATTACCGAGTTCATTCGCTAAAAAAAGCGATTTCCCATCTAAAAAGGCCTTCTCGTTATTCCTAGCCGAATGAAAGACAAATCCAATTCTTTGCAATGATTGCGCTTTGCTCCTTAATAATTCCATCAATTCCGTTTTACAAGACATTCGAGAATAAGCAACAGCAAAAGTATTTTGGTTTGCAGAATCAATAAACTGTTGATATTCTTGAACCTCGGTAGAAACTAATAAAACATTTTCAAAGTTATTCTGCGTTAAACCAGAATATACAAGTTTTTGCAAAGATTCAATAGCTAATGATGTAGCGTTGGGATCCTTTGAATCGTTAGGTATTAATAAATTCGAAGGAACTGTTGGCGACATTGTAACAACGGCGTTACTCATATTATAAATTAGTGTAATATAATTAATTATAAGTATTATTTATTGCAAGTATTTATTGCAAGTATTTATTGCAACAATTTACAAACTAGAAAAAATGGTATATAAATAACGAGCATATAAGTAATAAAATTTTAAGTCTATTGCATCAGGTTGTTAATTTTTTGTATCCAGTTATCTAATTCCTCTGGACAAGAATATACATCGACATTGCCATCCAGAACAACAACATCTTCCGCGCTTCGCTTAAACATTGGCAAAATTTCGACTAGCATTGCCTCGTGATAGTCGTGACAACTGGTTAAATAATCCAAGGGGATGCTGTCTTCACCTGTTCTAGAACGCTTCACAATTCTCTCACAACAAATATCCGGATCCGTCTTCACATAAACGCATCCATGAATCGGGCACTCTTGCGCAAAAGTGTCAAACCATTTCGTGTATATCTGGTAATTTACATCTTCGATTTTCTTCATAATGTAGAGCATCTTGGCAAATACAAACTTGTCTGTATACAAACTGCGCTCGGTGATAATAATTGCTCCAGGATGTTTCTTCATTGCGTCTTTCAATAACGCTAGTCGAGAGATATATGCCATCATTTGAAATGGGAACGAATATTTTTCCTGATCCGCATAAAACTTTTGTATCATAGAAGCTCCCTCTTCATCTTTGATAGACTCCCACTCGTCAACTGGTTCTCTCAAAAACACAACGCCGGGGTCCTTTTCAAAGACCTTTTCAAGACGAGTCAAAAGAGTCGTCTTGCCTGACCCAATGTTTCCCTCAATGCTAATAATGCGGTTGGTTGTTGCCATATTCATAACTAGTTGTAGTTCTTTTATATTCATCATTTTATCATTCAATTTTTTCATCAATGCGTTGAAAAATAAAAATTGAACACTAATAAAGATATAAAGCTAATTCTACATAGTATATACCATACCACTCTCAAAGAATGGACCTAAATCAGCGCAAATTAACCAAATCGGAATGGCAAGGAATCGAAGTTCCCGTTTCTCCCGAGGAAAAGGAGGTTTTGGAATTGATTATTCGCGGTTTTCACGATGTAAATATAAAATATAACAAGCATAATTCTCTTTTCGGCTTTCTCAAAATAGAATATGGAGAAGTCATGGAAGATTATTTGTATAACAAGTATTTTGCGCCCGTCGTTGCAAAACTTAGAGAGAAATTTCCTACTATTTGTGAGCTTAATACAAGCGTTCATGCAAATCCCGTCATTAAAAAAGCTGATCTAATACGCCTTGATAAAAATAACGCAGAAAAAATGAAACTTGACACAGCCGTCGAGTATTTATTCTTAGACCTTGTTAAAAAGATATTGCATTCGAGACACCAAGGCAATTCGAATTGGGTTATTGAATACTTTACGCTCTTCAAATTGACGCGCATCACTATTTCCAATGTGAATCGCCATATTAAACAAATTGTAAAGAACATTTTGACAAAGTTGGAAGACGAAATTGACATGTCAGTTGTTATTTCAAATGCGGTCGAGTTCATTGAGAAAAACAATTTACTACTTGGCTATTCTGACAGCGTTTTATACGAACATCAAAAGCAAGTATTCACCTTGATGAAAAATCCCGGGCCTAAGCTTACCCTTTATATTGCCCCAACAGGCACTGGAAAAACACTGTCGCCGATTGGACTGTCTGAGAAATTCCGCATTATCTTTGTGTGCGCCGCGCGACATGTTGGATTAGCCTTGGCTCGCGCAGCAATCTCCGTAAACAAGAAAATTGCTTTCGCGTTCGGTTGCGCGAGTGCACACGACATTCGGCTCCACTATTTTGCGGCCAAAGAATACACGAAACACAAGAAAAGCGGTGGAATTGGAAAGGTGGACAACAGCGTTGGTGACAAGGTTGAAATTATGATTTGCGATATCAAGTCGTATTTGCCTGCAATGTTTTATATGAAAGCATTTAATTCTGCCGAGGACATTATTGTTTATTGGGATGAACCTACGATTACAATGGACTACGAAAACCATGAACTGCACGAAATAATCAAGAAAAATTGGCGCGAAAACTTAATCCCAAATATGATTTTGTCTTCAGCAACGCTTCCAAAATTGCACGAGCTCACTGAAACCACCAGCGACTTTGAGAACAAGTTTGAAGATGCTCAGATCTATAATGTTGTTAGTCACGATTGCAAGAAGTCAATTCCAATTATCAATAAGGTTGGCTATGTGGTATTGCCCCACACTATGAGCAACGATTATTCACAGATTTTGGAAATTGTTAAACATTGCGAAAGCAATTTGACTTTATTGCGGTATTTCGACCTGAAAGGCGTCGTAGATTTTATTCATTATGTCGAGTCACACAATTATGTTCCGGCAAATTTTAAGGTTGGTAGGCATTTTGCTTCCATCGATGATGTAAATATGCAAAATATCAAACTGCATTATTTGCGCCTGTTGAAAAAAATCAACTGCGAACAATGGTCAACTATATATAATAGCTTGAAATTAGCGCAGACAAAAAGAATCCAACCGAATGCTGATGTGGATGCAAAGGGTAATAAATTGCGAAAGACGCAGAGTCTTGGACCTGGTACAACAGTTCAGTCAAGCAAACCGCATGTGAGTCTTAGTGGTCAACCCTTGTCTCGATTAATGAGCGAACAAGTGCAGCCGCAAATTGTAACACAACAAGTACAACAACTACAAGAAGAGCAATGTGCCATTTATATTACGACGAAAGACGCGTATACATTGACAGATGGACCAACAATCTTCTTGGCAAACGATGTGTCAAAAGTTGCCAAGTTTTGTATCCAGCAGGCGAATATTCCTGTAAAAATAATGGAAGATATTATGGGAAAGATCGATTTTAATAATAAAGTGAATCAACAAATTGTCTCCTTGGAAAAACAGATGGAAGACCTAGTTGAGAAATTGACAATGAAGAACGACACTAGTGAAGATAAAGGACCAAAAGGGAAGAAGCCGGAGGCAAAGGTAAAAACAGCTACAGGGACTGACGCAGTTGCAATGAATAAGCTGGAACAAGGATTGGAACAATTGCGAACAATGATAAAATCGGCACAGCTCAACGAATTATTTGTTCCAAATAAGAGCGCGCACATTGAAAAATGGGCAACAAACTCAAACACAAACTCAACATCAATGAAAAACTCGTTTACTAGTGACATTGATGAAGAGTTTATTGTCGAGATTATGTCTTTGAGTGATATTGACGATAGCTGGAAAATCTTACTTCTAATGGGCATCGGCGTCTTTACAAATCATCCAAGCATAACATACACTGAAATTATGAAGAAAATGGCGGACCAACAAAAGTTGTACATTATTATTGCGTCAAGTGACTATATTTATGGCACAAATTATCAATTCTGTCACGGATATTTGAGCAAAGACTTGTGTTTGACGCAGGAAAAGATTATTCAGGCTCTTGGCAGAATAGGCAGAAATAATATTCAGCAAGATTATTCGATTCGCTTTCGCGACGATGAGCAAATACAAAAATTGTTTTATGTTGAACTAGACAAGCCTGAAGTAAGAAATATGAATATCTTGTTTAATAGTCGCAATGTAAAATGGAATGGTGATAAATTTGAAGAATTGGTTGAACAACGAGCTATTGAAGCTTAAAATAAATAGAATTACAGTCTTAAAAATAAAAATCGTTGTTGAACAAGAGAAATTCATAAAAGTATAATAAATATCTAATTTTTTTCAGCATTTTGATTGCTTTTACAAGGCAAAAAAATTGAACCGCGCAAATCTCGTTAAAATTGAAAATAACAACCAAACATGACATCAAACCAAAGTATCATTGACAACGCTCTTTCTTATGCAGAATCTCTGGCCGGATTACCTTTTAGATGGTATGACCCTAATGTTGATTCCTTTATAGGAACTGACAAATTTTGGTGTGCAAATGATGACGCGCCAACAGCAAAAGACATAATAGACAATGATGCGTCCATTTGTTGCGCCGGATTTCCAAACTTATTGAGACGCTTTCAGGGGCTTTGTGTACCTGGGTTGGGCGACAGCATTCGCGGAAAACACGCAGAATATTACAAACAGTTTCCAGGTGGAACGGGTGCGTGGTTCTTATACTTGTATCAAAACAACCGACTCCAAAAGTTTGATAGGAAACAACATTATCCGCGCGGCACATTGTTAATAGCAAGATTCAAGGATAATGAAAAGGACCAGGGACATCTTGCAGTAGTTTACAACGATGACACGGACGAAGGCAAGACAATAAGAGAACAGCAGATTATACATTCGGTTCCTGTAATTGATTACAAGGACCGACACGAGCATAAGAATCACGGTTCCGTAGTTATTGAACCCTTTCTTATTTCAGACAACAAGTTCAAATGGGACCGCTACAGTTATTACAAATGGGTTTGCTTGCCGGAAGATTGGTTGCTTGTAGACTAACCGTGTAAAAGCCATTCAAGAATCATATGGTTCGTCTATTCTGGTTAATAAATTCTTGGTTTTGTAAACCTGTTAGCCAAAACGATAATATAATATAGTCGCATTCCTTGAGCAAAAAAATTGAACCATTTTTTCTCAAGTTTTCTAAGGGAAAAAGCATCGTTTATCGAATTTAAAATCCTTAATAATCATGTCTCGCATTCATTCGTTTGAAATGTTCACCATCGATGGATTTGAAGCGTTTATCTTTACTGTGTGTCCAGTGATGGTTAAGCCCGAAGTCATTCTTTCTATGGTAGAAAAAGGAAATCCTTCAAAACCCGCGTCGTTCCAAAACTCTATTGTGGAAATCATTCAAGACTACTCTGCCGCATTCTTAAGAACACCGAGAACCCTTACAAAACGCCCAAATGAGGTCGAAATGGCGGCAATTGTCGAAACACTGCGCCAGTTCGCGAAAGATGACTTTCGATACGACCTTTTCAAGAAGAATTTGCATCTCGTCTTTGATTTGATGACCGAAGCCACGAAACAAGAGCTTTATCTTCTTCATAACGCCGATTTATGCAAGTTGTTGAACAATATACAAGAATATCTGCGCAGTTCCGACGATAAAGCGCGTTGGATAGCTAAATATAGCGCTGATTATCGCAAAGTGAACTTCGAACTTTACGCATAAACTTGCAAATGGTCTAAAACAAATATTAAATCAATAATAATTACAACAACTCTTGCAATCCTTGGTTAAAATCGGTTTTAATTTCCCACCCAAGCTGTTTCAACTTGTCATTGCTAATGTAATAGCGCTTATCATTAAAAGGTCTGTCTTCAACATAAGAAATCCAATTGTCGTAATTTTCAGTATTTTTTATCTCTTTAATCAACTTGTGCGCAATTTCCTTGACAGTGTATTCGTGATGATCGTCGCTTCCAATATTATAAATCTCGCCGACCAGACCTTTTTCTAAAACACATTTTAATGCACTACAAACATCATTGACATGCAAAAAACCACGCACATTTGTCCCATCACCTTGAATAGTAACCTTTTGATCTTCTTTTAATAACTTGATAAAACGCGGAATTAATTTTTCTGGGTACTGATTGGGTCCATATACATTGTTTCCTCGCGTGATAATAATGGGCATTTTGAATGAAAAATAATAAGACTTGGCAATTAGTTCGGCCGCGGCTTTGGTTGCCGCATAAGGGTTTGTGGGGCACAACACCGAGTTCTCATTTTTTTTGGATTCGGACTCGTCCAACATGGATTCGCCATACACCTCGTCCGTGGAAATGTGAATAAACTTTGCAATTTTTCCGTATTTCTTGCAAGCCTCCAATAATGTGTGTGTCCCCAACACATTATCATTTGTATATTGGAGAGAATCGTCGAAAGAGTTTTGCACATGGGATTGTGCGGCAAAATGAATGACAGTGTCAATTCTATAAGTTTCTAAAATATGTCTCATTAAATCCATGGAACACAAGTTGCCTTGCACTAATTCATATCGCGGCGAATTGCGAATTTCTGGTTTAATATTTTCTCTACTGGCGCAATAATACATTGCGTCTAAATTAATTATTCTTACATTAGGATTCTTGTAAAAATAATAATTAACAAAATTTGATCCAATAAACCCACAACCACCCGTTACTAGTAAGTTTTGCATTATAGTATTTTTTATTATAAAATTAATACTTTTTAAACTTATAAACTGCCCTGTGTATTATTTTTTAGTAAATAATTTTTTATACAACTTTCTATTGCATCTTCCGCGTTAAGTATATTATATTTATTTAATTTTCCAATAAGCAATTTAGAATATGATCTGTTTATCAAAAAATCTGTTGAAACAGAATATTCGTGTTTTAAATATTTGTTATATTTTTCCATAATATTAGGTAAATTAATAGTTCCGTTATTAACAAAATTGCAAACACCAACCTCATTTTGTTCAATCATATCAATTAATATAGGAAATAAATTGTCTATGTATGTTATTGATAATTCAATATTGTCTATTTTTTTATAACTTAATAATTTTGTTATTAAATTTTTTTCAGATTTATCGTCACAAATTGGGTAATTTACTCTTAAATATAATACATTTTTATAATGTTTAGCCATATTTTCAAGATATATTCTTGTTTCGCTGTAAAAGTTTTCTGAAAAGTTGCCATTGTCGAACTCAGTGTAAAATTTGTCATTGTTGAAAATTCCACCACTTCCCATAACAGTTAAATGAATATTGTTATCATTGCACAATTTTATTAATGTTAACTGATAAATAACATTTGATTCTATTGTTTCTGTTTTATTAACATCGCACCAAAAAATGTTAGGCGTTCCCGTAATACCTGCGCAATTTATTGCATATTTTGGTTTATGTTTTTTTAAAAAATTTTCAATTTTATCTAACTCATTTAATCTTAAATTGCATTCAATATATTTTTTATTTTTTAAATTAAGATATTTAATAATATTTTTTCCTAAAAAACCATTTGCTCCAAAAATAACATAATCTTTACTATTATTTTTAAATGTATTAAATTCAATGTGAGGTTGAAAATAGTTTTTAATATCGTCTTTTTCAGATAATATTATATTTTTTGTTGGCAATAAAATATTTAAGATGGGGTCTAAGTAATGAATGTGTTTTGTATTGCTATCAGCAAATATTCCATTGAAATGATATACAATTGTAGAATCGTTTTCTAATGATAAAAAACCATGACCACAGTTTTTTGGAACAAGCAATTGATAAAGATCAGTGCTTGGGTCTAATGTGTAGTATTTAGTAATTAAATAATCTTCTGATGTTTTATCAAAATTTATAACTATATCTAGTATTTTTCCTTTTATACAAGTGACTAATTTATCAAATGGGTTACAGTGAATTCCTCTAAAAACATTTTTATTATTTATGCTGACAGTACATTGTTTAAAATCTAAGTCGTTGTGTTTAATAGGAAACATTAATGTGCCTCTTTTATCATTAAACATTTAATATTTTATAATTTATCAATAAGTTAAAATATAAAATCAAATGTATTGTATGTATATTAAATATGAAATTATTTAACAATTTAGACAAGTGTTTGTGTTGCTTAAAAAATATTGAAACGGTGCTCGATTTAGGAGAACACCCTCTAGCTAATAATTTTCACAAACTTAATGAAACTGAAAATTTATTTCCGTTAAAGCTAAATTATTGCTTAACATGTTTTCATTGTCAATTATCAATTGCAATTGATCCTACAATTTTATTTAAAAGTTATAAATATGTTAGTGGAACAAGTCAAACGGGTCTTGATTTTTTTAAAGAAAATGCATTATTTATTCACAACTACATTAACAAAGAAAATGGTTTAATATTAGATATAGCTTGCAACGACGGATCTCAGTTAAATTTTTTTAAAGAACTTGGTTGGGAAACTTATGGAGTGGATCCAGCGGAAAATTTATATGAAATAACAAAAAAATGCGGTCACAATATTATTTGCGATTTTTGGAATTCCGACAGCGCAAAAAAGTTGCCTACAATGGATATTATTCTTGCTCAAAATGTGTTTGCTCACACTGAAAAAATAGATGATTTTTTGCAGGCCTGCAAATTAGTGATGAACGATTCAACTTCGTTGTTTATTCAAACATCTCAAAAAAATATGATTTTAAATAATGAATTTGACACCATTTATCACGAACATATATCATTTTTTAATACAAATTCAATGAATAAACTTGTATTACGGAACGGTCTTACATTAAATAGGGTTTTAGAAACTACTATCCACGGGTGTAGTTATATTTTTGAGATTAAAAAGAATAAAGATAATTCAATTTACAACATTGAACAACAATTACATAGGGAAAAAGATAATGGGTTGTATCAAACGGATACATATAATAATTTTAATCTAAAATCAAAACAAAGTTTAGAAAATTTAAAAAATGAAATCGAAACCTATAAGAAAAATGGTTATATATGCATAGGTTTTGGTGCATCCGCAAAAGGACAAACTGTGATTTGCAGTGGAAATATTATGCTTGATTATATTATTGACGAGAATCCCTTAAAAATAGGTCTAAATTCGCCAAAATTAAATATACCAATAGTAGATTTGAATAAGTTTAAAGATGACTCGTCTAGCAAAATATTAGTAACAATACTAGCGTGGAATTTTGCGGACGAGATTATTGAAAAAATAAAGTCTTTGAATAAAAAAGCAGAAATTATTATTATTAAAAGATATTTTCCATGTATAGAGAAAACAACAATATAATTTTATTACTCTTAATAATATATATACATTATATATTATATTGTATTTGTATAATTTATTTATTTTTATATCCACTTTGAATTGGATATAAAAATAAATGCAAAGTTTTAAATTATTGAAAATATTTTATTATTCTAATTTTTTTTTATTTCAAAATGTGCTGAACTTGGAAATGATCCCACAATTTCGCCACACGAAATTGTACCACTTGGTCCATAGTGTAAATACTTTGTAAGATAATTAAAATACGCGCTCACTGATTCATTATTGAGATAAGAAATGCTATATTTCCATTTTATTGCAAATGCTTTGGGGTTATTTACCCATTGATTAAGTATGTATGGATTGTGGGACGGGCAATAAAGTGGCTGTGGCATTATATATTCAGATTCTTCAAAAACACTTTTACATCTATATCCATTATTCAAAAAATTTTGCGAGAATTTTGTTTCTAATAAAGATATATTATCCTCTCTATTTTTACAGTTTACAATATTTACTTGAATAAACTCCAACGCACAATCAACCAACTTTATTTTGAATTCAATTGGAACACCGATTAAATGCCGCGAATGTTCGTTAGATTGCCAATGGCTCCAAAAATCGCTATTGTATCTCATATCATTTATAGTATCTGTTAAATTTTGTATTCCATTAATAGGAAATAATAGACTATCGTTCATTATCATTATCCATTCATAGTTAAGGTTTTCTGTTTTTATTTTTTTTAAACCATTTAAAAAAATTTTCCAATCAGTTCCTGGTCCTGAGTTTTCAATAAAATTTACATGAAATGGTAAAATAGACAAATCGTAGTTAATTATTTCTTTCGAAGCCGTATAAAACAATACATCGTACCCCAAATATATTAATGTTTTTAATCCCTCAATAACATAATTTGCTATAATATTTTTGTCATCGTAATGCGCATAAATAACGCAAGAGTGAGTAAAGTCGCCTTTTTTTGGAAAAATTACATCTTCTTCTGCAAAACCATAATTTTTATAATAGTCTTCTTTATTTATATCAATGCGTGCATTTGTATATTCATTATTTAATTTGTTATAATTATATTCAACCAATAAGTCATCGAAAATGTTTTTATATTTTAACTTCTCATTTATAAAAGTTTTGCAAAAGTTATATAAAACTGGTTTGCTTGCATAAATTTTACCATTGTTCTCGCGCCAAACATTTTTTATAAAAATTGTATTTTTAAGAATGGTGTCATTTGTTTCATGTTTAAATTCTCTTCTTATTTTATCACATTCATTCCGTATATCATTATAAAATAGGCAACATATATTATAACCTGAATTTAATAAAACTTGCGACAATCCAAATTCTCCAGTATCTATAGCTTCCGTCTTATTCCTTTTTGCTGTTAATACTGCAGGTGAACCACCTATAGGAGTGCACATTAATAATTTCATAATATCGTTGGTAATTTTAATAAAAGAAAAATGGCACGATAATGCATAACTGTCAACGACATTGCAATATGGCGAACTTGCAACTGCTTTTTTTACCTGCATTTTTTCATAAAATGGGTACAACCAATGTGTGGTTTGAGACGCTTCCATAAAGGGTCCACAAGTTCCACAATTCATCAAACATAAATAATCATAGTTTTCCCACAATTCTCTATTATGCAAATTGCATAGATGCAAAATTCCGTCTCGCCATCCCTCGTAATCAGAATAATTTGATGTATTATTTTGCAATACAATAATATTTTCACTTTTGGGTATGACCACCTCGCATCTTCCGTTTAATACAAAAACGGTCGTTATATCCAAATTTTCCCACAATGACTTATTTAAACCATAATTTATAAAAAAAGATAAATTTGTTTGATTTTTTTCACAGTTTTTTCTTTCATAGTAAACATATATTAAACAAATTTTAGAAGTTGATAAATGTTTAAAATCCATTTATAATATATATAATATAATTTTTTATTATTTTATTTATTTTAACGCTATATTTTCCTTCATTAATATTAGTACATCTTTCACTGAGTCGCGAATGTTTTTTACTTCAGGATATAACTTTTGCAATGCATTAGTGTCCAAAAAGTTGTTGGAGCGCTTTGATAACAAGATTTCATTTTGTTCGTCAGTAGTAAAATTTGTCCACTTAAAATCTGGATCGACTATTTCTTTATACATTTCTAAAATTTCATTGTGTGAAATTAGCCCAGGATTTGTCATGTTAATTGTCCCGGTTTTCCACTTAGAAGCCATATCAACCATAAGAGGAATCAATTCGTTTAATACTGTCATTGAATTGGGTATTGAGCATACTTTCTTGTAAGTAGTAATTTTTGTGATAAAATTTCTCTCGTTAAATTCATCTGTAATGGGCATTCTTATGCGAAGATTCAATGTTGAATCTCTAAAAAGGTGCATCAGTTGATCAGTATAACCCTTTACAATTGAATAAGAAGATCCAAAGAAATTGGGTTTGCTAGATTCAGTGAAACCATTTATCTCTTCTCCAAATGGATGTTCGTCGTCGTATTCAAATATGCAACCAGTCCCTAAATAAGTAAAGTGAATATCTTTTTCTTTACATAGAATGGCGAGAGAGAGTGGTGAATGCAAATTATCTCTCAAATTGTCTACTAGCTTCCCTGGTTTCTCCAAGTAATCGATCGTAGTTATTTTCTGCCCTTCAAATGTTCCGTGCGTTCTTCCAATAAAACTCATTACATTTGTAATATCGGGATGCAAAACAAATTCCTTGCGAACACCTTCAATATCATCAGCACGGCAAGACGCTTTGTAAAATCTAATATTGCTTTCTTTCAAATACGCGCACACTTTCCCACCAATCCACCCGTTGGCTCCAAAAATTAGAAAAACGGGTTTTCCAAAACAAAAAAGACTCTTGAAACTCATTATTTATATTTGTAAATAACTATTTAAGTTGGATTATACTAAAAAAATTATAATAAATAATATTAATTTTTATTAAATAATATTTAATAATAATATGAGAGACGAAATTTACAAATATTCAAATCCTGCTCAGGCACAAAGAATGGCATACAAGTATTTAGGTAAGAAAAATGGGAAGATTTTTAGAAGTACTCGCAAGGAGAAAAAGTATATGATAAAAGACCCAAAAATGGAAAAGTGGGTTTATTTTGGTCAAATGGGATACGAGGATTATACCAAACACAAAAATAAAACTAGGCGAAAGAATTACTTGACAAGATCAAGTGGGATGAAAGGTCATTGGAAGAATAACAAGTTTTCGGCGAATAATTTGGCGATGCATGTATTGTGGTAGCATTCTGCATTTATTTATATTATTACAATAATTACAATATTTTCATCTTGCTTTCTAGTGATTTATAATAATAATTATTATATATTACATTTTTATCTAATGCTTTTGCTAAGGTTTTGTCGCTTATTTTGACTTGCTTAATGCAATCATATTTGCATATGAATTCTTTTATCATTTTATTGTCCGTGTCAAATTGTCCTACACCATTTCTATATAATATAGGTTCTCCGTTTATTTCTTCAAACGCGGCTTTTAATTCATCGTCGCAATCATCATACAATTTGTAATAAAATCCCTTTGTTAAAGTAAAATTTTTAACTGGGTTGTCTAAGGCAGAAATTGATTGAAATCCATTGAAATGTGCAGCTGTTTTTCTGTCTATATATACATTAACAATTTGTGTTTTGTCGTTGTTTATTTGAGCAATATAACCTAAATTTTGTCCTTTGGTTTGTTTGGTGGAAGAAATTTTATGAATAATATTTGGGTCTAATTCTCTATCAACGAAAAGCCAACGAAAACCACAATAAACTGTATTTTTTAAAATTGCTTTATTTATACTGGGTCTTTTCAAAGAAGAATTTTCTTTCATAGCCTCAGTGACACATTCATAAACTTTTACTAATTGCATTGTTTCTGGGTTTATTTTTTGAAGGCGTGGTCCTAGTGTTGGTA
>Ga0187844_10002114_pt1 | contig 14380 bp, 17 predicted proteins | sample SpaLakP09_SKY_50_FD_134517 | JGI IMG/M metagenome (GOLD analysis project Ga0187844, IMG submission 134517) | Oligotrophic lake water microbial communities from Sparkling Lake, Wisconsin, USA - SP09_SKY_50 | ecosystem: Environmental > Aquatic > Freshwater > Lake | place: USA: Sparkling Lake...
CCATATTAGACAGGTGAGACTGAAAAACATTAGATTTATTTTTCATATTCTTTAATTTGTTCCTATACCTATACTTATAACATCTATTATTATTAAAGCAAGCTCCTAATGGATGTTATTAGACTGTCTAATGCTATATTTATTTAACTGGTGTGACACATTAAATACTAACGTGCAGACATTCAAGCAGTTTCTCCTAGAAAAAGCTGGAGCCAGATGTACTAAGGTAACTGGTCAGCAGTCTTCAACAAGATCTGATAAAAAGTACATGCGCTGCACGCGCGTGGGTGGTAAGTTGAAACGAGTTCATTACGGTGATCCTAATTTACGTATTAAGAAATCTAACCCAGCAAAGAGAAAATCATTTAGAGCACGACACAAATGCTCTTCAGCCAAACCTGGGACAGCCAAGTATTTTAGCTGCAAAAACTGGTGAAAACGTTTAAAGATTTCTTTATAGAGAAGAATGTACATGATGCAGTCAGACCTGGCATCTTGAAGCGGCAGACCAAAGGCAAGATGACATGCACCAAAGCCAGAGCATTAAAATCCAAACAAAAGAACAAAGGCAATCATACTGCCAAAGCAGCACAGAGATATTTAAATTATCATTGCTAAGATTAAATAATTGGACATGAACAATGACTCTCATCTGATATTTGAAGCTTATAGAAATAAGCTTATTAATGAAGATATGCCTTATCCTACTTTTGCCAAGCTTTCCAAACATGCTTCTCCTAAGTCTTCTAAAGAAAAATCTGCAGATAAATTTAAAGAACAAATGCCAGACAGCAAAGAAGAATATTCAGCACATGACTATGCCAAGGAAATGGAAATGCGTGGTGAGGATGAAGAAGGCAAGCATCCCTTGGGTGATGTGCGAGATGTACCTGCACGTGATTTAAAACCAGGAGATGTGTTGTCTCTATTCAAGAACACAGTGATAAAAATTGATGACATGGCTCCGCGATTGATCAAAGGCAAGGTGCGGGTCACATACAAGGATGTGAGAGGCGTGGTACACAATGTGGATTGGAACAAAGGCACCAAGATCACTGTGAACAATGTGCCACAAGAAGATGGTGAAGAGGGTGATCTCATGAAGCACATGAAAGACCAGGGCATGATTGATCCCAAAGCCACAGATGATACTGGCAAGTATGGGCGTCATAGGGAAGAAGAGGAACATTGTGCTGATGAGGATGAACAGCGCAGATTAGATCCTACATGTTGGAAGGGATATCACAAATCTGGTACCAAGACGAAGAACGGTGTACGAGTCAACAATTGCGTTAAAAATTAATCCATGAAGCTTTTTATTGCCACACTACTTCTGTGTTCTGCTCTCTATGCTCAGGGGCCTTATGATTGGAAGGTCACCCGAGTCATTGATGGTGACACTGTGGAAGTGCAGGTGGATTTTCTCCCCACTGAGTTGGGTGATAAGCTGCATATTCGCATATGGGGTGTTGACACACCTGAGAAAGGATTCCGTGCTCACAGCGTGCATGAAGCTGAGATGGGTGAGAAGGCAAGTGCATTCACTAAGCAATTGATTGCTGATGCAAAGGACATAAAGGTTATTGTTCGGTCATGGGACAAATTTGGTGGCAGAGTGCTTGGAGACATCATTATAGATGGTCAGAGTTTAAAGCAGCTACTGTTGCACAATGGATTTGCTCGGGAATACCGCGGTGATAAAAAACAGAGCTGGGATTAACTATTAATTAGATTTTCTATCAATCCAGTAAGAGCTTGATGATGCGACAGGCTTCGGGTCTTGTAATTTTTACTGCAGAGATATTTTATGGCATCTGCTTTTTGTTGTTCACTCAGAGAAGATAGTGCAACTTCGGGCAAGCCATATGCTGAATTGGGAAGAGATTTTAACGACCCTCTCACTTCATTAAAGTATATCCTTAAATTCTTTTTTATGCAAAATTCTATGATATCATGCATTTCAAAAATATTTTGTATCATAGGACAAACTGCAATAGATACATTGTTTGTTACAGTTTTAAACCAATCAATATTGCCAATCACTTTATCTAGATGTCCATGCTTTCTTATCAGAGGATATGTTTCTGGATTAACAGAATCTAAGCTGACAACAATGTGCAAATTCTTAAACTTTGCTAGCAAGGCCTTCACTTTATCATTTAAAATGGAACCGTTGGTTGTGATTCCTATGCGAGCATCACCGTTTAACTCTGCAATTTTATCCCATATCTCATAATATATGGGAACTAAGAATGGCTCACCACCTAAAAATTCAAATTGCATTGCATGTGGTATAAATTCTACAAGTTGCTCCACAAAAGCAGAGTCGTAAGGTGATATCACTGGCGGCTTCTTTTCGACGTTCTTTCTTATTTGAGAAGAATAATCACCACCGCACATCAAGCATTCATAATTGCAGATGTTACTTAATTCGAATTCTAAAATCAATGGATATTCATGTTGTTTATAAAAATTATTGAGCATTTTACTGTCTGCCGGTGCATCAGGCTTACGTGAAGTGCTATGCCGAATGCTCTGAAAATATAGTTCATGTATTTTTTTATCATATTTTGCAATTAAACTGTTTTCATAATCACCCTTATGAACTCTCTCTAAACATATTTTACATGCATTAGATATACCAAACTTGAGCTCATCTAGATAGTCACGCATGCGTTGCAGATTCTTGCCAGTCCATATTTCTTTTATAGTTTCACGTGGATAAAAGCCCAATTGTCCAGGTCCAGGAGCTCTTGATGTGTAACAGCAAGAGCCAATGCATCCACTTTGTGCAAAATTTAACGCTATATGAGGAGCAAAACAGCCAATTCTTTTCTTATGATTAAATACATTTTGAATGGTTTGTTTTTCGAGCAGAAGTTTTCTTGTTTCTCTAACTATTTTTTTGATAGGTGTCCATTCAAAAAGATAATTATATTTTGTTGCATCATCATACTTGTACTGTATGCCAAGAATATTCTCTGCCATATCATTAACAATTAGCAGATCACTAATTTTATCATGCAGTGAGTCGCATGTGGATAATACTTGTGCAATGTCCTTATCTGCTAACAGAAGAGTGCAGAGATCATTGAACTTTAATCTGTTCTGCTCTGTTAAATGCAGTTTTTCAATACTTGACATTATAAAACTCTAAAGCTGACAGTATCTTTGCACAATCAACATCGCAATTATTAATGTTCAGCTTTGCCAACGCATCGCTTAACGTTTCACTTTTCTTAAAAACTTTGAGTGCTTCACTGCAAATATAATTGGCAGTGTATGCATTAATGCTCCCGAACTTTTTAAGCTTGGTCTGCAGATAATCATTATTGGTCATTCTTTGCTTTCCAGTCACAATGCATTTTAGCACAGGAGACTTAATATCTGTCATAATGTTAGACTTCTGGAGTGAAGTCTTCAATCTGTTGTTGATCTCTTCAATATTAAAGGTCATATTGTCACATTATACTGCAATGACTCATTAAATCAATAAAAAACCCTGTAGAAGTTTTCACCTCTACAGGGTTTTAATGCTGCGTTACCTAATTAGGCAACGTTGATATCAGCGTTGCGGAGCGCGCGAGTGAAGTCGCGGGCGTCAACACGGCGAAAACTACGAGCATGCTGGTTGGCCTGCTCGAGAACGCGTACGCGTGTAACTTTAAAGTTACCACTGCGGTTACGTTCAATCTTCGCGAAGAACGTCTTCGGGCGTAAGTTACGGCTGGTGTAATCGATCATTGTGTTTATTCCTCCTTTCATATTTAAATATAATAAATTATGTTTTTTAATAATCAACCGTTATTTTGTGTTGATGTTTCAGGATTCAATGTAAGTTTTTGTGGCTCAGGGAATAAAAAACTTTCATGTGACTTGCTGCTCCTGTTATTCTTCCGCTTATAACCCACAAGAAAGTGCTCTTGCTTGTCATTGGTTTTGATGATGGGCACCAATCTGCCTTTTTTGATTAGAGTTTGTATTGTTTTTTGTGAGATTTTTGACATAACCTTATAATAGCTTATACTTTTGAACCTGCAATACAAGAAATAAACTTTTCTTTATCCATCTCTGTAAAAATGCTCTTGCGAAATGATGCATATATGTCATTAATGTCAAACCCTTCAGTAAGTGCATATGTCAATATCTTGCTATTTAGGATGAAGTAACCTGTCGTAACAATATCATCATTTGATACATATATACCAACAGCACCAATGATGCCTCTGCTATTGACTATGTGCAAAAAGTTATCTGGCAGTTGCTCATCAATAAAGACTTCAACACCATTGATATTTGCAACAGTTGCGATTTCTCTTGCTATGTCTTGTAAAGACTCCTTCACTCACATATAATAGCATATATATTCACATTTTTCAACAAATTTGTGTATTGTTTTTTCACTATTGTATTATAAAATATAGGAATGAAAGCGAAAACGAAGGCCAAAATTAAGACCAAAGTAAAGACAAAGCAACCTACAATTTTTATTCAAATAGCTTCATATCGAGATCCACAATTGCTGCCAACCATACGTGACTGCATTGCCAAAGCTAAGCATCCTGAACAATTGAGATTTGGCATTTGCTGGCAACATGATGAGACAGACAGTCTAGAGGAGTTTGCCAAAGACGACAGATTGAGAGTCATTGATGTGCCATATCTTGAGAGCAAAGGCACATGTTGGGCACGCAATGGCATACAGCAACTCTATAAAGGTGAGACATACACCTTGCAGCTAGATAGTCATCATAGATTCACTCAAGACTGGGACAAAATATTAATTGACATGATGGAGCAGTTGCGCAAGAAAGGACATAAGAAACCTCTTCTTACTGGATATATACCCAGCTTTGATCCTGATAATGATCCAGCAGCCAGAGTGCAAATACCATGGAAGATGAATTTTGATAGATTCATACCAGAAGGTGCTGTCTTCTTTCTGCCTGCATCCATTGATGATTACAAGGAAAGAACAGAACCTGTGCCTGCGAGATTTTATTCAGCACATTTCTGTTTTACTGATGGCATCTTCTGCAAAGAGGTGCCTCATGATCCAGACTATTATTTTCATGGTGAAGAGATCAGCATTGCGGCTCGTGCATACACATGGGGGTATGATTTGTTTCACCCTCATAAAGTTGTAATTTGGCATGAATATACGCGCAAAGGCCGACCCAAACAGTGGGATGATGACAAACAGTGGGTTGATCGCAACAACAAATGCCATCTTAAGAACCGCAAGCTTTTCGAAATGGATGGTGAGAAGAGAGATGTGGATTTTGGTCCATATGGCTTTGGCAAAGTGCGCTCTCTAAGAGACTATGAACGGTATTCAGGTCTTTGTTTTAAGAAGAGAGGTGTTCAACAATATGTTCTGGATCATCATTATGCTCCTAACCCTGCTGTCTTTAAGACAGAGAAAGCATTTGAAGATTCATGCTTGAAGATCTTCAAGCATTGTGTGGATATCCGTTATGAACAAGTGCCTGAAAAGGATTATGATTTCTGGTGTGTAGCGTTTAAAGATAAGGATGGTAAAGATCTTTATCGCAAAGATGCAGATAAAGAAGAGATCAACAGAATGTTCAATGATCCAGACAAGTACTGCAAAGTATGGAGAGAGTTTCATACTGAAGAGTTGCCATCAAGCTGGATAGTATGGCCACATAGCCTTGAAAAAGGCTGGGCGGATCCAATTACTGGTCAAATGAATCATAACGTAGTCAGCTAATAAATACTACCATAATGAAAATTACTGTAGCTCAATATTTTACAGACAATCTAAGATATGGGCAGTACACAGAAAAAATTAACAGACTGTTCTGTGAAAAGCATGGTTATGATTACCATCTTGAAAAGAATTCTTTCCTAATCAGAACAGAGTCTGAAGATCGAGACATCACATGGTTCAAGCCCAAGTTTCTACAAAAGGTTTTTGAAAAGACACAAGCTGACTACATTCTGTTCCTTGATGCAGATGCAGTGTTCTGTGACCATGACAATCATAGAATTGAGGACTATATTATTGCTGATAAAGATATTGTGGTAACTGAAGATCATGGACCAAGCAAGATAAATGCAGGTGTGTTTCTATTGAAGAATACACCTTTCACACATGAAATCTTGCAACGTTGGTGGGATTATGGCTACCGACGGCCTGATCTCAAGAGAGCCCTTTGGCATGATCAAACATGCTTTGGATTGCTCATGGATGAACTTGGCTCTGTGGCAGATGAAAAGATTAAAATAATTTCCAACCGCACTTTGAATTGGAGAGAGCCATTTGATAACAGTTTTGTATTTCATGCTTTTGCTTATGGTAATCTTCCAAACAGAAGAATAGACAGCGTGTATGCCAGATTCTTCGAAAATGAATTCACTTTTGAGACATTGCAAGAAATAGCTATCAAATACCCCACAGATAAAAGCTGGCTTCACAATTACTACAACCGCATATATGACAGTGTGTTGACACCTCTGCGTGAAAGTACAAAACGAATTTGTGAAATAGGCATCGATAAAGGTGACAGTTTGCGTAGCATGAAAGCATTTTTCAAGAGCGCTGACATATATGGTTATGATGTCAATACATCTCTATTCTTTAATGAAGATCGTATTCATACCAACTACCTCAATCAATCGGATCGAAGCTCACTGCAAAGCCTCATTGATAGTCATGCAGATCATGAATTTGATATCATCATTGATGACGGGTCACACAGAATGTATGATCAACAAGTCACATTGGCAATGCTGTTTAAAAAGGTGAAACGTGGTGGCATCTTCATATGTGAAGATCTGCATACATCATTAGAAGCAAAAATGGAAAGCAAGAAAGTGTTCCAATGGAACACAATAAAACCTACAAATGTCACAACGTTGGACATGTTGTTATGCTACAATAGTACTGGCAGAATTTTATCAGATGCCATTACAGATGAAGAAGCAAATTATCTTGCAGCCAATATCAAGGAGATACGCATTACCAATGATAACCCAGAAAGCATAACAAGCGTTATATATAAAAAGTGAAAACGTTCGTTGTCTATCATTGCTTTCTGGTCAAGCGCTGGAAAGAACTTGTGTTGGAGCAACTCACACGACTCAATAACACAGGGCTACTGTCGAAAGTTGATAAGTTGTATTGCATTGTCATTGACACAGAGAACAAGCGGCAAGAGTTTATTGATGCTGTTAAGTTTTTTCCAAACATAGAAATAGAATTTCATGAAAATAATGGTTGTGAATATTTCGCCATTACAAAAGTCTGGGAATTGGCTCAACAGCATGATTGCAATATTCTCTATCTGCACACCAAAGGCGTTTACAATGATTATGTCACGCTTAGCAAGAATGACATATGCGATTTGAAGGTGTCCAGCATACGTGAATGGCGTTTGATGTTGGAATATTTCTGCATCGACAAATGGGAAGAGAATCTCAAAAGATTGGAGCTGGTTGACATGGTGGGGTGTACGTGCAATGGTAATTGGTGGTGGGGTAATTTCTGGTGGGCCAGATCAAGTTATTTAAAAACTGTACCAAAGCCAACTTGGGCAACACGCTGGGGATATGAGGCTTGGGTCAATGAGAGAGGATTAGCTTCAACATTTGAGCACCATCACCTCAATTTCATACCATACTACACAGATTACCCTGAAGTGTTTTATAAGGACAATCAATTTGAAAAATATAAGGGGTCAAGATTGGTATTGCATAGTGCACAATATGGCAACAATGGTGTGCAGCTTGATGAAGGTTGGGAAGAGACAGAGCCTATTTACAAAGATGTCATGGATATTGTGAGCACCAATTTAGCTGACAACAATGCAAAATACTTTAGCTTGGGTGTTGTTAATGAGTCCATGGGTGGTGATCCTTGTTTTAAGAAGCGCAAAGGTCTGTATATAAAGTATAGCTTTGAAAATGATCCTGAGAACATTTATAATCTGCATGGCGCTGAAGGCACAAGACTGTTGTTCCCATGGTTCAATGTATGAACATCTTGTTTACTGTAGTGTGCCTTAATTACGCACCATTAGATCAACTGCGTCTTTTAATAGAATCAACACGCAAAAAGTTCCTCAAGAAGCACAATGTTAAGATTGTCATTGTTACAAATACAGATGTATCTTATCCTGGTGTAGACATTGTCAATATAACAGTTGATAGTATTAACAATGAGAATTATTTTCAGCTTTATAAAATCCTGGCTTTGAATCATGTTGATCTCAATGTGTATGATTATGTCTTTGTGAGTGACATTGATCAAATGTTCATCAATAATGTGCAGGATGATGATTTGCTTCTTGGAAAACTTTGTATAATGCAGCATTTCTATCCAGAGCTCAAAACAGCTGACAACATGCAGTTCTGGTCAGATGTGATTCAAATGACTGATGCAAACAGCAGACACACCATGGGTAACTTTTTTGGTGGTCCTGTGACAATTATTAAAGATGTTTTGAGTTATGTTAATGATTATTGGCAGAAGTATAAAGATCATAAATTTCATCTGGCTGGATTTTTCTGCAAATACCCTGAAGAAGTATTATTGGTAAAATACATTTCAGATAAACAAATACAGGAGCATAGAATACCCTGTAGCATACACTTTACTACACCAGCATTCATGACAAATATAAATGCATTTGGCAATTTATTTGAACACTTGGATAGCTTTAAACTCATTCATAACATAAAAATAGATATGGAAGGCGCTGAAAAGCTGTATAAAATACGTTGTGAACCCTAACGTTACCATAGTTACTGGCTTGTGGGATTTAGGCAGAGGTCAGCTTGATGGTTGGGCAAAGAGAGATTTTCAGCAATACAAAGAGAGATTCTTTGATCTGCTCAAGTGTGATGCACAAATGTGCATTTGGATACCAAAAGATTTAGAGCAAGATGTATTGGCCATACGTGGCAACAAACCAACAAGAATTTACATCAAGGACGTTGAGGATTTTAAAACTTGGTTTCCATTCTTCGATAAAGTGCAAGAAATAAGGAAATGGCCTGAATGGCTCAATCAGGCCGGGTGGTTAGCAGAGTCACCTCAGGCAGCTCTTGAATATTACAATCCAATGATGATGTGTAAAATGTTCATGCTGAATGATTCGACTATATTTAATCCCTTTAAATCACAATACTTTTTCTGGATGGATGGCGGTCTAACATCCACAGTAAATACAGGCTATTTTGTTGGTGATCAGGTTCTGGACAAGCTCGATTCCTATTGCTTGGAAAATAAAAACAAAATAATACACATCACATATCCATACACATGCAATACAGAAATACATGGCTTTGAACGCAAGAGCATGGCTGCATTCTGTAACACAGAATCTGTTGATTATGTGGCTCGTGGAGGGTTCTTTGGCGGTCATAGGCAAAGAATCAATGAAATGAACTCTCTTTACTATGGTGTGCTCTCAGATACATTTGCTGCAAACGTCATGGGTGCTGATGAATGTCTGTTCACTATTCTGTGTCACAAATACCCTGATAAAATTCATCGCTTTAATATTGAAGGAAATGGATTGGTATGGCCGTTTTTCGAAATGCTCAAGCACTATGTGCCTGCTGAAAAATTATATGATCCAGATAAAATTGCACTCTATGTCATCACCTTCAATTCACCAGAACAATTTGAAGCATTAATTCAGACATATCTCAAGCACAGTGACTTCATAACAAACACAGAAAACTATCTGTTAGATAACAGCACAGATATGACCACAGAGCCAAAATATATTGAGCTTTGCGAGAAATATAAATTCACCAGAATTAAAAAAGACAACATAGGCATTTGTGGTGGTAGGCAATTTATTGCAGAACATTTTGCTGGTGTCGATGCAAAGTATTACATCTTCTTGGAAGATGATATGAATCTTGTGGATCCAAATGTGACATTGCCATGTGCATCAGGTTTTGCGAGATTCACACCAAATCTCTTGCAGAAAGTAAAAGCCATCATGGAGAAAGAAAATTACGATTTCTTAAAATTTAGCTTCAAAGAATTTTTTGGTGACAACAGTGTACAATGGGCATGGTACAATGTGCCACAACGTGTACGTGATGAGTATTTTCCAGAAAAAACTACATTACCTGAGCATGGATTTGATCCTAATGCACCCAAGCTAAACTTTAAGAACATTAAGAACATCGATGGATTGGCGTATGCTGATGGTGAAATTTATTATTGTAACTGGCCACAGATAGTATCAAAAACAGGCAGTCAAAAGCTATTCCTTGACACTAAGTGGTCACATCCATATGAACAAACATGGATGTCGCACTTCTTTCAAGAAACAAAAAAGGGATTGCTAAGAGGAGCAGTATTGCTACTCTCACCTGTGGAACACCATCGTTTTAAATTTTATCCCAAAGAGCAACGCAGAGAAAATTAAACTGGCCCTGATGCTGTTGGAGTCACTTCTGGTAATGCTTCAGAATAAAGCGGTATGAACAATGTTCCTTCGGCTCGTGCATATGCTGTTCTGCCAATGGCATCAGTTACTTGAACGTCAAGTGCATATGTGGCAGATGTTGCACAAGTTCCAGCTGAATTGTCTAATCCCACAACAACATCTGTATCATAAGGTGAGTTGTGTATTTTACCGGCACATATGTTATTTGTATCAATAGTATACACATAGGTATAAGGTTGTGTACCTCCAGTAGCAGCTGTATTCCATGACAAGTATGTAAATCCAGTACCATCAGGATTTGAAAGAGTGTTTTCACTGTCCGGCACAATTGACAATGTGATGTTCAGAGGTGCAACATTTTTAGTAGGTGTGGGGGTGGGTGTGACTGATTGCGTAGGTGTCACAGTTGGTGTCTGTGTTGAGGTACGTGTTGGTGTTCTTGTTATTGTGGGTGTTGTAGTAGCAGTTGTTTGTTGTGTCTGTGTTCTTGTTATTGTGGGTGTCTGTGTAGGTGTGTATGAATGTGTGGGTGTCTGTGTAGCAGTAGCTTCAGGTGTGGGTGTTGGTGTAGTTTCTGATGCAGTGCATGTGACAGAAATTGTGGGTGTAGCTGTCTGTGTTCTGGTTGTTGTGCGTGTGGGTGTCTGTGTCCTTGTAACTGTCTGTGTGGGTGTCACTGTGGGTGTGGTATTTGGTGTTAAAGTCTGTGTTTGTGTCACAGTTATTGTGGGCGTGGGTGTTACCTGTCTTGTTGTAGTTGGAGTAGGAAATGCTGCTTCTTGTGTGACAGTCAATGTGGGTGTGGGTGTCAATCCCAAGGACGTAGTTGGAGTTAATGTGGGTGTACTGGTTACAGTGGGTGTATTTGTGGGTACATTTGTTATAGTTAATGTTGGTGTTGGTGTTGTAACTCCAAATGTTTGTGTTGGTGTATGAGAAGGCCAATCTATATCTGCAACTCTATCTTCAGTCCATGCCTTTATTTTTAACAAATGCTTGGTTTTACTACGAGAATTGGCATGCACTCGAAAAAGCGGTTCCATGTGTATATTTAATTGATTTACTGCGCAAAACATATATAATGTGTGGATGGGTAATATGAAAAGAACACTTCTAATATGTTTACACAGGGGTCAAAAGTTTAAAATACCAGGTCTTGACAATACCTACAGAAATCTTGCTTTAAAGAAGGCCAACGATTGTTCAGCACAATTGACTGGTCAGCGCAATATTGAAATTTCTGGTGTCAAGAGATGGGTGGACATTCCCATGGGTTACACTGTTTCACCATACACAGAGGTGGAAATTGATTAACCAATATTCATTATCTTCCAAATAGCTTTTAATTCTTCTATCTTAGTCTCGCGTTGTTTCAGCTTGTGCAAGATGGATCTGCCTTCTGAGTCTTTGGCCAATGTTGCTTTCTTGGATGCCGATTTCCGCACAGTTAGTCTTGCTTTGAATTGATCAGTAAATGGTATGTCGAGTTTGTTTAACTTCAAATACAAGTATACAAAATTCTTGTAAGGGTTATCTCCTGGATGTGACCATTCTTGCACAATAAAATGCAGCTTTTGCACAGGTGTCAATTTGTTGTAGTCAATGGTTCGTCGTGGGAATGACTGTATGTAGGGACTTGGCGGCGGTGGCACAGATGGTAATGGAGGTACTGTGTTGGTTGGTCCTGGTGGTGGCCATGGTGCTCTTGTGCCTGTTGGTGCTGGTGCAGCAGGGGTATTAGTTGGTCCTGGTGCCGGGATATTAGTTGATACCATGGTCACAGTGGGTGTATTGGTGGGTGTATTTGTTAAAGTACGAGTAGGAGCCGGTGTATTTGTTAATCCTGCAGTAACAGTTTGTGTTGGTGTGGAGGTGAGAGTGAAGGTGGGTGTGGGCAGCAGATTGGGTCTGACACTGAAAAAATGCTTACGCGGAGCCATACATAATATTTATTGTCATCCATAAATATATAAAGATGGATAATCCTACAAATTCAAGAGATCTGCAAGTTGAAAGTCGTGAAGAACATCATACTATCTTTGGCTTCAACACACACAACAAGATTGCTGCAAAAGCAATTGATGTGATATATTGGATCATAATAGGTGTTGCTCTATGCTTTGCATATCATTCTTTGAGTATCATTCTGGCAACATGGAATTGGTTGTTAGTATTCTTAGTGAGTCTTGGTGTTGTTGGTTTGCCTTACTGCCTCAAAATCATATTATTTGGAAGAAAAGAATTTGGTGTAAAATCTGCTTTGCTTTGTACTGCTTTGAGTGTCCTGCCAGCAGTATTTGACTTTGCTGGTATATATGCAGAAACTGGATTGATAGACAGTTTGAAAGACAGCAAGTCGCGCATCATACAACAGCTTAATATGTTTGAAGCGGAGAGTAAGAAAGCTGTGCAAACAGAAGAACAAGCCAATCGTGAAGAAGAACAACAATCAACTGAGCAACTGGAAAATGAACAAAACAAAACATTAATTGAATTCACGAGAAAGTTAAATGAAGCCAATCAACGTGTCATTGATGAAAAGCAAGGAGTAAGAGCTGATTATTCCTCCGGTAAAGTAGGTGATGGGCCCCGCGCAAAGGAACTTCAGGCAGAAGTTAGACGGTTGCAGAGCGAACTTGATATCAACAAAGATGGCATGAGCAAGACACTTGAAATTAAAAAGGCAAAAGTATCCTCTGTAGTAAATGATAAAATCAAGAAAATTAAAGAAACAAACAAACAATTGGAATCAGGAATTCTTGATATCAAAACAAAGGTTTCAGATGCTAACTCTTTCAAGGATCTTGACACATTGACCATCAAAGCAAATGCGCTTGTTTCATCCATTGCATCCAAGAGCAATGTTGAATTCAAAGCTGTAAAAATAGAAGAATCAGACAACATATTTAAACTGGCTTTTGGATCATTGTTAAAATTTGACATAACTGCAGCAGTTTGCTTTTTTATTGCATTTGTCATGGAAATGGTTGATATATTAATTGTTTTTGTAATAAGAAACGATTTCAAGCAAAAGAAGATGAAGCATGAGATGATTCATAGAATGCAACGGGAAAAACCGGTACTATTTACAAAAATATATAATGATTTTCCTATAGAAAAGCACCATAAGTCCTATTCTAATTATTAATTTTAATAAATATTAGTATGGCTGGTAATGCACGCTTTCATAACAAATGGCATAGAAGAGGCCATCATTCCATTACTTCTGAGGGATATCCAGATTCCGCCACAGATCCCATTGCTTCACCAGATGAACCGTTCATTGGTCCTTTTGTTCTGCAGGACAATTTATCTGCTGGTGGTGATGTAACGTTTGATAGCAACTTGTTCATACGTGGAGACATTACAATACTTGGAAGTCTCACAGCTCTAGGTGATACAACTGTTTTAGAGACGCATGTGACAGCCACAAGCGCATTGTCTGTTATTAATCATGGCTCAGAACCTGCGTTAACAGTTATTCAGTATGGTGATAACCCAGTTGCAAGATTTATTGCTGATGATGGTGTTGCTTTTGTTATTGAAGACAATGGTAACATTGGCATTAACACCAGTCATTTGGAGCCAGGTGTAGGATTGACCATTGGCACAACATTGAGTTCATCATATCCCTTGAGTGCAAACGCATCATATGGCACATTTCATAATTTTGCTGGAAGTGTTTCTGAAGGCAATTCCAAAGCGCTTGGTAATTTTGCACATGCAGAAGGCACTGCCAGTTTTGCATATGGAACAGGCAGTCACGCAGAAGGCAGCGGCAACACTGCCAACGGTGTTGCAAGTCATGTGCAAGGCATCAGCAATGTAGCTAATGAAGATGCTGCTCATGCAGAAGGTGGTAACAATGTGGCTTCAGGATATGCTGCACATGCAGAAGGTTCATATAATACTGCATCTGGAAATTCCAGTCATGCTGAAGGTTA
>Ga0187844_10002115_pt1 | contig 14371 bp, 14 predicted proteins | sample SpaLakP09_SKY_50_FD_134517 | JGI IMG/M metagenome (GOLD analysis project Ga0187844, IMG submission 134517) | Oligotrophic lake water microbial communities from Sparkling Lake, Wisconsin, USA - SP09_SKY_50 | ecosystem: Environmental > Aquatic > Freshwater > Lake | place: USA: Sparkling Lake...
CGTGCGCACAGAAACGCACGTTTTCAAAGTTAGCGGCCAAGTTAGCACGCCAAGGACAAAAAGGGGCTGACTGCAACCTATGAAAGCCCATGACTGTGCGCACGGATCACCCGGCCAGCAACCTGACAAAACTTGACATGCCAGGGGCTGAATTGTTGGCAAATGTTGGCATGGCCATGTTGTCATTTGTTGACGTGCAGACGGTGCAAGCTACTAGGGAAAACTAGAGTTGCGGGCGGAAGCGATACCAAGAAATGCTCTGGTTTTCCGGAGGGTTTGAGCACACCAACAGACCAGCAAGGCTGATAAGGAATGATAAGGTTCATGCCTTGCAATCACTCGCCAGCAGGCCGGGCAAACTGTTAGTAAATGTTAGCTTTCTGGCGAGTTGGAACGGGGCGAAAAGCCACGCCACTACTAGGTAAAACTAGGTTCTGGCTGATAACGAAAAATAACGGTGGCTACTTCAGAAAACTTCAGTTCGGCAACAAGTGGCGACTAGAAAAAACTAGAACTTTACCCAGCAGCACGATGACCATCTGCTACAGAAAAATACAGATCCTGGCGCGCTTTGCTGGGCCGCACATTTACTTAGAAAACCAAAGGCGCGGCTGGTGTCCGTAATTGCAAAGTTAACGGCAAAGTTAACGCCCTGCCGACAAAAAAGCGGTACGCACGTTCGCCGGTAGTTTCGAGAGCAATACTCGCTCGCGGTGAGTGACGCTCAGCCAGTTGATGACCGGAGGAAAGTCACGGGCATTGTCACGGCATGCGACCCTAAAAAGAGAGGTGAGCTTCTGCCGCCTTGCGATGGCCAGCAGGTAGGTTTCCACCCCATGGCGGTACGCAAGGCCGAGGTACGCACCTGGTACGCACGGAAACAGCCCGCAGCACCGTAAGGAGTTGCAAGGTGTGCACAGCCTTGCTGCCCGGTTAACAGTGGGAGTTAACAGCGCCGGTTAACAGCAGATGGCAGGCATGTAACAGCCGATGTAACAGCAGAATGGCCGGTTCGCACTGCGCTGGTTCGCACCGGTTCGCACCCGAAGGCATGGTTGCCAGTGAGCCGGTTGCCACACTGGTTGCCACCCAAAGCACTAAAGTTGCAGGCATAGTTGCAGGCTGCAACCCAAAAAAGGGTTGGTTGCCAAAAGGCTGGTTGACGGCTGGTTGACAGCAAAACGCTGGTTTCCGCTGATGATGAAAAATGACGAAATCAACAGGTATCCAGTGCGTGGTATCCACTCAGGTATCCACGGATACCGGGGGTCGCTCAAGTACGGGCAGTGCTCGCTCACAATAACTGCAATTGACCTAACCGCTACTTTCAACTCGGTCTGCGATAGTTGGGATGTCCCTTAGTTCTCTCACCTCGTACGCTCGCCCAAAAGAACTTGGCGTGATGCCGATAAACTTCGGCAGCTTCTGTAAGATCAAAGGCTGTGGCACATACCAGGCTGAGAAGAAGCCGCACGAGCTCCAAATTGTCGCTGTAGAAGGCTTCAATTTCTTCGTCCGTAGCATCTGCCATGCTAGGGCTTGCAGGGGCTATTTGGCGATGTGCTAGACGTTCATTTCGTAAAGTCCGCAGGTTCTCCAGTACATGCTTCCCTGAGCCATCCTTATATTTGCCGACCAATTTGACCACGGCTTCTTTCTTGGGCTTCAGTGCATTTCGCATAGCGTCCGCGACTCCAACTGACGAAAGTCCAATGCTGCTAGCCCTAACTGCAACAAGAGCTTCGAAGAATGTCTTGTCTCGGAGCTTATCTGCAATTGCAGTCATCCTAAGTGCGGCAACATTAGTGTCCCATAGCCGTAGCAGCGCAAGCAGCATTTCTCGTCGAAGAGACATTCTCACAATCTGAAACGAATGCGTCGCAAATGAATCGCCCAAGCGATCATGCAGACCTTCATCGTATGCTGTTGGCTTCCAAGTTTCATGAAACATGATGGCTAGCGCAATTTCGCCTTCAGCGGCCTTCACAGCATCTTTGACTTGATTGATTTCGGCACTAAGATCTCGGTCACCCCCAGTTGGGACTGTGCTGGTCATAGCAGCAACTCGGTCGGCCTTATTTTTCTGGTGATACAGTCTATTTTTCTTGCCTTCCATGGTGCCTCTCCAGTTTGAATATTACTCAAACGTTCCATCTGCGCACAAAGAACCTTATGAATGCAGATGCCTCGTATTTTGTTATGGTGTAACACTATTTTGCCGCATCAGCCGGTCACTACGACAAGGGCCTCGTGCATCTGAAACGACAAACAACGGAAGATTGTCACCGTTTTGGACAGCAACAACAAAAGGATGACAAAGTAATGCCTGATTTCCTGCCGGAGGTGCTATGCCAACATTCCAAGAGGTTGGGTTTCTAAGCGACGAACTCAGCCAATTCAAAGAAAACGTCCGCGGCGCTTACCCCGCACCTTTTCATATTGCTGACCTGGCTAATAACATTGCAATGCGGATGCTTTGGGAGATGCCACAAGTGCAACTAGATGAGGCAAAGGCCTACTTTGTTGCTGCATTTGCCAGGGCTCTTCAGAGCTTCCAGGCTCTAATCCTGATGGCTGAGCGTGGAGCAGAGGCTGAAACACGTACGCTGTTACGATCGCTTGCTGAAACTGTCTTCCTTGCAGCTGGAATGATCAAAGTTCCTAACATGGTTGCTCGTTTCGATGAGGATAACGCTAGGCATCGCAAAGCTGTAGCCAATCGAATGATTGAACTTAATCGGGCAAAAAATCCTGAGGCGGATGTAAGGCGATTTGAGCAGGAATTGGCGGCGATTTCTGCAGAGTTTCCGCAGGGCCCGCGCGGTATCAGTTGGGCCTCGCTGGCCGCCGAAGTTGGCCTTGTCCCGCTGTACGAATCTGCCTACCGTTTTACATCCGGCGATGCCGCTCACGCCACTCTTCTTGCGCTAAACCGACACATGGCTGGAGACGAGCAAGGGGACCTACATCAATTTGTGTTCGAACCATCTGCGGCTAATCTCAGTAAAACATTCCTATCCGCCGTGATCGGGATGGTTAGCATTATGGGGCTATCCGTAGAAAGCATGGGGCAACAGAACTTCAATCTGGAAGTAAGTAACTTGCTGCTTGAGGTCCGGCTCAATGATGAACACTTCTGATGCCTGTATGCTTTCTACCTCGCCCCCTGCCGAACACTTACCCGATCTGCGACCGCAAGTTGGCCGTGGAACGCTAGGGTATTCTGCTCAGTGCAACCAGGACCTAGCAAACTAAATTGGCTTAAGTGCAACACCCATATGGAAATGGAAGGCGGTGTAGTGGCGACTATTGACGGCTAGGTGATGAAAACGTACAATTTCAAAAAGAAAGCTGTAAAAGTACCTAAAATCTGTTTCCACCTCTCGGTGAGTAAGTACGGTTGCCAAATGGCAGCCTTGTCGCGCCCGGAAGTCTGAGCAGTCACCATCTGATTGGCCGTCGAACGGCTTGTGTTGCCACCCCTGCGGGTGACTCACTGCGTCCCAGCCCTGGCCATTGCCGGGGCTTTGTCATTCTGGAGGCCCCATGCCCCTGCACGACAGTGATTTCATTCCAACATCAAAAGCCGCCGACCTGCTTCAGGTTCCAAGAACCATGATCAAGAGCCTGCCAATTCCTCGTCACGATATCGGTGCACGGCAGGTAGCATACCGAGCGGGAGACGTTTTCAACTATGCTGCCGACCCGGAAAACTCCGAGGAACTGGTGAGGCTAAGGGAAGTGTATGCATCAAACGCCATCGTAAGAGCTAGGCGCGACAGGGCCAGAAAAAAGCATCGATGATGCCCGATCCGGGCAATAAGCTATTGGCCAGTCATTCAGCTCATTGCCAACAGATAACAACCGCCACTAGGCGGTATTTTTTTGTCCATCACATACGAACCCGCCTAGAGCGGGTTTTTCTATTTCTGGAGATAGAAATGACCCCAATCGATATCGCGCGCCGCGATGGGAAGTGCGTTCTGACAACCAGAGAGGCCGCTCAAGCTCTTGGGATGCATCCGCAGACCCTGTGGGAGTGGTCCTCCACCGGCAAGGGAGCGATTCAGCCCGTAAGAATCGGCAAGCGCATTGCCTGGCCAGTAGAAGCAGTCGCCGGGCTGGTTGGTGCCGACCGCCAGCAGTAACCCACACAATCACTTTGAAAGAAACGCTATGGAACTAAGCAGCCTGAACTTCACCGAGAAATCCGATACCCCCCAGCGATTCCCGGTTATCCACCCGCAGACACTCAAGCCGATGGGCTGGGATCTGGACATCCTTGGGCCTGACGCGACCAAGAAGCACCAATTCCTGCTCGATGTGCGCGACGAGGTAAACGAGCGCGTCAGACGAGCGGTGATGGATGGAGTATCCCTGGACTTCTCCTCTGCCGAGAAAGCAGACATGGCCTTGCGTGAAGCTGCCGTACTGGTTACTGGGTGGCATGGCCTGACTGAGAACGGCCAGCCGCTGGCATACAGTGAAGAGGCTTGCCGCACCCTTCTGGGCAAGAACCGCTGGCTCATTTCTCAGGTGATGGAAGCCAACAAGAATTGGCAGGTCTGGTACGGCCAGGAGCAGGACGCCGAGCAAGGCCAGGCTGACAGCGAGGTAAGCGCATGATGACTGAATCGCAAGCTCCAATCTCTATCGAAGTCCGCCACCCCATCATCAACACACCCCTTGGCGTCATCCTGTATGCCGACATCGCCAACACTTCGCACCGGGTCTACCTGGAACAGCGCCGCCGCAACTTCATGCTGGGCCGTGCGGCTGATGCAGGGACTGCAGCATCCCCCAAAGAGCTGCTGTCCATCGTGGAGCGCAGTGAGCATGAAGCCCAGATGGTTGCAGGCATGATTGTTGGCTGGGATACGGCCGGGGCCGGCGCAGAAGTGCCGTTTACTCCCGAAGGCGTACTGAACCTGATGCGTCGCCAACCTTGGGTCAGGGCCCAGGTACTCCACAAGCTGGAGGGAGTGGACCAATTCTTCCGCCAGCAGGCCAGCCAGCTTATTGCGTGGGCTGAGCATTACTTCCTCATGGAGAGGGTCGATAAGGATGGTGTGAGGATGCGGGATACGTTGCTGGCCGCTTGGAGGGGAATGGGAAATACCGAGGCCACCAAGCCTTCTGATCTTGTCCCGCCATGCGACTTCCCTGCCCTGCTGCACCATGTGTGGATCTGGTTTGCTCAACTGTCACAGACTCGCGGCTATACCAAGTTCGGGCCATCCCCAATCACCTGGACCGAGATTTCCGCCTGGCGGCAGGAGACGCGGGAGGAGCCAACCAAGCAGGAGCTTGACCTTATCCTTGCCCTGGACGGGGCATTCCTGAGAGCGGGGGCGCGCCATGGCTGACAGTCCGGAGCTTGGGTTTTCCGTTGACACCAGCGAACTGGAAGCCGCGACAAAATCGCTAGATGACCTGTCTGCAGCAGCAGGCCGGGCAGAAGAAGCGGCGGGCCGCGCTGGCAGGGCTGGCCAAAAAATGGCAAGCGACTATGTGCCTGGCGCGGAAAAGGCCAAGTCCGCGACCGATGGCGCAACCAGCGCAGCAGAACGCTACATCAAACAGCTGCAAGTGCAGTTCGACATGCTGGGCAAGTCATCCACCGCCCAGGCCGCCTACCGCGTGGCCTTGATGGGCGGGACGGAAGCACAGCAGCAGGCCGCTGCGGCACTGGCCACCCTCATCGACAAGCGCAAGGAGAACCTGGAGGCCCAGGCGCTGGAGGAGTCCGGCCTTCGCCGCTCAAGCAAGGCTTTCGGTGACTTCAACCTGTTCACTGCTGGTGCAACGCGAGAGTTGATGGTTTTGGGCCATGAGGCGCTGACTGGCAACTTCGCCCGCATGCCGGGCAGCTTGCTGGTGCTGATGGAACACACCGGTGGGCTTCGGGCAGCTTTGGCCGCACTAGCAACGCCAATCGGGGTTGTCGGCACTGCAGGCGTGGCCGCCTTCGGTGCAATCACTTACGAGGTATGGCAAGGCCGGGAGAACCTGCAGCGCTACAACGAGATGCTGGCTATGACTGGCGGGGCTGTCGGTGTCACTCGCGGCCAGCTTGATCAATTCGCGGTATCCATCCGTAACAGCACCAGCGTCGGTATTCAGTCATCCCGAGAAATGCTGCTCTCCATTGCCGAATCTGGCCGGGTGTCTGTCAGCACTTTGCGCGAGGTATCCGAAGCAGCCACACGCTATGCCGAAGCCTCACACCAAGACGGTGACAAGGTTGCCCAGGATTTCGCCAAGATGGGCGATGGCGTGGCCAAGTGGGCTGAGCGGTATAACCAGTCCATGCACTTCATGGATGCGGCTGACTATGCCCGCATCAAGAACCTGGAGGATGCTGGCAACAAGACGGAGGCCATGCGGCTTGTCTCCCGCAGGCTGTCCGAGCAGTTGGCGACAAAGGACAGCGAGGACGTGGGCATCTTGGCTAAAGCCTTCCACGACCTGGAAAAGAGCGTAGGCGGGGCGCTGGAAAAAATACGCCAGTGGGGAGCTGGCAGTACGAAGGAGGAGAAGTTCAAGGTAATGGACTTCAACGTGCAGCGCACGATGAAAGACTTGCAAAACCCGAACCTGACGCCAGAGGGCCGCGAAACACTACAGACCCAGCTCAAGAAGCAAATGGCAGAGCGGGCGGCCCTATCCAAACAGATTGAGGAGGAAACCAAGCAGCAGATCCGCAGCCAACAAGAAGCGGAAGCCACAGAAGCATCCATAGCCACGCAGAAGACGATTGCCGCCTACGCCTCCAATGCGGAAAAGCGCGCCCAGGCCATCGCCAAGATCAATGCCCAATACTTCGGCAGGAATGGCAAGGGCCGGTCGGAAAAGATCACCGATGCAAGCCAGCTAACCCCGGCAATGATCGCCGCCCACGGTGGGGATGCAGCCGCCACCATGCGGGAATACAACGCAGGTGTGGAAGCACTCAATGCCGAGTACAAGGACCCCAAGCCGCACGCTGCAAAAGTGAATACTGCCGTCCGGGTCGAGTTGGGCGAGATGGCCAGCGCGCAGACCATGGTTGCTGAGGCCGAAGCCAAGCTGAAGATGCTGGACGACATGTCCGAAGAACGGCTGGCCAAGCTGGTCCCTGCTCAAAAGAAGATCCTTGAACTGCAGATGCAGCTCAATATTTCTGACCCAAAGTACCGGCATGGTGGCATGAGCGATGCTCAGATTAATGCAGCCATTGCCGAGTATCAGAAGGCGGTCGATCCACAGCAGAAAGAGCTTGAGGCCCGACTGCAGAGCCAGAAAAGGCAGGCCACAGCCAAGATCCAGATGGACACCACGACCAAGTGGGATTTGTCGGATGCCAAGACGCTCGACAAGTATCGGGAGGAAGCGAACCTGATAGGCGCTTCGGCAGAACAGCGCAAGGTGCTGGCGGCAGCGATGGCCATTGAGGAGGATCGCCGCAGTGCAATTGCCCAGATGATGGAAAAGACAGGCCTGCAGAACGAGGAGGAGCTGACCAAGCAGTATCCCCAGCAGGTGGCTGCCATCAATGCTGCCGCAGACGCCAGGCAGAACCGGATGATCCCGGCACTGGAGCAAGAGATTGCCCTATCACAGCAGTGGTCCACTGGGTGGAACAATGCCTTTGCAACCTTCCAAGACTCCGCGCACAACAACGCCACGGCAGCGGCCAGCGTGTTCAACACGATGACCAGCAGCATGCAGTCAACCCTGATTACGTTTTTCAACACTGGAAAGCTGGGCTGGAAGTCGTTCGCCTCGGCCATCCTGGTGGAGATCGAGCGGATCATGGTTGCCAAGGCGGCGGCAGGCCTTCTCAGTTCTGCGGCGAGTTTCCTGGGCTTTGGTGGAAGCGCCTCAACTGCTGGCGGCGTCTCGGCCTCATCTGGCGGCTATTCGTTTCAAGGTTTTGGTGGTGCTGCAGGCGTCGCCCAAGCCAATGGCGGCGGCTGGATGAATGGCGTGCAGTTCTACGCCAACGGCGACGTGTTCAGCAGTCCGACAATGTTTTCCCATGCCGGCGGCCTTGGCGTGCTGGGCGAGGCTGGGCCAGAAGCGGTGATGCCACTAACGCGAGGCAGTGACGGCAAGCTTGGCGTGAAAGCCTCGGGCAGTGGAGGCGGAACAGTCACCATCCAACAGAACTTCTACCTGCAGCAGGATGGCACCACGACACAGACTGGCGATGCTGGGCAGCTCAGTGGCATCACGCAGCAAATGTCCACTGCCATGCTGAACATTGCCAACAGCGCGATCCTGCAGCAGATGCAGCCGGGTGGCTCCATTGCCAGGTTGTACGGCACCAAGCAGTGATGGCTACGCGCACCCAATATCAACAAATGAGGCAAGCAACATGACAATGACGACAGTAAAACTTGGCGGGCGGCTAGGGCAGGAGTTTGGCCAGGTGTGGAATCTGGACATCGACCGGCCGTCCGAAGCCATTCGTGCTATTGAGGCCAACAAGCCTGGGTTTGTGAAACGCATCCTTGAGCTGGCCGACATGGGGCTGGTCTTTCGGCTCCGGCTGAACAAGCGTGCGGTAGATGACACTGAAGTCGACGCCTTGCACGGAGGGCAGACGATGACGCTGATGCCGATTGTGCGTGGCGCAGGCGCTTCTGGCCGGGTCATTCTTGGGGCTGTGATTATTGCCGCTGCCTATTACTTCTCCGGCCCAGTCGGGGGTAATGCGGCCAGCATGATGACCGCTTCTGGCGGCCTTACAGCCTACGGCGCAGTTGCCATGATGGGCGCTTCGATGATGCTCGGCGGGGTCGTGGAAATGCTCTCTTCACAGCAAAAAGTCGGCAGTGCTGCATCAAGCAATAGCCTGTCTTCCTACGCTTTTGGCGGAACTGAAAACGTCGCAGGCCAGGGCTATGCCGTCCCGGTCGGTTACGGCCGCATGCTGGTTGGCTCCATTGCAGTGGCCGCTGGCATCTACGCAGAAAACATGGGCAGTTACACCAATACCAACCCAACATTGAGTTAGCCTAGATCTTAATTTCTACGACTGAAGGTATAACCGAGCCCTCCTTGCGGGGGGGCGGTTACCACCGTAGCCACCACCATTTCCCCTTAGTTTCAAACTCAGCGCATGGATCGTCAGATGAGACATACGTTCCATCTTGATGATCAACAAATGCCGACTCGCCAAGAACCCAAAACCGGGAAAAGCCGGCATAACCGCCAAGCTCGTTCTTAGCGTTTACCTTGCCGCAGAGCATCCCGCCGAACTTTGTCCAGTTCCCAACATATCGAAGATCCTTGAACTGAGCCGATTCCGGGTCTTTTAGCTGATTCAGAACAGCCGCCTCGAGCGAAGGCAGCAAGACAAAAGACCGGTAAGCAATGGCAGCACAAACTAGGCTGGCGAAGGATGCCGCAACAATTATGGCTACCTTTGTTTTGGGTGACATGCATACCCTTTCAGATGCCAAGTGCATTTATTTCAACAAGTCCAAGACTATACCGATGACGAATCATTGAACACCAGCGATTCATGTCACTGAGGAAATTATCCTTGCTCTTGGCGGTCACTGCTCTGGTTGCAACCAATATCGAGGGGGATGCCATGCTCATTCGCTTCCTTTCCGCTGAAGAGGCCGCCGCATACTGCGGAATGGACCTTGAGCAGTTTTCTAGGTTTGTTCAGCCCAACATCCCCTTGATTTCCATTCCCTCCCTAGCTGCCGACACCGTGCCTGCAACCCGTTATGACCGGCATGACATCGACGCATGGTGTGATGGGTTCAAGGCCGCACAGTCTACGAAGAAGCCAACCAAAGCAGCACCCGGCCACACTGCCCCGCCCAAAAACTCCGCAAGGGAGCGCGGCTTGGTGAAGCGCGGCGATATCTGGCACGTCAACAAGATCTACCGCGGCATCTCAATTCGCAAGTCCACCCATCAGACAGATAGAGCCGAAGCGGAGCGCGTGCTGATACAGCACTTGGCTGCTATCGACCAAGGTAAAGACTTTGGCCTGCGCCCGAAGCACCTCTGGAAAGAGGCGGCCGCCAAATACCTAGCTGAAAACCAAGCCATGCCCAGCATCCAAGATGCAGCCATGCACCTGGCAGTGCTGGAGCCCTACATTGGCCATCTCCCTCTTGAGCAGATCCATGACCACACACTTCAGAAATTCATTGCCGATAGAAGAAAGTGCGGCAAGAACGTACAGGCCGCCAATGGGGTATCACCCAGGACAGTCAACATGGCTCTGGAGCTTGTTGTGCGCATCCTCCGGCTGGCTGCTCTGAAATGGCGCGATGAGCTTGGACTGACTTGGCTCGACAAATGCCCTGCAATTTCGAAGCTGAGCGAAATCAGTAGCCGGCGCCGGCCATATCCTCTTGGCTGGGAGGAGCAGCGGCTGTTGATCAATGAGCTGCCTTACCATCTGGCAAAGATGGCGCTGTTCAAGGTAAACACCGGAACGCGGGAAAAGGAAGTCTGTAACCTCCGATGGGATTGGGAGGTGCCGATTCCTGAGCTGAAAACCAGCGTGTTTCTGATACCAGCTAAATTTGGCGGTAGGACGCCAGGGTCTGGCGTGAAGAATGGGCGGGATCGGCTAGTCGTGTTGAATGAAGTTGCGCGTGCAGTAATTGAGGCACAACGAGGCCTGGACCTCGTGTACGTGTTTGCCTACTGTGGCAAGGGCCATCCAGAAGGCACAAAGAACTGTCTTGATCGCATGAATGGCCATGCCTGGAGAAAGGCAAGGACCCGTGCTGCTGAGCAATATCAGGAAGAACATGGGCGGCCGGCTAATACAGGATTTGCCGAGGTGCGGGTGCATGATCTGAAACACACATTCGGCCATCGCCTCCGCGTTGCTGGTGTGCCATTCGAAGATCGGCAGTCCTTGCTTGGGCACACATCGAAGAACGTCACCACTCACTACTCAGCGCCTGAGGTCGGCAGGCTTATTACCATGGCAGAGAGGGCGCTGGAAACCGACGCAAGGCAGGTTGCCGCACCGACCATTCTTCGACGCTGACAACGCTGATCGTCTGATTTTAAAAAATTCTATCGTGAACACCTGTAAGGCTGAGCTCTATCACAAGGAACTAATCGCAACCTCTGTCTAGCGCACGTAGTCTAAAGCTGCTACGAAAGTTCATCTACAGACAAATGGTAGAACAGCATATGTGACAGGCTGCGATAGCCGGAACACAGGAGCGACTAATGGAAAATGAAGAGGTATTTACTCTGGATGAGGCCGCTGCCTTTCTCAAGGTATCAGCAGTCACAGCGAAGCAATTCGTCAATATGGGTTACCTCCGAGTAGCAAGAACGTCAGGAAATCGAGGCCGCATATTGGTACTAAAATCGGAGTGCATAGCCGCCGTGAAGAAGCTTATGGATACGCCGCCCCCCCCACTACCCAAGCTATTACCCAGTAGCGGGGCTGATACCTTCTATCAAGCGATGTCGCCTGAAGAGGCCCAAAAATCGTTACAGGCCACGTTTGACGCCGTGCTTGGGAAAAGACAAAAAACAAGTCGGACACGGTCGAAGCCCCCCAGGAAATAACTCTACAACAAGAAAGCCCCAGACGATGCTGGGGCTTTGCCCTTTTCCTTGCGAGGGTGGCGCCAATAAAGTTGATTAGGCGAACTCGCCAAGGGCGTAGCGAGCACTTCAATATAGCAGGTGAAATGGCTCAGACAACGTTATTTCATGATGCCAATGCACGGCATCGAACCCTAATTGCCATTCTGCAAAAACCAACCTCATGGAGGCCCCCGAAGTGGGGTTCTCGGGATGTCCTGTTTGGGCATGTCGACCTGCGAGTTTCCACTTCATGGTTGCCAGTCAGGCTGCCACCCCAAGGCCGGTACGCAGTACGCACCTGGTACGCAGGGGTTTCCGGTAGTTTCGCGACCAGCGCGCGCGCGCGAGGCGGTGCCGGCAAACCTTACAAAGGTTACCCCTGAAAAAGCCGCGCCGTTCCTTGAGGCGCTGGCCATCACAGCGCATTCGGACGCCTTCTCCATCCTTGCCTGACAATGCCATTGTGATAGCATCACCACACAAATATTCCGATGGAGTTGTCATGAGTTCAATCGCAGACGAACTGCAAAAACTAAGCGACCTGAAAGAAAAGGGCGTTATTACGCAGGATGAGTTCGAAGCGCAAAAGAAGCGCTTGCTTGTTGAGCCGGTAAAAATTGTGAAAGATGAAGAGCAACGAACCTTCTTTGATGACCGTGGAGTCAAAGTAACCACCACACTTTTTTCACTACCCAATAGCAAGACTTTTGCAATGAGTGGAGTGACTGCAGTGAAGGCCTTGAAGCAAACACCAAGCAAAGGAGCGCCAATAATCCTGCTAATCATTGGGTTACTTATTGCTATTGGCGCGCCTGCTCTTGGCATAGGCATGGTTGTGGTAGCGGTTCTGTGGATGATGGCGCAAAAACCCATTTTTTTTGTTGTGCTAAGTACCGCATCGGGTGAAACCCAGGCGCTTCAAGACCCAAGTGAAGAATGGATTGACCAAGTCGTTGCAGCACTCAACAAGTGCATCGTTTCACGCGGCTAACCAACGTACATGGAGCAAAAAAACCGGCATTGGTCGGTTTTTTCATTTGGGCGGCGCAACATAGCAAGAGCAAACATAATAAAAGCGACATCTGAAAAAGAGTCAGGAAACCTGACACCTGAAAAAGATGGAAGCATCCCAGCTTTTGTTGGCAAATGTTGACATTGCTTCTGCCATAGCGGCGAACAGAACTTGAGAAAACTTGAGACTCAGTCCGCTATAGCGGCGGCGATGGAACTGGGAATCTTTCCCCGATGGTCACCCTGCGAAAACCAACCCCATGAAGGGCGCCACTCACCACTCTACCGGTAAGGTCGGAGTCGAGCACCAGGCTACATGACTCTTCTCTAACGTCGGAGTGGGACAGATACTTGGCACTTATTTGCCCCATGGCTATTCAGTGCGTCATGACAAACCGTAGAATGCCAACGTCACACCTTCGGGCAGCAATCATGCGGCTGGCACTCATCATCACCACTATCATCTTGCTCTTCATTGCTGGCGGGGTTCTGGTCAGTTACACACACGTCAGCCCATTGCAAGCCGTCATGCTCGCTGTCGTCGGCGCCGTGCTGGTGACGACAAAAATTGCCCACCTGAAATTTCATCTCAGTATCTCAGCGGGACCGTGGAAACCTGCACCATTCGATATCGAGCGACTCCAGCGGGAATACAGTCACAGTCCGGCCATGCCTGCCATTATTCAAGCCTGCCAGGCTCTGCATCGAGCCACTGGTGCGAACCTCGGTCAAATTGGGTTGCACGACTACCTGTGGGTGGGTAGTCCCCTGGGTGGGTATCGTCATTCCCTCCCAATGCGTAGTGGTCTGGTCAGGCGCCTAAGCCGGGCATTGAACACAAAGATTACTAAGGCGGACCTGGACCGTATAAATACAGTCGATGACCTGATGCAGTTCATAAGAAGCAAAAGCTTCTAGCAGCCGTTTTGGGCCGTAAAGCGGAAGCCGTCACGTAAACGTGACGGCGTGTTTGACGATACCTCACGCACCGTTACAGCCAGGTAGTCGACAATGCCCCAAGCAGAGAGCCGCACATTCTAGGCGAGACTGTGGCCGGGTGGCAGACGGCCTAGCAGTTAGTGAGGCCGAGGCCCCCGAAGTGAGGGCTTCGACTTTGCTTTGCTGGGCCTCAGCAAAGACAGTACGTATATCTACTGATGAGAAAAACCATAATGATAGGTAGGATACTTGCCACTTGAAATGCTAAACAGATTCCACCCCCACGCAACACGTGGGGATTTTTTTGCCCGTTACTTTCGCATGCACATTCTCACTATCACCCCAATGAACAGCCTACCAGCGCTGAACCTCCCGACCTTCGAATCAATCCTGCGCCTTCCCCCAGGTAAGTACATCGTCGCTGGCCGCTGCATTGGGCCATGTGGTGGGCCAATGTGGATTTTGCGGCAAGGCAATGAGACCTTCTTGCTGGATCAGGCATTCTACGAATGGATACATGAGCAATAGGCGGTGCTGGTGTCGTGCTGACAGATAAAGTATCGCCCCCCAGGGGCTTCGACTGACCAGCACATCACAGCCTCATGAGGCTCGAAAATGGGGGGGTACTTTTCGAAAAGTGTATAACTTTGCGTATAACTTTTCATTTTTCCAAAGTCACATTACTTAAAAACAAGGCTTTCAGACGTTTTTGTGACTCCCACAGCCGACCTTCTGTCACCAAAAGGGCTGAAACCCTTGCAGAACGTGGCGGTTTCTTCATTCTGGCGCACCGCCATGCATCGACCATCATTTCATTTTGATGGTAATTTTGATGGGTCGAGATCACTAC
>Ga0187844_10002116_pt1 | contig 14370 bp, 7 predicted proteins | sample SpaLakP09_SKY_50_FD_134517 | JGI IMG/M metagenome (GOLD analysis project Ga0187844, IMG submission 134517) | Oligotrophic lake water microbial communities from Sparkling Lake, Wisconsin, USA - SP09_SKY_50 | ecosystem: Environmental > Aquatic > Freshwater > Lake | place: USA: Sparkling Lake...
GCCGGTGACATCCGTGATTGAATGAACCCCAGCAAGCGCTGCGAGCGCAGGACCAGGGGTGTTGAGCTGGGTCGTGCAGGCGATCATCTGGGCGTATCCGTTGTCGCCCAGGTGCTCTTTTTTAAGCGCCGCCGAGAGGATGCCAACGCCAAGCGGCTTGCCCAGAACCAAACGGTCGCCTGCCCGCCCTTCCGAGTTGCGCTTGATACGCGACGGATGCACCAGACCCATCACGACGAGGCCATAGATTGGCTCTACAGAATCAATCGTGTGGCCACCCGCGATGGGAATCCCGGCGGTGCGACAGACCGCTTGCCCGCCGTCCAGAATCTTACCGATCGTCGCGGTCGACAACACGCCAATCGGCATCCCGACAAGAGCCAGGGCCATGATCGGCGTACCGCCCATCGCGTAAACATCGCTGATGGCGTTGGTCGCTGCGATCCGACCAAAGTCGAACGGATCGTCCACGATCGGCATGAAGAAGTCGGTCGTGGCGATGAGCGCCTGCTCGTCATTGAGAAGATAGACCGCTGCGTCGTCCGCGGTCTCAATCCCGACAAGAAGCTCGGGGGGCATCGGCATTGCAGAAGTGCCCTTGAGAATTTCACTCAGAACCCCGGGAGCAATCTTGCACCCGCATCCTCCGCCATGAGAAAGACTCGTGAGGCGGGGCTCATGCGGGTGGGATGAGATCGATTTGCTGGTCATGGTGAGATCCAATTAAATTCGTTCAAAAGATCGATGAGAGCCGACTGTTCCCGTCGGGGCTCGAAAAGATGCGCCCGGGCGTCACATTGTGCTTTGAGGGCTTGCAGCCGAAGGGCGCCAGACTTGATCCTGGGATGAGCCTCACGCAACATCTCAACGAGCTGCGCCGAATCTCCCGGTTTGAAATAACCTGCATAGTCAGGTCCCAGCATGCCGGCGTTGCCCGGGATGTTTGAGGCGAGGACCGGCGTCCCGCTGCAGACTGCTTCCAGAATGACATGCGCGCCCCCTTCGATACGACTGGTGTGAATCAGGACATGGGCGCGCTGAATATGGCCCTTGACCCGCGGATGGGTCAATCCACCAAGCCAGCGATAGTGTGAGCACTCTCGCGCCGTCTGCGTTGCCATGTCGCCGAGTTCGGGGTCAAGCGCGTGACCAATATGGTCAATCAGAATCCCTTCGTCCGGTTTGATCTGACGACACGCTTGGAATAGAACCTGAGGCGATTTCTCGTCCCTCAAGTGCCCGACCATGACCGCACGCAAGTGTCGGGACGTTTTTGGACGAGCGCCTCTTCGCGGCGTCGACTGAAAAACAAGCCGGCATTTGTTGCGCCACTGCACTGGCACCTCGAAAGAACCTTGCTCTTGCAGCACGATCAGGCGGTGGGCAAACTTCAACGAATTCTGGGCCGAGCTGTCCTGATGAATGTCGCGATAGAGATCGGTTCCGGTGAGCGCTACCACCAGTGGTTTTTCTGGAAAGGTTCTGAACCAGGCCTCGATTGATTGGGCGGAACGCCTCGCATGCAGGGCAACCAACCCATCACATTGATCGAGATGCGGTTCGCCGGTCGGCCAAGACTTGAGCAGATGAACTTGAAAAACCCCGGCCAACATCGAGGCCCAACGCCGCGCAGTCTGCCAATTCCCATTGTTGGCGTCTGCCAACGCAGGCGTCACAATACAAATTGAGGGTTTACTCATGAAACAGGGTGTCGAAGGAGCAACGCTCAACAAACTGCGCGTTGCGGGCAAGAATCTGCTGGCGCAAGCGCTACAGGATGCCCGCTTGCGAACCGTGCGCCTGCTGGATCGCTACGAGGCCGCGTTGGGCCCCGCACTGACTGTACCACTCGAGCCCACGCTGAACCCGCCGCGATGGGAGTTCGGTCACGTGAGCTGGTTCACCGATTGGTGGTTGTGTCGAAATCCGGATCGCGCGCTCGGACTGGATGCGCGCCCAGGCGCCCTTCGGCTTGCGGCGAGGCAAGCTCGTCGAGGCCTGGACGCGGATGCTCTCTACGATTCAAGCGCTATTGCACATGATCTGCGTTGGGAATTGAATTTGCCAAGCGTCGCCGAGACCCGCGCTGATTTAACCGACAGCCTCGCCGACACACTCGCCTGCCTCGAGCAGGCGAACGACGACGATCGGGGCCTGTATTTTTTTCGACTCGCCCTCTTCCATGAGGATATGCATGCGGAAGCCGCCGCTTACATGGCGCAAAACCTCGGTTTTGACCCTGGGTATGACCTCGATGAGGGGAATGGGGTCGGCAGCGGGGTCGGCAGCGGGGTCGGCAAGGAGGGCTCCATTGGTGCGATCGAACTGGCAATAGCAGCGTCTGAGGTTCAACTCTGCTACACGGGGCCCGGTTTTTGTTTTGATAATGAACTGGGACTCGCGATGTGGCAGACCCCCGCGTTCCAGATCGATTCTCGTGCGCTGAGTTGGGGGCGCTATCTGCCCTTCATCGAAGCCGGTGGGTATGCAGAGCCACGTTGGTGGGACGAGCCCGGCTGGCGATGGCGTTGCACCGGCAACCATGCTTGCCCCCGTTATCTTCGCCGAGGCGTCGATACCCCCTGGGAGATCCTGCAGTTCGGCCGGTGGAAGCCACTCGATCCGTCAACGACTGCAGTACATTTGAGCGCATTCGAAGCACAAGCCTGGTGCCGTTGGGCCGAGCGTCGCCTCCCCACCGAAGCCGAATGGGTGCTGGCGGCCCAATCGTCAGCTGACTTTGCATGGGGCCAAGTTTGGGAGTGGACTGCCACTGAGTTCAGACCCTTTCCGGGGTTTACGCCGCATCCCTACCGGGACTACTCCGAACCGTGGTTCGATGGCCGGCCGGTTCTAAAAGGTGCATGCAGCGCCACACGGGCGCGAATGCGTGATGTGCATTATCGAAATTTCAGCACACCAGATCGTAACGATATTTTTGCTGGATTCCGTTCGGTGGCCCTCTAGCAACTGGCCTAGATTAAACCGTCGCCCAGAACACGCTGAACCACTGGTCGGCGTCGGTCCAGTGCTTCGTTGGAGTGAATCCGGCCCGAGTCAGAAGTGCCTCAAAGTCCTGAGGCTGCCATTTATATGAATATTCAGTATGAATTCGTTCTCCAGACCGAAACACACGCTCCGCACCCGGCCACTGAACTGTTTGCTCGCACAGAGACTCGAGGTGCATCTCAATGCGGGACTTGTGACCGCAGTAGAAAGCAACATGTTTCCAGTGAGCGAGAACAAAATCTGTTCCAAGAATACGATTTAAATGACGTAACAGATTCCGGTTGAAAGCAGCCGTCACACCAAGAAGATCGTCATATGCGGATTCAAGCACTGCGCGCGACTTGACCCGATCAACACCAATCAAAATGCCACCACCCGAACGGCTTGCCGCGCAGACCGCCCGAACTTGCTCTAACAGGCCCAAGGCCTCGCTGGGCGCAAAATTTCCAATACTCGATCCCGGATAAAAAACCACCCTTGGCCGATCGTCGAGACCGAGCTGCGAGAGCCACTCAGTCGATCGATCAGAGAGCTCAAAATGAGCTGAAAAATCCATCGACAGTGCGTGCCTGGGAAGCTCAGGATGACGCTGCCCCAAACCCTCTAGCGTCTCGAACAAAAACTCGGATGAAATATCAATTGCGAGATAGGCGGCTGGGTTCAGAACCGGGAAGAGGCGCTCCGCTTTGGCACAATTTCCCGCGCCCAGATCGATCAGAACGGCTTTCGCCGGGACAACTCGGGCGATTTCGGCAGCCGAAGATTCGAGGATCGCCGCTTCAGTTCGGGTCGGGTAATACTCGTCCAGGGCCGTAATGGCATCAAAGAGGCGCGATCCCTGACTATCGTAAAAATACTTGGGAGAAATTTGAGCCCTCGGTCGCAACAGCCCCTCGTCAAGCTCGCCAATCGCTTGAGTGTCCAGATTCGATTCTTGCTTCAATGAATACCCGTCTCGGTTTGTGCCCCGCAATATTCTGGCATCCTTCGCGGCATCTTGGGCTCTAACCTCTTGCGGGCCCGGACACCACAGGAAGTCTTATGAACCGTGCCAACTTTGTGCGCCTTGGTCTCACCTTGCTTGCCAGCCTACTGGTAGGGAGTATCAGTGTGGCGCAGGCCCAGACCGTATTTCGCGTCACCGCAATCCCGGACGAAGCCCCGAGTGAATTAGCCCGCAAAGCGGCCCCGCTCGTGGCGTATCTTGAGTCCCAACTCGGCATGAAGGTTCAGTTTGTGCCAGTCACTGATTACGCGGCAGCGGTCGAATCATTGGTCAACAAGCGTGTTGATCTCGCCTGGTTCGGCGGGTTCACGTTTGTTCAGGCGAATGTCCGGTCAGGCGGAAAAATCATTCCCCTGGTTCAGCGTGAAGAAGACACCCAGTTCAAGTCCGTGTTCATCACCAGCGACCCCACGATCAGCACGCTCAATGACCTTAAAGGTAAGGATGTGAGCTTTGGTTCGCAGAGCAGCACCTCTGGACATCTCATGCCGCGCAGTGCACTTCTCGCGGCCAACATCAATCCGGACAAGGATTTCAAACGCGTAGCCTTCAGTGGTGCCCACGATGCCACGATCGCGGCGGTCGCATCCGGCAAGGTTCAGGCAGGCGCACTCAACATTCAGGTCTGGGAGCGTTTTGTTACTGAGAAGAAGGTGGATCCGAGCAAGGTCAAGGTTTTCCAAACGACTGCGCCGTTTTTCGACTACAACTGGTCGGTCCATGCGGATATGCCGTTGGCCATTCGCGAGAAACTCAAGCAGGCATTTTTGGGTTTGAGCAAATCAACTCCCGAGGGTAAAGATATTCTTGAGTTGCAGCGCGCCAGCCGTTTCGTGCCGACCCAAGCCGAAAACTACAAAGAAATCGAAACCGCAGCCCGCAGCGCCCAACTCCTGTGAGCCGCCCTAAGCCGACGCCTTGAAAATTCAAACGACGCATCTCGAGGCTCGGCATCGCGCCTATCGCTCATCCGATGATCGTGCAATCGAGCGCCTTAGTCTCGAGATCGGCGCTGGCGAACACGTCGCAATCATCGGTCCCTCGGGTTCTGGGAAGACAACGTTGCTGGAGGTTCTGGCCTGCGCCATGAAGCCCCTGAGCGGGTCACTATCGCTCGACGGACAGAACCCTTGGCAGTTATCGAAGCCCGAATTAAGGCGGTTGCGGGGCCGCTTGTTTCTCGCCCCCCAAGTCCCGCCGCTACCGCCACGTCAACGGGTCGTCACAGCCGTGCTGGCTGGAGGACTGCCGACCATGGGCTTGTTCGAGAGCCTGCGATCGCTGGTCGTCCCGAGTGATCTCCCCGGCGCATTGGCGGCACTCGAGCGCTTTGATCTGGCCGAGAAGCTGTTCGAGCGGGTCGATCAACTCTCCGGCGGGGAGCGACAGCGGGTGGGTTTGGCCCGCGCCCTGATGTCCCCCGCATCCCTTTGGTTGATTGACGAGCCCCTGTCATCGCTCGACCCGGCCAGACTGCAACAAGCCATGCGGGCCCTCGTCGACAGTGCCGATGAACGCGGCGCGACTCTGGTGACGACACTGCACCAGGTCGATGCTGCCCTGGCGTTCTTTCCACGAATCATCGGCCTACGCAAAGGGAAGCTGGCCTTTGATTTGCCAAGCTCTCAAGTCACGCAGCAGGCCCTGGAAAATCTCTACGAAACTTCCAGTGACGGGCTGCACGGCGCTGGTGCCGCCAATGAATTTCCCGAGGGCCCAGGCACCCGTGTGACCGCCCTGCACTGCCGATAATGCGGCGCGCCGACTCAATCCGGGATCCTGCTACCGCATCCCGAATATTCCTCTTCTTGGGCAGTTTTGCCCTGTTGTGGCCGCTGTCGATTGCGACCGAATTCCGTCCCTGGGCTCTATTCGAGTCCGAGAGCATTCAGTCGACGGTTCGATTTCTCGGAACCTTTTGGCCCATCGCAGTCGACCCCGCGTTTCTGCGTCTGATCGCGCGAGAAACATGGCGCACGGTCGCGATGGCCACCGTTGGGATCAGCCTGGCACTTGTGCTAGCCATTCCGCTCAGCCTGATTGCGGCAAGGGTGCTCTCGCTCTCGGGGCTTACCGGTACGATGGACCAAGTGCCATTCTGGATCCGCCAGTCCGTTCGCTGGATACTGATTGTTCTGCGTAGCATTCCCGAACTGGTGTGGGCACTGGTGTTTGTTCGGGTGGTGGGCCTGGGCCCAACCGCGGGCGTCCTGGCCATCGCGTTGACCTACGCAGGCATGCTTGGCAAGGTCTATGCCGAAATTCTGGAAAGTGCCGATCAGCATTCGAGTCGAACGCTGCTGAGAAATGGAAGCAGCCGAATGCAGGCGTTCCTCCATTCACTACTACCCACCTGCGCTGCTGAGCTAACCAGCTACACCGTCTACCGTTGGGAATGCGCCATTCGTTCCTCCGTTGTTCTCGGTTTTGTGGGTGCGGGAGGATTGGGTCAGGAAATGGACAATTCGATGAAGATGTTTGCCGGTGCCGAGGTGGCGACCATGCTGCTCGTCTTCATCGGACTGGTTGCGCTTGCCGATCGCTCCAGTGCCACGATCCGGAGAGTCATCGGATGAGGACCCAGGTTTGGGGGGTACTGGCATCCTTGACATGCCTGGTCGTTGCAAGCTTCGCGACCATCGATTTACAGTGGCAAGCCTTTTTGTCAGCCGAGGCGGTCGCGAGTATGGGCCGTTTTCTTGGGGAATTCGTTCCTCCTGAAACCGCCCCGGAATTCATTCAAAAAGTGATTACGGGTGCCTGGGAGACCCTGGCCATGTCCGTTCTTGGCACTTTGCTGGCCGCCCTGTTGGGCATGTTGTTGGCCATCCCCGGCAGCCAAAATCGCACCGAGTCGCTCGCCTGGGCTCGAACCCCGGTCCAGTGGGTACTCAATGCCCTGCGTGCCATTCCGGAACTGGTCTGGGCCACACTTCTGCTGATTTCGGCAGGCTTGGGGCCATTCGCCGGAACGTTAGCGCTCGCGCTTCACACCGCGGGCGTCCTTGGACGCCTATATGCAGAGGCCCTTGAAAACGCGCCGAAGGGGCCTGCGATGGCACTCAGGGCCCAGGGCGTTGGTTCAGGGCGCGTTTTCTTTTACGCGACCTTGCCCACGATATTGCCCCAGGTGATGAGCTACACCCTTTACCGATGGGAGAACAACATCCGGATGTTGTTCTCCCATCGGTAAAGGGTGTAGCTCATCACCTGGGGCAATATCGTGGGCAAGGTCGCGTAAAAGAAAACGCGCCCTGAACCAACGCCCTGGGCCCTGAGTGCCATCGCAGGCCCCTTCGGCGCGTTTTCAAGGGCCTCTGCATATAGGCGTCCAAGGACGCCCGCGGTGTGAAGCGCGAGCGCTAACGTTCCGGCGAATGGCCCCAAGCCTGCCGAAATCAGCAGAAGTGTGGCCCAGACCAGTTCCGGAATGGCACGCAGGGCATTGAGTACCCACTGGACCGGGGTTCGAGCCCAGGCGAGCGACTCGGTGCGATTTTGGCTGCCGGGGATGGCCAACAACATGCCCAACAGGGCGGCCAGCAAAGTGCCAAGAACGGACATGGCCAGGGTCTCCCAGGCACCCGTAATCACTTTTTGAATGAATTCCGGGGCGGTTTCAGGAGGAACGAATTCCCCAAGAAAACGGCCCATACTCGCGACCGCCTCGGCTGACAAAAAGGCTTGCCACTGTAAATCGATGGTCGCGAAGCTTGCAACGACCAGGCATGTCAAGGATGCCAGTACCCCCCAAACCTGGGTCCTCATCCGATGACTCTCCGGATCGTGGCACTGGAGCGATCGGCAAGCGCAACCAGTCCGATGAAGACGAGCAGCATGGTCGCCACCTCGGCACCGGCAAACATCTTCATCGAATTGTCCATTTCCTGACCCAATCCTCCCGCACCCACAAAACCGAGAACAACGGAGGAACGAATGGCGCATTCCCAACGGTAGACGGTGTAGCTGGTTAGCTCAGCAGCGCAGGTGGGTAGTAGTGAATGGAGGAACGCCTGCATTCGGCTGCTTCCATTTCTCAGCAGCGTTCGACTCGAATGCTGATCGGCACTTTCCAGAATTTCGGCATAGACCTTGCCAAGCATGCCTGCGTAGGTCAACGCGATGGCCAGGACGCCCGCGGTTGGGCCCAGGCCCACCACCCGAACAAACACCAGTGCCCACACCAGTTCGGGAATGCTACGCAGAACAATCAGTATCCAGCGAACGGACTGGCGGATCCAGAATGGCACTTGGTCCATCGTACCGGTAAGCCCCGAGAGCGAGAGCACCCTTGCCGCAATCAGGCTGAGCGGAATGGCTAGCACAAGTGCCAGGCTGATCCCAACGGTGGCCATCGCGACCGTGCGCCATGTTTCTCGCGCGATCAGACGCAGAAACGCGGGGTCGACTGCGATGGGCCAAAAGGTTCCGAGAAATCGAACCGTCGACTGAATGCTCTCGGACTCGAATAGAGCCCAGGGACGGAATTCGGTCGCAATCGACAGCGGCCACAACAGGGCAAAACTGCCCAAGAAGAGGAATATTCGGGATGCGGTAGCAGGATCCCGGATTGAGTCGGCGCGCCGCATTATCGGCAGTGCAGGGCGGTCACACGGGTGCCTGGGCCCTCGGGAAATTCATTGGCGGCACCAGCGCCGTGCAGCCCGTCACTGGAAGTTTCGTAGAGATTTTCCAGGGCCTGCTGCGTGACTTGAGAGCTTGGCAAATCAAAGGCCAGCTTCCCTTTGCGTAGGCCGATGATTCGTGGAAAGAACGCCAGGGCAGCATCGACCTGGTGCAGTGTCGTCACCAGAGTCGCGCCGCGTTCATCGGCACTGTCGACGAGGGCCCGCATGGCTTGTTGCAGTCTGGCCGGGTCGAGCGATGACAGGGGCTCGTCAATCAACCAAAGGGATGCGGGGGACATCAGGGCGCGGGCCAAACCCACCCGCTGTCGCTCCCCGCCGGAGAGTTGATCGACCCGCTCGAACAGCTTCTCGGCCAGATCAAAGCGCTCGAGTGCCGCCAATGCGCCGGGGAGATCACTCGGGACGACCAGCGATCGCAGGCTCTCGAACAAGCCCATGGTCGGCAGTCCTCCAGCCAGCACGGCTGTGACGACCCGTTGACGTGGCGGTAGCGGCGGGACTTGGGGGGCGAGAAACAAGCGGCCCCGCAACCGCCTTAATTCGGGCTTCGATAACTGCCAAGGGTTCTGTCCGTCGAGCGATAGTGACCCGCTCAGGGGCTTCATGGCGCAGGCCAGAACCTCCAGCAACGTTGTCTTCCCAGAACCCGAGGGACCGATGATTGCGACGTGTTCGCCAGCGCCGATCTCGAGACTAAGGCGCTCGATTGCACGATCATCGGATGAGCGATAGGCGCGATGCCGAGCCTCGAGATGCGTCGTTTGAATTTTCAAGGCGTCGGCTTAGGGCGGCTCACAGGAGTTGGGCGCTGCGGGCTGCGGTTTCGATTTCTTTGTAGTTTTCGGCTTGGGTCGGCACGAAACGGCTGGCGCGCTGCAACTCAAGAATATCTTTACCCTCGGGAGTTGATTTGCTCAAACCCAAAAATGCCTGCTTGAGTTTCTCGCGAATGGCCAACGGCATATCCGCATGGACCGACCAGTTGTAGTCGAAAAACGGCGCAGTCGTTTGGAAAACCTTGACCTTGCTCGGATCCACCTTCTTCTCAGTAACAAAACGCTCCCAGACCTGAATGTTGAGTGCGCCTGCCTGAACCTTGCCGGATGCGACCGCCGCGATCGTGGCATCGTGGGCACCACTGAAGGCTACGCGTTTGAAATCCTTGTCCGGATTGATGTTGGCCGCGAGAAGTGCACTGCGCGGCATGAGATGTCCAGAGGTGCTGCTCTGCGAACCAAAGCTCACATCCTTACCTTTAAGGTCATTGAGCGTGCTGATCGTGGGGTCGCTGGTGATGAACACGGACTTGAACTGGGTGTCTTCTTCACGCTGAACCAGGGGAATGATTTTTCCGCCTGACCGGACATTCGCCTGAACAAACGTGAACCCGCCGAACCAGGCGAGATCAACACGCTTGTTGACCAATGATTCGACCGCTGCCGCGTAATCAGTGACTGGCACAAACTGAACCTTCATGCCGAGTTGGGACTCAAGATACGCCACGAGCGGGGCCGCTTTGCGGGCTAATTCACTCGGGGCTTCGTCCGGGATTGCGGTGACGCGAAATACGGTCTGGGCCTGCGCCACACTGATACTCCCTACCAGTAGGCTGGCAAGCAAGGTGAGACCAAGGCGCACAAAGTTGGCACGGTTCATAAGACTTCCTGTGGTGTCCGGGCCCGCAAGAGGTTAGAGCCCAAGATGCCGCGAAGGATGCCAGAATATTGCGGGGCACAAACCGAGACGGGTATTCATTGAAGCAAGAATCGAATCTGGACACTCAAGCGATTGGCGAGCTTGACGAGGGGCTGTTGCGACCGAGGGCTCAAATTTCTCCCAAGTATTTTTACGATAGTCAGGGATCGCGCCTCTTTGATGCCATTACGGCCCTGGACGAGTATTACCCGACCCGAACTGAAGCGGCGATCCTCGAATCTTCGGCTGCCGAAATCGCCCGAGTTGTCCCGGCGAAAGCCGTTCTGATCGATCTGGGCGCGGGAAATTGTGCCAAAGCGGAGCGCCTCTTCCCGGTTCTGAACCCAGCCGCCTATCTCGCAATTGATATTTCATCCGAGTTTTTGTTCGAGACGCTAGAGGGTTTGGGGCAGCGTCATCCTGAGCTTCCCAGGCACGCACTGTCGATGGATTTTTCAGCTCATTTTGAGCTCTCTGATCGATCGACTGAGTGGCTCTCGCAGCTCGGTCTCGACGATCGGCCAAGGGTGGTTTTTTATCCGGGATCGAGTATTGGAAATTTTGCGCCCAGCGAGGCCTTGGGCCTGTTAGAGCAAGTTCGGGCGGTCTGCGCGGCAAGCCGTTCGGGTGGTGGCATTTTGATTGGTGTTGATCGGGTCAAGTCGCGCGCAGTGCTTGAATCCGCATATGACGATCTTCTTGGTGTGACGGCTGCTTTCAACCGGAATCTGTTACGTCATTTAAATCGTATTCTTGGAACAGATTTTGTTCTCGCTCACTGGAAACATGTTGCTTTCTACTGCGGTCACAAGTCCCGCATTGAGATGCACCTCGAGTCTCTGTGCGAGCAAACAGTTCAGTGGCCGGGTGCGGAGCGTGTGTTTCGGTCTGGAGAACGAATTCATACTGAATATTCATATAAATGGCAGCCTCAGGACTTTGAGGCACTTCTGACTCGGGCCGGATTCACTCCAACGAAGCACTGGACCGACGCCGACCAGTGGTTCAGCGTGTTCTGGGCGACGGTTTAATCTAGGCCAGTTGCTAGAGGGCCACCGAACGGAATCCAGCAAAAATATCGTTACGATCTGGTGTGCTGAAATTTCGATAATGCACATCACGCATTCGCGCCCGTGTGGCGCTGCATGCACCTTTTAGAACCGGCCGGCCATCGAACCACGGTTCGGAGTAGTCCCGGTAGGGATGCGGCGTAAACCCCGGAAAGGGTCTGAACTCAGTGGCAGTCCACTCCCAAACTTGGCCCCATGCAAAGTCAGCTGACGATTGGGCCGCCAGCACCCATTCGGCTTCGGTGGGGAGGCGACGCTCGGCCCAACGGCACCAGGCTTGTGCTTCGAATGCGCTCAAATGTACTGCAGTCGTTGACGGATCGAGTGGCTTCCACCGGCCGAACTGCAGGATCTCCCAGGGGGTATCGACGCCTCGGCGAAGATAACGGGGGCAAGCATGGTTGCCGGTGCAACGCCATCGCCAGCCGGGCTCGTCCCACCAACGTGGCTCTGCATACCCACCGGCTTCGATGAAGGGCAGATAGCGCCCCCAACTCAGCGCACGAGAATCGATCTGGAACGCGGGGGTCTGCCACATCGCGAGTCCCAGTTCATTATCAAAACAAAAACCGGGCCCCGTGTAGCAGAGTTGAACCTCAGACGCTGCTATTGCCAGTTCGATCGCACCAATGGAGCCCTCCTTGCCGACCCCGCTGCCGACCCCGCTGCCGACCCCATTCCCCTCATCGAGGTCATACCCAGGGTCAAAACCGAGGTTTTGCGCCATGTAAGCGGCGGCTTCCGCATGCATATCCTCATGGAAGAGGGCGAGTCGAAAAAAATACAGGCCCCGATCGTCGTCGTTCGCCTGCTCGAGGCAGGCGAGTGTGTCGGCGAGGCTGTCGGTTAAATCAGCGCGGGTCTCGGCGACGCTTGGCAAATTCAATTCCCAACGCAGATCATGTGCAATAGCGCTTGAATCGTAGAGAGCATCCGCGTCCAGGCCTCGACGAGCTTGCCTCGCCGCAAGCCGAAGGGCGCCTGGGCGCGCATCCAGTCCGAGCGCGCGATCCGGATTTCGACACAACCACCAATCGGTGAACCAGCTCACGTGACCGAACTCCCATCGCGGCGGGTTCAGCGTGGGCTCGAGTGGTACAGTCAGTGCGGGGCCCAACGCGGCCTCGTAGCGATCCAGCAGGCGCACGGTTCGCAAGCGGGCATCCTGTAGCGCTTGCGCCAGCAGATTCTTGCCCGCAACGCGCAGTTTGTTGAGCGTTGCTCCTTCGACACCCTGTTTCATGAGTAAACCCTCAATTTGTATTGTGACGCCTGCGTTGGCAGACGCCAACAATGGGAATTGGCAGACTGCGCGGCGTTGGGCCTCGATGTTGGCCGGGGTTTTTCAAGTTCATCTGCTCAAGTCTTGGCCGACCGGCGAACCGCATCTCGATCAATGTGATGGGTTGGTTGCCCTGCATGCGAGGCGTTCCGCCCAATCAATCGAGGCCTGGTTCAGAACCTTTCCAGAAAAACCACTGGTGGTAGCGCTCACCGGAACCGATCTCTATCGCGACATTCATCAGGACAGCTCGGCCCAGAATTCGTTGAAGTTTGCCCACCGCCTGATCGTGCTGCAAGAGCAAGGTTCTTTCGAGGTGCCAGTGCAGTGGCGCAACAAATGCCGGCTTGTTTTTCAGTCGACGCCGCGAAGAGGCGCTCGTCCAAAAACGTCCCGACACTTGCGTGCGGTCATGGTCGGGCACTTGAGGGACGAGAAATCGCCTCAGGTTCTATTCCAAGCGTGTCGTCAGATCAAACCGGACGAAGGGATTCTGATTGACCATATTGGTCACGCGCTTGACCCCGAACTCGGCGACATGGCAACGCAGACGGCGCGAGAGTGCTCACACTATCGCTGGCTTGGTGGATTGACCCATCCGCGGGTCAAGGGCCATATTCAGCGCGCCCATGTCCTGATTCACACCAGTCGTATCGAAGGGGGCGCGCATGTCATTCTGGAAGCAGTCTGCAGCGGGACGCCGGTCCTCGCCTCAAACATCCCGGGCAACGCCGGCATGCTGGGACCTGACTATGCAGGTTATTTCAAACCGGGAGATTCGGCGCAGCTCGTTGAGATGTTGCGTGAGGCTCATCCCAGGATCAAGTCTGGCGCCCTTCGGCTGCAAGCCCTCAAAGCACAATGTGACGCCCGGGCGCATCTTTTCGAGCCCCGACGGGAACAGTCGGCTCTCATCGATCTTTTGAACGAATTTAATTGGATCTCACCATGACCAGCAAATCGATCTCATCCCACCCGCATGAGCCCCGCCTCACGAGTCTTTCTCATGGCGGAGGATGCGGGTGCAAGATTGCTCCCGGGGTTCTGAGTGAAATTCTCAAGGGCACTTCTGCAATGCCGATGCCCCCCGAGCTTCTTGTCGGGATTGAGACCGCGGACGACGCAGCGGTCTATCTTCTCAATGACGAGCAGGCGCTCATCGCCACGACCGACTTCTTCATGCCGATCGTGGACGATCCGTTCGACTTTGGTCGGATCGCAGCGACCAACGCCATCAGCGATGTTTACGCGATGGGCGGTACGCCGATCATGGCCCTGGCTCTTGTCGGGATGCCGATTGGCGTGTTGTCGACCGCGACGATCGGTAAGATTCTGGACGGCGGGCAAGCGGTCTGTCGCACCGCCGGGATTCCCATCGCGGGTGGCCACACGATTGATTCTGTAGAGCCAATCTATGGCCTCGTCGTGATGGGTCTGGTGCATCCGTCGCGTATCAAGCGCAACTCGGAAGGGCGGGCAGGCGACCGTTTGGTTCTGGGCAAGCCGCTTGGCGTTGGCATCCTCTCGGCGGCGCTTAAAAAAGAGCACCTGGGCGACAACGGATACGCCCAGATGATCGCCTGCACGACCCAGCTCAACACCCCTGGTCCTGCGCTCGCAGCGCTTGCTGGGGTTCATTCAATCACGGATGTCACCGGC
>Ga0187844_10002117_pt1 | contig 14370 bp, 11 predicted proteins | sample SpaLakP09_SKY_50_FD_134517 | JGI IMG/M metagenome (GOLD analysis project Ga0187844, IMG submission 134517) | Oligotrophic lake water microbial communities from Sparkling Lake, Wisconsin, USA - SP09_SKY_50 | ecosystem: Environmental > Aquatic > Freshwater > Lake | place: USA: Sparkling Lake...
ATGCGCTGGCGCCAGCGCATGCGCAAGGAAATCGGCGACGCTTGATTCGCTTGATGCGCTCCAATACAGCTCGCATAACCCTGCGGAGAATAACCGCGGGGGCCACGTAATGTATTGACAACCGTGTTGCGGCTCCAGTCACCACCTGGAGCACACATGGTCTTCGCCCTCCTCACCCGCCACTGGCTGGCCCGGCGCCATTACCCGTTCGCGTCCTGGGCCGCGTGCATCATGCGCAGCCTGCGCGTGCTGCTGTTCCGCCGCGCCCACGTCGAATTGCTGGCGATGGACGTCTACCGCAACTACGTGACGCCGGTGCACGACGACGTGTTCCATCACCTGAGCCACCGGAACTATCTCGCCAGGGGGTTATCGCTGAGCCAGCGCGTACGCTGCGTGCTCACGCATTACCGCTTCGAGGACGCCACGTTCGACGCCGCCTACAAGCATGCCGTCTACCGCGACGGCGGACTCGTGCTGTGGCAGCATGAGGCGGACGGCATCAAGGTCGAGGTCCGGCTGGTCATGGCGCAGCGCCTGAACGCGGAGGGCGACCTGACCTTGACGCTGATGGCGAACGGCCGGCGCGTGCACCGCCTGTCGTTCAGCTGGGTCGACGAACGGTTCGCCGGCCTGGCCGGACTCGGCGCGGCCGGCATCGTGCCGTTCATTGCCCGCAACCAGGGCCACCGCACCGGCGAGGCGGACGCCGTCGATGCGTTCCGGCGCGCTTATCCTGCCGAATTCGCCGCCAGTTCGCCGCTGGTCTCGACGCCCGGGGTCTTTTGCTGCGCCGCGCTGCAGGGCATCGCGCAGGCGCTGGGGATGGACCACGCAGTGGCCGTCAAGTCGGCCTGGCACTGCGCGTATGCGCCGTCCGAGGACAAGCATTTCGCCATCGCCTACGACGACTTCTGGCGCAGCCTCGGCGGCAGCGAGATGCCGGGCCGCGCGTGGCACATCGCCCTGCCGTTCGAGGCCAAACCGCTGACGGAGATTCGATCCAAGCACCGCAAGCGGGCGGCGCTGCGGCGCGCGTACTGGCAGGTCATCGGGGATGCGGCCGGCAGGGTACTGCGGACGCACATCGTCCGGACCGGCAGTGTCCGCAACGAGTGTGAAAAACCACAGTTTACTGATATTTAGTTTCTATAAGTAAATTTATAGTTCTTCAATGCTATAGTTTTCGGTCCAATAACAGAGGACCGATTATGGCCACGAACTACGACGCCGCCGTCAATTCTTTCTATCTCGCGTATTACGGCCGTCCGGCCGATCCCGCCGGCCTGGCCTACTGGTCGCAGGCGCTGGCGCAAAACAATGGCGACTTCAGCGCCATCATCGACGCTTTCTCGACGTCGGCCGAAGCGACGTCCCGCTTCGGCGACGCGACGCCGAGCGACCGTATCGCCGACGTCTACCAGCAATTGTTCAATCGCAAGCCCGACGCGGCCGGCCTCGAATACTGGACGAAGGCCATCGAATCCGGCACCGTCAGCATGGCAGACGCCGCCATCCAGATCATGAACGGTGCCCAGAGCTCGGATGCGCAACTGTCGACCCTCCGCCAGGAAGCGGCCGCCCAGTTCACGGCCGAAGTGGCGGCCTCGGGCACGGCCTACGACGGCGCCGCCGCCGTCGAAGCGGCGCGCGTCCTGATCGCCGCGATCACGCCGGAGTCCAGCGCGACCGACATCAAGGCATTGGTCTCGGCCACCAAGTCGCTCGTCCAGACGGCGCACGACAATCCGGAAGTCATCACCGCACTCGCCAGCAACGGCAACCTGACTAGCCTGCTCACCTCGTCCGACGGCAAGACCGATCCGGTTGCCATGGTCCAGGCGCTGGCCAGCATCGGCAAGGCCGCGGCCAGCGATCCCGATGCGCTGACGACACTCAAACAAGGCGGCGGCATGGCCGGGCTCGTCGAGAAGCTGCCGGCCGGCGCCAGCCTGCAGGACGTGGCCCAGGCTGCGGACAAGGGCGGCATCACCGCCGTGACCGACATCGTCAAACCGGCCGCGCCGAGCGATACCACGCCACCCGCCGCGCCGACGGTGCAACTCGCCGAGGACACGGGCGCCAGCGCAAGCGACGCGATCACCAGCAACGGCCAGATCAAGATCGGCGGCCTGGAAGCCGGCGCGACGTGGCAATACAGCCTCGACGGCAAGACCTGGACGGCGGGGCCAAGCGCCACCAACGGCACCGCACTGCTGAATACCACGGCGAACGGCGACCAGACGCTGCAGGTGCGCAGCACCGACGCGGCCGGCAACGTCAGCGCCGTCACGACGCTCAAGTATTCGCTCAAGACCGATTTCAAGCCGACGCTCGCCTTCCGCGACGGCGCGAACGGCGCGGACCTGACGACCACCAGGCTGCTGACCAACACCGACGACTACTGGGTCACGCTGCACGGCGGCAAGGGCGCCGCCAAGGTCGTATTCCAGGTCTCCGACAACGGCAAGGACGGCACCTGGTTCGACGCCGATCCGGCGGCACCGCTGTCCGATGGCGTCCACTTCATCCGCGACGTCGTCACCGACATGGCCGGCAACACGGGCATCACGAATGCGCTCGAAGTCGACATGGACAAGACCGCGCCCTCCGCGCTCAAGGTCGCACTCGTCGCGGACACCGGCGCCAGCGCCACCGATCACATCACCAATAACGGGCAGGTTAAGGTCAGCGGCATCGAGGCCGGCGCGACGTGGCAATACAGCACGGACGGCACGACCTGGACGACGGGGCCAAGCGCCGACCAGACCGGCACCGCGCTGCTGGACACCACCGCCAACGGCGCGCAAAAGCTGCAGGTGCGCGCCATCGACGCGGCCGGCAATGCCAGCGCCGCCGCCACGCTCGAATTCACGCTGGCGACGACCTTTGCCCCGCGCCTCGCGTTCCAGGGCCCGGACGGCAAGGATCTCGCGGTCGACGCGCTGGTGACGAACACGGACTTGTACTGGGTTTCGTTGTACGGCGCGAAAGGCGCGGCGTCCACCAGCTTCCAGATCTCGGACACCGGCGCGGACGGCACCTGGAAAACTGCCCTCGACTCCGATCCGCTGACCGACGGCACCCATTTCATCCGCTACGTCGTGACGGACATGGCCGGCAACACGGCGCCGTCGAACCCGTTGAAGCTCGTCATGAACCACGCACTGCCCAGCGCGCCGGCCGTGCAACTCGTGGCCGACACCGGCGCGAGCGCCACGGACAACATCACGAGCAACGGCCAGGTCAAGGTCAGCGGCCTGGATGCGACCGCCATCTGGTCGTACAGCGCCAACAACGGCCAGACCTGGACCGCGGGCCCGGCCGTCGACCAGGCCGGCACAGCCCTGCTGGACCTCGGCGCGGGCCTGCACCACCTGCTGGTGCGCACGTTCGACGCGGTCGACGGTACCGAGACGTTCAGCATCAAGGCACTCGACTACACGGTTGCCACCACGTTCACGCCGACGCTCGCCTTCCGCAACGGCGCGAACGGCGCCGACCTGACGATTACGAAGCTCCTGACCAATACCGACGACTACTGGGTGTCCCTGCGCGGCGGCAAGGACGCCGCCAAGGTCGTGTTCCAGGTATCCGACACCGGCAAGGACGGCACGTGGCTGGACGCCGATCCTGCGGCCCCGCTGGCCGACGGCGCCCATTTCATCCGCTACACCGTCACCGACCTGGCCGGCAACACGGGCACGACGAACGCGCCCGAAGTCGACATGGACAAGACCCCGCCCGCCGCGGCGAAGGTCGCCTTCGTGACCGACTCGGGCGCGAGCGCGACCGACCACGTCACCTATGCCGGCCAGGTCAAGGTCAGCGGCATCGACGCCGGCACGACGTGGCAGTACACGGACGACGGCACGCACTGGATCCCCGGCCCCACGCCGGATGCCGACGGCAATGCGAACGTGTGGCTGACGAACGGCCAGCACACGCTGCAGGTGCGCGTCGTCGACGCGGCCGGCAACACCGCCGTCACCACGATGCCGTACACGCTGGAAGGCGCCGCGCCGGCGGAGGGCCTCGCCTTCGACCATGTCGCGGGCGGCGTACAGGGCAGCATGCAAACGGCGCTGGCCAAGGCCGACCTGGTCTTCGGCTACACCGGCACGGTCGATGCCGGCGCGGCCGTCTCCGTCCAGTACGGGGCCGGCGGTTTCGTCAACGCCGGCAACGCGACGATCGACACGGCCGCGAAGACGGTCACGCTGCACGACGTCGACCTGACCACCACCGATCCGTACGTCATGATCGGCGTCACCTCGCTGGGCGGCCTGTCCACGTACTCGCAAAGCGTGAAGATCGACGGTCCGTGGGTCGACTACTCGGCGCAGTCGACGGACGCCGGCATCTCGGTGTCCGCTTCGGAGGCCAATCACGTCTACCTGGGCGCCACGCAGGTCGGCGAGGCTCTCGCCGGCACTGCCCTCATTGGCGTGCAAACCACGGCCGCGCAAGGCGTGCTGGGCGTCGGACCGAGCGCCAGCGTCCACACGAACAACGGCATCTTCTACGGCCTGGGCACCGCCGGCGCGGATACGCTGGCCGGCCAGTATGTGTGGGGCTACGACGGCGACGACCACATCGCCGCACTCGGCACCGAGGACCATTCCGACTTCCACACGACGAGCGCGATTCATGGTGGTGCCGGCGCCGACACGATCAGCGCGACCTCCGGCGGCAGCACGTTCGTCTACCGCGCCGTATCGGAGTCGACCGTCGTTGCGGGCGACAGCCCGGCGTCCGGTTTCGACACCATCGCCGTGAACGCAACGGGAAGCGCGACGCACAATCAGGTGTTCGACTTCGGTGCCGCCAAGGTCGACGGCTTCTACACGCTGGCGAGCGGCACGACCCTCGCGGGGACGGAGACGGGGACCCAGCTGCTGGCCCTCATCAACACGGCGGTAGGCCACAACTTCCATGTGGGGACCGTGGAGGCGGCGTACATCGGCTTCGGCGCGAACGTGAACTTCCTCGTCGTCGACGCCAATGCCGACGGCGCGATCGGCAACGCCGACTACGTCGTCAAGATCGTCGGCTCGGTCGACGTGGCAAACAGCTACGTCAATGGCTCGAACGGGCACATGACGTTGCTGACGGCCTGAGTCGGAAGCGCATGCAAAACGGCCGGCGCCCTCGCGGACGCCGGCCGTTCTTTCATTCACCGCTACGTGGCGCTCAAGCCGCCTGCGCCTCTTCCCCTTCGCGCCGCCGCTGCAGCACGAAGATCGGCTGCGCCCACTGCGTGTCCTTCTTCTTCTTGCTCGTGATGAGCGTGAGGTCCGAAGGATCGTAGACGTCCGTGTTGTGCGTCAGCGGCGTCGTCATGAGGTATTGCGCGTCGGTGTTTTTCAGGAACTCGCCGACCAGCTGGATGTTGCGGATGTCCAGGTGGGCGAACGGTTCGTCGATGAACACGAAGCCGCCGGAGCCCTCTTCCGACTTCAGCAGGCCGATCAGCAGCACGAGCGATTTCATGACCTGCTGGCCACCGGACGCCTCGCCGTCGTTCATGCCGATCTGGCCCTTGCCGTCGAACTTGAAACGTACGTGCAGGCCGGCCTGCGCCAGTTGCACGTCGTCGTTCTCCAGCCGGACCGGGTCGACCGACACGTCGATGTTCGCCAGCTCGCCCAGTTCGCGGATGTTCTTCGAGTAGGTCTTGATCGTGTAGCGCAGGCGCTCGATGTACGCGCCGCGCGCATTGTCGGTCGCCTCGATCGCGCGGTTGTTCTGGTAGCGGCGCTCTTCCGTCTCCACCTGGCGACCGGACAGCTGGTCGTTCAGGCGTGCATACTGGTCGATGACGGTCGGGTCCTGCTCCCAGTCCGCGCGCGCGAGCGACGCATCGAGGGAATTCATGCGCAGCTTGACCTGGTGCGCGTTCTGGTGCGTCGCCACGAGCGCGGCACGCTGCTGCGCGCTGCGCCACGACTTCGGCACGTGGCGCCACGCGCGGCGCAACGTCAGCAGTTCGCGCGCATGCTCGCTGCGCTGCTCGATCACGCGGCGGTTGTTCAGGCGCATGCCCGCTTCCGCTTCCGACAACGCCATGCGGGCGTTTTGCCAGACGGTGTCGGCACGCGTGCGCGTGACCGTCGCGTTCTTGATCAGGACCTGCAGCTCGCCCAGGCGCGCACCCACTTGCAGGCGCTCGGCCTTCAGCGGTTCCAGCGCGCGGGTCGCTTCCTCGAATTCGGCCTGGCGCGCGGAGAGTTCCTTGGCCGCGTCGACGCCGGCGATGCGCACGCGCAGCGCCGAGACTTCCGCCGCCAGCTTGCTGATCGCGAGCGTCAGGGTGTCTTCCTGCGCTTCCAGCGCCGGCAGCGATTTCTGGATCGCTTCCAGGCGCTGCGTCTTGCCGGCGGCGCCGAAGCGGTAGCGCGACGGCTCGACGAACAGCGAGCGGCCGCCGCGGCGTTCGCGGTGGTAGGCGTCCGGCGTGATCCATTCGTCGGCATCGCTCTTGAAACCGGCGTCGACGGAATCCACGCGCTCGATGCGTTCCAGCTGGTCGATCAGCCACGACGGCGCCTTCGAGCTGAAACGCACGACGGACAGCAGGGTATCGTCCTTGACCACCGGCGCATCGACGCAGTCCGGCACGATGAAGTGGCGATAGCGCTCCTTCTCCGCCAGTTTATAGGCGGCCGGCGCGTCCTTCGCGCGCTCCAGCAGCACGACGGACGCGTAACCGCCGAGCACACCTTCGACGGCGCCCTGCCACTTCGGATCCGTCACTTCGACGATGTCCGACAGCATGGCGTGCGGGATGCCCGCATCGCGCAGCGCGCGGCGCATCTGGCGCTGGGCGTCCGGCTCCGGCATCGTCGTCTTGCCCTGCAGCGCGGAGATCGTCGCCAGCTCGCCCGCGATCTTCGTGGCCAGCGCTTCGCGTTCGGCCTTCTTCTTCGCGAGTTCCGCTTCCTTCGCTTCCAGCTGGGTCGAAACTTCCGCGATGTCGGCGCCGGCGTCCGCCGCCAGCTTGTTCAGGCGTTCCTTCTGCTCGAGCAGGCTTTCCAGCGGCTTCAGTTTCGCGTTCACCTGCGTCAGGCGCGTCGCGAGTTCGTTCGCTTCCTGTTCGAGCTTCACCTCCTGCTGCTGCGCTTCCGTCAGCGCGCGCTGCTGCGCGGCGAGCGCGTTGCGCTTCTCCGTCAGCAGGCTGTCGGCCTGCATCAGCGGCTTCTTCGCCTCGCGCAGCGCGCGGCTCACGTTCGCGGCCTTTTCGCGCGCCTCGTGGTATTCGAGGCTCGGAAGCACTTCTTCGACGAGGGCGCGGCGTTCCTTCTGCAGGTCTTCCCACTGGTGGTAGTTCGCCACGCGCAGGCGCAGGCCCTCGAGGTTGATGCGCGACGTCTCCAGCTCGGCCTCGAAGCGCTTCAGCTCCGACTCGGTGTCGCGCTGGTGGCGCTTCGCCTCGTCGTACGCGTCCAGCACTTCCTTGTCGCCGAACACCTGGAACACGAGGTCCAGCAGCTGGCGCGGTGCGTATTCGCACAGTTTGTCGGTCTCGCCCTGCTCCAGCGCGAGCACCTTCGACATCGCCGGCGACAGGCCGGCCGACGCGAGGCGCTTGCGGTAGTTCTCGACGCCGAGCCAGTCGGTCGCTTCCGTCACTTCCTCGATCTGGATGTTCCCCGGCCGCATGAGGTACTGGCGCTTCCAGTCGCCGCCATTCTTCTGCACCTGGCAGAACAGCGTGACTTCGTCGTCGCTGAAGAAGCCGGAATGGCGGAACGGCCGGTTCGACAGCTGGCGGCCGGACGGCTTGTTGTCGACGACGGCGCGCAGCCAGGCACTCTGCTGGCCCGAGTGGCGCGCATAGTGTTTATAGGTGCGGCCCATTGAGCAATCGAGGCCGAACAGCGTGCGTAGCGCGTCGAGCAACGTCGTCTTGCCGGAACCGTTCTGGCCGGCGATGGTGATGATCTTGGCGTCGAGCGGGATGTTCTTGATGCGCTGCCAGTAGTCCCAGTGGACCAGCTCGAGGGATTTAATGTGGAACATGCGTGTCTCTTAAGCTTGTGGCGTGTCGATGTCGGCCGGTTCGTCGTTCGCGGCCTCGCTGACGTGGCGGCGCGGTGCGGCCGCCAGCGGTGCGCGCTTGAACACGTCGGCCAGCGCGCCGTTGATGATGCGTTCCTTCAGCACGTCGGTATCCATCAGCAGGTCCAGCAGCGGACCTTCCAGGATGACGTCGCCGCGGCGCTCGATGAAGCCGAGCTTGGACAGCAGGCCGAGGTTCATGTCCATGCGGGTTTTCTTGCCGAGCTTCTCGCCGAAGTCCGCGAGCAGCGCCGTGTACGAGATGCCGATCGACGTGTCTTCCGCGCGCGGGATCGGGTTGTCCTTGTCGAACATGTCGGACTGGTCGACGTCGATGGCCTGGTGCGTTTCCTGGCGCTGGCGCTTGGGCAGGATGATCTGCGCCCACAGCACGACGAGCAGCGCCACGCCGTCGCGCGTGAGGCCGAAGTTATTGTTCTGCCAGATGTCCTTGGCGCCGAAGATCTTCGGTTCGACGTTGCGGTGCAGGGCCAGCGTGACGTGGTCGGCGTACACGTTGTCGAGGAGTTTCAGGCCGCATTCGAGCAGGCGCTTGTCGACCTCGGCGCGGAACTGGTCGTCGGACAGCGCGCGCTTGACCATCTTGTCGTCGCGGCGCAGGGTCTGGTGCGTGAGCAGTCGCGCGATCAGGATTTGGGCGTCGTCATTCATCTTGCGTCTTGCTTTCCGGGGTGCTCGGTAGATCGAGATTCAGTGAGAGGGTCGCGCGCGAGATGGCCGCGATGTGCGGATCGTCCAGCGGCACCAGTTCGTCGGCGGAGTCGAAGCGCACGGGCAGGCGCGCCAGTGCGGCGGTCGGGCCCTGCAGGTTGGCTTCGGCCGGGTCGCCCAGCAGCGGCAGCAGCGAGGCACGGTACGAGGCGATGGCAAAGCTGGCCGGCAGCAGCGATTCCTCGATCGGCACGCTCTTCGGCGCGCCTTCGGCCATGATGGGGAAGTTGTCCAGGTTGGCGAAATCGGCGAGGCGGCGGATCCAGTCGTCCAGTTCCGCCTGCATCGCCGGGTTGTCGTTGATGGTCATCGCCGCGTCCTCGCCGCTCGGCAGGCCGGTCGGCGCCACGTTCGCCACGCGCTCCATCATGAGTTCCGTCTCGGCCACGTCGATCATCTCGGCCGGCGTCATGAACAGCGGGACGACGGGACGGTCGATCGCTTCCTCGGCCAGGCTGGCGAGGTCGTCGTGCGCCAGCAGCCAGCGCTTGATGTCCGTCGTCGACAGGCCCGATTGGCCCAGGTGCACGCGCTGGCGCTCGATCTGGTTCAGCGCGCGCGAGAACATCCCCTGCATGTTCAGGAGCTGCGACTGGGCGCGGCCGATCGCCTGCGCGGCGCGGTGCGTGGCGGAGTCGGCGCGCTCGTCGGACGTGATGGCACGCAGGATCACGGAGCCCTTCTCGACCCAGTCGCACGCCATGTGCCACTTCGCCTGCGACGCGCGCAGGCGGAATTCGGAGCCGGACGCGATCGCGTCGCGGAATTCCTCGTGCAGCTCGACGAGACGGCCCAGCAGGTGCTTCAACTGGTCGACGGTGACGCCGCCGACGGCCTGCGCACCGGCCACCTGCGACAGCAGGAAGCCCATCTCGGCCTCGTCCTCTTCCGGCTTGCCGAGGGCGAGCAGGGTGTCGAGCGCGGCCAGCACATTGCGCGCGAGCGGCGTGATGCGGTAGACGGCGGCCGGGTTGTCCCACGCGAGCAGGCCGTGCGTGCGCAGGCGGCCCAGCACCGTTTCCAGGCTTTCCGGGATCAGGTAGGCGAACTTCGTGTTGATGTCGGCGCGCGAGAAGGCGGAGTCCATCGCGTCGGACGCGAGTTCGCGCAGCACGAGCAGGCGCACGATGACGCCGTCCTGCGAGCCGTGGAACAGCGCGGTGAACGCCTGCAGCATGGGCTGCGCACGCTTGAGGTGATATACCTGCTCGATCTCGTCCGGCGCCACTCCGTCCTGGAAGTGCGTCTGCAGCGGGTCGAGCTCGTCGAGCGCTGGGATTTGGGAGTCGGCGGCGGTTGCTGCCAGGTTGTCGATCATCGTAAGGCTTACCAGTCTGCTGTCGCGCGCGGCCTTCTGGGCCACGGGCGCGGGGGCGTCAGTATAACAGTTAAGGCTTGGCAACTAATACGGAACGCCCGCGTACGGTTCATAACTGGTGAATATGCAACGGAATCGAAGCGGCGCTTGACTTGTCAATATAGCAATACCAGGCGCGCGCCCCTGTTGGCTCGACGGCGCGATAATGAACGTTGCGATATTTACATCATCTTTCTCAAGGAGGAATGCCATGCAACGCACACTTGCGGCTGTCATCCTGACCGCCTGCCTGACCCCGGCCGTCGTCCTGGCTGCGCCCCTTACGCCAAAACAGCAGAACGGCATCACCTACGTCAACGGCGGCGTCGGCGAAGAAGAACAAAGCGCGATGAAAGCCATCCGCAGCGACTACAACCTGCTGCTTACGTTCGCCACTAAGCAGAGCGGCGCCTACCGGTCGGACGTCCAGCTGGATATCTCGGACGCCAAGGGCGCCAACCTGGTGACGGCGGCGAACATGGGGCCGATGTTCTTTGCCAAGCTGCCGCCGGGGACGTATCGCGTCAGTGCGGCGGCGGAAGGCAAAACCTTCAAACGGACCGTCAAGGTGGGGAATGCGCCCAAGGAAATCGTGCTGCATTGGGAAAATGACAATCCGGATGATCCGGGGCCGCAATAGTCATTACATCGGCGGCTGGCCGTTGGAAGCGGTGACCCCCGCATCCACCGGCAGGTTGACGCCCGTGATCAGGCGCGCATCGTCGCTCGCCAGGAACGCCATCACGGCGGCGACGCCTTCCGGATCCTCGGGCGCGCCCAGCGGTATGCGCTCCCTGAACTTGGCCACCAGTTCGGGATCTTTCAGCATGTCCTCGGTCATGCCCGTCTTCGTGAAGCTCGGGTTGACCGCGTTCACCCGCACGCCGTCCTTGCCCGCATCCAGCGCCATCGCGCGCACCATATTGCTGACGGCGCCCTTCGACGTGTTGTAGGCGAACGTATTCCAGTCGCCCCCCAGCCCTGACACGGACGAGGTCATCACGATCTACCCGCGTGTTTTCACGAGTTCGGGCATCGCCGCCTTGGCCATGTGGAAGTAACCGGTCACATTCACCGCCATGACGTGGGCGAAATCGTCTTCGCTCGTCTGCATGATGTCGCCTTCGGTGGCCACGCCGGCATTATTGACGAGGACGTGCAGGCCGCCGAAGCGGTCGACGGCGGCCTTGACTGCCGTGGTCGCGGTGTCCTTGCTGGCGGTATCGCCGACCTTCACGAGCACACGGTCCTGCGGCAGGCCCGCCGTGGCTTTTTTCAGGCCGGCGTCGTCGATATCGAACATGACGACGCGCGCGCCTTCATCGAGAAAACGGCGGGCAGCGGCCAGGCCGATGCCGGACGCCGCGCCTGTGACGAGTACGGTTTTGTCCTTGAAACGGTTCATCCTGTCCCCTTCGCTATCGGTCCGGGTCGACGATAGCACAGCCGAATGAACGAAGATTTTCAGTACTTCTGGACAAGTTACCGCACTTCGTCAAGAAACGGCGTATCCGCGTCACTCGTGTAAAAAATCACGACGCGTAGCGGTTCGGTCATGCTGCGGTTGTAGCCAGTCATCTTTACATTGGGCGGCTCAACCATGGCTTGGCCAGCTTTCACCGTGATTGGGGCGCGGCCTTCCAGCTCCAACGTGAACGTTCCTTCCAGCACATAGACGGTGACCGGAAACCGGTGCGTATGAAACAGGGTCTTATCGCCAGGCTTGAACTGCGCGGTGAGGACCCGCACTTCCTGGACTTTACCCCTGGGCATGCCTTGCACTTGTTCTTTCAAGAGCAACTCGGGCTTTGCCGTGCCTGTCTGTTGCGCGAAACAGGTCGAAACAGCAAGGAAAGTCAGCAACGCAAAGCAAGATATCTTCTGACCGTTCATATTCGTACTCCTTCATATGGACATGCCTGGCCTGCGATAAGCGAGCTCGTGCAGATTATCATGACGCCGTTGTCACCCTGCGAATTTCGCCAGCCGTTCGACCAGCCCATCCATCCGCTCCACCGGCACCTGCGCATAGCCGAGCATCAGCCCGTTGGCCACCGGACCGCCCTGCACCGCATGCGCCGACAACGCATTCACGACGATCCCCTGCGCCCGCGCCCGCCGCACGATCTCCACGTCCGGCGTACCGTCAGCGGGCAGGCACAGCGCCAGATGCATCCCGGCCGAGGCGCCTTCGATGACAGCGCGACGACCGAGATACCGCTCGAGCGCCTCGACCAGGGCATCGCGACGCTGCCGGTACAACCGCCGCATCCGCCGCAAGTGCAGCGCGAACTCGCCGCTGCGCAGAAATTCCGCCAGCGCCAGCTGCTCCGCCGTCCGCCCCGCCGCCGCGGACTGCGCCCGCATGGCGGCCAGCTGCGGCGCGAGGCCCGGCGGCACGACGACGAACCCGATGCGCAACGCCGGGAACATCGTCTTGCTGAACGTGCCGCAATACAGCACGGGCGCATCCGCCACGAGCCCCTGCATGGCCGCGAGCGGCGGGCCTTCGTGGCGGAATTCGCTGTCGTAGTCGTCCTCGACGATCAATGCGCCCGCCGCACGCGCCCCGTCGATCAGTGCCATGCGCCGCGCCGCCGACATCACCACGCCGATGGGATACTGGTGCGACGGCGTCGTGTAGATCAGCTTCGGACGGCGCCCAGTCCAGTCCTGACGTGAAGGCGCCATGCCCTCCCCGTCGACCGCGATGCCTTCCACGACAAGACCGGCGCCCCGGAACGCGGCCAGCGCGCCACCGTAGCCGGGGTTTTCGATCCAGGCGATATCCCCGGCGTCGGCGCAGGCATGGGCGCACAGGTCGAGGCTCGCCTGCGTGCCGTCCGTGATGAAGACCTGGCCGGGCTCGCACACGACACCGCGTGACGCGCGCAGGTAATCCGCGATCGCCGTGCGCAGCGCCGGCTCGCCGGCCGGGTCGCCGTAGTTCAGCTGATCGAAGGACAGGCCGCGCCACGCGCGGTCCAGCAGGCGGCGCCATTGTGCGAGCGGGAACGCCCGCAAGTCGGGCACGCCAGGCGTGAACGGCAGCGCGACACTGGCGGTGCCGTTCACGGTCCGCAGGTTCTGCGCGCGGCGCGCGAGGCCCGCCTGCGGCACGTCGGCGCTGCGCCGGCGCGGTGCCGGGGCGATCCCGGCGACCATGGTGCCGCGCCGGTCCGGGATGACGAAGCCTTCGCACGCCAGCTGCTCGTACGCATACAGCACCGTGTTGCGGGCGATGCCCAGTTCCTGCGCCAGCGCGCGCGTGGCGAGCAGGCGCGTGCCGGCCGCCAGGGTGCCGTCCTTGATCGCGGCGCGCAGGCATTCGTGCAGCAGGCGCTGGCGCGGCCAGGTGTGCCGGGCATGATCGCGGCCGAAGGCGTCCAGCAGCAGGGAATAATCCATTGTGGCTCCATGAAATTGCGCGGCTCTGGATCTGTTGCTGGAGCCATCACGGCCATTATAGTGCGGCTTCCACCCACATTATCGAGGCCAATGAACACTGCTCCCTCCTCCCGCACCCAGGTCAAGCGCGGCGCCAACAGGGCGTCCTACGACCCCGCCCTGCTGCACGCCATCGTCGATGCCGCCTACGTCTGCCACGTCGCGTTCACCGATGCGCGCGGCACGCATTGCATCCCCACGGCCTGCTGGCGCAGCGGCGATCATCTGTACATCCACGGGTCGAACGGCAGCCGCATGCTGCAGTGCCTGACGGAGCAGGATTGCTGCGTGACGATCACGCACGTGGACGGTCTCGTGCTGGCACGCTGCGCCTTCAATCATTCGATGAATTACCGCAGCGCGATGGTCTACGGCCGCTTCGAGGTCGTCGCCGAAGACGCCAAGCGCCAGACCCTGGCCGACTTCATGGAGCACCTGGCACCGGGCCGGCAGGCCGAGATCCGTCCAGGGAGCGACAAGGAATTCGCGGCGACGACGGTAATGCGCATCGCGCTCACCGAAGCGGCGTGCAAGGTGCGCACCGGCCCGCCCGACGACGACGCGGAAGACATGCACATCGCCGCCTGGGCCGGCGTGCTGCCGCTCGCGCAGGCGCGCGGGACGCCGGTGCCGGACGCGGATTGCGCGGTGGCGGCACCGGCCTACGTAAAGGACTGGGCTACTTCTTGACGATGCGTTCGAGCGTCTGCTCGACGTAGTCGCGGTCGTTGTCCGTGAAGCGCAGCTTGACCGGATACCACTCGTGGCCCGGG
>Ga0187844_10002120_pt1 | contig 14351 bp, 3 predicted proteins | sample SpaLakP09_SKY_50_FD_134517 | JGI IMG/M metagenome (GOLD analysis project Ga0187844, IMG submission 134517) | Oligotrophic lake water microbial communities from Sparkling Lake, Wisconsin, USA - SP09_SKY_50 | ecosystem: Environmental > Aquatic > Freshwater > Lake | place: USA: Sparkling Lake...
ATCGCGACCTCGGCTCCCCCGCCTCCCCCCCGTCCAATCCCTGCGAAGTCGGCTCTACGTAAGTCCGCGGGATCGGAACGTAAGTCCGCCAAGAATTCCGTGGTGATTAAACTATAATAGATGAGCGGACCCGTTATGCGCCCTGTTGGAGGATTCCAAGACCGAACTGTCTACGGAGCCGTCTACCCCACTGAATCCATTCCCCGCGTCGTCAATGTGGATACTCGGTTCCGCGACAACGCTGGGATTACGAATGCTGGCTTCTGCACGATTCGGCTTCCCCGAACGTATAAGAACATTACCTCTATGCGTCTGTCCAGCATTGAGCTGCCCAACACGTGGTACGATTTCTCTGCGACACAGGAGAACACCAACTTCACGGTAAGCGGAGCGCAGTGCACGATCTCGGATGGAAACTATTCATCAACAGCCTTAGCTTCAGCGATTACGGCTTCAGTCACGGCTGCTGCTGGTTTTTCTATGGCTGTCGGGTTTAACTCTGTTACGGGCAAATGCACTCTATCGGCTGCCACCCCATTCTCTCTCGATTTTACCCCCCAAATTACCAGCGGAACCTGCTGCGTAACCCGTGATGCAAACATTCGGCCGTTCGATACGGGTCTTGGATCCTACCTTGGATTTATTAGTAACGTGTACACGAGCGCGTCATCCTACACGTCCGAATCCATCACAAATACCTGGGGCAATAATACCTATGTTCTTCTGAACCTGGAGAAGTATGAGGCGATTGACCACGTGTCCTTCAACGGAACGGCTTCTCCCGCATTCGCGAAGATCGTTGTCTCTGCATCTAAGAACAGTGTAATTTACGCGGACGGACGCAGTACCATCGCCAACAAGGTCGTATTCCCTGAACCTGAGAACATTTCCATTATCAAACTGAAACTCACCGACTGTTATGGTCGTCCGCTGAATCTCTACGGCAACTTTTCGTTCACCCTAGAGATGCAGGAGGTTGTGAGTTCGAAGTTGTATTCTGCCTATAAAGACAATCTTGTGAAGTAGTAAATACCTGAATGTTCTCTTCCTATATCCTGACGATCAGTGATCTCATGACTACTCAGGCTATGATTTCCCAGCAGATAGTTCTAGATACGGCTGCTCTTCAGCCACTTGTAAATCCGTCCAGCAATAATCTAAATCCACTCTTTATCAAGTGGGCAGCAGGGGGGTTTCCTTCGAACTATATACTCTTCAGCATAGAGTTCTCGCCGCAGACAATAGCAAACATGCAGAGCCGACCAAACGCCTATGATTACGCCACCCAACTTCTTGGAACTGATCTGTCGCAGGCCGTGACAAACTTTGGGTCAAATTTCGAGGGCATGAAGTTTTCGTTCATGACTCTTCCGAACAGTGTAGTGATTCGGGTATCAAGATCATTATCATCATAATCATAATCAACTTTATGCTCCTCTACCTTGAGGACATTAAATTTGATATCGTTTGTTGGAGGGACTGTATTTGTAGAGCTTGTGTTTGAACAAGCGTATATAGATCTTTGACCGACTGAATAATCGGAGAAATGAGTTCTTCATACCGAAGTCCCTGTACTCCATGTAGTGGGTTGATTTCAATAATATTTGAGGTTGTTGTGTTTCCACATACATCTCTCACCGTTGTTGTGCGTGTAATCGGAGGACTGCTGATCGAAATATAGATTGCAGAATCAATCCCCATACTATCGAGAACCGTCTTGACTTCTTGGGCAATAAGTCCTTGATGCACACGGACACCTGGTGCCGTACTTGGAAGACAGTTTCCAGACGTATCCAGTCCGAAGGTATTCCGATCAGCCCATTTGAATTGCACTGGACGAAGTTGGTTAATAAACGACAGGCCTAGCTGAGTATCTGAAATATCTTTCTTAAGACGTTTATCGGATGAGCTCGTAGAGGTATAAGAAATTTCGTTTGTAGTGGTGTTGTATGCCATAACATAGTCTCCAGTTTGTTGGCGGACAGGAGCCACAATGAATCCTGAGACTGATGTATTCAGAGCCGATCCAGTAGCGTTCAGGATAATTGAATTAGAGGATTGAGATGTATACCCCGCAGAATTACCAATCGCAATTGCATTGGATCCTTGATTACTGTATCCAGAATAAGGACCAATTGCGGTTGCGTATTGTCCCTGATCAGTACGTCCTGCTCTGACTCCAACCGCAACTGCAGCTTCTAACTGACCAGTTAATCCCGCTTGGGTTCCGATCGCAGTGGCACCCCCTACCTGATTGCTGGCTCCCGCCTCTACTCCAACCGCAGTACAGCTCGATGCCTGATTTGAGAACCCTGCAGAGTTTCCGAGCGCTACTGCGTAGGCAGCTTGATTGGTGTATCCTGCCTGTAGACCGATTGCGACAGATGTATATCCCTGGCTGATATTTCCTGCGGCACTTCCAATAGCCACCCCGTATCCTTGTTGGTTGGAACCACCTGCTAGGAATCCGATCGCAATTGCACCATTTGACTGCGTTGCGAATCCCGCTTGGTATCCGATCGCAGTCGCATACTGTCCCTGCGTATTGCATCCTGCCTGGAATCCCATAGCGATGGAGAAACCTGATCCACCATCTCCTGCTCCCTGATTGGAGGATCCTGCATCTGTTCCAATCGCAATAGTATTTGGCCGAGCGGAGAGGTATCCTGCACTTAGACCAATAGCAATTGTATTAGAATTTCCAGAATTCGCACCAGCATTGGTTCCAATCGCAATGCAGTTGGGTTGGGGAGCGTATAATCCAGCATTGCACCCGATCGCAACGTTATTGCTTCCCTGATCATATTGACCAGCCAGAATTCCGATAGATACTCCGTTCGATCCTTGAGCACTGTATCCCGCCTGGTATCCGATCGCGATCGCATTCGATCTCTGAGTACCTGTGCCCGCCTGAAGACCGATTGCTACACCGTTCCCTCCCTGAGTAGTGTATCCAGCACTATTTCCAATCGCAATCGCACTGGCTCCTTGTGACGTATATGCTGCTCCGACTCCGATCGCAATGGAGTTTACACCTTGTTGGGTATACGCCGCAGAATTTCCGATAGCGACGGCATTGGATCCTTGTGACGTGCCTCCAGCCGCTGCCGCTCCAGTTCCAATCGCAACTGCTCCTGCTCCTTGAGTCTGGAATCCCGCATACGTTCCGATCGCAATGGCGTCAGCCTGCTGAGAACTATACGCTGTTCCCAGACCGATCGCGACCGAATTGGCTCCTTGACTTACGCCTCCCGCATCGGATCCCAGTGCAACCTTGCTTGCCGTTCCCATAACATTCCACGACTGTCCGCCCGTCCTGGAATTGTAGACGCCGCCAGGAGGGATAGTCACGAATCCAGGCCCCCATTTGAGGGTGACAGTGCCTGCGCCCGCATCATTGTTCGTCGCACAAATGAAAATCCAGTTGGAACCTATCTGGTTAGAAACCGTCTCGTAATTCACCACCTGGATAGAACCACTTGATACGTAAGGGCCAGAGGGAATTGAACTGGGGACCCAGTAGGCAGCATACCAAGCGATTGTTCCAAGAGTAATACTCCACGACCCACCAGAATCCGACCCAATATTGAGGAATCCAGACGACGCCAACGAAATGTTCACTGGAATAGCGATGATACGATTGGTTCCTGAGACAACACCTGTTCCCGCGTTCCACGTAATGGTTCCGCCGCCAGAGGTTACCCAGTTGGCGTTCATGGTATTGGAATCGGCGGCTCCGAGAGTTCCGAGCGACAGGGAACTGTGGTTGACGGCGCCCGTTCCCGTGTTGTAGGACAGCACCGTTCCAGCATAGGCATTGGATCCTGGGTTGGTGAAGAACACGTTGGAGGAGACCGTGAGATTGGATCCAAATGTTGCTGCCCCCGTGTTGGAGAACGTTCCGCTTACTGTTACGTTGGATCCAAACGTTGCTTCTGCCGTGTTAGAGAATGTTCCGCTTACTGTTACGTTGGAGCCAAACGTTGCGATTCCCGTATTGGAGAATGTTCCGCTTACTGTTACGTTGGATCCAAACGTTGCGATTCCCGTATTGGACTGTGTTCCGCCTACGGTGATATTGGAGGAAAAGGTTGCAATTCCGCCGTGCAAGGATGTGCCACTCACATTGAATGTTCCTGACACATCCAGCGTGTAGCCAGGAGACACAGTTCCAATGCCCATCTGACCGCCAGCGGCATCCACGCGAACAAAGGTTGGTGAATCATACGCATTGCCGTTCTTGATACTTAGACCGTAGTTTCCTCCTTCAAACATACTGAACAAGCTCTGCACAACTGTTCCTCCTCCTCCTCCGCGAGTTGCGAAGGATACGAGCGCGTAATTTGATGTGCTAATACTACCCGTTCCGAATCCAGCTTCTAGGAATAGTCCTGCTGTTACGCTAGTTGCATTGTTTCGGGCGATACGCACACCGTTAGATCCAGCACTTGTCACTTGGACATCTAGAACATACTCAGGATTAGTATTCTGGATTCCGACGAATCCTGAACTTCTAGATACAAAGAAAGAGCTTATTGTTTGGATATCAGCCGTACCTGGTCCTGAAGCAACAAGTAATCCGTCAGCAGTCTGATCCCATCCAATACCAATGTATGGTTGAAGGTTTGTGTTGCAATACCATGAAATAAACCCCGTGCGAGTTCCAGAGGATACTATATTCAATGCATAATTACTTGGACTCGCGATTTCACCGATCATAGCCTTGCTCATCGTAACATTGGACCGAAAGATTGCTGCTCCCGTGTTGGAGAATGTTCCGTTACTGTATTGTAGACCCGAATCTCCTTTGAGGGTACCACTGCCGTTACTGTCTGAAAAAACAATCTGACTTGTTGTGATGTTACTGACTTGCAGATTCGAGACATACTCATTAGTTACTACCAAAACATTCGACGTTCCACCATTGAAACTCTGATTGCTATAGATCATTCCAGCATCACCCTGAAGTATACTATTGCTGTTTGCAAACGCTATCGTATTCACAGGCACGTTACTGATCTGTAGATTAGCTACGTATTCATTGCTCACTACCAAGACATTTGAACCGTTAAATTGACCGTTGAAAAAAGAGCCACTGTTACTATACTGTTGTAGATTTGAGTCTCCTGTGAGAATACCATTGCTGTTTGCATATGGAATCATATTTGATTGAACATTGCTAATTTGAAGAGTCTGGACATACTCACGATTAACGACTAAAACATTTGAACCGTTAAATTGTGCGTTGAAAAAAGAACCGTTGTTACTATACTGTTGTAGATTTGAGTCTCCTGTGAGAATAGCATTACTGTTCGCAAACGGAATTTGGTTACTTGTGACTGGAGTTATCTGCAAGTTTGATACCAGCTCATTTGTGATAACAAGAACGTTAGACGTTCCAAACCCGTTGAAGGTCTGATTGCAGTATGTCAACCCAGAATCGCCAGAGAGAATACCATTGCTGTTTGCATATGGAATCATATTTGATTGAACATTGCTAATTTGAAGAGTCTGGACATACTCGCGATTAACGACTAAAACGTTTGAACCATTAAATTGTCCGTTGAAAAAAGAGCCACTGTTACTATACTGTTGTAGATTTGAGTCTCCTGTGAGAATAGCATTGCTATTTGCAAACGGAATTTGGTTACTTGTGACTGGACTTACCTGCAAGTTTGACACCAGCTCATTGGTGACAACAAGAACGTTAGACGTTCCAAACCCGTTGAAGGTCTGATTGCGGTATGTCATACCGCCATCTCCCTGAAGTATCGCGTTACTATTTGCATACGGAATCTGGTAGTTTGAGACTGGAGTTACCTGCAAGTTTGACACCTGCTCATTGGTGACTACCAAAACATTCGACGTTCCAAAACCGTTAAAGGTCTGATTGCAGTATGTCATACCGCCATCTCCCCGAAGTATCGCGTTACTATTTGCATACGGAATCTGGTAGTTTGAGACTGGAGTTACCTGCAAGTTTGACACCTGCTCATTGCTGACTACTAAAACATTCGATACACCAAAGTTTCCGTTAAAGTCTACAGTGCTTCCGTACTGCACATTTGAATCCCCTGAAACGTTGGAATTAATATCTACAAACAATACCTTGTAAGGTGTTACACTCTTGACTTGTAGATTGCAGGTCTGGAGAATATTGGATATGTAATCAAATGTTAGGTTTGACGAAGCTCCTGCCTGACTATTACTATTAAAAATAACCTGCTGATCAGATCCTGCAACAGGCCCTGTAGCCCCTGTAAGTCCAGTTGCTCCTGTTGGCCCTGTAGGTCCCGTTGGTCCGCTTAGTCCCGAAGCACCTGTAGGTCCTGTAGGTCCTGACAACCCACTTGCTCCCGTGGGTCCCGTGGGTCCTGTAGGTCCTGACAACCCACTTGCTCCCGTGGGTCCTGTAGGTCCCGTAGGTCCTGACAACCCACTTGCTCCCGTGGGTCCCGTGGGTCCTGTAGGTCCAGACAGCCCACTTGCTCCCGTAGGTCCCGTAGGACCGCTTAGACCAGAAGCACCTGTAGGCCCTGTAGGCCCTGTAGGACCAGACAATCCGCTAGCACCTGTAGGTCCTGTTGGTCCTGACAACCCACTTGCACCTGTAGGTCCTGTGGGTCCGCTTAGACCCGAAGCACCTGTAGGTCCTGTTGGTCCTGTCACACCTGTAAGCCCAGTTGCACCCGTGAGACCCGTAGGTCCTGTTGGTCCAGATAATCCAGTTGCACCTACACCTGCAGGCCCAATCAAGCTCTCCGACATGAACCACGGATTGTTGGTCCAAATCACCTGCTGAGCCTGTGACGAATAGTTCTGGAACCGCAAATCCATCAATGTATTTCCAGAAACACACGTATACGTGAGGTTGTATGTCGTCCCCGTAGACAGACCATAGACAGACGAAAGGTCCAGGGTGATAGCATACGACGCGTTGGTCAAGGTATTCGTGAGAACCAACGACGGTTTCACATTTGAATTATCATAGGCTGCAAATTGGACGTTCAAGTTCGAGATGGGTAGAATATTGACATTACACACCACGTTCGAGGCAGGAAGAGACTGGAGGTATGCGTAGTTATAGATATTGGGCGTTCCCAGATAGAGACTCCCCGCCATGTCCGCCCAGTTCTGGTAATATGTTGCATACTTCGGTCCATAAAGTATGTAGGACGATGTATCCAAGTAAAAATCGTCTACGGTTCCGATCGCGGATGTAGGGGGTCCCACCCCGTTCAGAATCGTTTTTCCATTGGCTCCAGGTGGACCTGTTGCCCCCGTTTGTCCTTCACTGCCACCTCCGCCGCCACACGACGAAGAAGGTGGACAGAATGTTCCTAAAAAGACACGTTTGGATCGGATCATGTCCGTCACATCCGAGCTATTGTAGCTCGCCATGTCCTAGTTCCTGTTATTATCAAGAAGGATTTATAGTTGTAAGTGTTTACGACACTAAAATTACTCTACAAGAGTGCGAAGTTTATCTGAAGCGAATGAAAGGTTGTCTGAGCACCTGTAGCACCTGTCCCCGTTGCGACGACATAAAGACTCTCGGCTTTATTCAGTTTGTGTGATACCACATAGTTGGATGTCACTGTTGTTCCTCCCGCAGCAGACAAGGAAAGCGATACAATAAGATTGCTGGATACAATACTATTATTGTAAATATCTGCGGTCATTACGCCATTGTTGATAATCGGATTGTTTAGATTTAAATAGACACCGTAGAGGAGACAGTCCTGTTCCACAATAAACGGAACACTAAACGTAGAATTTGTAATTGTGGTTGCGACATTTTGGGTTCCAGGAGTTAGGTAGTATGCAGTATTGAACTCGCCTGTACTCCAGGTTCCCGTGGGTTCGTAGAGAGTATACACTATATTGGTCGGAATTTGTGCAGTCGTGAACCCTAGACCGTTCGCGGAATGATACTGGAGACGAGTATACGACAAGATGATGACCGACGAGACATTTGTCTGTGAGATCTCGGCAAGGCTACAGTTGGTGAGACCCGTTCCTGTTGCGGCGATGAGAGACGCTCGCATATCTAGGTATCCTGCCGACACGGTCTCTTTTGCGATAAGTCGGGAGCCCGAGCAGTTGGTCCCCACTAGGAAATTGTTCATATCACGCTCAGACACTCGGGTCTGTCCTGCTACCCTCACGCAACTCGCATACCCGCCAATCTGTCCGCTCGTGTTAATATTTATGGTAGATCCCCGCATAGTATCTGCTGACGTCGGGAGTTCAGGAGAAGCAATGTCCCCTCGGGTGAGAACGCCCACGACGTTTCCTCCAGGGTTGTAATTGCTCATATTGAGAACCATCCCTCGTAGTTTGGAGCTTAAGACGTTGGACCCTTCTATGTATAATCCTACATACTCGGCTCCCGATGTTAGGGTTGAACTGCTGGTGAAGGTCAGGGTCACGTCTTCAATACGACAATTAGAATTCATCGTCACCATTGTGAAGGAAGTCGTGGAGTTCAGATACTGAATGTGGACCGACTGAGTTCCTGCTCCACGGATCGCTACACTGTTGGACAACACGAGGGGGGCGGTGAGAGAGTAGGTTCCAGGTCCTACCCATACGAGATTCCCTGTAGTGGCGGCCGAGATAGCTGCGTTCAAGGTTTGGTAAGGGTAGGTTCCGACAGCACCGTACGTATCGTTTCCGTAGACCGAATCGACCCGAATCACGTTTCCATAAGAAAATGAGACAGGCGTGGTCCAGTAGAGAGTGGTAGCCGCCGATGAGATTGAGAGAACTTGGCCCACGTTTCCGAGCGTCTGGGGGTAGGCGGCCCCATTCACCCGAGATAGTGAGAGATTGTTGGAGATGATGGCGGCAGATAGAGTTGCGAGTCCACTGATGGTTGTGGCGTTCAAGACATTGAGGGTCGTTACTGTAGTTGTTCCTCCTGAAATAGTTCCCGATACGACTAGATTATTGGAGATGATAGCAGCAGATAGAGTTGCGAGTCCACTGATAGTGGTAGCGTTCCTGACATTGAGAGTCGATACGGTGGTTGTTCCGCCTGAAATAGTTCCCGATACAACTAGATTGTTGGAAATGATGGCAGAAGAGGTGGAGAAGGTTCCCGTCAAGGTATCGAAGGTGAGATTGGACGATGCACCAGGGGATCCTGATTGATTGAATGTGATCTGGGTATTCGTTCCCGCTGCAGGTCCTGTGGGTCCTGTGGGTCCAGCTGGCCACGACGGTCCCACGGGATTCCCCGACATATCGCTGTACGTCACCATTCCCGACGCAGTTGAAATAATTACACTACCCAGGTAGATCGATGTTCCGCCGACATACAGATGGTGCCACGGTTTCGCTTCCGATCCGAGATTGTTGACATTGGACGAAGCAGGCAAGAAATCGCCAGACAGCGTTACTGTGATTCCTCCACTTGTATCGTAGCTAAACCCAGGAGCTGCCGCCACGACTCCACCGCTTGTAGTGTAAACAATTGACCCAATAGGACCGCCAACAACTGGAGAAGTGGTGCGGAAGAGGGACCGACGAGCCGCGACCGCATACCCTTCCGTGAACAGAGCATTGGAGATTGGGGTCCAGTTCACTCCGTTCGTGCTCTTGGCGATTGTGGTGTTGGAATCACCTACTGCCGTCCACTGCTGTCCGTTCCACGCCACGCTCCAGCAATCAAAGTTGAATGTTTGGCTGGGAGACAGCGTCCAGTTCGATGCATCGTAACTGTAGGCCAGGCAGAGTCCAGACGCACTGGTTCCGCCCGCAACCCACATTGCTCCATTCCAGGCCACCGTATTGCCCCAGCTCTGGAAGATGTTGGTCGCTGAGTCCGCACCCGTCCAATTGGAGCCATCGGGAGAATACGCGATCGTCGATGTTCCTGAGACTCCTGTTGCCACCCAGAGCGTACCATTATAAGCAATCGCCTGAACTCCCGCATCTCCAAAGATCGCGTTAGAGACCTGAGGAGTCCAGTTCACGCCGTCGTAACTGGTCGCAAACATATTAGATCCGCCACCAACTGCTACCCAGTACGATCCTCCCCATGCAACACCAAAACCGCCATATGAAAAGATCGGACTCGCCGACGTATCTACCGCTGTCCAGTTCATGCCGTCATACGAGTAGGCAATGGATGCCTCGAGAGTTCCCGTCTGGCCGCCTGTCGCTACCCACACATTCCCGTTCCACGCCACGCCCCACGCGTAATCAGGGAACGGAGAGGCCACAACCGCCGTCCAGGTGATGCCGTTGGGGGAGTAGGCGAGGGTATTCGACCCATTGCCCGCGGCCACCCACATAGTCCCGTTCCACGCGAGACCCCATGCATACCCGTCCTCGTTAGTTCCTGTGAACACATTGCTGTCCGTTCCGACCCAGTTGTTTCCGTCGTACGTATAAGCAATATCGTATGTTCCGAACCCCGTGGCCACCATAAAGTTCTCGGACGTGACATTGACCAAGCCTGTAGCCCCTTGCGGTCCAGTGGGCCCCAGAGGCCCAGTGGGTCCCAGGGGTCCTGTCGGTCCCAGAGGTCCCGTAGGTCCAGAGGGTCCAGTGGGTCCGCCTGAATCACCCTTGGGTCCCTGAATACCGCGCACACCTGAAGGTCCAGTTGGTCCATGCGGTCCTTCTGGTCCTGTTGGCCCAGTTAAGCCAGGCGAACCTGTAAGACCAATAGGTCCCTCCACACCTGTTGGTCCTTCCACACCTGTCGGTCCAGTTTCGCCTGCTGGACCCGATGGACCTTCTACACCTGTCGGTCCCAGATCACCCTGAGGTCCAGTCGCTCCCAAATCACCCTGCGGTCCTGTCGGCCCCAGATCACCCTGAGGACCCGTTGGCCCTGTTGCCGCCTGCGGTCCCGTTGGTCCCGTTGGTCCTAGATCGCCCTGCGGTCCTGTAGGTCCTGTTGCCGCCTGCGGTCCCGTTGGCCCAGACGGCCCTGTTGGTCCGTCGGGAGTTCCAGGAATACCCTGTGGTCCCGTCGGACCCACATCAATTGCAAACGCATACGGCCACGATAAAATAGGAACCTCACCTGGGACACCAATCCACAACCCATTTAGACTTGTCAGAACAGCCTTGGATCCATCGGGGGACATCGCTGCGCCCATCCATGCGATCGAAGGAGCATTTGACTGAAACAGCCAGTTGGATCCTTGGTCGATACTCCAATACACTCCTCCCCCCACCCCGTCTCCTGCAATAGCCGTTGATCCGTCGGCTGAACAGGCAATGATCGTATATGTTGGAAGGCCACTTATTGTTGTCCACGTCACGCCCCCATCCGTGCTGAGAATGGAAGACTCGAAAGGACCACCGCTAGGTTGAACACTCTGGCTGCCGTAAATAACATTTCCGTCGGAGGAACACACGACCCTGTAGAAGCCATAGGCTGGGCTGGTGGTTGTCCAGTTCGCACCCTGATCATGGCTCACAAAGATTGATCCTGCTGCACCTGTTGAATCTGCACCAGAGGTAGCTACAAGCGTCTGACCGTCCGCGGAACATGCAACTGAATTAAAGAAGTAGTATCCATCGGGAGGCAGATTCGCAATTGCATAATTGGATAAAAAGGCGTTCGCGACCCAGTTTGAACCGTAATTGGAGGACGTATATATCAGAGTCCCTGCATATCCTATCGCAAAGGATCCGTCTGTCGAACAGGCGACGGCGTACCATGGGGGTCCAACATCTCCCTCATACCATGTAGCCCCTGCATCCACGGACACATACATAGGTGTGGGTGCACCCAGATAGTTTAATCCTGCTGCATAAATCGTTTGAGCATCGGGAGTCGAAGCAACAGTGTTCATGTTGTTGATGTATCCCGTTGGTTGAGTAGGGGTTTCCGTCATCGCCAATATTCCCCCTGATAGAGTTCCCGTGTATAAGGCACTACCTGTTGAACAATACACGAGTCCAGAATCGTTAACAACTGCAGGATTCCAAGGTTCTAGGGGCGTTCCGAGTATCCACGAACCCACAGCATAGCTGGGAGTATAGGCAATTGTCTTGGGACCGTAGAGAGCAGATCCGCAAATATCAATGTAGGTATCACCCACATTTCCAAGCGCGAGAGACGGAGTTCCAACTCCCGTTAGGATGGATAGACCTGCAACACCTGTCGCCCCTGTAGCTCCATCGATGCCCACACCCGTAGCACCCTGGGGTCCTACAGCTCCTGTAGCACCAATTGCTCCCGACGCACCAACAATATTCACTGAATATGGCCAGAATGTTCCGTTCGTGAATATTGTCCCTTCTATCTGTTGACCTGTAAAGAAGGTTAATCCGTCAGGAGATACAGAGGCTGCCGACCACCCTGCAACCCCTGCGTCTAGCTGTGAATACCAGTTGATACCACCATCCTTGCTTACGTAGATGTAATCTCCGCTAGCGGTTGCCAGAAGCACCATACCGTTTGAGGATGACGCAACCGATGTCCATGTATTGGATCCAAGTGCAGTCTGCTGGAACCAAGAAGAACCAGAATTAGGGCTTAGGTAAATATATCCTGTATCTGTCTGAGCAGCAATCGCCGTTACTCCATCGAAAGAACATGCAATGGATCGCCAACCAAACTCAGTATCTGCCGCCTGAGTCCAGTTTGAGCCTGAGTCGGTGGACACATAAATCCATCCTGCGTTCCCGTCATTGCTCGTCAGCTGCGCGGCATACAGGATTGTGCCGTCGTAGGATGATGCAACACTTGTCCAAGAACCTGCTGGTGCGCTAGGATACGCTGTCCAGTTCGAACCATAGTCCGTAGACTGATACAGGAGACCAGGAGTTCCGTCTGGATGAACAACCTCTGCAGCAATTACGGTAGCACCATCGGATGTGCAGGCAACTCCTCCCCAAAAACCGTAAGCGTTTGCATTGGACGAGTTGATCCATCCAGTGATTGCATTGGACTGGGCAATTGCACGACCACTTACACCATCCCCGTTTCCGTTGGCAACCGCATAGACATACTGACCGTCCAAGGAGCACGCAACACCTGTCCAAACAGCAGTAGGAGGGATAATTGACTGACCTGTAAATACCCAGCTTCCGTTGCTGTATACACCGTTAAAGACCTGTCCAAGCTCTGCACCTGCTGACGACTGCACGGCATACACCGACGCAGAAAGACTGCCCAACGGAGAGATAGAGCTCCATGCGCCTGGAAAAGGTGCAATGGTTGTCCACTGATATGTGTTATCGTTGTTTGTGTTATACGTGATAGTGTTTGCTTTCGGTCCATACAGATCATTTCGATCGCTGTCAAAGTAAGTATCGCCAAAGTTTCCGATCAAATAATTAGGTAATCCAGATGCATTCAAGAATGAATAACCCGTAAGACCTGTTGGACCAGTAGGACCTGAAAATCCCTGAATTCCCTGGTTTCCCTGAACGCCTTGTGCGCCATTATCTCCCGCTGGACCTGTTGCACCCAACAGATTAATGGAAGGAACAAGGCCGCCAATGACATTAATGTCAAACCATGGGTAATTGGATACCCCTGCGTAATTGGGGTTTGTTCCGTAGGCCCCCACCTGTTCATTGGCAAACGCTGAAATATATTCAACTTTTAGGCACACGGACATAATGTTCGAAGGTGTGACAAGCACTTCTGCTAAAGAACTTCCTGCAACACCATTCGATGATAACTGCGATGACCCAATCGGTGTGGAAACATTGGTAACATCAAACCAACGAAACGACGCAAATGCCGTCCCTGTAGCATTCCAGAGCGGGACAGACGCGGTAAGTGCGTATGTCCGAGAGGGATTCAGTGTGAGAATACCGTAGGAAGGATCAAGCGCAATATCGTAACCAAACGATATATCAACCTGGTCAAAGGCTATAATATCGCCAACCGCGGCGACGTATCCTTCAGTTGCCTGAGGAGATCCTGCACTCATAGAACCCCGCGAATAACTTGCGATCGTTCCAATACCCTGAGGTCCAGCGGGCCCTCGCGCGCCGCCATACGTTGTGCCTACAAGTGGGAGCGCACGACGAGAGGCGACGCTGTATCCAACCGTGGTGAAAAACGCATTGTTGGCGGCTGTCCACGTAATTGTATCAGTGCTGTAGACCACCGATGCTCCAGTCACCGATCCCGAGGGCGTAATATTAATTCCAGTAAGAACCCAGTTTGTTCCGTTCCATGCAATACCGTTCAATCCCGCCGACGAAATCTCTGCAGGAACCGACGACCATGTTTGTCCGTCTACACTGGTATACAGCACATTGTCTGCTCCCGAAAACAGCCACTCAATGCCGTTCCACGCGATCGATTGAAAGTATGTGTCTGATGTTCCAGGTGTCTGAATAGACGTAATCACAACGGGTGTTCC
>Ga0187844_10002122_pt1 | contig 14349 bp, 1 predicted proteins | sample SpaLakP09_SKY_50_FD_134517 | JGI IMG/M metagenome (GOLD analysis project Ga0187844, IMG submission 134517) | Oligotrophic lake water microbial communities from Sparkling Lake, Wisconsin, USA - SP09_SKY_50 | ecosystem: Environmental > Aquatic > Freshwater > Lake | place: USA: Sparkling Lake...
ATGTACAACGGGGTGCCGCTGGAAGAATTGATGTCGGTGCCCGCCATCGTCAGGCCCATCTGCGTCATCGCGTGACGTCGCAGGCGTTCGCGGTCCATCACCGTCGCGCTGCCAAAGTCGGTCAGCCGGATGCGTGGCGTGGGTCCGCTGTCGTCGATCAGGACATTGGCCGGCTTCAGATCCTTGTGCAGCACGCCGGCGCTGTGGGCGATGGCGAGCGCTTCGGCACATTGAGCGGCCAGATCCAGCCGCAATTCCAGCGGCACGCTGCCGAGGCCACCGCTTGACTGCGCCCACTGCTCGAAGCTGCCGCCGGCAATCCACTCGCTCACGGTGAAGGCAGGCAGCGGGGCGAACTGGCCGTCTACCACCTGCACGAAACCCGCGGCCGCGGCGTCGCCGCTGACCTCGTTCAACAGCCGGCTGATCGCCAGTTCGCGCTTGAGCGCCGACACCGCACGCAGATCCACCGCGAACTTGAACACGCGGGGTGCTTCGTCGCCGTCCGTGCGATGAGCCAGCCAGACATCGGCCTGGCCGCCGGAGCCCAAGGGCTCGGTCAGCACCCAGTCCGGACGCTCGGGCGGATGGTCACCTTCTTTGAGGGTGAGGCGTTGAACGGGGACGGGCTCCGGACCCTCGAAGCTCACGGGTACCGCGATCCGGTAGCCATGTCCCTTCACGGTCTGGATCGCAGCGCCTTCGGTCTCACCCAGCGCCAGGCGCAACCGGCTGATCGTGGTGGTGAGCACCGACTCCGAGAGGATGCGACGGGGCCAGCAGCTCTCGGCCAGCTCGTCCTTGGTGACCACTTCGCCTGCGTGGTGCAGCAACTCCGCCAGCACCTCCAGGGACTTGAGCGGCGTATCGACCGCCACCCCGCGCACCGTCAGCAGCATCCCTCTTTCATCGAACTGCACGTGGCCAAAACGCCATTGCCCCAGCGGCGCGGCGGGGGCTGAGTCCGGCGTGCCGCGCTTGTTCCTACCGGGCTTGAATCCGAAGTCCATCCGCGCGTGGGGTCAAGGCGATGTTCGAGCAGGGTCAGAGCGGCATTTTAAGCGCTGCATCTGATGGCGACACACCCGGTCGGATGAGGTCCGGGGAAGCACGGCTCGTACCACCCACGAGGGGTCCTCTGCATAGGGTCCTGTTGGGGCAAAGCCCCTCCTGCAAGTCCCTGACCCTGTAGGAGGGGCTTTGCCCCGACTGCCCCCGAAGCCCTGTGCAGACCCTCCCTGGGCAGGAAGGCCGTCCGAGGTTCGTAGAGATCGTCGCAGCGCGGGGCCCATGGCCGCTGCTTTCCCCGGCCGGCGAGGCGGCGCGGTCCGCCCCCGATGCCGACGGTCCGTGAAGCCCGCGCGAACGCGTCGCCGAAGCGCCGTCCGGCCCCGCTCCGGAGGCGCAAGAGCCCTGCGGCCTTCGGGACGATAGTGAATCAAGTCAGTCAGTTAAATCCCCACAAGAATTTGTGAGGTTCTTGTAAGGATTCCTTGGGGACTTGCCGGCAGTTTGCTCTCCGCTCGTCGCAAGCCCTCATGACTGATCTGACCAGAACCACGACGTTTTCTCGGAGAGCTCCGGCCCCGGACCCAAACGTGATCCGTCCTTTCGGCCGGATGTTCGCGCGATGGGCACCTGCCTGCGCTGCATTTCGTTGTGCTTGCGCCCAGTCGGTGCAGTAACCGCACTTCACTCGATCCCGGCGAATCATGAAAACAACCTCGGCATCTCGCGCTCGACATCAAGGGATTCGGTCTTCTCTGCTCGCGGCGGTCGAGCTCGGTTGGCAGACCTTCGGAAATCGAAAGTCCGGAAACCGGAAGCTGAAAACTGGAACGCGAGAGGCGGGTCTGCTCGGGTGCCTGCTGCTGGCTCTGGCCCTGACGCCTGTCTCCGGACAGGCCCAGCCGACGCCGACCGACGTCGATCAGGCCGATCGGGAAGTGCAGAGGATCCAGCAGGAGTTGCGCGAACGTCAGGAGCGCGACCGCCAGGAGCGGCTTTCCCGGCAGCCTCGCACCGTCATCGAGGTGCCGTCGCCTGAACCGACCGCGCCCGCCGATGCGGGGCCCTGCCGCGACATCAAGGAGATCGTGGTCGACGGCGCCAAGCTGATGAGTCCGGCGACACGCGACGGCATCACCAGTCCCTTCATCGGCAAGTGCCTGGGCGTCACCGACATCGAGAATCTGCTCGGGGCGATCACGGCCCACTACATCGGGCGCGGTTACATCGGTGTGCGCGCGTACATCCAGACCCAGGACCTGGAGAAGGGCACGCTGCGTGTGCTGGTGGTCGAGGGCGAGGTGGAAGGGCTGCTGATCGAGGACGGCGGACGCAAGAGCATCAGCCGCTTCAATGCCTTTCCCGGCGTGGTCGGCGAGCCGCTGAACCTGCGTGATTTCGAGCAGGGCCTGGACCAGGTCAATCGCCTGTCGTCCAACAATGCGACCCTGGAACTGCAGCCCGGCACGCAAGCGGGCGGCACCGTCGTGGTGATCAAGAACGCGCCGAAGCGGATCTTTCACGGCGGGACGACGTTCGACAATTACGGCGGTGAGTCGAGCGGTCGCGAACAGGTCGGGCTGCTGCTGTCCATCGACAATCCCATCGGTCTCGACGACAGCTTCAGTGCGGCGCACCGCAGGACCACCGGTAGCGGCTTCGACGACAAGCACTCGCGCAGCACCTCGCTGATCTACTCGATTCCTTTCGGCTACTTCACGCTGACCGCATCGCAGATCTTCTCGGATTACGCGACGCCGGTCCGGCTGCCCACCACGGATCTGACGGCCGCCGGCGACACCGACACCTCCTCGCTGCAGCTGGACTACGTGGCCTACCGCGATCAGGTCAACCGGATCTCGCTGGCCTCCACGCTCTCGGTCAAGGACAGCGAGAACACGCTGGCCGGCGTGGAGCTGAGCTCGAGTACCCGCAAGCTCTCCAGCATCGACCTGTTCGGCGCCTGGAGCAGCCAGTTCGGTGGCGGCGCGTTCACCAGCCGGCTCGGCGCGACCCACGGCCTGAAACTGTTTGGCGCCTACGACGATCCGTCCGGCCTGCCGGATGACGCGCCGACGGCGCAATACCTGAAGTACGAAGCCGCGCTGAGCTGGAGCCGCCCATTCGCCGTCTCGGGCCAGACCCTGGTGTTCGGCTCCAGCCTCAACTCGCAGTGGAGCGACGACGTGCTCTACGGCATCGAGCAGTTCTCCATCGGCAGCATCTTCAGCGTGCGTGGCTATCGCCGCAATTCGCTCACCGGAGATCGCGGCGTCTTCGTGCGAAACGATCTTTCCGCTCCGCGGGCCGTCCAGCTGGGCGCCCTTGCGCTCAACCTGCGCCCCTACCTGGGCCTGGACGCGGGTCGGATCGCAGCGCGCAACCGGCAGGTGGGCGGCAACCTCACGGGTGCGGCCGCCGGCGTGATGCTCGCCGCCAAGGGCGCGACGCTGGACGTGCAATGCGCGTCCTCGCTCAGCCGTCCCTCTTCGCTCGACGGGGAGGGCGCGCTGTTCTTCGCGAACCTCTCCTACAACTTCTGATTGTTCGCAATCAACTTCCCAAGTTCTTGCTGTACGCGGGCTGCAAGTCCGCTTGAAATCGCCGGAGTATCGTCATGCGCAGAGCCTCGTTGAACCACGTCTATCGCCTGGTGTGGAGCGACAGCCGAGGGGCATTCGTCGCCGTCGCGGAAACGGCCGGAACCGGCGGAAAGCGCTCGCGTCCGGGTGGAGCTCTGGCGGTGATGTCGAGCCTGATGCTCTCCACGGCCGTTCATGCGCAGGGCATCACGGTCGCACCCGGGCAGGCGGCCACCGTGACCCAGGCGACCAACGGGGTTTCGGTGCTCAACATCGCCGGCCCCAACGGCGACGGGATCTCGCACAACCGGTTCAACGACTACAACGTCAACAGCGCCGGCCTGGTGCTCAACAACATCCGGCAGTCGGCCGTCGTCGGTACCTCGCAGCTGGCGGGCACCGTGCTGGCGAACCAGAACCTTGCGCGGTCGGCCGACGTCATCCTCAACGAGGTGATCTCCACCAACCCCAGCGTGCTCTCGGGCTATACCGAAGTGGCCGGCCCGAATGCGGACGTCATCGTCGCCAATCCCTATGGCATCACGTGCGACGGCTGCGGCTTCATCAACACCAGTCGCGCGACGCTGACCACCGGCACACCGATCATCGACGGCGCGTCGATCGGCTTCACGGTGAATTCCGGCCACATCCTGGTCACGGGCCAAGGCCTCGACGCCACGCGCGTCGACGTGCTGGACCTGGTGGCCCGCTCGGTCAAGTTCGCAGGCCAGGTCAACGCGAAGGATCTCAACGTCGTCGCCGGCAGCAACGTCTGGAATCGCGACGACAACACGACGCAGGCCGCCACGGCGACCACGCCGGCGCCTGCGCTGGGTTTCGATTACACCGCGCTCGGCGGCATGTACGCCGGCAGGATCACCGTGCGCGTGACCGAGGCCGGCGCTGGCGTGCGGATGCTCGGGAACGCGGCCGCCACCGCCGGTGATCTGCGGATCAGTGCGGCGGGCCAGCTGGAGATCGGCAGCGCCGCGTCTGCCACCCGGGACGTCGCGATCACCACGACCGATGCCTCGAACACCGCGTTGAAGCTGGACGACGCGACGCTCAGCGCGGGACAGGACCTGCGACTCGCCGCGCAGAACGGCGGCATCGACATGGACGGCGGCCTGCTCTTCGCTGCGCGGGATCTCGATCTGGCGGCCAGGACCCTGGTCGACAGCGGGACCACCACCGCGTTGACCGACAACAACCTGCGCTACGCCGGCCGCGATTTGGATCTGAGCCTGAGTGGCGCCTTGGTCGTGGGCCAGACCGATTGGGGTGCAGCGCGTGACCTGGTGGCGAACGCGAACGGGATCCAGACGGGCGCGGGCGTCGCGTTGTTCAGCGACGGCGACCTCAGCTTGAATTCGGGTACCGGTGATCTGGCGCTGGGCGCCGCGATGGTCAGCGCGGAAGACGACCTGTCGCTGACATCCGGCGGCAAGCTTTCCACGCTCGCCGGCACCGGCCAGGCGGTTCGCAGCGCAAGCGGTGCGTTGCGCGTTCAGGCGGCCCATCTCGACAACGCCGGTGACCTGATCACCGACACCGGCGACGTGACCCTGCAGGTCACCAACCGTCTGATCAACAGTGGCGATATCGGCTCCGCAGCGGCCCTGATCATCGGTGGCCCCGCCGGCGCGCGTTCCGCGTCACTCGACAACAGCGGCACGCTGGTGGCCGACGGACGCCTGCAGGTGGCGGCGACGCTGATCGACAACGAAGGTGGCATGCAGGGCGGAGCCGCCTCCACCGTATCGGCCGACACGCTCGACAACGCCGGGCTCATCGTCGCTTCCGGCAGCAACGCCACGCTCGAACTGACCGTGGCCGAGCTGGTCAACACCGGCGTGGTCCAGAGCCTTCAGGACCTGGTCCTCAAGCTGTCGCGCGAACTCGACAACCAGGGCTCGCTCTTCGCGGGCCGCAATCTTTCGCTGTCGGGCGGCACGTCTGCGCTGACGCTGTCCAATGGCGTCGATGGGCTGATCCAGGCCGCCAAGCAGCTGAACATCACCGGGCAGAACACCAGCCTGGTGGACACAGGCGGACAAATTCTCGGCGAAACCGTTGCGCTGAACCTGGCGAGCCTGAGCAACGCGGGTCTGATCCAGTCGACCGGCGCATCGACGTACGACATCACCGGCGCCGTCACCAACAGCGGCGTGCTGCTGTCGGGCGCCACGCTCGGCCTGACAGCGGCGAGCTTCGACAACCGGTCGACGGGCGTGCTGCAGTCACGCACCGGGGCAACGCTGAACGTCAGTGGCCAGGCGACCAACGCGGGCGACCTGATCCTGTCGGTGGTGCCGGGCGCGGATATCGCGTTGTCGGTCAACCAGATTGCCAACACGGGCGTGATCCAGACCGCCGCGGGCCTGACCTTGAATGTGTCGGGCACCACGCTGGACAACCGCGGCACCTTCGCCGCGGGCGACGATCTGACGATCAAGGCCCAGGCCGGATCGCTGGCGATCCACAACTTCGCCGATGGCGCGTTCATCGCCGGCAGCGATTCCGGCGACCAGTTGTTCATCAACGGCGTCGGTATCTCGCTGGTCACCGATGCGGGCAGCGAGCTGTACGGCAATAGCGTGGTGCTGGGTCTCGGGCGCCTGAGCAACGCAGGTCGCATCGAATCGGTGGCGGACACCACATTTACCGTCGGCGGCGACGTCAGCAACAGCGGCGTTCTGCTGTCGGGCGGGGCGCTGAACCTGACCGCATCGGACTTCAACAATCAGGCGACGGGTGTTCTGCAATCGCGGACCGGCGCGACCTTCGACGTCGACGGACGGATCGCCAACGCCGGCGACCTGATCCTGTCGGTGAACCCGGGCAGGGACATCGTGTTGTCCGCCGACCAGCTGGACAACACCGGCACCGTGCAGGCCGCCGGAGGCCTGCTGCTGAACGTGTCGGGCCCCACGCTGGACAACCGCGGCACCTACGTCGCGGGCCGCTACCTGTCGGTCAACACGCAGGGCAATTCGCTCGCGATCCACAACATCGGCGACGCCGCTTTCATCGCCGGCAACGGTGGCGACGGTCAGTTGATCATCGATGGCCGCAACATCTCCCTGACCACGGACAGCGATAGCGTCATGTACGGCGACGAGGTGTTGCTGACTCTCGCGAGCCTGAGCAATGCGGGCACGATCCAGTCGGGTGGCGCATCGACCTACGGTATCGGCGGCGCGCTCACCAACCGCGGCGTCCTGCTCTCGGGTGGAACGCTGGGCCTCACGGCGGCCAGCTTCGACAACCAGTCGAGCGGCGTCCTGCAATCGCGCACCGGTGCGACGCTGAATGTCAGCGGGCAGACCACCAACGCGGGCGACCTGATCCTGTCCGTGGTTCCCGGCATGGACATCGCGCTGTCCGCCAACCAGATCGCCAACACCGGCGTGATCCAGACGGCAGCGGGCCTGACCCTGAACGTGTCGGGCACGACGCTCGACAATCGTGGCACCTACGTGGCCGGCGACGATCTGAGGATCAATGCCCTGGGTGCAACGCTTGCGATCCACAACATCGGCGATGCCTCGTTCATCGCAGGCAGTGGTGCCGGTGACGAACTGATCATCGACGACAGCGACATCTCGCTGATCCTGGATGCGGACAGCGAGCTGTACGGCAACACGGTGTCCCTGAACCTGGCGAGCCTGACCAACGCGGGCCGCATCCAGTCGGTGGCGGGTTCCACGTATGCCACGACCACGCTCACCAACAGCGGTGTCCTGCTGTCGGGCGGAACGCTCGGCCTGACCGCGACGAGCTTCGAAAACCAGGCGGCGGGTGTCCTGCAGTCGCGCAACGGCGCGACGCTGAACGTCACCGGCCAGATCATCAATGCGGGCGACCTGATCCTGTCGACGGCGGAAGTCTCGGACATCGCGTTGAACGCCGGCATGCTGCAGAACACGGGCGTGGTCCAGGCGGCGATGGGCCTGACGCTGAACCTGTCAGGCGGCACGCTGAGCAACGCAGGCACCGTCGTCGCGGGCGATGACCTGAGGGTCAATGCCTTGGGCGGCGCACTGACGGTCCAGAACCTGGGCAGCGGACTGCTGATCGCGGGCGATGACGGCGACACGACCGACGCCATGGGTGACCTGGTCCTCGAGAACGGCGCGATCACGCTGGTCACCGGTGTGGACAGCGAACTGTTCGGCGACACCGTGTCGCTGACCCTTGCGAGCCTCACCAATGCCGGCCTTATCCAGTCGGCCGGCATCTCGACCTACGGCGCCACCGGTGCGATCACCAACAGCGGCATCCTGCTGTCGGGCGCAACGCTGGGCCTGACCGCGGCGAGCTTCGACAACCAGGCAACGGGCGTGCTGCAGTCACGTACCGGTGCAACGCTCAACGTCAGCGGGCAGACGACCAATGCCGGCGACCTGATCCTGTCGGTGGTGCCTGGCGCGGACATCGCGCTGTCCGTCAACCAGATCGCCAACACCGGCGTGATCCAGACGGCGGCCGGTTTGACCTTGAACGTCTCGGGCACGGTGCTCGACAACCGCGGCACCTACGTGGCCGGCGACGACCTGACGATCAACGCGCTCGGCGCAACGCTGGCGATCCACAACATCGGCGATGCCGCGTTCATCGCCGGCGGCGACGCCGGCGATGAGCTGATCATCAACGACAGCGACATCTCCCTGCTCACGGATGCGGACAGCGAGCTGTACGGCAACTCGGTGTCGCTGAACCTCGCGAGCCTGACCAATGCGGGCCGCATCCAGTCCGAAGCGGCTTCCACGTTCACCACCACCGGCGTGCTCAGCAACAGCGGCTTCCTGCTTGCGGGCGGAGCGCTGGGTCTGACGGCGGCGAGCTTCAACAATCAGGCGACGGGCATCCTGCAATCGCAGACCGGTGCGACCTTGAACGTCAGCGGCATGACGACCAATGCCGGTGCGCTGATCCTGTCGGTGATTCCGGGCGCGGACATCGCGCTGTCCGCCAACCAGATGGACAACACCGGCATCGTCCAGACGGCGGCGGGCCTGACCTTGAACGTGTCGGGCACGGCGCTCGACAACCGCGGCACCTATGTGGCTGGCGACGACCTGACGATCAACGCGCTCGGCGCAACGCTCGCGATCCACAACATCGGCGATGCCTCGTTCATCGCCGGCAGCGGTGCCGGCGACCAGCTGATCATCAACGACAGCGACATCTCGCTGATCACGGATGCGGACAGCGTGCTGTTCGGCAACGAGGTGTCGTTGACCCTGGCGAGCCTGGACAATTCCGGCGGCGTCATCAGCGGCGCCGCTGGCACCGGCATCACGGTCACGAATGCGCTGACCAATTCCGGCCTGATTTCCTCGGGTACCGATACCGGCGGCGGCAGTGCGATCATCCGCGCGGGTTCGCTGACCAACCAGGGCGCCGACAGCGTGATCCAGTCGACGCGCGACCTCACGCTGATCGTGGCCAGCGCGTTGGACAACCAGGGCGGCCTGTTCGCCGATGATTCGCTGCGCGTGCAGGGCAGCACGGCAAACCTGACGCTCAACAACACGGGCGCCGGACTGATCCAGGCGGGATTCGGCAACGGCGACGTGCTGGATCTTTCCAGTGTTCCGGCGCTGGTCCTCAACAATCTCAACACCGCGCGTCTGGCGGGCAACCGGGTCAACATCGCGTCCGCGTCGCTGACCAACAACGGCAGCATCGTGGCCGGCGCGGCCAGGGATGCGGCGGGCCTGGTTGGCACCAGCACGATCCAGTCTTCCGGCAACATCGTGAATGCCGGCCTGATCTCGTTCGGCACGGCAGCGGGTGGCTCGGGCCAGATCACCGCCGACACGCTGAGCAATGTCGGCAGCGGCAGCACGGTGCAGTCGCAGGACGGCCTGCGCCTGAGCCTGGGAACCGCGCTCAACAACGCAGGCCGCATTCTCGCGGCCAACCCTGTCATCCAGGGCAGCGGTTCGACGCTGACCGTCAACAACACGGGGACGGGCCTGATCCAGGCCGGTTCGGCCAACGGCAACCTGCTCTCGCTCGGCGGACAGCCCGGCGTGGATCTGGTGTTGAACAATCTCGACGATGCGCGCCTGGCCGGCAACCAGGTGAACATCGCCGCTGCATCCCTGATCAACGAAGGCAGCATCGTGGCCGGTGCGGCCAGGGATATGTCGGGCGTGGCGGGAACCAGCACGATCAGCTCGACTGCCGCCATCACCAACGACGGGCTGATCAGCTTCGGCAACGCCACCGGCGGGTCGGGCTCGATCACCACGACCTCGTTCACCAACGCCGCCACCGGCGACGTGCAGTCCTTCGACGATCTGCAGTTCTTCCTGACCACCGCGCTGAGCAACGGCGGCGGCCTGTTCGCCAGCGGCGATCTGACGATCAATTCCACCGGTGCGGGGCTGAGCCTCACCAACCAGGCCGGCACGGTCGGCGTCGCCGGAAGCGGCGGACAGATCAGCGGCGGATCCGGTGTCCTGGTGAATGGCCCGATCTCGCAGATCGCGAATCTGGCGGAAGCGGGCCTCTACGGCCTGAGGACCTCGTCCGTGCTGTCGTTGACCTCCTTCACCAACGCGGGACGCCTGCAGTGGTTGGGCGGCAACGCCCTGAGCGTGTCGGGCAGCTTCCTGAATTCGGGCACCGTCATCCTCAATGCGGGCGGCGCGCCGATGGCGTCCTCCCTGCAGGCGCAGACGTTCGACAACAGCGGCATCATCCTGTCCAACGGCGATTTCACCGCCACGATGGGCTTTTCCGGCAGCGCCGGTGATGCAAGCTTCATCAATTCCGGCGATCTGCTGTCCACCGGAAATCTGGTCCTGCTGACCGGCGACGAAGTGGTGACGCTCACCGACAACGGATCGATCCAGGCCGCCAACCTGCTGCAGATCGCCGCCTCCGCCAACAACACCGGATTCACCGTCACGGTCAACAACGGCGGTCGTCTGTATGGCGACACGCTGGCCCTCACCACCAACGGTGGAGGACTGACCAACGGCGGCAGCATCCAGGCCGCGACCAGCGGCAACATCAATCTGGGACTGAGCGGTTTTTCGCTGAACAACTCCGGCCAGATCCTGCTCGGCAACAACGCCGCGACCGACAACGGCATCACGGCGAATCGCATCCTGAATCAACCCGCGGGCACGATCTCTTCGACCGGCACGCTGCGGCTCGACGTCAACAACGAACTCAACAACAGCGGCTCGATCACCACGGGCGGCGCCATCTACGTCCGCGGCACCAGCGTCACCGACGTCCGCAACTCGGGCACGCTCTGGGCGGGTGGCGAGCTCGACATCATGCGCAGCGACGGCCCGTTCCGGGTGCGCTCCATCACCAACAGCGGCAACGGCGTCATTCGTTCGAGCGGGAACGGCTCCTTCATCTCGGAACTGTTGGGCGAGACCTTCACCCTGGAGGACAGCGCCACGATCCAGACCTTCGACGACCTCACGGTCGATGCGGGGCGTCTGACGATCTCGACCGCGAACAACCGCATCATCGGCAGCTCGGGAAACATCAACGGCTCGACGTTGATCTCGATGCAGTTCAGCGGCATCACCAACTACAACAACGGTCTGCTGGCGTCGGGCGGTCGACTGACCCTGAACATCAACAATCAGGACTCCGGCCTGCAGGAGGCTTTCCGCAATACGAACACCGGCGGCATCCTCGCCAACGACAGGCTCTCGGTGTTCGTGAGCCAGGGTGATTTCGTCAACCAGGGGAGCATCTTCGGCCAGGGCGATGTCTCGATCGCCGTTGCCAACGGTTCGGGCGACAAGATCGTCAATGCAGCGTCGAACACGGGTCAGCAGCAAGGCGTCATCGAAACCAATGCCACGCTGACGCTGACCAACACCAGCGGTAGCGTGATCAACAACAGCCGCGTGTCCGCGGTGCGTACCGCCACGGTGGAGGCCGCGACTTTCTTCAACGGCACCTCCACGCTGGCCGGCTACACGCCGACGCTGATCAGTGACGGCAGCCTGATCATCAACATTTCGGGGTCGGGCACCAATCAGGCCGGCGTACTGTCGGGCGCCAACGTCACCATCAACCGTGTCGGCGCGGGGCCGGTGACGTTCGTCAACAATGATTTTTCGTCGACGGCCATTCCCGTTCCCGGGATCTACGCGAACGGCAATCTGACGCTGAACAACATCGCGTTCACGAACATCGGTTCCGGTAGCCAGGGCGCGGGCGATGCCACGGCCACCACCAACCCGATGACGTACACGCCGCTGACCGGCACGCCGAATGGGGGCGGGACCCTGGTGACCCGGACCCTTCCCGGCGCCGTCGCGCCGATCAACGACATGGCATCGACGGGATCGCCCGAGGGCTCGACGGACACCAACCTGGCGACCGATACCGGCGTCGACTTCACCGTGAATCCGAACGGTGTCGCTGTCGCCATCATCAGGGCGCCCACCGGCGATGCCACGGTGGTAAGTGGTGTGACGCCGACCGGCGGAACCACGCCGGTGGATTCCATCGCGCCTCAAGGTGGCGGTGCCGTGATCAACCCGACGGCGCCCTCGGGAGGCGCTCCGGTCTTGAACTCCGATGCACCGGATACAACGCCGGCCACGCCGGTCACCGCTGCGGACTTCCTGGCCTTGCAGCCGACGATCAACCTGGGCGGCGTCAACGTCACGCTGCCGACCAATCCCAACGGGCGCTTCGTCCCCAGTCAGGACCCGCTTTCGGGCTTCCTCGTGGTGACCAATCCGGCGCTCGACGGCAGCGGCCTGGTCGACGCGGTCGGTTCCGATTTCCTGATCAACGCACTGGGATTGAATCCGGGTGTGATCTCGCTGCGACTGGGTGATTCGGCGTACGAGAACTACATCATCCGTGACCAGCTCGTCGCGCAGACCAACGTCAGCCTGCTCGATGGCTATGCGGACCAGAACGCGATGGTCGCGTCGCTGTACGCCTCGGCGGCCGACACGAGCAAGAAGCTCAACCTGATGTGGGGCACCCCGCTGTCGGCCGCACAGCAGGCGAGCCTGACCGAAGACATCGTGTGGATGGTGGAAACCACTGTCGGCGGCGTGAAAGTGCTGGCGCCCGTGGTGTACCTGAGCCCCGCCACGAAGCTGGCCTACGCCGGCAAGGGCGGCGTACGTGCCAACACGATCGCCGGCAGCGTACAGAGCTTCGAGAACATCGGCGGCATGGTCGTCGCGCAGCAGTCGATCGACCTGAAGTCGGTGCAGGACATCACCAACACGCAGGGCGGCACCATCTCTTCGCAGACGGTGAAGCTGAGATCGACCGAAGGCAATATCACGAACAACGAAGGCTCGCTGATCACCGGCGACCTCGTAAGCGTGGATGCCGCTCAGAACGTCGACAACTCGGGTGGCCGCATCAAGGCGGACCGTTTCCTGGGCGTGACCGCAGGCCAGGACGTGGTCAACGGCAACGGCCGCATGGAAGCCAACATCGTGACGCTGGATGCGGGACGCGATGTCGACAACACCGGCGGACAGATCAAGGCTGGCGAGTACCTGGGCGTCAATGCGGGTCGCAACGTCGTCAACAACAAGGGGAGCATTCAAGGCGACAAGACGGTCGTTCTCACGGCCCGCGAGAACATCGAGAACCGGGACGGCAGGATTGCCGGCGAGAACGTCTTCCTGGAAGCCACGGAAGGCGAGCTGTTGAACCAGGGCGGCAGGATCACCGGCAAGACGGTGGACCTCGAGCAGCGCAAGAGCATCGATACGACGCAGGGCGGCATCGAGACCCGCAGCCTGGGCCTGAGGTCGACGGGCGGCGGCGTCGACATCAGCGGCGTCAAGGACGCGTCCGAGCGTCTCGCGGTGGATTCGCGCGACGACATCGTCAACCGCGACAACAAGATCGAATCGGAAATCCTGACGCTGAGATCGAGCGGGGGCAGCGTCACCAACGAGCGGGGCGAACTGGTCGGCACGAAGACCCTGACGCTCGACGCGCAGAAGGACGTGAACAATCTCGGCGGCACACTTCGCGGAGGCGATGTCACGCTCAAGGCGCGCGAGGGCAGCGTGACCAGCAAGACCCTGACGCGTCAGGACGGCCGCGATGTCGTGATCGATTCCAAGGCCAACATCGAGGCCACCGGCAACCTGAAGGTCGACGCCAAGCAGGACATCAACATCATCGGCTCGGATGTCTCGGCCGAGAAGAACGCCCGGCTCAAGGCGGGCAACAACATCAACATCGAGACGGTCGTCGAGAAGCGCACGACCGACTACGACAGCGACACGGCCGACATGTCCGCCAAGCGGCAGGGCACCCGGAACACGTCCACGACCACGCAGACGACGAACGTCGGTTCCAACATCAAGGTCGGCGAGACGCTGGTGGTGGACGCCGGCAACGACGTCAGCGTCACCGGCAGCAATGTCGAGGCCGGCCAGGCTTCGATCAAGGCGGGCAGGGACATCAACATCGGCTCCGCGGTGGACGTCTACAAGAGCGAGGGTGAGAGCAAGACCAACAAGCTGATCGGCAGCAAGACCAGCTCCTACAGCACGACGGCCGAGACCAACGTCGGCTCCAGCATCAAGACCACCGGCGCGCTGGTGCTCGACAGCGGCAACGACACCACCATCGCGGCGAGCGATGTCGATGTCGGCGGCGACCTCTACGCCAGGACCGGCGGCGACTTCAACGTGATCGACCGCCAGGACACCGGCACGACCACGTCCAACTCGAAGGAATCCGGTTTCGGTGTCGGTGGCGGCCTGTGGGGCAAGAA
>Ga0187844_10002123_pt1 | contig 14348 bp, 11 predicted proteins | sample SpaLakP09_SKY_50_FD_134517 | JGI IMG/M metagenome (GOLD analysis project Ga0187844, IMG submission 134517) | Oligotrophic lake water microbial communities from Sparkling Lake, Wisconsin, USA - SP09_SKY_50 | ecosystem: Environmental > Aquatic > Freshwater > Lake | place: USA: Sparkling Lake...
CAGATTCAATCGCCGCAGCGATATGGCATCGATGATCCCCAGGATGGCTCATGCAGTCACACGTACGCGGCCTTGTCCGGCCCGGTCGATACTGGGGAGGTCGGGCTTGGAGACATAATCAGGCGAAATCAAGTCAGTCGGTAACATCCTAAGCCCTGGCGGGCAGCTCAATAATTCTGGAAGCTGGTTCCCCCGCGCCCGATATAAGGTAGCACCAGGTAGTCCTGATGGCGTTCCAAAGTCGTATCTAGATCCGTTTAGCGGAAAGACAGGCCCACTAAGAAGTGATGCTGCTCATATTCCATTGGAAGCCACAATCGGTGAAGCCGCAGCACTCGGTGGAGGCATTGGAGCCGCTGTAAACCACCAATGTGGATGTAACTGACATGAACTTACCTAATTTTGACAATTTTGATATCGAGTATTCAGAGCTATCGTCATGTGAGCGGATCGACGGGAATTTGCGGCTAAAATTTGACTGTCCTGTTGTCGGCTGGCGATGGAAAAAACGAATTGCTAGATTGATGCGTCTCGTGATGAGGAAGCAAGAGTTCTACTCGTTCTTGGAGTTCCAAGTTGAGTTGACGTTTTTTGGAATTGAAAAAATGGCCTGTTCGTTCTTGAATGAGGTCGACGGAAACCTTGATGCGAAAATATTCGCAAACGGATTGCCCGTATTAAGTAACGTTTTCTGCCATAGAATCTCGGCCAAATCAGGATTGGCCCAATTCGAGTTCGATGAAGGAACCATGGAAATAATTTTTGCGGATTGCATTCAGCACAGCAGGGGACGCTCCTTTGCTGTGCCGTAAGCTTGCCAAGTTCCTCAATCTCTTTAACTGAAGAACTTGCTAGTCAAGCTGTACGAAACGTTTCGGAAGGTTGTGCACGCTGTACATTGGTCACCCAGCGCACCGTCTTTGCCTGCAGCAGCACCAGCACGGCTGTCGATAGCCCTAAAGGTCGATACCCGATGCGGCTTGAGACTATGGGCATGCCAAATGCGCCGAACGCTCGGTTCCCAAGTCCCTCTGGTGGCTAGCCTTGCCGAGCAGCTACGTCGTTCGGGAAAGAAAATGTCCCCTACTGAAGCACTCGGCGCCGCCATCGACACCTGGATCGCGCTGGAGCAGCAAGCGAAGCAAGCCGCAGGGCCATCGCAGGGCTATCAATGGAAAACGCTCTTTCTACCGGAAGGTACGCAAGTGCGCATGACGTGTCGCGCCACCGCCCGCTACGCCCGGGTCGAAGGCGATCACATTGTCTTCGAAGGCCGCAGCGTGTCCCCGCGCGGCATGACGATTGCCATTGCCGGCGAGGGCCGCAATGCCTGGCGCGGCCTGTGGCTCATGCTTCCTGGCGAGCGCTTTTGGAAACAGACACAGACCTGCCGCCGGCAAAGTGAGCGCATGCAGAACAAGCCGGATTCCACCGTGAGTGACGCGATGGCCGAAACCGCCGCTGCAATGTCGAACGCCCTGCGGGCAGCCCTGCTGCTGGCCGACCGCGCGACCGAACAATCCGCGCCGCCGTCCGAACGCCGTATTCAATGCCTGCGTCGAAGCAGCGACGTGCAGATTGCCGACTGTGCCTTCGACTAGCTGTGCTTAGGCCAACTCGACTTGCATCGCTACCGGCATGACTTCCCCTCCTTATGACAATGATGCACGCTTTATAACTCACTACGCTAGCAGAAGTTGCGGCTGGTCGTATCCAGCCGCCCCAGCAGCAGCGACATGTCGACCAGGCGCTTGGCCACCAGGTGGCGCACCTCGCCCTGGCGCTGCCACACCCCGTACACGCCCAGCAAGGTGGCGCCCAGCACTTCCTTGCGCTGCTGCTCCACCAGGCTGGGCCAGACAATCACATTCACGTTGCCGGTCTCGTCTTCGAGCGTCATGAACAGCACGCCCTTGGCGGTGCCCGGCCGCTGGCGCACGGTGACGATGCCGCAGGCGCGCGCCAGCATGCCATCCTTGTAATCGTTGAGCGTGGAGGCCGGCATGAAGCGCTGCGCCAGCAGGCGCGAGCGCAGCAGCGCCAGCGGATGGCGCCCCAGCGTCAGCCCCTGCGAGCGGTAGTCGCCCACGATGTCTTCGCCCTCGCTGGGCGCGCTCAGCATGGGCGTGTCTTCCAGCGGTGTGGTGGGGCGCAGCAAGTCCTTGTCGTGCACCGCCCCCACCGCCTGCCACAGCGCCTGGCGCCGGTTGCCGGCCAGCGAATGGAGGGCATTGGACTGGGCCAGCACCTGCAGGTCGTGGCGGTCGAGCTGGGCCCTGCGCGCCAGGTCGGCCACGCTGTCGAAGGGGCGGATCGCGCGCGCATCCTCGATGCGCGCCGCCACCTCGCGCCGCATGCCGCGCTGCAGCGACAAACCCAGGCGAATGGCCGGCTGCGCGCCCGGGCCCGGGCCCGGTTCCAGCGTGGAATCCCAGCCGCTGATGGCGATGTCGGCCGCCCTCACCTCCACCCCGTGGCGCCGCACATCCTGCACCAGCGCCGAGGGGCTGTAGAAACCCATGGGCTGGCTGTTAAGCAGCGCGCACACGAAGGCGGCCGGTTCGTGGCACTTGAGCCAGGAACTGGCGTAGGCCAGCAGCGCGAAACTGGCGGCATGCGATTCGGGAAAGCCGTATTCGCCGAAGCCCTGGATCTGGCTGAAGATGGCTTCGGCAAAGGCCAGATCGTAGCCGCGCTCGAGCATGCCGCTGACGATGCGCCCATAGTATTTTTCCATGCCGCCCTTGCGCTTCCAGGCGGCCATGGCGCGCCGCAGCTGGTCGGCCTCGCCCGGCGAAAAGCCGGCCGCCACCATGGCCACCTGCATCACCTGTTCCTGGAAAATCGGCACGCCCAGGGTGCGTTCGAGCGCCACCTTCAGTTCTTCCTTGGGATACACGGGCGCTTCCAGGCCCTGCCTGCGCCGCAGATAGGGATGGACCATGCCGCCCTGGATCGGGCCGGGGCGCACGATGGCCACCTCGATCACCAGGTCGTAGAAGGTGCGCGGCCGCATGCGCGGCAGCATGCTCATCTGCGCGCGCGATTCGATCTGGAACACGCCGATGGTGTCGGCCGCGCAAATCATGTCGTAGGTGGCGCCATCCTCGGCCGGAATATCCTGCATGGAAAACACCGTGCCGCGCTGCTGGCCCACCAGGTCGAGCGTGCGGCGCAGCGCCGACAGCATGCCCAGCGCCAGGATGTCGACCTTGAGCAAGCCCAGTTCTTCCAGGTCGTCCTTGTCCCACTGGATGACGCTGCGCTCGGCCATGGCGGCGTTTTCGATGGGCACCAGGCGCGACAGCTTGCCGCGCGCGATCACGAAGCCGCCCGGATGCTGCGACAGGTGGCGCGGGAAGCCCAGCAGGCGCTGGGCCAGCGTGGCCCATTGCTGGGCCAGCGCGGAGTCGGGATCGAGCCCGCTTTCGGCCAGGCGCTTGAGCAAGTCTTCCTTGCTGTCGAACCAGTGATGGGTCTTGGCGACTTTTTCGACGATGGCCAGGTCGATGCCGAGCGCCTTGCCGCTGTCGCGCAGCGCGCTCTTGGGGCGGTAGCTGATCACCACGGCCGCCAGCGCCGCCCGGTGGCGCCCGTACTTGCCGTAAATGTACTGGATGACTTCTTCGCGCCGCTGGTGCTCGAAGTCGACGTCGATGTCGGGCGGTTCGGCACGCTCTTTGGAAATGAAGCGCTCGAACAGCAGGTTGCCGCGCGCCGGGTCGACCTCGGTGACGCCCAGGCAATAGCACACCGCCGAATTGGCCGCCGAGCCGCGGCCCTGGCACAGGATGCCCTGGGCGCGCGCGAACCGGACAATGTCGTAGACCGTCAGGAAATACGGTTCGTAGCGCAAGTCGGCGATCAGGGCCAGTTCGTGTTCGATCTGCGCCTGCACTCGCGCCGGAATGCCCAGCGGAAAGCGGTGGTGGGCGCCGATATAGGTTTCGGCGCGTAAATAGCCGCTGGCCGTCTGGCCGGGCGGCACCAGCTCGTCGGGGTATTCGTAGCGCAATTCGTCCAGCGAAAAGGTGCACAGGCGCGCGATGCGCAGCGTTTCGGCCAGCACCTCGGGCGCGTAGATATTGGCCAGGCGCAGGCGCGCGCGCAGGTGCTGTTCGGCATTTTGCGACAAGGCATAGCCGCATTCGGCCACCGCCTTGCCGATGCGCACCGCGCACAGGGTGTCGTGCAGGGGCTTGCGCGAACGCACATGCATGCACACATGCCCCAGCGCGGTGATCGGCAAGCCGTGCTGCCACGCGACTTCTTCCACGGTGGCGCGGTGGGCGTCGTCGAAGGCGCGGTGCAGCAGGTTCAGGCCGACCCAGGCGCGGCCGGGAAAGGTGGCCGCCATCCACGCGGCTTGGGCATGCAGGCGGTCGGCGTCGGCCGCGCTGTGGCCGGGATAGGCTGGCAGCAGGATGGCCAGGCAATCGGGCATGCCTTTCAGGTGGGCCTGTTCCGGCGCCGGCGCGGCGAAGTCGGCCGGGGTGGCCAGGTAAGTGCCCTTGTCGCTGCGCGTGCGCGCCAGGGTGATGAGTTCGGACAGGTTGCCGTAGCCATTGCGGTTTTGCGCCAGCACGATGAGCGAGAGCGCATGGCTGCCATCGCGGCTGCTCAGGTGGAAATGGGCGCCGATGATCAGCGGCAGCGCCGCCTTTTTTGCCTCGGCATGGGCCCGCACCACGCCGGCCAGCGAACATTCATCGGTGATGGCCAGGGCCGCGTACCCGAGCTGCACCGCGCGCGCCACCAGTTCTTCCGCATGCGAGGCGCCATGCAGGAAGGAAAAATTGGTCAGGCAGAACAGCTCGGCGTAATCGGGCAGGCTCTGGGGCGATGGCGCGGAATGCATGCGGACGGGCTACAATGAGAGTCAGTGAAAAACTACTGTATAAAAACACAGTATATACCATCCCATGCAAATTACCGAACTGATGTGTTTCGGAGCCCGCCCGGGGCTGGGCAATCCCGCCCTGGTCATCGACAACGGGCCCGCCAGCGCCAGCGCACGCCAGGACATCGCCCGGGAAAGCCGGCGTACCTGCGTGTTCCTGGCGCCGCTGGCCGACGGCCAGTTCGAGGCCGACTATTACTATCCGCACACGCGCAGCCCCCTGTGCCTGCACGCCAGCCTGGCCGTGGGCGGCTTGCACGGGCCGCTGCTGCTGCGCACCGCCATGCAGGGCCAGCAGCTGAGGCTGTCGTGCACGGACGGCGCCGTATTCGTCGCCGTGCAGCAGCAAGCGGCCGCCACGCCCGCGCAGTTGCCAGACTGGCCGGGCCTGGCGCCGGTGTCGGCGCCGCGGGTCGCCTCGGTCGGCAGTCCCAAGCTGATGGTCGAAGTGGCCGACGCCGCCACCCTGCACGCCCTGCAGCCGCCCCTGGAGCAACTGCTCGCCTGGGGCCGGGCGCATGGCGTGAACGGCTGTTATGTTTACAGCAAGGTGGGCGAGCGTGAATACGCGGGGCGCAACTTCAACCATCTCGACCCCGCGCTGGAAGACAGCGCCACCGGCGTGGCCGCGGGCGCCCTGAGCGCGCTGCTGGGCCACGGGCTGACCCTGTACCAGGGCCGGGCGACGGGAAAGGATTGCCGCATTCTCACCCGGATTGCAGGCCAGGACATCCTGGTGGGTGGCGCTGTGGAAGTTTCGATACTATGATGCAAGCTGTACGGGCAACCGCCCGCCATTCCAAAGGATCCACATGAGATCGATGAAAGCACTGACCCTGGCAACCCTGCTTGCCGCTGGCTCCTTCGCGCACGCTGCCGCCCCTGCCGCCAGACCGTCCGCCGCCGCGCCCAGCATCAAGCACCTGAAGGCGACCATGGATTTGCTGGCAGCGATGCAGATTGAAAAAATGCTCAATTCGGTGGCCGGCGCCAGCGGCTATTCCACCCCCGCCCAGCGCAATGCCGTGTACGCGAAAATCGCGAAAATACCGCCGGCCCAGGTTCACGCGCGCCTGTCCACGCCGATCGCCAAGCTGGTATCGATCGAAACGGCGCAGGAAATGACGAAGTTCTACACCACGCCCTACGGCAAGAAGGTGATCCACAGCACCTACAATTCGGGGCCGTCCATGGGTGGCGGGCAAGCGCCGGCGGCCTCCCCGGCCGAACTGAAGGATATGAAGCGCCCGGAATTGGTCAAGGCGCAAAAGGACCTCGCTGCCGTCGACGACATGATCCGGCATGAAGTCTTCCTGCTGCTGCAGGCGATTTCGAAAGCGAAATAAGCTTACGCGGCGCGTGCCGGGAAGCTGACCGCCACGCGCAAGCCGCCCAGCGCCGTCGATTCGCCCAGCGCCAGCGTGGCGCCGTGGCGTTCGGCGATGGCCTTGATGATGGCCAGGCCCAGGCCGCTGCCATTGGCTTCGCTGCCCGCGATCCGGTAGAAGCGGTCGAACACGCGCTCGCGTTCCTCGACCGGAATGCCGGGGCCGCTGTCCTCCACCGCCAGCACCGCGCCCTCACCTTCCCGCGTCACATGCACGTCGATGCGCCCGCCGGCCGGCGTGTACTTGATGGCATTGTCGATCAGGTTGCGCATCAGGATATTGAGTGCCTCGGGCTGGCCGTCGATGGTCGCCTGGTCGGCCCGCTGCAGCCCCAGGTCGATCTGCGCGGCCTGCGCCGCGCCGGCAAGGTCGGCCAGGTTGCGGCGCGCCAGCTCGGCCAGGTCCACCGGCTGCGCCGTGCCGCTGCCGGCCGCCGTGGCTTCCTGGCGTGCAAGCACCAGCAACTGTTCCACCAGGCGGGTGGCGCGTTCGATGCCGGCCGTCAGGCGCCCGATCGCCACCGCGCGCGCTTCGCCGCTGTCGGCCCGCTCCAGGCTCAGCGCCTGCAGCTTGAGCGCGGCGAGCGGCGTGCGCAATTCGTGCGCGGCGTCGGCCACGAAATTCTGCTGGGCGTCGAAGGCGGTTTTCACGCGCCCGAACAGCAGGTTCAATTCCTGCACCAGCGGCAGCACTTCGTCGGGCAGCCCGGAATCGGAGACCGGCGACAAATCGTCGGCCTGGCGCGCCGCCACCTGCGAGCGCACCCGCGCCACCGGCTGGAGCGATCCGCTGACCACCCACCACACTACCAGCATCAGGATCGGCATCATGACCGCGATCGGGCCCACCGTGCGCAGCGCCATGTTGCCGGCCATGTTGCGGCGCACCGCCATGTCCTGGGCCACCTGCAGCGTCTGGGTGCTGGTCTGCACCGAGAACACGCGGTAGGTGGTGTTGTTGGCGTCGACATTCGAAAAACCCAGCACCGCGTGCTGCGGCAGGCGCGCGCGCGACACCGTGCGGAATACCTGCACCCCGTCCGGGGTCCACACCTGCACCATCAGGTCATTGTTTTCGGCCTCCGCTTCCAGGTGGGTGGTGGTTTCGGCATTCGACAGCGGCGCGGAGGAACGCAGCGCCAGCGCCATCTGCTGCATGTGGTAGTCGAAAATCTGGTCGGCATTGTCGAGCGCCGTGCGGTAGGCGATCGACGCCTGGGCAATGGCGGCGATGCTGATGGCGGCCAGCAGGAACCACAGCAGGCGGCCGCGCAGCGAATGCGACATGGTCATGGCTTGGGCACCATATAGCCGACCCCGCGCACGTTCTGGATCAGGTCGCTGCCCAGCTTCTTGCGCAAGCCGTGGATATACACTTCCACCGCGTTGCTGCTCACTTCGTCGCGCCAGCTGTACAGCTTTTCCTCGAGCTGGGCGCGCGAGAGCACCACGCCGGGACGGGCGATCAGCGCTTCGAGCACGGCCCATTCGCGGGCCGACAGCGTGACCGGGGTTTCGTCGACCTGCACTTCGCGCGTGGCGGGATTGATGGAAATATTCTTGTACTGGAACACCGGCTCGGCGCGGCCGGCGGCGCGCCGCAGCAGGGCGCGCAGGCGCGCCAGCAGTTCGTCGAGGTCGTAGGGTTTCAGGACGTAGTCGTCGGCGCCGGCATCGAGGCCGGCGATGCGCTGGGACACGGCGTCGCGCGCGGTGGCCACCAGCACCGGGGTGCGGTCCTTGCGGCTGCGCATGGCGCGCAGCACGTCAAGGCCATCCTTGCGCGGCAAGCCCAGGTCGAGCAGGACCAGGTCATAGCTTTGCGATTGCCGCAGGGCCGTGTCCGCCATTTCGCCATCCTTCACCCAATCGACGGCGTAGTGCTCGGCCCTGAGCAGGTCGAGCACCACTTCGCCGATCATCGTATCGTCTTCCACCAGCAGCAAACGCATTACTTCCCCGTTCCTTGAAAAACGCCGGCTGGACGACGGGACTTAGCCAATCCGCACCGGAATAAAGATTTTGTTCGCACCGCGCTGGATCAGCAGGGCGACCGACTTGCTCGACTTGCCCACCACGTCGCGCACCTGGTCGACCGTATTCACGGCACGTCCATTCACCGACAATAATACGTCACCTGGCTGCACCCCGGCGTTTGCCGCCGCGCCGTTGGCGTCTTCGATCACCAGGCCGGACGCGATGCCCGACTGGCGCCGCTCGTTCGGGTCGAGCGGGCGCAGCGCCAGGCCCAGCCTGGACGGCGAGTCCGCGCTGGCCAGTTCGGTGTCGTCGTCGTCATTGGCCTTGTCGCTGGCGTCGGCCAGGCGGGCATCGATGCGCACGATCTTGCCGTCGCGCCAGACTTCCAGGTTGGCCTTGTCGCCCGGCTTGGCCAGGCTGAGCATCGACGGCAGGTCGGACGATTGCACAATGGGCTGGCCATTCAACTTGCGCACGATGTCGCCCGGCTTGATGCCGGCCTTGTCGGCGGCGCCGCCCCGCTCCACGTTCGACACCAGCGCGCCCTCGATCGAATCGAGCTTGAAGGAATCGGCGAAGCCCTGGTTCACTTCCTGGATCGTCACGCCCAGCTTGGCGTGCTGCACCTTGCCGGTAGCCACGATCTGGTCCTTGATGCGGAAAGCCACATCGATGGGGATGGCGAACGAGAGGCCCATGTAGCCGCCGGTCTGGCTGTAGATCTGCGAATTGATGCCGACCACTTCGCCCTTGGTATTGAACAGCGGACCGCCCGAGTTGCCGGGATTGACGGCCACGTCGGTCTGGATGAAGGGCACATTGCTGTCGTCCGGCAGCGAGCGGCCCTTGGCGCTTACCACGCCGGCGGTGACCGAGCTGTCCAGGCCGAAAGGCGAACCGATGGCCAGCACCCACTCGCCCACTTTCAGGTCGCTCGACTTGCCGATCGGGACCACGGGCAGGTTCTTGGCCTCGATCTTGAGGACGGCCACGTCGGTTTTCGGATCGGAACCGAGCACCTTGGCGCGGTATTCGCGCCGGTCCTGCATCTTGACCGTGACTTCTTTGGCGTCGCGCACCACGTGGGCATTGGTCAGGATGACGCCGTCGGGGCTGATAATGAACCCGGAACCGGCGCCAAAAACGGGCCTGTCGCGTTGGGCGCGCGGATTTTGCTGCGGGCCCTGGAAGCGACGGAAAAACTCATAGAAAGGATCGTTCTCATCGAACTGCGGCATGCGCTGGCCGCCGGCGGTCTTGGTGCTGCCGATGACGCGGATATTGACCACGGCCGGGCCGTTGCGGGCCACCATGGCGGTGAAGTCGGGCAGCATGACGCCGGCCGCGACGGGTACCGGTGGCGGTGCGGCCACGACGGGCGCGGCGGCCACGGCCGGTGCGGACACGACGGCCGCAGCGGTGGCGGGCGCACGCTCGGCGATCGCATTGTTATGGTTGACTGTAATGGCACCAACTGCCCCCCCGATGGCGCCGGCGGCGACCAGGGCGAGTGTGAGCCGTTTTGCGGAGATGGCACTGACGGCACCTTCTTTTTGCATGACTTACTCCTTGACTGGAATGGTTGATCTGATGAGTACATGATGCCGCAACAGACTTAGACTTGCCTTAATTTCCCGCGCCACACTGTCCAGCGGGACACCCTCCCGTGGGGACCACCCTCCCGTGGGGACTGTCCCAGGTTTTCAGGAAACTTCTCGTCCACATGGAGCGGGGCGCCCCTTACCGCGGACGCCCCGTCTATGCCTTGCTATTGGCGCAGTTTATGCCGCCTGGCGCTGCTCCAGCGCCTGCACATTGTCGCCACCGTCGATGACGATGCGGCGTAGCTTGAGCGCTTCGGGCACTTCGCGCACCAGTTCGATGGTCAGCATGCCGTTGTCGAAGGCGGCCGTGGTCACCTTGACGTGGTTGGCCAGCTGGAAGCGCTGTTCGAAGTCGCGCGCCGCGATGCCGCGGTGCAGGAAGGTGCGCTGCTGCTCATCCTTCTGCTTGCGGCCGGTCACATGCAGGCTGTCGCGTTCGGCAACGATCTCGACTTCCGAGCGGTCGAAGCCCGCCAGCGCCATGACGATGCGGTATTTGTCTTCGCTCACCAGTTCAATGTTGTAGGGCGGGTAGCTGGGCTGGGCGTCGGCGCGCTGGGATTCCAGCAGGCTGGCCAGGCGGTCGAAGCCGATGGCGGAACGATAGAGAGGGGTCAGGTCGAATGTACGCATGATAAATATCCTTGTCAAAGTTAAGCGATAGGTTAGCGGACCTCCGTTGAGCATCCGCTGAGTCCAATCTAGGGCTGCGCAAGGGCTTTTCAAGGCCTTGAAAAACGCATTTTTTGTCCCAATAGGGCAAAAAAAATTATTGGCTTTGCGCAGCCCATGAAAATTTAATAAGACCGTACGCGTGAATCGCCGGTGCTTGCTGCTATATTGGACCCACCCTCTTTTCATCTCCGGCGGCCAATGAGTCCAGCATCTTCCATGCATGACATCGCCCTCTTGCACGAGGAAATACGCCGCCTGCGCGAAGCGGGCCGCGTCTATCGCGCCATCCTCGACAACGCCCCCTTGCTCATTTCCACCAAGGATTTGCAGGGCAACATCCTGTCGGCGAACCGCCATTTCGACGTGCTGGACGGCTACAATCCGGACACTTTCATCGGCAGCAATGTGTTCGATGCCTTCCCGCCGGAAATCGCCGCCACCCTGTGGCGCAACGACCAGCGGGCTGCCCAGGAGCAACGCGCCATCCACGAGGAAGAAGCGGTCTACCACCGCGACAAAACCCTGCACACCTACGCCACGGTCAAGTTTCCGCTGCACGATGACGCGGGCCAGGTTTGCGGCACTTGCGCCGTGTCGAGCGACATCACGGATGCCCGCAGCGCCCAGATCGACAGCGTCACCGACGAGCTGACCGGCCTGAAGAACCGGCGCTACTTCAATATGCGCTTTCACGAAGAGCAGCGCCGCGCCCACCGCGACCGCCGTACCCTGACCCTGATGCTGGCCGACGTCGATTGTTTCAAGGGTTACAACGATACCTACGGCCATCCCCAGGGCGACGCCGTGCTGATGCGGGTGGCGCGCACCCTCAGCGCCACCCTGAACCGGCCGGGCGACCTGGTGTTTCGCATCGGCGGCGACGAATTCGCCTGCCTGTTCGCCACCAGCACCGAGCACGAAAGCGTCGATCTGGCCGGGCGCATCCGCGCGCACATGGATGCGGTGCCGGTTCCCCATACGGAAAACCAGCCCTTCGGCCACGTCACCTTGTCGCTGGGACTGGCCTTTTTGCCGCCCGACACGGAGATCGCCCTGGCCGACGCCTACGAAATGGCGGACCAGGCCCTGTACCGGGCCAAGCACCTGGGACGCAACAGCGTCTCGCGCTAAGCCGGCCGTTGGTGCTATGCTGGCGCCATGACAACCGATACCGACATCCAGCTCTCCGGCCCGTTCAAGGCCAGCGACAGCAGCGGCCGTTCCCACGACGTCAAGGCAGTACGCATTTTCGACGAGGGCTACGGGATTATTGACGTGTACGTGGACTTCGCCGCGCCGCTGGACGGCGGCATGTACAAGGACAAAGTGCTGGTCGGCGCCATCATCGACCGCCTGCGCGCGCTCGGCTATGTGGGGCCCAATTTCAGCCACAGCGACCCGGGTTTGCAGGACCGCAAGCTGATCGTGCTGGAAGCGCCGGAAGAATTTTCCGCGTTTGCCAAGCTCAAGGGCTGGAAGAACCTGGCGGAAGAATTCGACGACGAGTAAGGCCGGTCCGCCCTTGCGATAGCCAGTTGCCAGCACCTGTAGAGAGAACAAGCGCAACAGTGCTGCCGGCAAGTAGACGGGCCGTACGGATTCCTTCCATTTAGTACTTTCCGTCCCAGACGAGCAGGCCGCCCTGCCACGCGATCACCGAGGCTCCCAGACACGCCAAGGCAAGCAAGGCATGATGAGTCCGGCCAATCCACGACGCCTCCAGCGTGCGCCAACGCCGCGCTGCCGTCCACAGCGCGCCGATCGTGCCGGCCACTGCCAGCCACGCCAATGCCTGCACTACGCGCAAGAGCATCGCGCATGCGGGCGACGCAACGAACAGGAGGTCATTAGCGATCATCAATCCGATGCCCCCGTATACGACCCACGGCGACAGAGCCACCAGCCCGAACAGGCGTATGCGGCGGCGCGCCGTGCGCAATGGCGCCGACAGGCCGGCGCGCTTGCCGGAGCGCAGGCCGCGCAAGGCAGAAAGCGGCCATGCCAGCACACTCAGCAATACCGCGGCAAGCGACAGCACCAGCGTGGAAAGCATGAGCTGCCGATGCTGATGCCAGGGTGTCTTCTGCATGAGGTAGGTCGGATTCTGGTTGCTGCTCATTTCCCAGTCGCCCTGCGCATTCCTGCGAAAGTAGCGCCGCTGCTGCGGGTTGGCAGCACTCTGCCAGACACCATTGCCCACTTCATGCCATTCAATTGCCTTGCCGTCCGCCCCGACCTGCGCGCCGATCGCCAGGCTTCCCGGCCTGATCACCCTCACCATGTCCTGGCCCAGCAAGTCTCGCAGGGACAGGGGGCTGGCGTCGAAGCGCCAGCTGCTGCGATAACTTCCCTGCATCTGTTCAGTCCCGTCCGCCGTGGCCCGGACTGGTAGTGCGGCGGGCTGGCGCGCCAGGTAGCGCCGGACAAATTGCTTGAGCAAGGCGCGGCGCATTGCCGGACCCGCTTCCGTGTTTTGGGCGATAAACAAGCCGATGCGCTGGTCCGGCACCAGATACATGGCCGAATGAAAATTGGGAATATCACCGGTGTGTCCGATCACCCGTGGCGCGGTCACATCCATCTCGTAAAGACCCAGGGCAATCCCGGGCCCTGCTGGGTGATGGCGAAACTGGACCGCATGCATCTGCGCCAGCGTGGCCGGCTTGAGTAGGGATGAGCCGGGCGCATCCGTGCCGCCAAGGTGCGCCAGCATGAAGCGCGCCATGTCCACGGCGGTACTCGACATGCTGGCGGCCGGTGCGACCTGCGCCGTATCGAAAGGCTGCGGGGCGCCGCTGCCGGTCACGTATCCTTTTGCCAGGAGCGGCGCCAGGCGTACCGGCAAGGGTTGCGCAAAGCTCGAATGGTGCATGCCGAGCGGGTCGAAAATATGGCGCTCAACATAGGCTTCGAAGGTTTTCCCGGATGCCCGCTCGACGATATGGCCCGCCAGTGTTGTGCCATAGGTGGAATAAGCTGGTACGGTGCCTGGTGCAAATATGCGCTTGGGCATCTGGTGCACGAGATAGTCACGCAAGTTGCCGAGCTCTCCCGGAGCGACCCAGCGTCCTCGTACCGTTTCTTCGAAACCGGCCGTGTGCGACATCAGATGGCGCATGGTAATGGGCTTGCCAAACGCAGCGGGAATGGGAAAATCCAGATAGCGCGCGACGTCGGCATCGAGATCGATTTTTCCCTGCTCGACCAGTTGCATGACAGCGGTATAGCTGACTACCTTGGATAGCGATGCAATACGGAACAGCGTATCCCTGGCCGAGACGGGGACGTGATGCCCGACGTCCGCGAAACCGTAACCACGCGCAAAGAGCAACTGACCATCTCGCACGACCGCGACCACGGAGCCTGCCACATCCGCCTTCCCCATCTCGCGCGGAATATGGTCATCGAAAAACGCGCCCAGGTCTTGCGTGGTCATGGCTGCGAGTGGCGATTGCGTATCCTGCGCCAGTGCGAGCCCGCTGCCCCCAAGGGCCAGCAGCGCACAGCATGCCACCCGGGGCATGGACTTGGCGAGCACGGACGGGATAAGCCGTTTGTAGCGATGCAATTGACTGATCAAACGACTATCCTTGCGCGAATTTAGTTGCCAAAGATGCATTATAGTGCTTAACGTAAGCTGGCGCCGGACCAATATGGAAAAGTGGGGTTTTAGCCAAACAAACCATGCAAGAACCAGCGCGGCTCGGCATCCCCGGCCGCGCCCACGATGCGCTCGCGGTACACCCAGTAATGCGCGTGGTCCTGCCCTTCCGCAATAAAGTAATCGCGCATCTGCGACTGG